>ERZ773072.179-NODE-179-length-39278-cov-12.042781_pt1 | contig 39278 bp, 26 predicted proteins | sample MGYA00580617_ERZ773072 | MGnify/ENA primary metagenome ERZ773072 (study PRJEB29015, sample SAMEA2737970) | human oral metagenome | biome: human oral; feature: human-associated habitat; material: dental | place: China | collected 2122 ...
GGATTTTTATGGTGGTATAACTCTTTTCACCGTATCGGGCTTATGCTTGTTGGATTTTTTATCCTGTTGACCACATATATTATAGCTATGTGTTTATCATGTTGGGGAACTGCAAAAGTACTTTCTATTACTCCTTTAATTTCGGCCATTAAGGGGGGAGTGCCAGGCAAGCAATTAATTTGGAGTGCATATGTAGTGCGTTTGGGAATTATACTCCTTACTTGCAGTTTATCTTTTTCCTTGGTATCATATTTTGCTCAATATTCGATTCGTGTCAAGGAAGCACCTTTGTGGCAGCAGCATGATCAAGCCATAGCATTATTTATTTCTAGTACTGCCGGTTCTAAATATTACGAAACTTTGGGTCCGCTTTTGCGAGACATGGAACGAGAAAATAAACTCATTCTTTCGCAGCCACAGTGGAATTTGGGATTGCACAATTCTCCAGAAGATCTGCCGCAACTTTTGGTTAATACGGAATACGCAAAAAATGAACTTGGTTTTTCTCCGAAGAAATCTGGGGTTGTGTATGTGCTGTATCCCTTAGATGCACCACAAGAAGATATAGATAAGGCAGTTAATGCAGTTAAACTGCAGTATGGTGATTATCAGGGTTTAAATATTGAGACGTTACCCCAGCCTGTAGATTTTAGTGCTTTTAGCTATCAATCTGAATTTAGTGGGTTTTCCCATGATCTGATGCTGAAACGACCAATTGTGACGGTGTTACCATATGGTTTGGAAATGGTAACAGACCGCAACATGTCTGCCTTAACTACCTCACGTCATCTTTTGATGAAAGATGAGGCAACAGTAAAACAACTGCAAAGTAGTACTAACTCTCTCAACCTCATTGCAGGTTGGCGGCCAGCTCAGAGTCAGTGGCAGGAAGTTACGGCAAAGCTTGGAGTAGACACTCGGGCAGCTACGCTCAATTTAGGGATACTTCTCGTTGTGCTCCTTGTACTGATTCTGTCTTGTGTTACTACTTTTTCTCTGCAATATCGTGATCGATTGCGTGCTAGTTTAGTTATCGGTGTGCCCTTTATCTGCGCTTACATTGGGTTCCTTATCGTTGAAATGACTTTTATGCTAGTGCCGTTTATATATCTGGGATATCGACAAAGTGCATATAATGCAGCGATTGCTGAAGGGGTGCCACGGGCTATCGAACTCAGCCGGTCCGCGGCGGTTACCCCTACCATTGCGGCCGTAACAGTGGGGCTTGCCGTGTTCTGGATCATTACCGCAATCTGGCTAGCCGAACGACGCTACACCCGGGCATGGCACACCCAATAATCTTAATCTTAAGGAAAGGAGGACCTTCTGCATGATTACCGTATCAAACCTGACAAAAAGCTTTCACAAGCAGCCGCCCCTCTGGGAAAACCTGAGCTTCGACGTCCCACCGCACTCCATCACCGCCCTGACCGGGCCCAGCGGCTCCGGGAAATCCACCCTACTCAACTGTATCGGGGCGCTGGAAACCCCCGACTCCGGCAGCATCCAAGTATTCGGCACCGAAGTAACTAAGCTGGGATATCGCAAAGCCCGAAAATACCGGCGCGACTATGTGGGCTACCTCTTCCAAGACTACGCCCTCATCCCAGACTAAACCGTCTACGACAACATCAACCTGGCTGCCCGACCCAACCAAATATTCCCTTCCAAAGCAATGCTCACCCAGGTTGCCGAAGTCTTGGAACAGGTAGGGTTGGCCGGGTACGAGCGCCGGCAGGTATGCGAACTCAGCGGCGGCGAACAGCAGCGGGTCGCCATCGCCCGGCTACTTGTGCGGCCGCCCAAGGTAGTGCTCGCCGACGAACCCACCGGCGCGCTCGACCACGACATTCCTTGCGGGTCATTGCTCACCTGCGCGACCTTGCTGACGGCGGTGCAAGCGTGGTCGTGGCCACCCACTCCGACCTGGTGGCAGGCTCCGCCGACCAACACATTAAGGTCGCATAGAAGGTACGACTACTGCCGGGATGAGGACGGCACCGGCTGCTGGCCTTGTCCCTGTTGCCCTTGCTGGCCCTGCGCACCCGCGGAATTCGGCACGGCGGCAGCGGGTTCACCAGCGGACACTGCCTCGCTAGTGGATGCCGGCTTCTCTGGCAAGCTCATGTCGCTGTTCTTCCCATCATGACATTGTGACGTTGAAGCCGGCGACCGCATCACCACATAGGATTGGTCACCAAAATACCGGGCAAGCTTCGCATTCAAAGCGATCTCCACCCACTCCTTCTTCACCGAAGCAATCTGCGGCTCCAACCATTCCCGCTGGTCATCGCGCCGGGTGTTTCCCTCCCCGTGGCTGACCGCCACCACCTTTGTGCCAATGAGGGTGATGGTAATGAAATGCTCCTGCTTAGCGGAACTATAAATATCTACCGAAGCAGACTGGTTATCCGTCAGGTCACCCCGGTAATGGATGACGGCGCGCACCCCATTCTCGGTGGTTGACAACGCCGCGCCGTCGATAAGCGGCAAATCGGCATTGGTGGCGGCAGAGGCAGGTTGCGACTTCCTACTATCGTCACGTTTTGCCTGGTAGGTGCAGGTTCGGTATAAACCAGGAACGCTTGCTGGGTTGCGGGACTCGCTAGGCGTGTCGATGATCTGCCTATTGCTTTGGGGGCTGCTCTGCGGCTGAACCTGCCGCGTTTCCTGCTCCTGTTTCTCTCGGCCCCCGGTTGTGCTGCATCCGGTGATTAGCAACGCCGCAACGAATATTGCAAGCAATCGTTTCATGGCCACTCCTCTCTTGCTTTTCGACGTTTCTCCTGGTTGAAAGCCTTATTCATTATTATGACACCCGAGGAACCCTCGAATGCTGTCCAACACGGCCCACAAGCCTCATGAACCTCACGAACCTGTGCGATTAATGTGGGTGGCATTCGTCGGTATCAATGGTTCTTCCGATGCGGTGCCGGAATCCCATATTTATTGATTATGATTATTGTATCTCCGGTATTTTAAGGGGATACTTTTGTTGGTATTATTTTCGCTGTTGAGGGGTCATGGTGAATTAAAATCGACCATGCTGGTTCAAGCCACTATGGGGAAGTGGTCGAAAATATGAGTTTTCCGCAATAATCCTCTCATTACCTAATTCCTTATGAAAATAATCCGTAGCTTTATTCTATGACACTTGCCCGCTCGGTAGGGGAGCGGGGGAGGCTGTCGACAATATGACTGCACAGTTTCTAAGCTAAAGATCGGGTTGGCGCCCAGGCGTTTAGGGTGCTGAGGGTGGGCGTGGTTGCTGTTTCCCGGAGGGCGGCAGCATATTCGATAAGCTTGGATTTCGACCAACAGCACTTCACACCGGCCTGCGTCACAAAGGTTTCCTGGTCGAATATGGGGTGTGGTTCCGCGGGAGCTGCACAAACCAGGCAAATTGTGCTGCACAGTTTCTAAGCTTGGATTCCCCTTGCGGGTGGGGGAGCATCTGGGGTTTTGGGGCATTCATGGTGCCCCGAGAATGGAAACCATGCTTAGGAAATGTGCTGTGTTGTGCTGAGGGGTTTGGGAAAGCTCGGGGTGTGTGGGAGTGTGGTCGGTTTTCTGGGTTTGAGTTGTGTGTTTGCTTTAGCTGGGGTTCTGTTTAGCAGCCTAGGTTTCCTCAGGAAGAAAACTCCCCGAAACCGGAACCCCAGCTAAAGCAAAAGCCCTGTTTGACGGGTTGGAGGTGTTCTAAGCTTGGGTTCCGTCCTTATGTGCAGTTTTGTGGGGTATCCGAATCAAGGAATCCAAGTTTAGGGGATGTGCAGCCAGATTCATTTAGCTTGGGTTCTGGTTTGTGGTGGGTGTGTTTCCTGGGCTTATGGTCTGGCCGGATGCGGAATCCTAGTTAAAGCGAGTCTAGTGTCAAGTCGGGGATTTGGCTGCATATCTTCTAAGCTTGGTTTCCATTTGGTGCCTCTTGTTTGCCCAGGGTGAATGTTGGCCTGAAATTGAAACCCAAGCTTAGAACAAATGCTGCCGCAAGCAGGGTGGGGATATCAGATGTTCTAAGCCTGGGTTCCGGTTGATAACGCCCTGAATGTGTGCATTTTGGGGCGGAACTCAAGCTTAGAGGATATGCGGCAAGGGTTGTGGAGAGATTTAGGGGAGATGGCCTGTTTCCTTGTTTGAGCTGTGTGTTTGCTTTAGCTGGGGTTCCGGTTTTTGGGAGATTTCTGCCTGGGTAAACCGGAGCCGCTAAACGGAACCCCAGCTAAAGCAAACTCCCTGCTTGGCGGGCTGCAAGAATGCTGGGCTTGGGTTCCGTGTCTAGGGCTAGGGGGGATTGGGGTGCTGCCGGATGGAACCCTAGCTCAAGTGCGTGCGGCAGGGTCGGGCCTGGGCTCAAACTCGGGCCTGAGGGTTGGCAAGATGAGGAGGGTGAAATAACCCCTCCGGGTGGTCCGGGTGCCACCGGGAGGGCGTCGTAAAGCGGAGGGAGGGGGAGAGGGAGGATTAGCCGTAGCCTAGGCGGTGGAGATCGTCCTCATCCAAGCCAAAATAGTGGCCAATTTCGTGCATCACTGTAATGCGCACCTGTTCTATAAGCTCATCCTCGGACCAACAATAATCCTTCAGGGCCTGGCGGTAAATCGCAATCGTGTCGGGCAGAAAACCCGTATGGTCGAAAGTACGTTTGGGCAACGCCACCCCGGTGTACTGGCCCAAGATGTAGGGGGAGCGGGGATTATAGTCCTCGATCAGAAACACCACGTTTTTGATGTGCTCGTGCACCTCGTCGGGAATCTGGGCGAGGGCCTGGTCGACAAGCTCCTCGAACCGTTCGTCACTAATCTCCATCATGGGCATTCACCTCTACTGTGGTTTCGGCTGCACGGACTGAAGCGCTTCGGGGTTCACAATGGGGGCACGATCCGGGCGCTCCGCAGGTGGTTGCCCATTGATCGTGAACTGGCCCTTCGCCGAGCCGGCCAATGTGCCCAGGTGGCCGTTGTCGTTAAACATGAGGGAACAGTTCACGCTGTGCGAACCACGATCCCACGAATTCGCCGGAATCGTCGCCCACAGCGGCTGCAACGTGGACTTATAGAGCTGGTCGTCGCCACCAATATAATCCTTCGCCGCCTGGGTGCACACCGTGCGCAGGTGATTATCCTGGTCCTCAATCGACGGGGTGTTATTGGGGAACACCTGCAACAAATCCACGATCTGGGTGACCTCCAACTGGTGAGGTTGTGTGCAATCAATTTGCTTTTCGGAGTTTGCGCCATCCACGGCCACGCACTCGCCCACCCCGAAAATCCGGGCCTGGTCCTGCTGCGCCACCTTGCCGTTGGTAGTAATCACCTTGCCCGCCTCATCCGTGGCCTGAATGCCACACAACAAGGTACGGTCACCCGCATTCCAGGCGGCCTGCGGCGGCAAAATCGACGCCACCGAATACCGCCCCAATGGGTCGAACGTGCCCCCCAAATACTTCATCGTGGGGTCCATGCACAATTCCTCCCGCAATTGGGCCTGCCGGGTTGTGTTTGGCATCGCGGCTTTCGCCCCAAACTCGGAGCTGGGGTAGGTGGATAAATCTTCCCGGGAGGAAACCTCAAACCGGTGGGGGCCGCCGCAGTCCGTTTGTTCGAAAGCGGTAATGGTGGTGCCGCTGTCCTGCCAGGTAAGGCAAGATCCCGCATCCGCAGAAGTGAAGGATGCTACACCTGGTTTCGTGGATTTGCCGTCATCAGCCTTACTGGCGTGTGTGGTCTTCCCGTCACTGTTTTTTGTGGGGGACATCAGATAGTAGCCTCCGAACGCCGCGGCGGCTGCTAATACTGCCACAATGAGAATGCGAAGGACATCCGTGGTACGCCAAGTTTTTTTCATAGTCCTTCTATTATGCTTTAGTAATCAGCGTGTGCAAAGCATAACGGTCGGTACGATACAGCGAGGAGCACCATTCGATGGGTTTCAGATTCGACCGGGAGAACCGCACCACCTTCAGGAGGGGGGTTCCCTTATCCACTTGCAGGAATTCCGAATCATCGCTGCCCGCTGCGATAGCGCTCACAATTTGTTCGGCGTCGGTGATAGGTACGTGATATTGGGCATCCAAAATGGCGTACACGGACTTGTACACGTCATTTTCCAGTAGGTCGGGGGCGAAAAGCGAGTTATACCAACCGTCATCAATGGAGAATGGTTTCCCATTGCCCAGCCGGAGGCGTCGTAAATGCGTGTGCGGCTTGGTCATCGGCGAATTGAAGAAAATCCGAATTTCTTCCGGGGCCGTCGTCCATGCCGAGAGCAAAATCTTTGATGAGGAGGTAATGTTTTGCGCCGCCATCTCGTCGGAAAAGCTGGCGAGATGTACTCGCGCCACCAGCGGCGAATGCGCAACGAACGTTCCTTTGCCGCGAGCGCGCCGCAGCTTACCGCTGGCCACAAGGTCGCCAATCGCCCGGCGCACGGTGATACGAGAAACGCCATATTGTTCCTCTAGCACTCGCTCCCCCGGCAACATGTCGCCCGGGTTTAAGTAGTTAATGCATACGTCTTCGAGGATCTCCCTGAGTTGTTGATGTTTTGGAGCGTCACTCTCATCAGTCAGGGTCCTGATGGGTAGCTCCACAGGAGGATCAGTCATACCCTAATACTACTCCTAGCGGTCATAACCAGTACAGACCCCCCATAATTATGGGGCTACTTTTTGTTCATTTTCTTCCCCCCATAAGGTTATTTCTAGGGGCTATGCTCCGACACCTTTACAACGACTTTACAACAAGTTCCAGGGGATCATCCATAACAGATAGACTAAAATGCATGATTGACCTGAAATTCCTCCGTGAGAATCCCGACCTTGTACGTGACTCCCAACGCACCCGCGGCGCTAACCCCATTTTGGTGGATCAGCTCATTGCTGCCGACGAATCCCGGCGCGCCGCCATCAAAGCTGCCGACGAGCTCAAGGCCGAGCAGAACGCTTTTGGTAAGAAAATCGGCCAGGCTGCCCCTGAGGATCGGCCGGCGCTGCTCGCTGGCGCAAATGAACTAAAGGCGAAGGTCAAGGCTGCGGAAGATGCGCGGAAAGAAGCCGAGGCGGCTGTGGCCGATTTGCAGATGCGGATCGACAATATTGTTGAGGGGGCGCCGGCCGGCGGCGAAGACGACTTTGTTGTGCTCGAACATGTGGGCGAACCGCGTAGTTTTGACTTCACGCCTAAGGATCATTTGGATCTAGGAATCTCGCTCGGTCTTATCGATATGGATCGGGGCGCGAAGGTGTCCGGCGCCAGGTTTTATTATCTCACTGGCGATGGCGCGTTCCTGCAACTCGCCATGTTGACTCTTGCCGCGCAGAAGGCTCGGACTGCCGGATTCAAACTTATGATTCCCCCCGTTTTGGTGCGCCCCGAGGTTATGTCCGGTACGGGATTTTTGGGCGAACACGCGGAAGAAATCTATTATCTTGAACGAGATGACTTATATTTGGTGGGTACATCCGAGGTGGCTCTTGCTGGATATCACCAGGATGAGATTATTGATTTGAGTAATGGGCCGCGGAAGTATGCGGGGTGGTCGTCGTGTTTCCGTCGGGAGGCCGGCAGCTATGGGAAGGACACTCGCGGCATTATCCGGGTTCACCAATTTGACAAACTGGAAATGTTTGTCTACTGCAAACCGGAGGAGGCTGCCACCCAGCATCAGGAGTTGCTGGGGATGGAGCGTGACATGCTCTCTGCCATTGAGGTGCCCTACCGGGTTATTGATGTTGCCGGCGGCGACCTGGGATCTTCCGCCGCCCGCAAGTTTGATACCGAGGCGTGGGTTCCGACCCAGAATACGTATCGGGAGTTGACGTCTACTTCGAACTGCACGACGTATCAGGCCCGCCGGCTGCGTACCCGGTATCGTGATGAGGCTGGTAAGGCGCATATTGCGGCCACCTTGAATGGGACGCTCGCTACCACGCGGTGGCTTGTTGCCATTTTGGAGAATCATCAGCAGGCCGATGGGTCCGTGGTGGTGCCGGAGGCGCTGCGGCCGTTTGTGGGCAAGGAAGTGTTTGAGCCGATCCGCTAGGCGGCCTGTAGGTGGCGGGTGGCCGGTGGGTGGCCCGGAGGGGCGTCGCCAAGCTCGACAAGCTCTAAAAAATGCGGGTAGGAAAACTGAAGTAGAAAGATTGTGCGATTTATGAAGGTACGTGCGGGTTGGCAGAAGCACGGAAGTTGGTATTGGGTGCGCCCCGGGTTCCGGCCCACTGCGATCAATAAAGCCGAGAATCGGGAGATTTTCTATAACCAGATTGTCATCCGATTGATGAAAACTATGCTTCGGTTTCAGGGTATCCAAATGTCGGTTGCGGGGAGTGAAAATCTTCCCGACACGGGTGGGGCGCTCTTGGCCTTGAATCACACCGGCTATTTTGATTTTATTTTCGGGGGCACGGCTGCGAATCTGCACGGTCGCCGGCTGGTGCGGTTTATGGCCAAAAAAGAGGTGTTTGACGTGCCGGTGGTGGGGGCGTTGATGCGCAAAATGAAGCACATTCCCGTCGACCGGTCGGCCGGCGCTGGCACCAGTGCGCTTGATGCGGCGGTCACAAGTTTGCGGGCCGGTAACCTGGTGGGGATTTTCCCCGAGGCCACGATTTCCCGCAGCTTTGAGATTAAGGATATTAAGACGGGGGCGGCGCGGATCGCCAAGGAGGCGGGGGTGCCGTTGATTCCGGTGGTGTTGTGGGGCTCGCAGCGGGTGTGGACCAAGGGCCATAAGAAGCGTCTGGGCCGGCATCATTTTCCCGTGTGGGTGCAGGTGGGGGAGCCGCTGGCGCTCACCGGGGTGGTGGAGGACGATACCGCAAAGTTGCGGGAGACCATGAAGATCATGCTTGATAGGCTTCGTAGCGAATACGAAACTGAATATGGCCCCTTTCCCGGGGGCGAATATTGGCGGCCAGCAGCTCTTGGTGGAGGTGCCCCCGCTTTGGAGTAGGGCTTGGGAATACCGCCCTAGAATAGGAAAATACTCATTATGCCCACGCATCTTATAGTCAGTGACATTGATGGTACGTTCATCACCAGCGCGGAGCGGGTGACTCCCCGGCTGCGGGATGCGGTGACCCATGCCGCCACCAAAGACGCCGAGCTGGTGCTTGCCACCGGTCGTCCGCCGCGCTGGATCTACCCGGTGCTCGACCAGCTTCCCATCCGCCCCATCTGCATTTGCGTGAACGGCGCGGTGCTCTACGATTCCGACACCGATCGGGTGGTAACCGCCCGCACCCTGCCGCCGGCCACGCTGACCAGAATCATGCAGCTTATCGACGACGTGTTGCCGGTCAGCTACGCCGTGGAGCGGGTTGGGGCGTCGGCCTTCGATAAGTGTGAGGAATTATTCCTGGTCACCCCGGATTTTCTGCACCTGTGGGATTCGGAGGAGCACACGGTGGTGGACAAGACCGAGCTGGCTGCCAAATCCGCCGTGAAGCTTTTGGTGCGTAACGATCGTAAGACCGCGTGGGACCTGTATCACCTGATTAAGCTGGTGGTGCCGCCCGAGTTGGCCCATATAACCTTCTCCACGGATGAGGGACTATTGGAAATATCCGCGCCACAGGTGACGAAGGCCGCCGGCCTTATGGCGGTGGCCCAGTTTTATGGGGTGCCGGCTTCGGATGTGGTGGCGTTCGGCGATATGCCGAACGACATTGAAATGTTGCAGTGGGCGGGCCTGGGGGTGGCCATGGGGAATGCGGACGAGCGGGTGAAGGTGGCCGCCGATGAGATCACCACCAGCAATGATGATTTCGGGGTGGCCCGCGTGTTGGAGCGGCTGTTCCCATAGATTCCCATAGGGGCCTATAGGGCTTATAGGACCCCGGAGGTGCGCAAAAGCCCAACCCGTTAGGCTAGAGGACGGGTTGGGCTTTTGGCGGTTGTTGCTCGTTATATCGGAGACAACAAGTTTTTATTCTTCGGTTGTAACCGGGATATCGGCGTCGGTAGGTTCGGTGTTACCGGTGGTTGCGTGGGTTGCGGTCTCCTCGCCGGCGGCCTCGCTGCCTGTGGCGGTAGCGGCCGCGGTGGGGGTTGCAGATGTGGTGCTGTTGGCGCTGCTGGCTGCGGCGGCAATGTCGCTATCGCCGGCGGTCGTCCCGGCCTGGACCGCGTTATTGCGAGCGTCGCCCTTCTCGTTGGTCTTCACGTCGACTTTGCCGGTGGCGGAATCGTAGGTGGCGTACCCGCCCTCGAAATCGACGCGCACGAGTTCGCCATTGGTCTCTTCCTCGCTGATCGGCAACCCGAGCGGGCCCATGTCGAAGCCTTGCGCGGCCCAGGTGTCACCGATGGGTCCCCACAGGGCGTGGGTTCCGGTGGTGGGGGTGCCGACCACGATACCGTTCTCGAAGAAGGTGTAGGTGACCTCCTGGTCGTAACCGTTGGTGTAGGTCACCTCCTTGGTGCGAGCCTCGCCCAAGGAAGGATAGTTGGTATTGGCGGTGCGGAAAATCTGATTATTGCTCGATAGGGGTGCGAGCTTTTGGGCCAGGGAAATGATCTTGCCCAGGTCCAGGCCATTGATGATTTTGATGGTGCCCAGCTTGCTGAGCGTGCCGATCAGGCCACCGTTGGCGGACAGCACCTTGAGAATCAGTCCCACCAGCGAGTTGGAGTTATTGGTGTCGGACTTGTTATCCGACTTGCCTTGGCGTTGCAGCCCCTGCACCAGGGAGGCGGCATTATCGGCGCTCTTCTGGTTGTTATTGCTGACGCCCCGATTATTGGTGCCGGTGCCGGCATTGCTGCCACCGCTGTTATTGCTGTTATTGGAGGCGCCGTTGTTGTCGCCGGTGATGTCCTGGTCGATGGACTTGCCGCCCAGGGAATCGAACTTGGCCTTGGCGATTTGTCGAATCTGGTCCATCTTGGCGTAGGCGTAGTCACCGGGGCATTCGGTATTGCCGACGTCGCGGTGGGCGAAAATATTGGGTAATTCCACCTTGGTGCCATAGGGGTAGAACGTGAATTCGGTGCCCTCGGAGGTGTGGGTGCCCTTCCCTAGCGGGTCGATGCCCGCTACCTTGGCCCGCCAGCCGGCCAGCTCACCAACGCTTTTTATCATGACGTCGGTGGGTTCTTCCTCCTGGTAGTTGCCGAGCATGGAGATCGCCCAGGTGTTCTCATTGAAGCCGCCGGCGTGGGCGCCAATGACGGACTTATTCATGCCGCCGTAATGGCCCTCGTAGAGGTTGCCGAATTTATCGGCCAGGCTGTGGTAGCCAATGTCACACCAACCCAACTGTTGGGCGTGGTACTTGTAGATGCCGCGCACAATGCCGGCGGCCTCGTCCTCGCTGTAGTTATTCGACCCTGCGGTGTGGTGGATGACAATGGCAGACGTGTGGTCCGTGTATTCGGGTTCCTCACACCTGAGGGATTCGTCGGCGCCCCACCCGGCGCGGGAAATAACTTTGGGCAGGCCGTCGGAGTCGGCGGCGAGTTTAATGCCAGAGTCGGTGGGGGTGGATTTGCCGCCGTCGATAAAGACCGCGTTGAGGTCTTTGGCGGTTTTGTCTTTGAGCAGGTCAACGCCGGATATAGACACCTGGACGGTGTTGGTGGGCTCGATGTAAATGAGGTCGGTGCCCTTGCGTTCGAAGGGTTTGGAGGACCCGTAGTCGAGGGGGTCGGTGTCGAACCATGGGGTCCAGGTTCCGTCGGCTCGTTGGCCGCGGACGAAGGCGGCGATGTCTTTTTTGCCGTCCCAGGTGAGGCCGAATTGGGAGAATGCCTCGTCGCGTTTAAATTCTTTGACGGTGCGGTTGGTGTTGCCATCGCCTTGTTTGCTGATGGCAGGGTCGTTGACGACGACGTTTTTGCCATCCGCCAGGCTGGCGGTGGTCATGGTTGGGTCGATGGGTTTAATGCCGTCTTCCTTGGTTTTTAGGATATTGGTGGCGGTTATTCCCACGGCGGCGCTGGCGAGTAATGCGACAGCCATAATGGTGGCTGTGACTGGCCGCGATTTCGCTGCTATGAGGCGGCGTCGTTGTTTCACTGTGGTCTCCCTGAGTTCGCGGATAACTTTAAATGTTTAGTTTAAGGTTAGTGACTCTAGTTAACAATAGTGCATTTATGTGAATAATGAAGCTGATGTTAAGGATGTTACTAATGTGAAATGGGGAGCGACCTGCGGAAAGCCGCCGAAAAAATTTTTTCCCAGGCGTGTCTCCCGCACAAAAATGTGACCAAGATAAAAATGTTTCCCAATTGTGGCTTTTCGACGCACGGTGCGGCGTCGAAAAGCAAGGTGATACGCTTAAGCACCATGAATACCTATGATCTGATTGTCGTCGGCTCCGGTTTCTTCGGCCTCACCATCGCCGAACAAGCCGCCTCGCAGCTCGGGAAGCGCGTCCTCATCATCGAACGTAGGAGCCACATCGGCGGCAACGCCTATTCCGAAGCCGAACCCGAAACCGGCATCGAAATCCACAAATACGGAGCCCACCTTTTCCACACTTCGAACAAACGTGTGTGGGACTATGTCAATCAGTTCACCTCATTCACCGGCTACCAACACCGCGTGTTTGCCATGCACAACGGCAGCGCCTACCAATTCCCCATGGGGCTCGGCCTCATTAACCAATTCTTCGGCCGCTACTATTCGCCCGACGAGGCCCGCGAACTCATCCGCGAACAAGCCGCCGAAATCGACAGCGACGACGCCACCAACCTGGAAGAAAAAGCCATCTCCCTCATCGGCCGGCCCCTCTACGAAGCCTTCATCCGGGACTACACCGCCAAACAATGGCAAACCGACCCCCGCGAACTACCCGCCGGCAATATCACCCGACTGCCCGTGCGCTACAACTTCAATAACCGCTACTTCAACGACACCTACGAAGGCCTCCCCGTCGACGGCTACACCGCCTGGCTGGAAAACATGGCCAACCACCCCAACATTGAAGTACGACTCGACACCGACTGGTTCGACGTCCGCGAAACACTACGCGCCGCTAGCCCCGAAGCGCCCGTAGTGTACACCGGTCCACTCGACCGATATTTCGAATACTCTGCCGGACACCTTGGCTGGCGCACCCTCGACTTCGAAACCGAAGTGCTCCCCACCGGTGACTTCCAAGGCACCCCAGTCATGAACTACAACGATGCCGAATACCCCTACACCCGCATCCACGAATTCCGGCACTTCCACCCCGAACGTGACGACCGCTACCCCAAAGACAAAACCGTCATCATGAAGGAATACTCCCGCTTCGCGGAAGAAGGTGACGAACCCTACTATCCCATCAACACCCCCGAAGACCGGGCCAAACTCCTCAAATACCGGCAGCTAGCCGAGGCCGAAACCGAAACCAACCGCGTCTACTTCGGCGGCCGCCTCGGCACCTACCAATACCTCGACATGCACATGGCCATCGCCTCCGCGCTGAGCATGTTCGACAACAAACTCAAGGCCGAACTCGAAACCAACTAACCTGGACTACTAGTGGATCAGACGGTTCTCGACTTCTTTGTCACCCGCCGCACCGGCGCCATAACCCATATCCTCATTGGGTTATCGGTCATATTCCGACCAGCGCTGGTGCTGATTTGGGCGTCGATCATCAGTGCGAAACTTTGGGGCATGCGCTACGCATTACTGCCATTATTCACCGCAGTCGCAACTAACATCATCTCCCCAATAACCAAACACATTGTGCACCGACCCCGGCCGCCCCTGAACCTCCAACTAGCCCCAGAATATAATTACTCCATGCCCTCCGGGCACGCCATGACCATCATCGCCGTCGCCACCGCCATCAGCCTCATCCCCCACAAACCCCGCTGGGCCACCAGGCTGGCCGGAGTCACCTGGGCAATCGCCATCACGGTCTGCGTCGCCCGCCTCTACCTCGGCGTGCACTGGCTCACCGACGTCCTAGCCGGCGGACTCATCGGCGCCGCAACCACCCTCGCCCTCCGATGGGGATACTCACAGAGAGCACAACCATAATGAGCAACCCCTGGCACCTCGCCCTCGACTACGGCACCATCACCACCGTTGCCGCCCACACCACCGGACCCACCGGTGTCATCGCAACATTACTGGTCACTCCCTCCGCAACATACGTCTCCGAAGACGGCACCATCATCACCGGCGACGCCGCCCACACCAACCGGCAAAACCACCCCGCCCGATTCATCCCTTACCCCAAACGCTACATCGAACACGAATTCGTCCCCGTCGCCGGCGCCACCATGCCGCTCGCCACCATCATCGGCGCCACCTTTCGAAGCGCCCTCGACGCCGGCCGCGCCCAGCACGCCGGCTACCCACCCACCACCGTCACCATCACCCACCCCGAACCGTGGACCATCCCCGAGGTGATGACGCTCGTCGAAGCGGCGTCGACAAGCGGCATCAACCGCGACACCATCCGCATCATCTCCGAACCCCGGGCCGCAGCAATCCACAGCGCATCCGGCCCGCAAATAGCAATATGCGACTTCGGCGGCGGCACCCTCGACATCACCACCCTCCAGGCCGAACCCGCCGGCGACGTGCGCGTCACCGCAGCCACCGGCGACAGCAGCCTCGGCGGGCTCACCATCGACAACCTGCTCTACCAATGGTTCATCAGCCGCCTCGAACGCGACCACCCACACCTCGCCGCCGAGCTCCACGCGGCACCGCCCCAAATCATGCGGGCCGTCGAACAATCCATCCACAACGCCAAGGAACAACTCTCCACCGACACCGAAACCACCATCACCATCGCCATTCGGCGCCACCGCCACGACATCCACCTCACCCGCACCGAATTCGAACACATTATCGCCAGCGTGATTGGGCGCGTCGCCGACCTTGCCCGCCCCCTCCTCAACTTCGGCACCCCCCTCTACCTCACCGGCGGCTCCGCCCGCATCCCCTGCCTGCGCACCCGACTCGAAAAAATCGCCTCCGTCACGCTTGTCGACGACCCCAGCACCGCAGTCGCCCACGGGGCCATCGCCGCCACCCAACTAGGCCTCACCACCCCCATCCGCGACCTCCACCACCGACGCCGCCACAGTGGCACCGAAGCATTCCCAGCCGTCAAACCCGCCACCCCACCAGAGCTTGTGGAGACCGAAGCTGAGGCCAAGGAGGAACCCGCGGCGAACCCGACGGCTACCCCAGCGGAACCAGTGGACCCGCCTACTCCACCGGAGCCGGCCGCCCCCACAAAATCGAAGCCCAAAAAACGCCGCTACCTGCTGACAACCATCCTCGCCCTCATCTGCGTGGGCGTCCTCGCTGCCGCCGGATACTTCATCATCACCCAGAAAAAGCCCGACAACACCGCGGACCCAGCCCCCGCGGTGGCCACCTCCAAGCCGGCCCCCACAACCACACTCGCATCCGCCGGAGCCACCACAACCCAACCAACCACATCCCCACACCCCACAGTTAGCAAAGTAGCCGCAGTCAACACCGAAAACGGTGACGCCGAAATCCCCCTCATCGAACGCTACAACACCGCCAACCAATTCCTGCCGGAAAAATTCGTCAACGCCTCCCAGAAATGCACCGGAAAAGCCGACGAACACGACAAATACATGCCCGTCCCCGTCTACAAATGCACCCTGGCGGAAGACCCCGACGCCCCCAAACTCGACCACGACGTGAGCGTCGGCAACTACTACTGGGTGCCCGGCGAACACGCCAAAGCCGCCCGAGACGAACTTGAATCCGGCAGGTCCACCCTGGCGAGCGACCTCAACACCCTCACCAGGATGCACATCCAAAAAGCCGATGGGGCCAAACCCGAAATCGGTGCGGCCTTCCCCAAATCCGACTGGGGATACATTTACGTCTACTATCCCAAAGACAACTTCACCATGTACTTCTGGCGCAACGGCATCCCCACCCGGGAACAGGTCGACGCCTACCTGAAATACATGGACATCACCCAGTAGAAAGGTTTAGTGGGGGAGGGGGGGCGATGGCTGGGTTGCCGGGTGGTTGTAGGCGGCCAGTGGTTGGTGTGTGGTCGGGTGGTCGGTGGCGGGTTTTCCGCCCCGAGCGTTAGCTGGGGTTCCGACTTTTCTGGGATGTTTCCGGCCGATTGTGGGAGGTTTCCCAGCTAACGCTCAAACCGGGAAACTCCAGGAGGAAGCGTCGAAGAGGTGTTCAGGGAATCAGACCATCACCACGATTGCTAACAGCTGGGGTTCGCTCCAGGATGGTCAGAAATCAAGGCACTTTGAACGCCAGTTTGTCGGAACCCCAGCTAACGCTCAAAACCATGGCCGAGACAAACCCCAAGGAAACACCCGGCCGCAAGCCCGGCCTGCGTTAGCTTGGGTTCCCAGACGGTTGGGTGATTTTGGACCGCTCCAGGGAGGTTTCCCAGCTAACGCAGGAACCAAAAACCAGCAGAAACTCGTCGGAGTCGGTATGCCCTTATTGTGTTGCCGGACCCTGCCGAATGTGTGGCACCATGTTGAGCCTCCCCAGCGCGTTAGCTGGGAAACCCCTTCAGATGGGCCAAAAATGAAGCGGCAAGAGCGGAAACCCAGCTAACGCGCGGGGCGGAATAGGGCGAGGGCTGGGAGATGCGGAACAAGGTAGGGCGGTACGGGGTGATGGGCTAATGGTGGGAATCGGTTAGCTGGGGTTCCCACCAAGCCAAGCCAAAATGAGGCGTCGTTGAGACGAAACCCAGCTAACGCAATGAGGAAATGAGGAGGGGAAACATCCCACTTTGATGGTTCGGCTCCACTGGTTACGCTATAGGCCATCATGAAGAACACAACATTGGTGATGGGGATCTTGGCGGTCCTGGCTACCCTGAGCGGCTGTGGGATCGGCGACGCAGGCGGCGTCGGCGTGGGGAGTGAAGCCGGGTCCTACAATGCTGGGCGGGCGCGCCGGGAAGAGATCGTCACCACCAGGAATGCTATCGGGAGTGGGAGTGGCGAGGACCCGGCGTCGGCCTTTGGGGCGTCGACAAGCGGGGCGATCGTGTACTCACGATGCAGCTACAGTCAGCTAGACGAAGAAACCGGTGTCATGGGGGCGGTACGGCCGACTGTCGGTGAGCTTGACGACGGGCTGCCGCTGGTCAGCAGCGCCGCAGTGACGGAATACGCCGGGCAGCAGCTTGGGCTGATTCAACACACCGGGGTGCTGCCGGTCGATCGGACAGTGACGTTTGCGCTGCTCAGCTCGCTGGCGCGGGAACAATTTATCACCATCACCATGCGGGATACCGAGGTGCTGGCCGCGGACTATGGCGCCGGTGACCCCTTCGACGCGCAGACTGAGCGGATCGCGCTTGACCTTGCGGATGTGTCGGTCAAACCGGATGGGGTGTTGGTTGCCATGCCCTCGGATATTGCTTCGGCGTTTGGTGAGTCAACGATCGCCCTGTTGTCGTCCGATACTGTCACCTCACAATGCACGCAATAAAAATCGACCCCCGGGAATCCCTGGGGGCCGATATGGATGATGCTAGATTTTAGTTCTTCTTACGACGACCGAAGAAGATCAGTGCACCACCAGCAACCGCAGCAACCGCGGCGATTGCCAGCATAATCAGGATGCCGCTCACACCGGTGTTGGCCAGTGCGGAGTTGCTCTTAGCAGGGCTTGCGCTCTTGACATCCATCTTGGCGGTGTTGGGATCCTTGTGAGCCACACCCTTTTCCTTGGGCTCAGCACCCTTGGTGTTGGCATTAGCAGCGTTCTTGTTGTTCTTGTTCGGATCACCAGCAGCCGGGGCAGTACCCTTGGTATCGCTCTTCGGGTCGGCTGCGCCAGCCAGAGGAGCGGAGGCTGCGTTCTTGGCGAGAACATTGAAGCCAACCGCGGTCAGGACCAGACCACCAACGGCGAGGGCACCGAGAGCCAGGGCGCCACCGCAGTCAGCGCCGCTGGTGCTGCCAGCCAGAGCGGCGGAACCATTCTTGTTCTCGGAGTCGGAGCCGCCATTGGCGCCACCATTACCCTGGCCGTTGCCCTTGCCTTCGCCGGAGGAACCAGCGTTGGAGCCACCGTTACCGTTGCCCTGGCCATTACCTTGGCCGTTGCCCTTGCCTTCGCCGGAAGATCCAGCGTTGGAGCCACCATTGGTGTCGGAGGTGGAGTTAATGTCGGACCCGCTCTTGCCATCGGAACCGCCGTTGCCCTGGCCGTTCCCGTTGCCGTTGCCCTTGTTATCGCCGGAGGAACCAGCGGTGGAGCCGTTGCCCTTCTTGTCCTTATCCTTGTCGGAAGAACCTGCGAGGAGGCCACCAGCTGCGCCGGCGGAACCGGCAGCAGCACCAGCATCGGAACCAGTCTTGGAGTCGGAGCCGCCATTGGCGCCACCGTTGCCACCACCATTGCCGTTACCGCCACCGGTGGAACCGTTGTTGTTCTTGTTGTCGCCAGTGGAACCACCATTGGCATTGCTGCCACCGTTACCGTTGCCGTTACCACCGTTGGTGGAACCACCATTGCTGTCGGAACCGCCCTTATCTTTGTCCTTGTCGCCACCGAAGAGGCTGGAGGAACCGGCAAACAGGTCACCCAGGGAGCCCTTGTTCTTGTCTTCCTTCTTGGAAGAGCCACCGGCTGCGCCGCCGGAGAAGCACTTGGAGGAGCCAGCGAACATGGCACCGGCGGAACCGGTCTTAGCGGCGGAGCTGTCGCTACTCATGTCCTGGTATGGCTGGTTGACGTAGATGGTTTGGTTCTCGTCGTTGATGTCATCGTGTTTGGCGATGAGCTTCCCGTCGGGGCCATAGGCCTCTTCGAACACAACCAGGGTCTTGCCAGCGTAGCCTTCGGGGATTTCGAATTCCAGGTGGACTTCGTCCTTTGCTTGAACCGGAGTGAACTTCTTTTCTGCCTTGATGTCGGTTGCCACACCCTTGTAGGTGCCGTCGTCCTGCTTGACCCGCTCGTACAGCTGACCCTTCAGGGTGTATTCCTTGCCGACGATCAGGCCCTCGTAAGCCACGATGTCAACGATGGTGCCGCCCTTGGACTTCACCCGCTGTGAATGCTCGTCGCCCTTCTTGCGGGCGGTGGTGGAGAGTCGGGCGTTGGTGCCTTCCCACTCAATATAGAGTTCGGCTTCCTTGGTCTTGCTCTTGTCGTGAGTGACGATCAGGGTTTGGTGGTGACCGTTACCACCTTGTTTCGGAGAAATGATGAGGGCACCATTGACCTCAGAGGAAGCGGCCTTAGCGATCAGCTTGGCGGAGCCTGCTTGTTCCTCGGCCTTGAAGTAGAACTCTTGGCCATTCTTAATCTCATTGGCGGGGAACGCATTGCCATTCTTGTCGACAACCTGGCCGGTTTCAGCGGTCACTTCCACGGAATCGGCATTGGTGTCCAGGGTGAAAGGACCGAAAGTGCCATTGGCCTGGCGCTTTGCGGTGTCCTTGCCCTTGAAGCCGACCTGGAGGTCCACAGAGGTAGACTCCGCACGGCCCACGTTGGCGGGGCCGAGCAGGTATTCGTAGACTTTCTTGGCGTTTTGCTGTTCTTCAGCGGTGCCTTCACCTTGGGCGAGACCCTTGTAGTCGAAGCCGGAGCCCAGGTTCCAGATGGCTGCCTGGGTTTGAGCGATCACGGATTTCTTGGAAACCTGAGCAGAAGTCACGCCAGCCTTTTGGAGCACGGTTTCGTAGCTGACAGCTGGGTAGCTGTTGGCAGCGATCCAGTTGATCTTCTGACGAACAGTTTCATCATTCTTGAAGTTGTTTTTGCCAGGGAAATCAGACCACTTAGCGGCATAAGCATCATTGGTCTTTTGGAAGTTCACTTCCCATTCGGTGCAGTATGCGAGACGCTTCTCGCCGCCTGCTTGAGCGGTGGCGCTGAAAAGCTCGGTGCGGATTTGGTGGTTAGTGCTGCCACTGGCAATCCGGTAGCCGTACTCATCTTCATCGATGCTGAACTTGGCGCCGATTTCCTGTGCGCTTGCAGTAGGTGCTACGTGAGCTGCGCCAAAAAATAGTGACAACGCTGCCACTGCGCTGACCAGCCGCTTGGACCGGCCTTTATTGAGACTATGTTGAGAAAGCATTGACCCATCGTTTTCTGGCGACTCCGCTAGACGAGTCACCGATAAGGCGAACTTGATACCTGATAACGGATTCTTAAGGTGATGCGTTCGGCAATAACGCATGGTTCCTTGGAACCGTTTCAAGAATTAGATGTTAATTGGAAAACCGATCCAAAAAAACTGCCCCAGAGGGGTGTGATTTGAAACCTAATCATACATATCAGTTATGCTAATCGGGCATTTTATGGGGCTGTAACCCACGAAATATCCCCCCGATGGGTAATTTGGGAAATATCCATATTTTAGGTATAAAAACTAACTCATTTTCGATCCATTATTCACCAAAACAGCACTTTAACGCATTTATTATATAGGTATTAGGTGTATTAATGTTGTACATATGTTCGATCGTTGTTGTGGTTTTTAAAAACCGGAGGGGGTGATTTATGGGTTGATTAAAATGTTCTCATTTTCTTCATCGAGACCGAACCGTTACCGTTTTCACTGGGATTTCTTTATAAAAATATCTCTAATTCTTACCTCAATCTAGGGGTTATGGGGGCAAATACCTACCCCCGTTTGGCGTCTTTGGGTATTGGTAGCTTTTGTGAAGCGATTAATGCCTATAGTCCAGCATAGATAAAATTTGGCGAATATATCGCGGTTATCCAGTAAAAAACCGTCGAACTCTTAGCCGTAGAAAAGGTTCTATTCATTTGGAATAAGAATTATAGATCCATGGCTAGCAGCAAAAGGCTTACCTGAGAATTTGGGCGTCGAAAAGCGAGAAAGAAACCCGTCTAAATAAGTTTCCAATAATAAACCTACTTAAGGCGAATCATTGCTGGGTAAAACCATAATTACCACCCCAATTACCCACACTGATGTGGGGAGCTTAGCGGCAACCAGCAACTACGCACTACCCTTAGGGAGAAACTCTTATCCTAAGGATCTACCAGGAAGGTAATTTTATGAACGACTATCGGTTGCAGCGCTTCTTACTGCCTCGCGTTGGTGAGCCGCACGACGTGCGCATGTTGTACCTCATCGAATCCGAATACAACAAGCAGCGCGCCATGTGGACCGACCGCAGCAGTATCACTATTACCGCCGGTAGCGAGGTCAGCTTTCTTTCCTACTTCAATGCCTTCCCCGCCAGCTATTGGCGACGCTGGTCCCAACTCGATTCCGTTATTCTTAAAGTCAGGGTCACCGGGGCTGCCCGCATCGACGTTTACCGCTCTAAATTCGACGGCGCCCGCATCGGGGTCGAGGGCAAACAGGTGAAAAATGGTGAGGTCGAATTCAACCTTTCCCTCGCCCCCTTCGAAATCGGCGGGTGGCTCTGGTGGGACATCACCGCCGAAACCGACGTGACCGTGGAAGAGGCTGGCTGGTACGCCCCCCACGCGCCCAAAGCGCAGACGCTTCCCGACGGCACCCAAGTTGGCCCCTTCGAACCGCGGGTGACCGTGGGCATTCCCACCTTTAACCGGCCTGACGACGCCGTTGCCGCCCTCGAAGCCCTCGCCCAAGACCCCGAAGTTGATGCAGTCATCGACACGATCATCATGCCTGACCAGGGCAATAAGCACCCCGCCGATCACCCCGGCTACAAAAATGCTGTCGCCCATTTTGGCGACCGATTCCATGAATTCCGCCAAGGCAACCTCGGCGGCTCCGGTGGCTACTCCCGCATCATGTACGAAGCCCTGGGGGACGGGCCGGCCGGCGCCGCCAAATCCCCCTACATTCTTTATATGGATGACGACATCGCCATCGAGCCCGACTCCGTGCTGCGCGCCCTGGCCGCCGCCCGCTACGCTAAATCCCCCATGCTCATCGGTGGCCAAATGCTCAACCTGCAAGAACGCAGCCACCTGCACACCATGGGCGAAATCATCAACCGGGGCGACTTCATGTGGACCTCCGCACCCCACGTCCACTACGACCACAACTTTGCCGCCCACCCGCTCTCCGACCTCGGTAAACCCGGCGACAAGCCCGACCACCCCAACTCCCGCGACCTGCACCGGCGCATCGACGCCGAATTCAACGGTTGGTGGATGTGCATGATCCCCCGGCTGGTTGCCGAAGAAATCGGCCAGCCCCTCCCACTCTTTATTAAATGGGACGACGCCGAATACGGGTTGCGCGCCGCCCGCCACGGCTACCCCACCGCCACCTGGCCCGGCATCGCCATTTGGCACATGGCCTGGAGCGATAAAGACGACGCCATCGACTGGCAGGCCTACTTCCACCTGCGCAACCGCCTGGTGGTGGCCGCCATGCACCACGATGGTCCCATCGACGGCATCATCCGCAGCATGCTGAAAGCCACCATCAAACACCTCATGTGCTTGGAGTATTCGACGGTGGCTATTCAATTGGAATCAATCAAAGACTTCCTCCAGGGGCCCGACAACCTGTTTGACATCCTGGAATCCTCCCTGCCCCGGATCGCCGCGATTCGGAAAAACTACTCCGACGCCATCATCCTGCCCTCCGCCGCCGAACTGCCCCGCCCCACCGGCATCCCCGGCGTGCCCATCAAGGACATTGGCGGCCGGCTCGCCCCCCTGAAAAAGGCCGTGTGGCTGGCCAAAGGCATCAAACACTCCCTCAGCCGGGAAAACAAGGCACACCACGAGGTTCCCCAAGCCAATCTCGCCCCGATCGAGGCCCGATGGTTCTCCCTCTCGCGGGTCGACGGTGCCACCGTGGCCACCGCCGATGGTCGGGGAGTGGTCTTCCGGAAACGCGACCTGGCCCAGGCCAAAGACCTTTTCAAACAGACTCGGGCCCTCCACAAGCAACTCCAAGAACGCTTCGAAGTGCTGCGGGTACAATACCGGGCAGCCCACCCTGATTTGGTGAGCCGGGAAAGTTGGGCGAAAATCTTTGAACCAGAAAAAGCTGGATCGGGAAAAGCCGCAACAGCGAAACCGGAAAAGCTAAACCAAAAAAGCTGAGTGAGAAAGAATAGCGATTAGTGAAAAACGAGTCTGACATCCTGGTGTCCCTCCAAGACCGCTTGGCGACACCCGGCATCCTCCGCATTGCTCGCGGTTTAAGCCACTTCGGGGAGCACTCCTTGGGGTGGTTGGGATTGGGATTTATCGGGGCGTTGGTGGATAAAAACCATCGCGGCCGGTGGCTCAAACTGATGGCGGCGGCGTTTGTGAGCCACGCACTAAGTGTCGTCGTCAAGCGAATTGTGCGACGGAAACGGCCGCACGATCCCCGCATTCAAGTGGGCGTAGGAACCCCCAGCGAGCTGAGTTTCCCCAGCTCACATGCGACATCGACCACGGCGGCGCTTGTGGCGTTGGCGAAGATTACGAAGAATCCGTTGCCGCTGCTCGGGGTGCCAGTGATGATGCTATCCCGTATGGTACTTGGTGTTCATTACCCTACCGATGTGCTGGCCGGCGCAATTGTGGGGGCCGTAACCGCGCAGGTTATCGACCGGAAAGTTGCCGGCTGTGGCCAATGTGGGGTTCGCGGGGCGCAACGGAAAGAAGGATAGCTCATGAGCGAGAAGCCAGAGAAGTCAGAATCAGAGGCTGACACACAGGCCGGGTCGCTGCCCGAGGCTGCGGTCGGGGCCGAGGTGGCTAAGGCGGGGGTTGCCGATGATACCCACGGGAAGAAACCACCCAAAAATCTAGTAGACGCCATTATCAAAGGTCTTCGTCCCAAACAATGGGTGAAGAACGTGCTGGTCCTGGCGGCGCCGCTTTCCGCTGGTGCGGCTAAACTCTTCGACACCAGCACGCTTGTGGACGTTGCCATTGCCTTTGTGGCTTTCTGCTTCGCGGCATCTTCCATTTACCTCATTAACGATGCCCGCGACATTGAGGCCGACCGGGCGCACCCCACGAAGCGGTTTAGGCCCATCGCTTCCGGGATGCTGCCCCAAAAGCTGGCGTATGTGCTGGCAGTGGTCCTGATTCTTGCTGCGGTGGTGGTGAGCTATCTTGCGTCATCCGGCCATGGGCTGGTGATCGTGATGGTGGTGTATATCGTGTTGCAGCTGGGCTATTGCTTCGGGTGGAAGCACCAGCCGGTGATTGATATTGCCCTGGTGAGCTCTGGGTTTATGCTGCGCGCCATGGCTGGCGGTGTGGCCGCGGGCATCTATCTGTCGCAGTGGTTCCTGTTGGTGGCCGCGTTCGGTTCCCTGTTCATGGCTGCTGGTAAGCGGTACGCCGAAATCCTGTTGGCGCAGGAGTCTGGTGCGAAGATCCGCAAGGCCCTGGAGGGGTATACCGTCACGTACCTGCGGTTTGTGTGGACTTTGGCCGCCACCTCCGTGGTGATCGCCTACGCCCTGTGGGGTTTCGAGATGGCCCGCCAGGCCGCTGGTACCGCCGCCGTATGGTATCAGGTGTCCATGGTGCCGTTCACGGTTGCGATTCTTCGCTATGCGGCGGATGTTGACCGCGGTGCCGGCGGCGCCCCCGACGAGTTGGCGTTGAGCGACCGGACCCTGCAAATTTTGGCCGTGGCGTGGCTGGCTTGTATAGGTGTTGCCGTGTATTTGGTGCCGGTTTTGGGCTAGCCCCCGCCCGCTTTTCGACGCCACCTCCCGGCACCAGCCCATTCACCTCTCCCACGGGATCCCTCGCCTCCCGCCTCCCGGGGCCTCCTGCGTTAGCTTGGTTTCCGTCGATTTGGCCCGGTTTTAGCCTGCCTTAGGGAGGTTTCCCAGCTAACGCTCAAGCTGGGTGTTTGGATTGGGGCGAGCCGGCTTCACCTGGTTTCCCTGCGTGAGGTTGAGGAGGCCGGATTCCCGGCGTTGTAGTTTTCCGCCCTTTCCCCAGCCCGAGCGTTAGCTTGGGTTCGCGTTGGGGTGGCTCGGAAACCGGCCTGATTTACACGATTCCCAGCTAATGGTTTGACGGCTCAACTTTGCGATTTTTCACGCCTAGAGATTCCACCCGGGAGTCTCGGATCTCACCATGGCGTCCTCTGCTTCCTTTCTGCGTTAGCTTGGTTTCGCGTCAAAGCAGGCCGCTGCGCTCGGTTCCAGGGAGGTTTCCCAGCTAACGCTCAAGCTGGGAGCTTTGCCAGGTTTTGACCGGTGTGAAGCGTCAGGTTTGACGGGCCATATTCATTGTCTGTGGTTTTCCGCCCCTTTCCCGGCCCGAGCGTTAGCTTGGGTTCGTGCTGAGGTGCCTCGGAAACCGGCCTGATTTTTACGATTCCCAGCTAATGGTTTTGGCAGGTTTGCCAGGCTGCCATGCTTGCCCCTCCTATAGGATTCCTCACCATATCCCCTCCTGCGTTAGCTTGGTTTCCGTTGGTTTGGTCCGGTTTTGGCCTGCCTCAGGGAGGTTTCCCAGCTAACGCTCGGGCTGCTCGCGCCCGCGCCTGCACCCGCGGGGACCTGTGGCAGCTCACCGCGGCGCCCGCCGCCCAGGGCCAACCTTAAGCCCCAACCCTAGGCGTCAAACCTCAAGCTCATTCCGTTGGGGGATGACGGATTCAAACTCACCGCTTGCTAAGATATCTTCCTATGACCACAGCCCGCTCTCTCACCACGCTCTCCGGTGTTATATCAGCAGTCGTTGTTGCCGCCCTCGGGTTTTACGGCGGCTGGCAGCGTCGTTGGATGAGCGATGATGGGCTGATTGTATTGCGCACGGTCCGTAACCTTCTCGCTGGGAACGGGCCGGTTTTTAATGCGGGGGAGCGGGTGGAAACAAACACCTCCACCCTATGGCAATACATTATTTATATTGGTGCATTGATAAGTGGTTCCCGGTTGGAGACTATTGCCTTGTGGGCGGCGTTGGTCTTCACCACCGTGGCCTTATTCATTGCGGCCGTGGCCACCGCGAAACTCTATCAGGGCAATCATCGGCTGCTGCTCCTGCCTTTTGGGGGGATACTGTACATTTCGTTGCCGCCGGCCCGGGATTTCGCCACCTCGGGCCTGGAGTGGGGTCTGTCCCTGCTGTGGATTGCCACGTGGTGGTTCCTCATGGTTCAGTGGGCGGAGGATGCCAAGCTGCGGTGGGGGATTAAATACAGCTATCTGTTGGCGTTTTGTTCGGGCTTGAGCTGGTTGGTGCGCCCCGAATTGGCGTTGTATGGGGGCTTGTCGGGCCTGATGCTGCTGATTATGGATCGGAAAAATTGGTGGAAGATCCTGTTGGCGGCGATCCCGGTGCCGTTGGCCTACCAGGTGTTTCGTATGGGCTATTACGGCCTGTTGGTGCCGCACACCGCGGTGGCGAAGTCGGCATCGGGGTCGCAGTGGGGTGATGGCTGGTTTTACCTCATGGACTTTGTGACCCCATACCATTTGTGGTTGGGGGTGCTCATTGCGGCGGCCGCTGCCGGGTTGCGGGTGTGGAACGCCACGCGGGAGGCGTCGATAAGCGTGAATCGACGCACCATGGTCATTGGGTTGACGTGTGGGGCGGCGCTGATTCATTTCCTTTATGTGCTGCGCGTGGGCGGCGATTTCATGCATGGGCGCATGCTGCTGCTGCCGCTGTTTACGCTGCTGCTGCCGGTGAGCGTTGTGGTGATTGATCGGCAGCGGATTCCGACGACTGTGGCGGCTGCGGGGCTGTTTATCGCTGGCATGGGCTGGAGCTTTGCGACGGTCCTAGGTGGGCACCCCTACCAGCTTCCCGAAGGGGATGAAGCCCCGCTGCGCATCGTGGATGAGCGGATTTTTTGGCAGTTGGCCACCTACCGGGACCAGCCCACCCGCTACGCCGAGGACTTCCTCACCGCCCGCAACATGAATAATTTCGTGCCCATGCTGGAGCGGGGACGTGCCGCCCACGATGCTCAACTGTTTCAGATTCGTCTGAGTCAGCACCCTCTGGTGTTGTCGTGGGAGCCGCGGCCGCGCACCACCGAACACACCGACCTGGCGGATATGCCGCTGTCGCTCACCATGATTAACCTGGGCATGACCAGCATGAACGCCCCCCTGGACGTGCGGGTACTCGACAACATGGGTTTGGCCAACCCCCTGGCCGGGCGCCAACCCCGGGTCGTCAATGGGCGGGTGGGGCATGACAAGAACCTGCCCTTGGAATGGCAGGTGGCGGATTCGGCCATGCCGTTGGACGCCATGCCGAGCTGGGTGGACAAAGCATATGTGAAGCGCGCCCGGGAGATTTTGTACACCCCGGAGTACCAAAAACTCTTCGCCTCGTACCGTAGCCCGCTCACCTTCAAACGCTTCCTTGCCAACATCAAATTCAGCCTGGGAGCAGGGCGGACCCTCCAGTTCCAGGAGGATCCAGCCGCCTACCAAGGCCCCCTGCCTGTAGTGGATCCGCTTCCGATAAATTGGCCTCGGGACATCAAACTGGATCCGGTTCGCTAGCGTTTCTAACCTCGATTGGGGGACGGTAGCACGATAGTTAAAAGCGATTCAAAAGTGTGAACGTTACCCAAGATTAGGGAAAGAGTTGCCCCCGGGGTAGCTGAGAACTGCCTTTGATTCGGCTGCGTGATTGTCGAAAAATGCCGGTGAAAATCGACGAAAAATCACCTGAGTTTCTCGCCCTATATACCCCAAGAAATTACCCCTGTAACCCAATATAGGTGTAGTGGGTGATTTTATTATTACTGCTGGTAGTGAATGAATTTGATAGGTCTGCTACCAAAATTTTGTGGATGGTTAGGTAACAAAATAGGTGGACTAATTTATATCCCTGTTATAAAGTTTAGGCATTTAGTTGGCTCTTTGCTGTGAACCACTACAAAACCTAAGAGCAAGAAGTTTCACGAGAAGTGAATTATCTGACCTGAATCATAGGAGAAGCATGAAGTTCATGACACGCGCGATAAAGAAGGTGGCGGCGGCTGTCACCGCAGTTGCCGCTGCTTCCGTTCTGGCGGTGGCGGGCCAGGGCGTAGCTACTGCTGGCCCGCGGGACTGGTTGCGTCCCGACGCCACTGGGGCTTGTGAATGGGATGGGGTTGGCTTCTGGGTTCAGCGTTGTGACGTGTTTTCCCCAGCCATGAACCGGAACATCACCGTGCAAATTCAACCGGCACAACGAGGCGGTAACGCTGGGTTCTATCTGCTTGACGGTGCTCGCGCCACCGAACGAGCAAATGCCTGGACCACCGACTCCAATGCCCCGGAGCTCTACGCTAACCACAACATCACCCTGGTGATGCCCGTTGGTGGCCAGGGCACTTTCTACCAGGACTGGCTGCGGCCCGCTAACTACACCGGTGACGGCCCGCTGTTCAAGTGGGAAACCTTCCTTACCAAGGAACTCCCGGCCTACCTGGAAGGCAACTTCGGTGTTGCCAGGAACAACAACTCCATCGCTGGCCTGTCCATGGGTGGCACCGCCGCCCTGAACCTGGCAGCCCGCAACCCGGACATGTTCAAGCAGACCATGAGCTGGTCCGGCTACCTCACCATGTCCGGCCCGGGCATGAGCACCCTGGTGCGTCTAGCTATGCTGGACCTGGGCGGCTTCAACGTCAATAACATGTACGGTTCGATGTTCAACCCGAACCGGTACGAGAACGACCCCTTCTGGAACATGGGTGCCCTCAAGGGTAAGGATGTGTATGTTTCCGCAGCCAGCGGTTTCTGGAGTGCTGACGACATCATGCGCTACGAAGTGAAGGACCGGATCACCGGTTCCATCCTGGAGGCGTTCAGCCTGTACACCACCACGCTGTGGGAGGCCAAGGCGCGCGCTGAGGGCGTGAATGTGACCGTTAACTATCCGGCAGCAGGCATCCACAACTGGTTGCAGTGGAACTACCAGTTGAACCTCACCAAGAACCGCGTGCTTGACGTCATGCAAGCTTGGTAATCCACACATAACGGAAAGAAGTCACCGGGGTATCGCAATTGTTGGGACTGCGATGCCCCGGTAGCATTTTGTCGGTTTACCGGTGCGCCGCGCCGCGGGGCACCATGTCGCACCTAAACTTGGCAGGTAACATTTGTGAGCTTTTCGACGAATATTCCTGTGAGGCCGACAGACCGTTACAATCGCCAGGGCAGGGGAATCCCCGGTGAATCAGCTCAGTACTAAAAACTTGAAGGATTGAACATAATGCGCGTAACTCAACGTCGTTCCTACCAAATAGCCGCCCTTCCGGTGGCCATTGGCTTGGGAGTCTCCCTGCTATTTCCTCCCGCAGCGGTGGCGCAATCAACCACCAGCGCGAAACCAACTAGCACGAGCACCAGCAAATCTCGCAGCAGTAATTCGTCAAGCTCGGGAAGCCTGGGGAGCTCCCTGAATGGTTTGACCGACTACCTTGACACCAATGCGGTGGAACGCACCCCGATTCGCGTGGACGAGCGGCCCCAAATCAATGGCCTGCCCGATGGGGTGTCGGTGGAGCGCGTCAAGTGGATCACCGATAGGCGCATCGAACTGCAAATTAAGTCCAAGGTCATGCCGAAAGACGTGGTCAAGGTGCAAATGCTGCTGGCCCGCGATTGGCATTCCCAGCCGAATCGGAAATTCCCCGAGGTGTGGGCCCTCGACGGGTTGCGGGCCACCGACATTGAAAGCGGCTGGACCAGCGAAACCAACATCGAACAACTGTTCGCCGACAAGAACGTCAATGTGATCTTGCCCGTTGGTGGCGAATCCTCCTTCTACTCCGACTGGCAGTCCGAAGACAACGGCAAGCACTACATGTGGGAGTCTTTCCTGCTTAATGAGCTTATCCCCGTGCTGAAGAACGGTTATCGGGCCAACGGTGACCGGGCCATCTTCGGCCTGTCCATGGGTGGCACCGCCGCCATGAACCTGGCCGAGCGCAACCCCGACCTGTTCAAATTTGTGGGCTCCTTCTCCGGGTATTTGGACACCACCAGCCCCGGCATGCCCGACGCTATCCGCACCGCCCAACAGGATGCCGGCGGATACCACAGCGAGGCCATGTGGGGGCCGGACGGCTCCCAACAGTGGATCGACCACGACCCCAAGCTGGGCATTAAGGCGTTGAAGGGGATGAAGGTGTATGTGTCGGCAGGCTCCGGCCGGGATGATTTCGGCCAGCCGGGCTCCGTCGCAAAGCACCCGGCGAACGCCGCCGGCATTGGGCTGGAAGTTATTTCGCGCATGACCACCCAAACCTTTGTCGACTTTGCCCGCCGGGACGGGGTGGAAGTTACCTCAGTGTTCCGGCCCTCTGGCGTGCACGACTGGCCCTACTGGCAGTTTGAGATGGGGCAGGCCTGGCCGCACATCGCCGGGGCCCTCAACCTGTCGCAATCCGACCGCGGCGCCGACTGCACTCCCGTTGGGGCCATCGCCGAAGCCACCAAGGGCGGCGTCATTGGTAACTGCGTGAACAACGAATACGACGTGGCCGGCGGCAAGGGGCAGGACTTCACCAACGGTCGCGCCTTCTGGTCCCCGAACACCGGCGCCCAGGCCCTCTACGGCCGGATCGGCACCGTGTACACCGAGCTTGGCGGCCCCGGCTCCTGGCTGGGATTCCCCACCTCCACGGAACGCGGGCTCGCAAACGGTGGCCGGTTCGTCACCTTCGAACACGGCAATATCTACTGGACCCTGCAAACCGACGCCATTGCCGTACCCACCGACATCGTGAACAAGTGGGGCGACCTCAAGTGGGAGAACGGCGACCTGGGCTACCCGGTGGCCGAAGCCACCGAACACAACGGTGGCCTGGTGCAGAAGTTCCAAAACGGCTACGTCACCCGCAACCCCAAGGGCACCAATAACTGGGTGCGGGGCGCCATTGCCGCCAAGTACGGTGAGCTGCAAACCGCCAAGTCCAAGCTGGGCTACCCCACCTCCGATGAGAAATCCATCAACGGTGGCGCCTTCCAAGAGTTTGAAAACGGCAACATTTACTGGTCCCCCGCCACCGGCGCTCACGTTATCTACTACGGCGACATTTATAAGGCTTGGGGCGAAAAGGGCTACGAGCAGGGCGAATACGGCTACCCCACCTCCGATCAGGAGTCTGCTAGCGGTTCCATCACCTTCCAGGGTGGTAAAATGAGTCAATCCAATGGCAAAGTCCGCGAGGAGCGAAATTAGTGAAACGCCTGTTAGCGACAGGAATTCTTACCCTGTCCGTCATAACCGCTGGTGCCGGCCTCAGCGCCTGCGGTAGTTCCACCGTGAGCGATGATGCTACGGCATCCGCGTCCAAAGCCCCCATCGCGCCCCTGAAGGGCTCCGGTGGTTCGGGTGCAACTTCAGGTGCAGCCGGGGCCTCCGATGGCGCTGGTGCCGGCGCTAGCGGGGCTAACGGGGCTGGTGGCTCCGGTGAGAGCGGTAACGCTGCCCCGCCGGCTGATGGGCCAGCCCAAGAAGTGTCGTCCATTCCCACGCCAGCCCAACAGTTGAGCGATGCGGACAAGACCTACTTCGACGCCCTCACGGCTGGTGGTATTAAGGTGGAAGGCGCCGAAAACCAAATGATCGGCGCCGCCCAGGTTGTGTGCCAAAACCAATTCCCGCAGGCTGTGCAGGCAGTCGGTGGGCAATTGGTGGAGCAGAAGCGTACCTCGCTGTCGCCCGAAGAGACCGTTTCCCTGATTGAAACGTCGGCACGCAAGGCATATTGCTCTTAACGCCGATCCAAGGAAGTTCATGAAGAAAGTTCTCACCGTTCTTGCCGCGCTTGTGGTGATTGTTGTGGTTGCTGCAGGTGCGCAGCAATGGTTGAGTCAAACCAATAACGGGGGCCAGGTCGGCCCGCCCGAAACCTCCGAAGCAACCATGGTGACCCAACCCGACCACTGTCCCCGGGTTGAGGTGCTTGTCGCGCCCGGCACGTGGGAATCCTCCAAGACCGATGACCCGTTCAACCCTACAGCGAACCCCAAATCGTTCATGTTGAACATTTCCCGGCCGTTGCAGGAAGCCTATCCGGCCCACGAGGTGAAGGTGTGGACCCTGCCGTACACGGCGCAGTTCAAGAACATTAACTCCCAAAACGAGATGCCTTATGACGAATCCCGGGAGGAAGGCATCGCCACCATGGAGACCGAAATGCGGGACGTGTTCCGGGAATGTCCCCTCACCGATTACATCCTCACCGGGTTCTCCCAGGGTGCGGTCATTGCCGGGGACATTGCCAATAAGATCGGCACCGGCACCGGGGTAGTTCCGGCGGAGCGGATCCGGGGCGTGGCATTGATCGCCGACGGCCGGCGGGAACCCAACGTGGGCCAGCATGTGGGCAACCCGGTCGGTGGTGTGGGTGCGGAAATCGCCCTGCAGCCCCTCAACCTGCTGGTGCAGCCCGTCGTGCCCGGCGCCACCATGCGGGGTCCCCGGCAGGGCGGCTTCGGCGCCCTGAACGATCGTACGTTCGAAATTTGCGCCCCGAACGATGCCATTTGCGACGCCCCCCGGGAGATCGGCAATGCCCTGGGTCGGGCCACCGAAATGGTGCAGGCCAATGGGGTGCACTCGGTGTACGCCACCAACCCCTATGTGATTCCCGACACCACCGCAAACCAGTGGGTTGTGGAATGGGCGAAGGGGCTCATTAACCGGTAACGATGATGTTTCGGCGCCCGTCGAGGTGTTCGTCCCACCGCTCGTAGTAGGCGGTGATGGCGAGCACCTCGTCCCAGTTGAGGGTTCCTCGCTTTTCGACGCGCCTTCGGTGCTCAACCTCGTCCGGGAGCACGCATTCGAATTGGATGAGCCTCGCCCGATGCTGTTCGGCCAGGTCCCGGAATATGGCCCGGGTGTGGTGCATGGGGTTGACCGCATCAATGATCACGGTGCGGCCCAGCTCTAGGTTGTCGCCGGCCAGGTGGGCGATGGCCTGGTAGCCGTAGTCCTTGAGGTCGTTGTTGTCGGCCATGCGGATGAAGGGCGCCTCCAGGGTGTCGAGGCGGAGGTAGACGGCGCGGAGCGCGTCGGCAAGCGATCGTGCCTGGGTGGTTTTGCCCACGCCTGGCAGACCGGCGAAAACAATGAGTCTGCTCATGCCCCAAGTCTAGGTTGGAATTTGCTGTCAATTTGGGAGAATGAGAGTTCATTTTGCTCTGCAAGTAATACACTGGTGGCTGGTTACGATGGAGTAACCAGAAGCGCAATTTCAATCGATTTTATCGAGGAGACACATGGATTTACATGCGATTATCGGCCAGTTCTTCAACGAGAAAGGTGAGATCACCCTCCAGCCTGAGGTGACGCTCGCCGGCATGTGCGAAGTCCTTTACCAGACGGAGAAGGCGGCCGGCACCACTGGTCGAAAGACCTTGCGATTCTGGGATTTCTCGCAGTCCCGCGATGGGGAAATCGTGGAATACTCCCGTGACCAGATCAATACCCGCATTAAGGCTGTTGCGGCTAGGTTGCAGCAGGTGGGCACCATTGGCGACCGGGTGGCCATCCTTGCCAATAACTCCCCCGAATATGTGTTCGCAATGTTGGGGGCCATGTATGCCGGCATGGTGCCGGTGCCGTTATATGACCCCAATGAGCCCGGCCACGCCGACCACCTCAAGGCGGTGATTTCGGATTCTGCCCCCAAGGCTGTGCTCACTAACGCTCGGTCCGCCGGTGCGGTGCGCACGTTCTTCGCCGATATTCCCGGCCGGGAGCGGCCCCGCGTGCTGTCGGTGGATTCCCTGCCGGACTCCCTGGCCGAAAGCTTTACCAACCCCCTGGAAAACCCGGCCGCCCAGCAATTCCTGGCCGCCAGCGGCAAGCTGCCGGTGGACTTGACCGCCTTCCTGCAATACACTTCCGGTTCCACCCGGGTGCCGGCCGGCGTGGTGTTGACCAACCGGTCCATTCTCACCAACGTGCTGCAGATTTTCACCGCCGCCCAGTTGAAGACCCCCCTCCGGCTGGTCACCTGGCTGCCGCTGCACCACGACATGGGAATTGTGCTGGCCACCTTTGTGACTATTCTCGGCCTGAACATGGACCTGATGTCGCCCCGCGACTTCATCCAGCAGCCTGCTCGGTGGGTGAACCAGCTGCACGCGGAGCATGAGGGCGAAAACGTGTATTCGGTTATTCCGAACTTTGCCATGGATTTGGCCATGCGCTACGGGCTGCCGGCCGCCCGCCCGGATTTGGACCTGTCCCAGGTGGATGGCCTGATTTTGGGTTCCGAGCCGGTGACTGAAAAGTCCATGGAGGCCTTCATTTCGGCGTTTGCGGAGCATGGGTTGAGTCGGGCTGCGGTGCGTCCCTCCTACGGCCTGGCCGAGGCGTCGTTGCTGGTCACGACGCCGCAAACCCCGAATCGTCCCCTGATTAACTATTTTGATCGGGAGGCGCTGTCCGAGGGCCGCGGCGTGGTGGTTGCGCGCAATGAGGATTCGGTGTCGTTTGCCTCCAACGGCCAGGTGGTGCGTCCGCAACTTCTTGCGATTGTTGACCCCGAAACCCGCGCTGAGGTCCCCGACGGCACCGTGGGTGAGCTGTGGTGTTATGGCGCTAACATTGCCGCCGGCTACCTGAATCGCCCCGAGGAAACCGAAGAGACGTTCCATAACACCCTGGTGACCCCGTTGGCGGAGAATTCCCGGGCCACCGGTGCACCTGTCGACGCCCAATGGTTGGCCACCGGCGACCTGGCCGTCATCGTCGACAACGAGGTCTACATCACCGGCCGGCTCAAGGACCTCATCATCATCGCCGGTCGTAACCACTATCCGCAGGACATCGAGTACACGGTTGCTCACGCCTCGGCCCAAATCCGGCCGGCCGCCGTTGCGGCCTTCGCTGTTGAGGGCGAGGATGTGGAACAGCTCATCATCCTTGCGGAGCGTGACCTGGACAAGGTTGAGGCCGATGATGCCGACGCCATTGCCGCCATTCGTGCTGCTGTCACGGAAGCTCATGGCGTGGTCCCTGCCGACATCCGTATCACCGCCCCGGACACCATCATCCGTTCTTCCGCCGGCAAGATTGCCCGCCGGGTGAACAAGAAGCACTATCAGGAGGCTGCCGCCGACTAGCGAAAGAAGCGAAAGACGGCTTTGGGCCTTCCTTCCCCGCTCTGAGGTGAGGGTTTGATGGGCCCGCTGGGCCTGGTTGCTAACGAGCCAGGCCCTTTTCCATGCCCAGGTGCCTGGTGCCAGGGGCTCCATGGGTAGTTTGTTGTGGGGTGGGGGCGGGGTCCGCTAGCCCGTTAGCTGGGTTTCGCCCTGTTTCGGCTCTGATCTGGTCTGTTTTTGGGAGAAACCCAGCTAACACAGACTAGGGGGTAGGGAGAGGGCAAAACGAAGGTGTCATGGCCGGTGTTCGGTTGGGTCGCCGGTCACCCACCATTGTTGGTGTTAGCTTAGACGTTCCGGTGGGATCGTGGCATGTGGTCCTCCGCGGTCCGTTAACTCTTTAGCTGGGTTTCGCCCTATTTTGGCCCTGAACTTGCCTGTTTTCGGGGAAAACCCAGCTAACGCCGGTGCCGGCCGGTCGCAGAGGCGGGTGCTGTTGGCTGTAGCCGACCATAGCCGGTCACTTAGCAGGTGTTTGGCAGGCACAGGTGCGCGCCGGTAGGTGCTTCATGGTGGATGTTAGGGCCTCAACTCTCCCTAACTCTCCCTGATTCCCCGATTTCCCCCTCAGAAAGCATGCCAAAAGCCCCCGGCCCGGCTCACGCCAACCCCCTTGACCCCTCCCCCGAAACCCCTGGGTTACCTTCGGCTCATCCGCTCCTCACGCAATTGCCACCAGGGAGGCGCCACGCTCAGGTTGACCAGCCGATGTTGGTGAGGGAGCTGGTCATAGTGGATGTGGGTGGTGAGATTGTTGATGTGATTGATAAGCGCCGGCCCAATTTGGGACGGCGCGACCCGAAGGAAATAATATCCGTGCTTGGCAATACTTTGTTCGCGCGCAATTTGTTTTGCATATGTTTCCGCGCGTTGTTCGGGTGTGCCGTGGTATTTGATGGCGCCATCAATTTCAATTATGAGCCAATTATTGACGAGTAGATCCGCTCGATAGTGCGTCGTAAAGCTTTGATTTTTGCTGGGTACACTAAAAATAGCCTGCGCGTTCACGGTCAGCTTGGGCAGTGCGCGTGTGATGGCATACCGTGCGTAAGTTTCCTGTACCGAATCAATCCCGTAGAGCGCCTGGGTGAGTACCTTGCAGGCTTTGCGCGTGCCCCAACGTCCGCGGTGATGGTTCAGGTGCGCCCAAAACTTTTCTTTGCGACGCCCGAATCGGCGGATCGCGGCCTCCAGGAAAGCCAGGCCCTCCATCTCGCCATTCATGGCACAAATGTCTACGAATGTACGTTCGATTGTAGTGACTCTGGTGCCATTAATTTCGGTGATATCTTCTTCCGGCAAATCCGCGTACCGATAGCGAACAATGGTCGGCCATTGGGATCTAGAAGGAGGTTTCCGCTGTTCCTGTGGGGTGACGTCCACCAGGGAGCGGTGCGACTCATTGAGGATGGGGATCTTGTGGATCACCGCAGCCGCCATCCCACTGATGACCCCTTTCCGTAGGGATCTACCCACCGCTTCGACATTTGTTTCGAACCTCCGATAGGCTGGCGCCCGCCGGTAGGCCTGTCGATCAACCCACCAGAATCCGGCCAGCCGCATGTAGGTGTTGGTGAATTCGGGGGTGAGTTTTGCGGGCCGGTGCACCAGCTCTAGCGTTCCGAGCCTGCTTGTTGATGGCATCATTTCTACTATTTCTCCTGGTGAGAAGTGCTTTCTCTTTCAGCTTTACCCTGAAATTACATATGTCGCAATGTGATGTTCGTCATTTACCCCCGATTTCTTTCCGGTGGGTTGTCTGACCATTTTTATGGCCTTTGTTAGCTGCCGTATTTCCACCGGGTGCTACTTGTGGTGGGGTATTTACCCCGGTGGGGGTGCTTGTGGTTCCGGGGGGTAGGGAGTGAGTCGGGGCTGCGTGTGATGTGCGGTGTGGCTGTCTGTGCACGCCGCGTTAGCTAGGGTTCCCGCCAAAATGGCCCAAGACAGGGCTGATTCAGACGGTTTCCCAGCTAACGCGGCTGTTGTGGCTGCCGCTGTGGTTGGTGGGCCCGCCAGGGGCCGGGCCTGCCGGGGCGAACGTGTGGGAGCCGCGCCAGGGGAGCGGGCGAGGCGAGCGGTGGTTGTGGTGGAATGGTGTGCCGGAGGTTTAGCTTGGTTTCCCTGGGATTGGGGTGGTTTTGGGCCGGTTTTAGGGAGAAACCCAGCTAGCGCAACACCCAGCTAACGCAACGGGCATGGGGCGGTGGGTGAGGGGAAGGTGAGAGTGGGAGACTTCCGGCATCCAGCGTTCGGGTCGGCGGTTCCGGCGGAGAAGGCCCCGCCGCCGGCGGCGGTGAGGGCTGCGGGGGAGGGGGTCTAGGGTTTGGGGAATTTACCCCCTTGAGGTCACCCCCTTGGGGCGTCGAAAAGCTAGGATCAGTAAACATGCAGCCTCTCAACATTTTGATTGTAGCCCCAGGTAAGCGCTAATGTTGCTCAATGTTACGTTTACGTGGAGTGAACGAGAGTCGATAGGCGAGTTTGAAACATCTAGTATGTTTCACTCGATATAAAATTATACGAATTGTGATTTTTGGGATTAGCTTTCAAGCGCGAGTGAAGGATTACGTTGACTGATCGAAATACGACACAGGAGCAGCCAGTCGGCGCCATGACCGTAGAACAATTACGCGAATGGCTTCGGCAATGGGTTATAAAAACCACCGGTTTGCCCGCCGAAGAGATTACCGATGACAAGCCAATGCAATCCTTTGGGCTATCCTCACGCGACGTGGTGATCCTCTCCGGGGAGTTGGAAAACCTGCTGGACAAGCAGCTCGACGCGACTATTGCCTACCAATATCCCACCATTCAGGCGCTCGCCCAGCAGCTCCTTGCCGGCGGCCCAGGCCTGGGGGCAGGCGCGCAGGGTGAACGCGCCGGCGCCGCCCACAACAGCCGCACCGCTCATGCCACTAGCGCCACCGACCCCAGCGTTCACGATATTGCCGTGGTGGGCATGGCCGCCCGCTACCCGGGTGCCCCCAACCTTACCGAAATGTGGCGACTCCTCGTTGAAGGCAGGGACGGCATTGGCCCGCTGCCCATTGGCCGCTGGTCGGAATACGCCAACGATCCCGTCATGAGCCGCCGCATGGAGGAAGTCAACCTCACCGGCGGCTACCTGGAGGACATTTCCGCGTTTGACGCCGAATTTTTTGGCCTATCACCACTGGAAACCGTGAACGTTGACCCCCAGCAGCGCCTGGTGTTGGAACTCACCTGGGAGGCCCTGGAGAACGCGCGGATTCCCGCTAATACCCTGCGCGGCAAGCCGGTCGGCGTGTATGTGGGTTCCTCTAATAATGATTACGGCATGCTCATTACCGCCGATCCCGCCGAGGCACACCCCTATGCCCTGACCGGCACCGCCAGCTCTATCATCGCGAACCGCGTGTCCTACGTGTACGATTTCCGCGGCCCCTCCATCAGCGTGGACACCGCCTGCTCCTCCTCCCTGGTCTCGGTGCACCAGGCTGTGCGCGATTTACGCGAACATAATGCCGATGTGGCGCTTGCCGGCGGCGTGAATATTTTGGCCGCCCCGTGGGTTTCTACCGCCTTTGGTGAGCTCGGCGTGTTTAGCCCCACCGGCAAGATTCGCGCGTTTTCCGACGATGCTGACGGTTTTGTCCGCTCCGACGGCGCCGGCATGCTCGTGCTGAAACGGGTTTCCGACGCGCTTGCCGACGGCGATACGATCCTGGCCGTCATCAAGGGATCCGCCATTAATTCGGACGGGCATTCGAACGGTCTCACCGCCCCCAACCCGGAAGCCCAAGTGGATGTGCTGCAACGCGCCTACGCCGACGCCGGCGTGGACCCATCCCAGGTCGACTACGTAGAAGCCCACGGAACCGGCACCATTCTGGGCGACCCCATCGAGGCCACCGCCCTGGGCGCGGTTTTGGGCGCCAACCGCACCCCGGCCACCCCCACCCTGCTTGGCTCCGCGAAAACCAATTTCGGCCACACCGAATCCGCCGCGGGCGCGGCCGGCCTCATCAAGGTGGTGCTGGCCATGCAACACAATGTTTTGCCGCCCTCCCTGAATTTCACGGAACCCAACCGCTATATCAACTTCGACGCCGAACACCTGGAGGTAGTGGCCGACCCCCGCGAATGGCCCGAATACTCCGGCACGAAACTCGCCGGCGTGAGCGGCTTCGGCTTCGGTGGCACCAACGCCCACGTGGTGCTCAGCGACTTCAACCCCGCCGACTACGGCCCCGAGGCGCAACCCGCCCACGCCGAGCCCGCCCTGGCCGGCGCCGAGGTTGCCCTGCCAGT
>ERZ773072.180-NODE-180-length-39190-cov-6.029692_pt1 | contig 39190 bp, 39 predicted proteins | sample MGYA00580617_ERZ773072 | MGnify/ENA primary metagenome ERZ773072 (study PRJEB29015, sample SAMEA2737970) | human oral metagenome | biome: human oral; feature: human-associated habitat; material: dental | place: China | collected 2122 ...
CTGGCGGCGCTAATAATGGCTGGACGCTGACATTGAATGCGACAACTCCTGGTACAGGAAAATGGACGAGCGGCAGCAATACATATCAGTACAACGGTAATGCTACGACTGGACAGCTGACGGTTAATCCAGCTGCTGGAACGCTGACATCAATGATCGGTGCTTCCACGGGCATCACACTGGGTTCGCAAGCAGCATTTTCCGGCACTTCTCCAGTAACGCTGATCAGCGCGGCGGCTGGTTCCGATGATGTTTGGCGCGGTTATGTGACGGGTGTCGGCTTGAGCCAGGCTATTCCAGCTGGACAGGCAGCAGGTACCTATACTTTGCCGATGACTCAAACTGTGGCCGCTATCTAAGGTCTTGCGCAGTTATATTCAGTGAAAATCGGGCGCTCTTTCGGGCGTCTGATTTTCATTTACACGGATTGTTTAATTTTTGGGAAGATCGGCGGGTGTCGGTATAGTCATGAGCGTATTGGCTTGCTATAATAAACGTATGATTTTAATGAGGAGAATATGGGGTATAGTTTCATGCTGGCGCAAGCTAGCGGTAATGGCGGTTGCGGCAGGTGTTTTATGGCCGTCGTCGGTTCTGGCGGCAGGAATTGGCAGCCGCCCGGCGAATCCTGATCCGAACAACCCGCGGACGCAGTCGATTTTTATTTATCAGTTGAATCGTGGTGCTAGCAAATCTGATCAATTGACGATTACTAACGGGCTGGCCGAGCAGGCAAATATTGAGGTGTATGCTGTCGATGGCACGGTCACGGCGACTGGCGATATGACGTGTAAGCAGCAAGTCGAGGAAAAGAAAGATGCTGGCAATTGGGTAAAACTAGCGAAAAGTGAGGTGGCATTGGCGCCTGGCGCATCGACGAACGTTGATTTCGCAGTTACTGTACCTGACAAGGCTGACGTTGGCGAGCATAATGCTTGTTTGGTAATCCAGCGTAAAGCCAATCCGGCCGCTGCTAAGAAGGGCGGCATTCAGCTGCAGACGCGCCAAGCGGTGCGTATGGCGATTACTATCCCTGGTAATATTCACCGCGACGTGACAATTGACAAATTCGCCGTCGATAGTAATGGCAAGCAGCTGTATAATATTGCTATCAAAAATTCTGGCAACGTTTCGGCTGATGTTGATGTCAAGTTGGTGGTCAGAGATATGTTGGGTAACGTTGTTTATCGAAACGGCGGCGAGTATGCAGCAATTGCTGAGCAAATCCGCCAGTTCCGCTACGAAAGCAAACTGCAGCCATTCTGGGGCGGTAAGTACCGCGCTGAGCTTTCAATTGCTTATAATAAAAAGGCCGGCGAATGGGGCGTTAGTAAAAATTCGGCTGATTTAACGACGAAAAAGGCTGAGCCAATAGAGTTATTTTTCTGGCCGGCACCTGGTGCTTGGGCGATTATCATTGGAGCGATTGCCGTGGTTATTGCGGCGGTTTGGCGGGTGATTGTCTTCGTGAAGAAGCGCCGGAAGCGATAATTTACTAGCTGCGATTGATATGTCATAATGGTGTTATGAAGAAAAATTTTCTTGTTAGAGCATTCTTTGGCATCACCATTGCGGCGCTCGGCGGGGTTCTGCTACTGAGGAATCTCGAGATTATCAAGTTTGATAGCTGGAACGTGTTCTGGGGGACGGTTTGGTCGGTTGGTCTGGTTTTGGCTGGTCTGATGACGATATTTAGCTCCCGCAAAGCCTCTCTGCGGGTGTGGGGATTACTGCTAATGACTATCGGTGTGTCAATTGGCTTGGGCGCTTACGGTGTAATTAATATTAGTGTTTGGAAAATATTTTGGCCGGTGGTGCTGATCGCTGTTGGTCTGATGGTGGTGTTTAGTATTGGATCTGGAAATCACAAGAAATATGAAAAATCGGCCAGTGACAGTAGCGATAATGAAAAAGTTGCGATTTTTTATGGCGAAGAGTCGCGGGTGAAAGGTGATTACACCGGCGGTTCAGCAACGGCTATATTCGGCGGCGTAGATTTGGATTTGCGCCAGGCGAAAATTAAAGATGGCGCGGTTATTGACATCTTTACGTTTTGCGGCGGCGTCAGCCTCAGCTTGCCAGACGACGTGATTGTTAAAAACGATGTTCGCGGCATTTTGGGCGGCAGCGAGGACAAAACAGTATCCAAATCTTCCGCTAAAAAGACAATCTATCTACGCGGCGAGTGCGTTTTGGGCGGTTTGGAAGTAAAATGATTTAGTTTGGATTGGCTCGAGATAACGCTATATCTAGTGTGCTTACGCTAGATATAGCGTATTTTAATTTTATGTAGTAGAATGTGAGTAGGGCGTTTTCGCGTGTGCTGGCTGTTGTGGCGGCGCGGCGAAGTGAGCGGCTATCAACCGCGAAGTCTGCAGGAAGAAATTGGCTTTTATCAGCTGATATTAGACCCCGCCGTGAGCTTGCGTAAATAGCATAAGAAAGAGCTAAAAGAATCACTTCTTTTGGAATCGAGATGGTACCGTCCGTTTGAAACACCTCCAGCGGATTCTCGAAGTCAAAAGAGGTGATTTTTTGAAAGGAAATAATACTAGTGCCAGCTAGCAAACAAGAGTTGCTTAAAGATACCAACGGCGAATGCTCGCTTAATCCTAATAAATATACGCCTGTTATTGAGCTAGTGTCGCCCGGCAGCAGCTCATTTACTCGCCTTAAAAAAGAGATGTATATCTCTGATGATTATGAGGCGGAGCTGTGTGATCTAATTAAACAGAAAAAGGCAGTGGTGTTAGCGGTAGAGGCGGGTGGACGCTATGTCGGCCGGGTGACCTTGCGGCATGATTGGGGCGATGAAACCTCTATCATTGAAAAGGATTTTCCGGGTTTACCGCAAATCAATGCGCTGGAGATTGATGAGGATTGTCGGCGTCGGGGCTTGGCGACTATGCTCGTTATGGCAGCAGAAAATGAGGCCCGCCGCCAAGGCTTTTCTATGATTGGACTGGGCGTTGAAATTTCAAATGAACCAGCGAAAAAACTATACGAGAAACTAGGTTATAGTTATCAGCAGGTAGGCGGTAGCGATACATATGACTTTCTCTTCGGCAAACCCAACCCACAGGTATATAAGCTACGATTAATGACAAAATCGTTGCGAACAGAGGCGAATCATGACTAATCGGCAGCAAGAATGGCTAGATTTTGCGAAAAGCGTGGCGCTGGAGGCGGGCGATATTATGCGAAAGTATTTTGGCAAAAAACCAGACGTTCATCTCAAAGCAAACAATACAATCGTGACTGTTGCGATGAGGAAACTAATAGAATGATGAACAGTGAATAGGAAAGCTTGATTAATAATTTAAAGAAAGCAGTGAATATAAGGTAAATAAGGAGAAAGTGTAATGAAATTCAAACACGGCACACGCCGCCGGGCGGCAGAATATGAAAAAGATTGGGCGCAGCGCTGGAAGGACGATCAGACGTTTGAAAAGTCAGTGGCACAGCGGCCGGCAGATAATGCCTACGTCTTTTATGACGGGCCGCCGTTTATTACTGGCGTACCACATCATGGTACGTTACTGAGCTCAATCGTTAAGGATGCGGTGCCGCGCTACTGGACGATGAAGGGTAAGCGCGTCGAGCGTCGCTGGGGCTGGGATTGTCACGGTTTGCCGGCGGAGAATTTCGTCGAAAAGCAGATGAATATCGTGGATCGGCGGCAGATTGTGACGAGTAGTGACCAGCCAGCGCCGCTGGATAAGGACGGCAATCCTTTGCCAACCATCAGCCTGGAAAAATACATCACCAAGGCGCGCGAAAGTATGGTGGCGAATAGCGAGACGTGGCAGGGCGTGATCGACCGCATTGGCCGCTGGGTGGATTTCAAAGGCGCTTATCGTACCATGGATAAGGATTTCATGGAGAGCGTCTGGTGGGCCTTTAAACAGCTGTACGAAGCCGGCAAAATCTACGAAGGCGAAAAGGTGCTGATGTACGATACCAAGTTCGCTACCCCTGTCAGCAAGGCCGAAGTGACGATGGACAACGACGCTTACCAGACGGTTACTGATCCGAGTGTGTATGTGAAGTTTAAGCTGGCTGATACACAAAAGCCAGCAGGCTTTGACGAATGTGAGAGGAGTTATGTTGGTGCTTTGTTGGTGGATACGAATGGTAAGCTCATTGCACAACAACGAGATGACAAGCCGGGAATCACGAATCCAGGGATGGTGAGCCTCTTTGGTGGGACGAGCCATGAGGGCGAGTCGCCAGTTGAAACGCTGCGCCGTGAGCTTCAGGAGGAGCTTGAGCTTGAAGTAAGTTCGAATAATCTTTTGCTACAAACCATCAAGCACGAAAATGGAACAAATGTTGCATGTTCCATCTATATTGTGACTGGCGTTGACGCTGAAAAACTCAAACTACATGAGGGTGCAGGATTTGCTGTCGGCACGCCAGAAGAGCTGCTGAGCCGCCCTGTGACAGCCGTGACTCAGCAGGCGATCGAAGCGTTTGTTGAAGCTCAAGACTCTGTATCTGTCCTCGCCTGGACGACCACGCCGTGGACGTTGCCAGCTAACCTGATGTTGGCCGTCAATCCAGAGATGACGTATTGCGAAGTGATGGTGGGGGGTGAGAAGCTCATCATCGCCGAGGAAGCCCTGGAGCGCACGCTGCAGGACGAAAAGCACCAGCCGCTTGATTACGAAGTATTGCGGAAATTCCCCGGTAGCGAATTGGTGGGTAAAACATACCAACCGCTCGATACCGGCTCGGCCTGGCCAGAAAATGACAAGATTCACACCATTTACGCGGCGGATTTCGTGTCGCACGAGTCGGGTACGGGCATCGTGCACATTGCGCCGGCCTATGGTGAGGACGACTTTGAGCTAGCCAAGCGCCACGGCATCAGCGCCTTCCACGTTATCGACGACAATGGCTACTACACCGATGGCAACTACAAAGGCCTGGAAGTGTGGGATAATAACAAATTCATCGCCAAAGACCTGAAAGAAAAGGGCGTGGTGTGGAAGATTGAGTACATTCGCCATGAGTATCCGTTCAACCCGCGCAGCAAGCAGCGCATCATGTACCGGGCCATCCCAAGCTGGTTCTTCGACATCCAGGGGCAAAAGCCGCTGATGCTGGAGCAAAATGAAAATATCAATTGGTTCCCGCAGCATTTGAAGCACGGGCGCTTCGCTAAGAACATCGAGCAAGCGCCGGATTGGAACCTCAGTCGCGATCGCTTTTGGGCAACGGCTATACCGGTGTGGAAGGGCGACCGCGGCACCGTCAAGGTGGTTGGCTCGTACGCGGAGCTGAAGGAACTGAGCGGCGTGGAGCTGGATGATTACCACCGCCCGTGGGTGGATGACATTACCTTTGAAATTGACGGCGAGACATTTACTCGCATCGATAAGGTGCTGGACTGCTGGTTCGAGTCAGGTTCGATGCCGTTTGCGCAGCTGCATTATCCGTTTGAAAACCAGGCCAAGTTTGAGCAGAATTACCCGGCGGACTTCATTGTTGAGTACATCGGCCAGGTGCGGGCATGGTTCTACTATGTGCATGCCGTCAACGTTGCTTTGGCAGAAATCGGTGCCTTTGGCGAGGCGGGTGCGCAGCATAAAAACGCCTACAGCAACGTCATTACCACTGGTGTAGTGGCGGGGAACGACGGCCGCAAGATGAGTAAGTCCCTGGGCAACTTTACTGACCCGAACGAGCTGATGGATAAGTTTAGTGCCGATTCTTTGCGCTTTTTGCTACTATCCAGTCCGCTGCTCAATGGCGAGGATTTTGCTTTACATGATAAGGACGTGGGCGATGTGGCGCGCAAACTTGCCATGATTTGGAATATGTACGACTTTTTCACCATGTATGCTGAAGTTGATGGTTGGGAATTTGACGGCGAGTTGGTTGATCCGCTGAGTGGCCAGCCAGTTTGTACGTCCCTATCATCCACCGAAACGGCTTCCGCGCACCGGGAATCTCGCTCATCAACTACAGGTGATACTGCGGAACTCGCTGCGCTCAGACAGTCCTCGTATCTGCCTGATGTTGATAACCTCAATTCTCGGGCGCGTGCAGATGTTTCGGAAGATGAAGTGACGATCGGCTCTGTGACCAACCCCCTCGATATCTGGATTATCAGCCGCTTGCATGAGCTGGTGGCGGAGGTCGAGAAGCAGATGGATGCCTATAACATCCCTGATGCGCTCAGCCCAATTTTGCCGTTCCTGGACGACGCCTCCAACTGGTACGTTCGTCGCAGCCGCCGCCGCTTCTGGAAGTCGGAAGATGATGGTGATAAGAACGATGCTTACCGCACGCTGCACTACGTGCTGGTGCGCCTGAGCTATATCTTGGCGCCATTTACACCGTTTTTGGCCGAGGAGTTGTATCACAATTTGACGGGCGATAATGAATCGATTCACTTGAAGGATTGGCTCACGGCTGGGGTAGTCAATGATCAGGTGTTAGCCGATATGTCCCGGACACGCGAATTGATCAACAACGGTCTTAGTTTGCGTATGAAGCAAGATGAGCATCAAGCATCAATTAAGGTTCGCCAACCGCTGCAGTTTGCGGCATATGCGGGCGTGAAGCTGGCTGAGTATTACGAGCAGATTATGGCTGAGGAGCTAAATGTTAAGGAGATTCGCTGGATTGAGAATCTAGACGAGCACTTGGCTGATTATGATGTGACCGAGGGCGTGATCAAGCCAGAGAGTTGGGTAGAAATTAGTAAGCACTTAACGCCCGAACTCAAACGCGAGGGTCTGATGCGTGAAGTCATTCGCCACGTCCAAAGTGCGCGCAAGAAAGCTGGGTTGCAGGTGGATGATCGGATTGAATTGAATATCGCCAGCAGCGACGCAGAAATCACTCAGGCTGTCGATATATTTGCCGATACCATCAAGGCCGAGACGCTGGCTGTAAAGCTAGGCTCTGCGGCGGCGGACGATATGGAAAAATATGACGTTAAAGTTGACGGCAAACCGGTAGAAATCTATCTGAAAAAGCATAATTAACTTTGACGCAATGTCATAAAAATCAGAAAGGATAATGAAATGAATCCGCAACAAAACCAAATTATGCAAATGCAGCAGCCAGCTCAAGCGCCGGTTCAGCCGCCGTCAATGGTTAGCGCTCTCGATAATATGCCTTTGGTCAACTATGTAAAAGTTATCAGCTACGGCGTAACCATATTCAATGGCTTGCCGGCGTGTATACTGGAATGGACGACAGCTAACAGAATTCGGCTGGTTCGGATTGATGAGAACACCAACCGGCCGTTGGGGCTTGAGCTTGATGTTGACCTCAGTCAGATTACGAAAGTTAAAATTAGCTTTGATTATTTATACATTACAGCTGCTGGCAGAAATTTGAAGCTTAATTTTAATAGTCGGGCGAGCTCGTTTCTTTTGGCTGGCGCAGCTGCCACTCCGTTTATTGGTCTTGCTGCCTTGGCTGCGCAGGGAAATGCTGCTAAAGATAAAGGTATTCATTGGTGGTACGAAAACTTGCGCATGTATGCTCCGTATGCAAAATCTGGCAACTTGGGAGTAACATATATAATTGTTGGTGCAATTTCCGGAGTCGTTCTGGTGCTGTTGGTGTTTATTGTCGCGATTATTTCTTCAATGAAGTGAAAAGTAATTAGCGCAACTTTCAGATTAGCCCTTAACGCGCTACAATATATTGTATGTACGATATTTTTCATCAGCTCATGTTTTTTGCGCGGGCGGGCGGCGGCGGATCAAGCTCTGGCGGCGGAGGCGGCGCTGGTATTCTCCTCGTTATACCAGGCATCGTTGCCATGTTAACTGCTGAACCGGTTAAAAAACGCACCCAATCGAAAGCAGCGGGCGCGGCTGTCGGTTTTGCTGCCGGCTTATTAGTAAGCTTATTGTATCTACTGGGCGGTCCAATACTGTTTATTATTGCGCTTATTTCAGCAGTTGTCGGCGCGGCGGCTGGAGCGCTTACTGACAAATTAGGGCGTTTTCGCCAGAATAGCCAAGCAGCCAGGCAAGCCGTTCAGCAGGCAGCAATGCAGGATAGTACATGGAATGAGCAGGCGATTATCGGCTATGCGACGACGGTATTCAACCGGTTTCAGTACGATTGGGAGCGATTGGATTTGTCGTCGATTCAGCAATATACCACGCCAGACTATGCGCGGCACGTCGGACTAGTGTTGTATGCTTTACAACAGATGGGACGAGTTAATCAGATTAGTAACGTGTCGATAAGCGAAGCGGTAATTACTCAAGCCTACGATGATCAGAACGATCAAAACGACCGAGTGAGTGTCGGGTTCGTGGCGTCAGCGGATGACAAATTGATTGAAAATGGTTCGCTGATTTATCGCGATACCGAGGAATTCGGCGAGCAGTGGAACTTCGTACGTTCGGGTAATGGATGGCTACTGGACGGTATCGATCAGGCGACGGAAGATTCGGCGCAGTTCATCGCTTCAATGCGGCAATTTGCTGCGCAATATAATATGTATTTCAGTCCCGATTGGGGGCATTTGTTATTGCCGACTCGCGGCGAGTTATTTAAGCGTGGCTTCCAGGTTGCCGATATTAACAATCATATTATCGGTTTTTGGACGGGCAATTTGTTGGTGCAACTGTATACGTATAATAAGCCGATCGGTGAAGATAATATGGAATATTATATTGTTGGGCAGGTTAACTTGCCGAAATCTTACGGCGGTATTTTAGTGGAACGCCCGGATTCGCGTTTGTTAAAACGATTCAAGGCGCCGTCGGGTTATAAAAAAGTCCAGATGGAGTGGAGTGATTTTAATAAACGCTACCAGGTGTATGCTACTGACGAAAATCAAGTAACCAGCTTCGAGTTGCTTAATCCCAGCTTCATGGCGTGGCTGTACGATCAGAATATTAAGGTTAATATTGAGGTGGTAGATAATGTTGTTTATCTCTATTCCAGGATTGCCGAGGGCGAGATGCGCTATGCGGAAATGATGGATATTTTACAGAAATCGCATAAAGAACTGAAAATGTAAGGAGAAAATATGATTACCAAAGCTATCATTCCAGTTGCTGGTTGGGGCACGCGGATGCTGCCGATTACCAAATCAATCGAAAAGTGTATGTTGCCGGTGGGAACACGTCCGGTGGTTGATTATATCGTACAGGATATAATTCGGGCGGGCGTCAAGGATATTTACTTTGTAGTCGGCGAGCAAAGCACTCAGGTACAAAGCTACTATCGGTCAAATATCCAGTTGAACGATTATTTGCGGCGTGCCGGTAAAGAAGATAAATTACCTCTAGTAGCGCCGCTGCGCGATGTGCGAATACATTTTTTAACCCAGCCTGGTACGGGCGGTTACGGCACGAGCATCCCAGTGGGGTTGGCTAGCGAATTTATTGAGCCAGGCGAGTCGGCGTTTGTGGTGATGGGTGACCAATTTTTCTGGCGCGGCGACGGCGGTTCAAATGCGGCTGATCTGGCGGAATTGGTGGAGGCGCGCGGCTTGTCGGCTGGGCTATTGGGTAATCCTGTCGATGAAGAATTTATTCCGCAGACGGGTATCATCGAAACTGACCAACAGGGTAATTTTGTCCGCATCATTGAGAAGCCGAAGCTGGAAGACGCGCCGAGTAATCTCAGCAATTCAAGCTTTTACGTTCTCAATAAAGAAATTTTCGAGCTGGCGCGTACATTGCCTGCCAATCCGCAGCGCGGCGAATTTGAGCTAACTGATGCCATTAACGCGTACATCGCGAGTGGTGGTGTCATCGCGGTGGGCGAGGCCAAGGGTGACTACATGGAGTGCGGCTCGCCCAGCGGTTGGCTGCGAGCAAATAACGCCATGGCCGAGTTGCAGGCAAATTAGTTGCACGTATTATCCATCTCTGTTATAATTGGCTACTGATAGTAAATATATATTAAGGAACGAAATGAAAGCAGTCGTAAAAATCTCTGGCAAGCAATACATTGTCAGCGAAAAAGAGTCCCTCTTGGTGGATCTCCTCCCTGAAGGCACGAAAGAACTCACTCTCGACGCACTTTTAGTGATTGATGGTGATAAAACAAAAGTTGGCACGCCGACCGTAAAAGGCGCGGTGGTAGAAGCGAAAGTCGTTGAGGCGGAAGTCAAAGGCGATAAAATCCGCGTCATTCGCTACAAAGCTAAAAAACGCGTTCACAAAGAGACTGGCCATCGCCAGAAATACACGAAAATTCAGATTAGCTCAATTAAAATTAAGTAATTTTCTGTATGCAGCATTGCCGCCTCCGCTAGCGAGGCGGTTTTAATATCTGTTATTTACGTCTTGCTCATGCTATACTGTAATAAGTAAAAAGGGGAATGAATGGCAAGAGTTATTGCGGTGACAAATCAGAAAGGCGGCGTGGGGAAAACCACAACTTCAATTAATGTGGCGTATTTTTTATCAAAAATGGGCAAGCGGACGCTGATTATAGATTTTGATCCGCAGGGTAATGCGACCAGCGGTTTGGGTATCGATAAACAGGAATTAGGGGCGACGATGACAGAGGTCATTATGCGCCAAATTCGGCTGGCGAAGGTTGTTCTGCCGACTGAGTATAAAGATCTATATTTAGCGCCGTCAACATCGCATTTGGCAAACACCGAGGTGGAATTGGCTCAGGCTGACGGGCGTTTTGCTCGTTTGCGGGAGGCGCTTAACGGCGTAATTGATTATGACTATATTATCATTGACAGTCCGCCCAGTTTAAGCTTATTGACGGTGAACGGGCTGGTCGCTGCGGATTATGTGCTGCTGCCAGTGCAAGCGGAGTTCTACGCGCTGGAGGGTCTGGGACAGCTTTTGGAAAGTATGAAACTGATTCGTAAAGGCTTGAACCCGTCGCTGAAGCTCCTCGGCGTACTGCCGACGATGATGGATTCGCGGACGACTTTATCCAGCCAGGTCTATGATGAGATAAAGAAGTATTTTCCGGATAAGATTTTTAAGACTACTATTCCGCGCAATATTCGCTTGGCGGAGGCGCCGAGCCACGGCGCGCCGGTCGGGGTTTATGATCGTTTTTCCAAAGGTTCGCGGGCTTACAAGGCGCTGGCTAAGGAAATCGTAGAAAGGACTAGCAAGTGAAAAAGGGTCTGGGCAGAGGATTTGAATCGCTGATTCCAACGAATTTGATTGACGAGACATTTGACCCAACCGCCAAGCAGGACGATAAGGTTTCGCGTCTGAAAGACATCGCTATTACGAAAATTTCCCCGGATCCAGGGCAGCCGCGGCGGTTTTTTGACGAGGCGGCGTTGAGCGAGCTGGCTGAATCCATCAAAGAGCATGGCGTTGTGCAGCCGATTGTGGTAACGCCAAAGGGCAGTAATTATCTGATTGTGGCCGGAGAGCGCCGCTGGCGGGCTGCTAAGAAGGCTGGGCTGGAAGAATTGCCGTGTATTGTGCGCAGTATGAGCGGCCAGAACCGATTGGAGGTTTCGCTGATTGAAAACCTACAAAGGCACGATTTGAATGTTTTAGAAACAGCTACGGCGTACTTGAAGCTGCGCGATCAGTTTAATATGACTTTGGAGGAAATCGGCAAGCGCCTGGGCGGTAAATCCGTTAGCGCTGTTAGTAATACGCTGCGGCTTTTACGCTTGCCGAAGTCTGTCAGGCAGGCGATATTTGACGGCGAGCTGTCGGAGGGGCAGGCGCGCCCGCTTATCGGTTTGCCAGAGAGTATGGCGGAATCAATCATGAAAAAAACAATTGCCGACGGCTGGTCGGTTCGCCGTGTCGAGCAGGCGGTGGCGTTGTGGAAACAAACGCAGGATAATCCAGTCGAGGAGAAAAAGCCTGCTGATTTGCCCCATGCCGAGGCGATTGAAAGCTTGTCAAAGCACTTCGGTACAGGTGTAAAAATCCGCGCTAATAACAAGGGTGCCGGGCAAATTAGCATCACGTTTAAGAATGAAGCTGAGTTTGATAGAATCCGCCAACTACTGGAAAATAGTTAAAATCCGCGGATTTTTGTGAACGGGAATATCCGTAAACCAACTGGTCCGACGATATCATAAAGCGGGATTGAACCCATACAATTGCGCGAGTCGCATGAATAATTGCCTTGGCGGTGGTCGCCCATGACGAAAATCGTTCCCTTTGGCACTACAGCGTCAACATTGCCGGAAGTCGGCTGTCCAGGTTCGTTTTTATTAACAGTGGAATCAGGATTAAAGCCGTTTGGGTTTTCCTTGTTATAAACTGTTGTCGTGCCGTTCTTGACAGTTACGCGCTCGCCAGCAAAGGCAATAACTCGCTTGACGATATATTCGTCCTTGCCCAGAGAAGCGTTGTAATTCGGATTCTTAAACACGATAATTTGGCCGCGTTTGGGCGTGTAGTTTTTATTCTGTAGTTTCGACATGGTGACTGGCAAACGATTAACGATCAGCCTGTCGCCAGTGTACATCGTGGTTTCCATGCTTGCGCCTTCAACATTGAATGTTTGAAATACGAACGCGTTTAATAAAACCGTACCGATAGCCACGCCGATAACGAAAATAACCAAACTCAACCCGTCGCTTAGCCGCGGATGACGATCCATAAAAGTTGCATCCATCGGTTCAATTATAAGCGTTTTGTGTGTTATAATCAATAGATATGAATCCACGCAAACAGTCTATGGACGGTTTTGTACCAAAACGTCCTCAGCGGTCTTCGCTGGGGGCGGATGCTGCTGGTACGCGGGCGGCGATTGGCCATGTTCGCGGCGTCCAGCAGGGAATTGATGAAATGCGCAGCGGACGCCGTGCTATCAAGCCTGCTGCGGATATTAGTCATAGAAATGGAATTCAGCCAGCTGCCAGCCTGAAGCAGAATATTGATGAATCATTGCGGGCGATTGATGAGAATGCCAAGCCGTCTCATCGGCAGGAGCGTAAAAACAAGCGGAAAAAGAAGTTAAAGGTAAAAATCATCTCGGCTGTCGTAGGGGTGATTGTTTTAGTTATAGCGGGTTACGTGGCGTTTCGGTTGTGGCAGACCATGCATCGAGTGTTCGGTGACGGTAATCTGCTTAATCTGTTTTCGCAGCAAAAATTGAAAGAAGATGCCTATGGACGCAGCAACGTGTTGATTTTAGGCTCGACTGATGATATGGCGGGGCGCGACGGGGCGAACTTAACAGATTCCATGATGGTGTTAAGTGTCAATCAGACGAAAAAAGACGTTTATATTTACAGTATTCCTCGCGATTTGTATGTACAGTTTGGCAGGGCGTGTAATTCTGGATATGCAGGCAAAATAAACGAATATTTTATTTGTTCGGCAGATGGTAGCGGCGAGGAAGCGGAAAAGCAGCGGATGGACGAAACACGGAAGTTCGTCGGTAATATCTTTAATATGGATATTCAATACGCGGTTCACGTAAATACCGTGGTTATTCGCGATGCGGTCAATGCTGTTGGCGGCGTGACAGTTAATGTCGCTAGCCGCGACCCGCGAGGTGTGCTGGATGCCACTTTTGACGATAAATGCCGCCAGAATCGCAGTCTTTGTCCGCGCGGGCATTATCTGGCATTTCCGAACGGCCCGAACGAGATGAACGGCGATCAGGCTATGGCGTTTTCGCAGGCTCGCGGACATACGCCTCCGACTTACGGTTTGGAGCAGTCTAATTTTGACCGCGAAAAAAACCAGCAGCTGGTCTTAATGGCATTGAAGAGCAAGGCTGGCTCTACAGGCACGCTAACTGACTTTGGCAAGGTTTCATCGCTGATGGAAGCCATGGGTAAAAATCTGAGAACTAATATCAGCACCAAAGAAATTCAAACGGTTATGAAATTGGCGGCGGAAATTAAAGAGCCGAGCGTCCATAAATTGAGCTTCGTCGAAAAAGACAATATGCTGATGACGACAGGATCGGTTGGCGGCATGAGTATTGTCAAGCCGTCGGCAGGAGTAGGCAATTACAGCGAAATTCATTCATTCTTAAAGGGCGAGATTTACGGTACGCCGCTACTTAAAGAAAAAGCTAAAATAGCCGTACTTAACGGCAGCGGTGTGCCTGGGGCTGCTCAGAAACAGGCCGATAAACTGTCTGAACTAGGATTGAAGGTGGTTCATGTCGGCAATGTTCCTGGCGGCGCTAAAGCCAGTAAAAATATAGTTTATCAGCTCCCGTCGGGCAAGGAAAAGCCTGCAACCAAGTCGAAATTGGAGGAAGTTTACGGCACGCCGGCTACTACCGAGTCTCCGGGCTACAATTTGAATGTTGATGCGCAATTTATCGTAGTTGTGGGGCCTGGATCTTAATTGCTATAATAAGGAAGACGTATGGATTTGTTAAAAACAGTAAAGCGGCGAACATTTTGGAGCGAAATCGTTTACCACACCTTGAACTTGGGTTTGGCGGCGGTTTTATTGGCGATTGCCAAGACGATTCAGTCGCCATATCCGGCGCTGGCGCTGGTTATCCTTAGTAAATGGCGAGTGATCGCTGTGCGTCCGCGGTTTTGGTGGGCAAATATTCAAGCAAATCTGGTCGATGTGGCGGTCGGCGTCGGTATCGTTGGTTTAATGTATCTGCCAAACATCGGCTTCACTATTCAGACTGTACTGGCGATTCTTTACGCTATTTGGCTTATCTTTATCAAACCGCTCTCTAAACGCTGGCAGATAGCCTTGCAGGCGGGGTGCGCTATTCTTGTCGGTACGATATCGCTGATGGCAGTGTCGTATGAGTGGCCAGTTTCGGCGGTAGTCTTTCTGATGTTTTTGCTCGGCTACGGCGCGGCGCGGCATTTTCTGCACAGTTATGACGAGGAGCAAACTACGCTGCTTAGCTTTGTTTGGGGACTGGTTTTCGCGGAGCTGGGTTGGCTGGCTTATTATTGGAATTTCAGCTACCTGAGGACGCTGGCTGGCGGCATACCGCAGATAACGATAGTTCTTTTGCTTATTTCGTTTTGCGGCGGCAAAGTTTATCAGTCGTGGAAAAAGCATAAAAAAATCATATTTTCAGAGATAGTAGGACCGGTTTTTCTGGCGGTGGCGACAACTCTGGTTATGCTATTAGCCTTTAATTCGGTGGTTATATAGGTAATCTAAATATGGATAACAATACGACAGCAGCTGGCAGAGCGAAGCGAAATAATAAAAAGATAGTTTTCTGGACTATTGGTGCGGTACTGGCAGCGATATTAATCATTAGCAACGGCGTCTTTGCGGGTTGGGTCGTTTATAAGCTGAACAACAGGCAAAACGTTTCACAAACGAATATTCCTGACGGCAATTTGCGGCTGACTGATGAGGAAATCGACACCTCAAAGATCGTAGCGAAGGTTTCGCCAAGCGTTGTTTCGATAATAACCACTCAGGGCAGCTACTTAACCAGGACTCAGCAGGGAGCGGGAACGGGTATCATTATTAGTCCTGACGGCTATATTCTGACGAATAATCACGTTGTCGACGACGCCGATAGCGTGCGTATTATTACCAGCGATGGCAGCCAGCATACCGACGTGTCTATCGTCGGTAACGACCCGCTAAACGACATCGCGTTCTTAAAAATAAAGGATGCTAAGAATTTACCAGCAGCGGAGCTGGGTAACTCCAGTACAGTAAAAGTGGGACAAAAAGTCATCGCTATCGGTAATTCGCTGGGACGTTACCAAAACAGCGTGACCAGCGGTATTATCTCTGGTAAAGGTCGGCCAGTAGCGGCCTCGTCTGATGATAGAAAAACTAAAGTCGAGGAGCTAACTGACTTGCTGCAAACTGATGCTGCTGTGAATTTGGGTAATTCTGGCGGCCCGCTGATTAACTTGTCCGGCCAGGTTATCGGTATAAACACGGCGACTGTTTCCGACGCGCAGAGCATGGGGTTCGCTATCCCGATTAACGCCGCCAAGGGCATGTCAAAAAGCGTCTTACAGGGTAAAGGCGTGCAAAAAGCCTATATTGGCGTCCGTTATGTCGCGGTTACGCCGGAAGTGCGGGCTGAATATAATTTGCCAGTTAAATCTGGCGCTTACATCGGCGGACATTCGGGCGGCGTCGTAGAAACTGGCGGCCCGGCGGATGCAGCCGGCATTAAAGAAGGCGATGTTATCACTAAGATTAATAATAAAAATGTCGGTGAAGACGGCGGATTGTCAACGCTAGTTTCGGAGTATCTGCCTGGTGAAAAGATCGAAGTTACTTTGGTGCGCGCCGGGAAAAATATTACGGTGGATTTAACGCTGGCTGCCTATAAATCGTAAAACGATAATATAACGCTGAATCGTCACTAACTTAAAATTTTGCTTAGCGGCTGCTTGTATTATTCGCTCGTGCTGTATCGGGTCGGCCTCGATAAACAATTGTCCGTTTGGAGTTAAGCAGCGCGGTGCTTGCCGAATAAGCTCAAGGATTAATTTTAGTCCGCCATCCTCGGTAAAAAGGGCGATTTTCGGTTCGTACTGAAGCTCTGGCGATACCTCCCAGTCCTTGTCAACGTACGGCAGATTGGCGAAAATATAATCCACCGGCTCCAGCTGTCCGTTCAGTAGCGATTGCTGCTGAATTTTTACGCGGGCATGGTGCTCATCGGCATTTTTTTCGGCAATTCGGAGCGCATCTTTGCTGATGTCTGATAAAATAACGGAAATATTTGTCCGCTCTAACGCTGCTGTAATTCCCAGGCAGCCCGAACCAGTCCCGACGTCGATCAATACTTTCTGTTCAATTTCGCCGGCTGTCGCGTCCAGGAATAGTGAAATCATATCCTCCGATTCGGGACGGGGAACTAACACTGCGGGAGAAACAGTAAATTTGCGCCCGTAAAATTCTTTATAACCCAGAATATAGGCCATTGGCACGCGATCCAGCCGCAGATCCAGCCGCGCATTAGCGATGTCAACTCTGCGCGGATCAATCTCCTCATCCAGGTACGCATGAAGATATGTCCGATTCTTTCGCAAGGTATTGGCTAAGATTAATTCCGCGTCCAGCCGTGCCGAGGGAATACCGGTATCCTTCATAGATTTGGTGGCATTTTTTAACCAAAATGATATGGTTGACTTTTCCTGCATTATATGCTACATTATACACTATTGATAATAAATTTCATAATGAGTATAAAGAGATAGCCAATGAAAGAGCCGTCAGGCAACCTTGATTTCATCAAACCGTTTGAAAATCAAAAGAGTTTAACAGATGCCGAGAAAATGGAGGCGGCATTTAATATGTCGGCGCTAGTGGACGATTTGCTGCTTAAGTTTGCCGATCATACGAAGATAGATGATCATACAGATATGAAAGTGGCGGTGCTTCAGTTAAAGATGTCGTTAGATGATAACGAGAAAATATCTATCAGTGTCGAGTCGCATTTTTATGACGATGGTTCTATGTGCAAGTTAATATTTTTAACTGATGATAAGAATCATACTAAACATCGATATCATATGGAGAGTCAGGATGAGGTGCTGCGCTACGACCAAGACGCAAGTGAACCAGGGGAGATTGATCTAATATTAGCTGATATACACAATTCAGATACGATTGATGAAGAAGCTCTAAAGGGTTTTATAGCTCGTACTAAAAATGCTTCAAAGAATCAGCAGCTAGAAAGGCGATTAGGGGTAAACGACCAACCAGTCGGTCCGTATGAAATTGATAGATTGACGCAGCTGCTGGAGGGCGCGGAAACGATTGACGCATTTAATGCTTTATGAGCAGTTACACAGAAGGTTTGCACATAACGGATAACCCAGCTTGCAATGAGTTTATGCGGGAAGAATGGGGAAACTTTCCGAGGATTCAGTTTGATCGTAACTTAGGCGCTGAATTGGCGCTTGGCGAGACTGTTGATATTGCTGAAGAAAGCTTAAAAAAGTATTTTGAGTATGCTGGCATCCCCAGAGATCGTTGGGGCGATTTGTCGATAGTTGTTACTGGCGCTGAAAGTTCTTCGTATTTGAGAGGCGCTGAGCTCGGTCATGTGAGGAAAGATGAAAGTAATGAGAGGGGGCTCGAAGTCGTCGTAGAAGCTGACTACTATACTGATTTTGATGCCACTTTGCAGCATGAACTGTGCCATGTCAAGGATATAATGGACGGAAAGATTGATTTAGAGAGAAAGAGGCGGTCAAGTCTTGTTTATCCATACTGCATGTACACTAATTCTGAAGAAAAACGTGGTATAGTTCGCGATTTCCTAGCATTATGTCATCTATCAGCGGCGTCTTTGGCAGCTTATCTGAAGGGAACTTCCTTGAAAAAATACTATGATAGTCCAGAGGAGCAGCGCGCCTGCGAAGCTGAGGAAAAAGGGGGTACGTGGTTGTCTTACGCGCTTGTTAGGCGCATAAGCGCTGAGTTTGAGAATGAGATAGCGCCGTTTTTATCTCACCCTTGGACATCGGTTCAGACAGGGGGAGACGAACATAAAGTGTGGGCGATGCAGGAAGCCGCCAGACAACTTGGCTTATCATGTTATACGACAACAGATCCGGAGGAGGTTGAGATGCTTGCTATAAAAAGGGCTGAAAGATTTTGTTGCGGATATGCAAAATCAGCCAGAAGCACAGAGCCTGTAAGAAGTAAATATACACTAGAAGCGATTGATGAAGAGGTTGATAGATTTATGGGCTATGCGGATACAGCCATTAAGAATGGCGGTGCGGTGATGGCTATAGTGCCTGGCTCTATACGTGGTATTGGATTGGGGGCGTTCAGTAAACGATATTATGATATTGAAAATTGGCATTATTAACTGGCATTGATTGCCAGAGTATGGCTAATGGTAATATTTGTTTGTTTTATGTAATTCCACTGTGCTCGGCTTCAGGTTGTAGCGGGGCGGGGAGTTCACTTCTTGCAAAATAAGATAAAAAATTGTAAAACTGTTTGACAAATTCAGAGAGAGAGAGTAATATATGAAACACTGATAAAAATTATAGTGGGCGAGGAAGTGAGATTTAATGTGAGTGAAATAAGATTTAACACAAATAGAGCTAATTATGGAAGTCATACGTATACGCCAAGGCTTGATACTATTGAATCTATGAAGGCTACGATTCGTAGCAATATGGCAATAGCCAGGTTAGAGCATCATAAAGACCTCCCTCTTAGCATGCAAGCTGCAATTGATACTCATACGCAATTTCAGCCAACAAGAGACCCTGGAGAGGCGCGCTCATTAATGTTTGCAGAGCGTGATCGTACAGGTTATCAATTTCCTGAGCAGTTAGATGAACGTACTAAAGACGCTATTAAAGCCGGTGGTGCAGTAGTTGTCTTGGTTATGGAAGATAAAGAATCCGGCCTAAGCGATTTTTGGAAAAGATATCGCGAGCTAGAAGAGCAATCTAACTCTGAATCGTCTGAAGCTTAATTTCCGGCGTTCTTTGCCTTCAACTCCCGCTCATACCGCTGTAATTGCTCAATCAAATCGTTAATATCCCCGTTCATCGCCGCGGGGATATTGCTGCGGCTGTAGTGAATGCGATGGTCGGTGATGCGGTCTTGCGGGAAATTGTAGGTACGGATTTTTTCGGAGCGGTCGCCGGTGCCGACTAATGAGCGTCGTTCAGCGCTTAATTTAGCATTCTCCTCGTCGATTTTCATCTGCAGCAAGCGCGAACGCAGCACGCTCATGGCTTTTTCACGGTTTTTGATCTGTGATTTTTCGTCTTGGTTTGTCACGACGATACCGGTCGGCAGGTGGGTGATGCGCACCGCCGAGTCGGTGGTGTTGACACTCTGACCGCCATTGCCGCTGGAGCGGTAGATGTCAACGCGTAGGTCGCTTGGATTAATTTCAACGTCGGCTTCCTCGGCCTCTGGTAGCACCGCTACGGTGACGGTGGAGGTGTGGACGCGGCCTTGGCTTTCGGTGACCGGCACGCGCTGGACACGGTGGACGCCGCCTTCAAATTTCAATTTGGCGTATGGCGCGTCGCCTTTGACCATGAAAATAACCTCTTTGTAACCGCCAGAATCGTTGGCGGATTCGCTGACAAGCTCAGTTTTATAGCCATTGGCTTCGCACCAGCGTAGATACATGCGGTACAGCTCCGCCGCGAACAATGATGCTTCGTCGCCGCCAGCACCAGCACGGATCTCTATGATGATGTTTTTCTCGTCGTTCGGATCTTTTGGCGTCAATAGGATAAATAATTCTTCTTCCAGCTCTGTCAGACGCGCTTCAGTTTCAGTGATTTCAGCTTTTGCCAATTCTGCCAATTCGCCGCCATCATTCGCTAATTCTTTGGCGTCACGTAGATTTTGCTCCAATGCCGCTCGCTCTTCGCCCTTGGCAATAAGCGTCTCCAGCTCTGAGAACCGCTTATTTTTTACGGTAAAATCCGGCGAGCCATACGCGTCGGGACGCGCCAAAAAATCACCCAGGCGAGCGCGCTCGGCTTTCAAAGCGTCTAAATCGAGGGAAATCTTTGCCATATGTATAGAATTATAGCATATTATCCCTTAGTTTTTCTTAGATGGGATGAGCTTGGCGGTTAAGGTTGACAATCTTATGGCGTCTGTGATACCAATAGATTACAATTTAAGGAATGATTTACATATATGAAAGAATCGTATGGAATTTTTGAAGCCTACTGCGGCACACCCAAAACTGAAAAAAATTTGGGATTAACTACCAGACTTGAGGAGGTGCTGAGACACCCTGATTATATTGAGTACTGCGGATTAATACGGTCGTGCGATTCCGTAAAGCACCTCAGTGATGCTCTTCAGCGTATTGGACTGACTTTGGATAGAACACCTAACTCTAGGAGGTTTAGAACAGACGCTAAGCTGTTTGGTCCATATGGTAGTGTTAGGCGCGATGATGGAGCTTTATTAGATATGCGTGTCGTAGCCTTTGACGCTTATAATTACGAGAGTGCATGTACAGACAGCGTTTACCGCGATGGCTCAGTTGTTGTGTTCAAGTCTGATACAAGACCAGCTGGCTGGTTCCGTACACGGCCGAAATTAACAACGCAGAATATGGAATGGGGTAAAAATTGCGCTTATGTAGGACATGTCACATCCGATGACGTTAAGTGGTCTCGTATGTCACCTAAAGACTCTAACGATAATGAACCGAATACTAATCCTTTTGAGCTTAAGGCGGTTGACCTAGGGGATAGAAAGGTCGATGAATTATACGCCGAATTATGGGAATTTTTACGAATTCGTGAGAGTCTATAACTAAGGATAGAAATATATGCGTATCGGAGGGTCTTTTCTCGTTTGTGTTCTGGAGACAGGGGAATAGTTCACAGAGCTAATAAAAACACCTCTCGCGAGGTGCTTTTTATTTAGTCTTGCTTTTGCTGGCTATTTCTTAGCTTTTTTAGACGGTTTCGCTGATTTGGCGTCGTCGTCTCCGCTAGCGGCGGTTTGCTGAGCCTTGGCTGCGGCGGCTGCGTTTCGCTTTTTCGCCTTATTAGCCAACTCGGCGCGGCGTTTAGCGGCTGCCTCCTGGCGTGCTTTGAACCGGTCAACGCGGCCTTCGGTGTCGATGATCTTTTCTTCGCCGGTGAAGAATGGGTGCGAGGCGCTGGATATGTGCACCTTGACGAGTGGATAAGTCTTGCCATCTTCCCAGACGATGGTGTCCGTGGTTTGCGCCGTTGACTGAGTCAAGAACGCGAAGCCCGCTTGATCGTCGCTAAATACGACCGGGCGATAGTTCTGTGGGTGAATACTGCTTTTCATAACCCTAGTATTTTAGCAGGAAAGCAGGCGGATTGCAAATTGTTGCAAAATCCATGCAATATGTCAAAATACTTGACGAAACAGAGTGGAAAGCGTATAGTCCAGATTAATAGCAAGGAAAAAACTGGGAGTCTATTTTTTTATGGAAAAAGGTATTCGGTCGTCGTTTATTGGACGTTATGAATCTGATATATTCGGTGCGGATAACTCAGGAGAATCAGCCGAACACGGCGAAACGGAATGCCGGGAAAGAATTGAAAAACTTAATGCGGTATTAGAATCGCCTGATGAAATCAAGAATCTTTATATATACGACAAAAGCCGGATGGACGGTCTTCATGTTGCGCTAAATTTTCAATTTCATTTGACGTTAAAAATTACGTCTTATACCAATATTGTTCGGGCAAAGTTATTTAATCCGCGCCAATGTTTTGACGGCAACTCCCAGATCGTGCCAGCAGAAATGACCGTTCCCATCGCGGCTTTTGACGCTTATGAAAGCGGCGTTCATCAAAGCGGGACTGCCAGAAAACGGGAAGGTTCAGTAATATTGTTTAACATGTCGGAAGATTCTGCTGGCGAGACTTTTACGCCTTCAACGGCGGTAGGCTCTGATCAGGATAAAAATGACGTCTACGGCGCAGTCGTGAAAGATGATGCTATTACATATTTTCAACTTGCTCCAAAAAAGGAAGGTTATATGTATCCGGCCATTATCGAATTTGACCCGTCAAGCAAAGAAGCAGTAAGTTTGCAAGATGAACTTGATAAATTCCTCGAATCGCGCGAGGATGCGGTTGCGGCGTAGGAGATGGCTGTTTATTAGGGGGTGTCTTTGATAGCACGTATGCTTCATAAGGCGCTGCAAAGAATTAGGGGTGGCGATGAGATAAGCCTAAAAAAGCGGCTCGGCGGTTTGGGGAGGACAAAGTGGTGAAAATTGCGCCGCGGCTGTCTGAAGTTCATAGCGTCTCGCGAAGATGCTCATTCGTAATTTTTTATTGCAAAGGGGATGAGTCTATCCATAATATGATTGACAAATAATCAATAGTGTGCTAGTATACCAAATATAAATAAAGTTCAAAAACAGAAAGAATAAAATGTTTGAAAGTCATCCAGGAAGTTCTGATCCGTTTTCTACGAGACCTTCGTCGTACGAGCAAAGATTTCAGTCTTTGGTGGGTTATGGCCGAGAACGACAATCGGGCGTCTTTGAGGCCGTTGGAGAGCGGGCCCAGCGTGCAGCTGATTTTGGTAGAGGGGTTCTTGGTGTTATACAGCGCGTGGATATGGTCGGTTCGGCACAGGCCGGGTTGGGCTATGCCGACAGGGCAGTTGGCGTAGCAGAGAATGTGCTTGATAATAGAGCAGTGCGATTTGCTGAGCACGTTCCTATTGTTGGCGGACATGTCCGCGCTGCCAGAGGAGTGACAGAGATGGCACGAACGGTTGTGGATACTGGTAATCAGTTGGCTAATTCTGCAGATGTATTATCGCAAAGTCCGCAGGCTCGCCGGAAAGTTGCACGAAGCGGCTTGTCGGCGGCACGAAACAGCTTTGAGAGTAGCATGGGAATTGAGCGCGGCGTGGATGGTCGTCGGAAGAAGGTTCTTCGTGGTCTTTTCAGAGCTGCTTTTAATCTATTTCGCACGGGTGGCAGGTCGGGTGTCGATGCGCTTTCGGAAGCAGGTAAAGCGGGTGCTCGGGCGGCAGGCGCATCAGTGTTTGAGCAAGGTCAGGCATATTCACCGCAGGCTACACCTGATAATTCGCCGTTCATGTCGTCTGAGCCATATGAGCCGTTTGGACCGCCTAAGCCGTATACGTCGTACGAAGAACCGCCTGATCCATTCGCTAATTTATCGTTTAGTAAGACAGATAAAGTTGATTCAGGAGATTCTTTTAATAGGCCAGAAGATATAGATATATGGGGTAGTGTTTCCACGTTAGGGCCTGGTGCGATACCTCCGCCACCTCCACCGCCGAGTAATCGTCTGCAAAGAATTCCAGACAATCCGTATGGACGCTGGTAAGTCGGCGGTTTGGACTCTACTTCCCAGTGTGTTACAATAATTAGGTAACTAATTATTAACGACACAGTCCGCCGTAGCTCCAAAAGCGGCGGGCGAGGAAAAGGAGTAACCTAATGTCTGTAGCAGTAGACATGAAAGCTTTATTTGAAGCTGGCGTTCATTTTGGACACAAAACTAGCCGTTGGCACCCGAAAATGGCGCCATATATCCATTCAAAACGCCAGGATAGCCACATTATTGATTTGGCGAAGACGGCTGAGGCGTTAGAGAAGGCGCTGCCGGAGCTGACGAAGATTGCCGCTAGCGGTAAAAAGGTATTGTTCGTCGGTACGAAAAAGCAAGCTAAGGACGTGGTGCGCCAAGCGGCCGAGAGTATCAACCAGCCGTACGTGGTTGAGCGCTGGATTGGCGGTATGCTGACCAACGGCGCGACGATTGCTCAGCAGATCAAGAAGCTGAAGAACCTTGAGAAGCGTATGGCATCAGGTGACCTGGAGAAGCGCTACAACAAGCTGGAAGTGCAGCGTTTTCAGGAGGAAATTGACAACCTGAATTTCAAGTACGGTGGTATTAAGAACTTGATGGGCAAGCCGGGCGCAGTGGTCGTGGTTGACGCGCTGACTGATGCGAACGCAGTGCGCGAGGCAGAGGCTCTGGGTATACCAGTGTTTGCCGTGGTTGATACTAATGTCAATCCAACCGGTATCAATTATGTTATTCCAGGCAATGATGATGCAATTAAGAGTATCCAATTGCTATTAAGCTACTTTGCCAAAGCAGTAGCCGAGGGCGCTGGCGCAGTAAAAAAGGAAGACAAGGCAGTAAAAAAGGGAGATAAATAAGATGAGTGTTTCTGTTGATGACATTAAGAAGCTGCGTGAATTGACTGGCGTGGGCTTGACTGACGCAAAGAAGGCGCTGGTCGAGACTGACGGCGATTTTGACAAGGCGCTGGAGGCGATGCGTAAAAAAGGCTTGACCAAGGCTGAGAAAAAGGGCGACCGCGAAGCGCGTGAAGGTTTGATCGAGGGCTATGTGCACTCGGGCCGAATTGGCGTGGTGGTTGAAGTGAACTGTGAGACCGACTTCGTGGCGCGGCTGGATGATTTTAAGACGTTGGCGCACGAAATCGCTATGCAAATTGCGGCCATGAGTCCGAAGTATGTTTCTGAGGCGGATATTCCGGCTGAGGAAATGGAGCGGGTTAGGACAGAGCTAATGGCTAGCGAGGCATTGGCAAGCAAGCCTGAAGAAATGCGCGAAAAAATCGTTGAAGGTCAATTGAAAAAGCACTTTGTCGAACAGGTATTGATGAGCCAGGCATACATCTTGGACGATTCTAAGACAGTTGAGCAGCATATTAAGGAAGCGATCGCTAAACTCGGCGAGAACATCGTGGTGCGTCAGTTCAGGCGAATCGAGCTGGGTGTGAGCGAGTAATCGATAGTTATTGAAAAATATGAGTAAAAATCGGCGTTTTATATTGACAAAAGCGCTGGCTTGTGGTAGGATGAAAGCATAAACTAATTTAACGATAAATATAATTATCGAAAGGATATAGCAACGATGGTAATGAAAACAGCGTCAGCAGAAACAGCGCCAATGGCAGCATCGCCCGATGAGGCGCCGAGGGTTACTGCGTGGGATAGTATGGGAGATATGACAACTCCCGCTGATATAGGTAAGAACGGGCAGGAAAATTTTCCTCTTCCTCCCTCAATTAAACCCCAGAATAAGAATACTTACGGAGTCGCTCCTAGACCTGGTGGTTATGGACTTTTCCCGTATAAAGTTGAAGGTACCAGCTATGAAGACAGGGGCCGGCAGATAATTGCCGGTGCGACTGAGCGTGTCAAAGCTGGTGGTAAAGAGTTGTTTAGTAGCGCTAGAGCCGGCATAAAAGGAATTGCGGGTAAACTTGTACGCTTGGCAAGAGGCGGCGCCAAAACAGCGGGCGAAGCGGTCGCAAAGGGCGCAAGCGTCGCAGTTGGTTTTGCTGCGATTGAAGGTCCTAGGGCTGCAAAAGCGACTGCGGAGAAAGCATCCGAAGTTAGAGAAAAAAGTGCGCAGAAAATTCATGAGCTTGCAGAGAATGCTCGGAGTAGACGCGAAGAACGGAGAAATAAGCGTGAAGCGGCTAAAGCTGAGAGAGAACGCGAATATGGGGAGCGGCAGAATGCTCGAAAGAAGAAATTAGGCGAGATAGCGGCACGCGCTCAGAGTAATGATTGGATAGAAGCTAGAATAAAAGCGGAATCTGATGAGCGTGATAATAATATTGACACGCTTGAAGCTGATATTTCAGAGCAGAAGGACGCTTTGGAGATGAAAGAAGAAGAGGTAAGGGCGGCTGAGTCTAGAGTCAGGAAAGCCCAGAGACAACTAGAAAGACTTAAGACTAAGAAGGAAAAAGCCGAGGCGCGGCGTAATGAAGCGGAAAGGATTAAACAGAGAAATCCTGGTGATATAGATGCTGAGATGGCGCTTACGAGGGCTGAAGGCGACTTGAGTGCGATTGAGGAGCAGTATAACGCAGCTTCAACTATTAAGACTAGATTAGAAGGTAAAAAAGTAGATCTTTCTAGTGAATTGGGTACGACCCGTACAAGGCTAGGAGAGCTTCAAGGTCAGGTTAACGTTGCAGAAGATGAGATAGCAGCAGGAAAGAAGTGGTTGCGGAATAGTCGTGTTGAGCGTTTGGAAAATGCTGCCTCATCAGCATTTACCAGAGTTGCAGAATTTGTTGACGGACCAACTGCGGCGCACGGTCTGCTCAGGAGAGCTGGACAGGCAATTAGGCGAAAGCTACAGGGCAGCGGTAATCGCCAGGAAGCTAAAACTGCATAATCGCAGCCTGTAAATTAAAACAAGAATATATAAAACAGAAAGGAAAATAAAATGGACGATAATAATGTTAGCGCAGGCACAGTAGCTATCACTAAAGCGCAGTTGAACGCAGTTGGGATTAATCTTCCCGACGATGAGATGGAAGACTTGATTCAGCGTGCTGAGAATGAAGTTAACGAGCGGGTGGGCGAAGAGCTCTTTGACTCGCTGGACGACGACCAGTTGAAAGAGTTTGTAGCTATGCAAGAAGATAAAAGTGTTTCTGGTGACAAGATTGCTGAATGGCTGGCAGAACGCGTGCCAGACTACAAGCAGATAGTCGATGACAACACAGTAATCGTTCTTGACGAGTTAGTTAAAACGATACTAAATAATGAATCTGAAACCGCTCAAAAGCAGGCAGCGTAACATATAAATCGCCGCAGGAATATAACTCCGCTTGTACTGGTAGTACGGGCGGAGTTATTTCGTATAAATAATCAAGCAGCCGTCTGCCTGGCGGCGGGAGTCGGTGGTGGTGACGATGAATTGGTGGTTTTGGATAGTCTCCTGGAGCAGTTTTTCGCGGCTGGCGTCGAGCTCTGAGAATACGTCGTCCAGTAAAATAAGCGGTTTGGCGTTGTTTATGCTGGTCTGCAAATCCAATTCTAGCAATTTGAAAGCTAGCATGATAGTGCGCATCTCGCCTCTGGAAGCAACTTTTACGGCGGGCTGATTATGAAGGAATATAGTAAAATCCTCGCGCTGCGGCCCGGCAGAGGTGAAGCCGGTTTTGGTTTCATATTCGCGCGATTTGGATAGGCGGTCAAGCAGGGATTGTTCGTAGGTTTGCAGAGGAGCGCTGGCTGAATATTCAATTGATAAAGCCGTCGGCCGTCCAGCTAGCGATTCGTATAGGTTTTTGATAGCTGATTCATGTTTGAGCAAAAAATTTGTACGCTGCCGGCAAACTAAGGCGGCGTATTGAACAAATTTTATGTCCCAAGCGAACAAGTTATTACGCCAAGATTGCGAATTTTCCTGAGGATGCTTTAATAGTTCGTTGCGCTGCAGCAGCGCCCGGCTGAAAGCTCTGAGAGCGGTATCGTATTTCGGGTCAAGGCGAGATAGTAGTCCGTCTAAAAAGTCGCGGCGGCGCGATGGCGAAGATGAGATTAGCCGCAGCTCGCTGGGTTCAAACAGAACAACAGGCAAGCGGTTCTTACGAGATAAGACCTTTGATTTGTTATCGTTTAGGATAAATTCTTTACTGATTTTACCGTTCGACCTAGCTAATTTAAGGCGGCGCGACCCAAAGCTGCCCTCCAAATGAACAATTGTTTGTTCCATGTCGAACTTCATGCAGTCGCCCAAACTGCCGCGGAAGCTACTGCCGCGTAGCGCTGCGTAAATTGCCTCCAGCAGGTTGGTTTTACCTGTGCCGTTTGGTCCGACGATAACCGTGCCGGAACTGTTAAAATTGACTTCATGTAAGTTGTACGAGCGAAAATTATAAAGCTTTAATTTGGTTATCACGGAGGTTATTATATCATGACACCAGGACCGAAGTTGGTTGGATTTTTTGCGGGATTTTAACTGACATAGACTTTATATTACATAAGACGGACAATTGCTGATAAAATTTGCTATAATATAAGGTAGGTAATTTGGAGGTAATGATGTTTGACACACAACCATATGAGGATAAAATGGCGCAAGCGTTTAGCCATTTTCAGGATGAGCTGAAAAAGGTGCGGACGGGCCGGGCGCATGCCGGGATGCTGGATGGCGTGATGGTAGAGGTGTACGGGACGCGGATGCCGCTGAACCAGGTGGCTAATGTGACGGCACCAGAGGCGCAGATGCTGCTGGTGACGCCGTTTGATCCGAGTAATATTACGGCAATTTCGGCAGCGATTCGCGATAATCAGAGTTTGGGATTTAATCCGTCCGATGATGGTCGGGTGGTGCGCGTACCAGTGCCAGCATTGACCGAGGAGCGCCGCAAGCAATTAGTCAAGCAAGTCAGTGAAAAGGTTGAAGAAGCGCGAATTGCTATGCGGACGATTCGCCAGGATGCTCTGAAGGAGGCCAAGCGCATGAAAGACGCCAAGGAGCTCGGTGAGGACGATCTCAAGCAGGTTGAGAAAGAAATTGACGCACTGATGAGTAAGGTGCAGGCACAAATTGACGAAGCGTTTAAGGCAAAAGAAAAGGATGTGTTAACGGTTTGATGAGTCAGACATTTGCCGAGCGCGTGAAAGAGTTAGGGCTGCCACTAGATCAGATCATTATCATTGGCAGCGGTATCTTGGATCAATTAGGAATCCGCCAGTCTGCTGATATTGACGTGGCGGCTGGTCGAGCGGTATTAGAAAAAATTGCTCGTAGCGGTGGCTGGGCCGAAAAGCTTGATAAAAATCAACGTCAGTATTTGGTGAAACATGATGGATCGGTGGAGGTCTGGGATGGCTGGGAAATTGATGGGCGAATTGTTGAATACGACGAGCTGCTGGACTACGCGGTGGAATATGACGGTGTGAAGTTTGTCAATCTAGATTTTCTGCGCCGCTGGAAAAACTGGCGCGGGCGCGAAAAAGATATACAGGATGTGAGATTGATTGATGAGTGGAGGGCGAAACATGAGTGAAAAAACAGAATTGCCGAGGCACGTTGGGTTTATCGTTGACGGTAATCGCCGCTGGGCGAAGAAACACGGGCTGCCGGCTTATGAAGGGCATCTAGCGGGGTATAATTGCTTGAAGGACGTCTTATTGGAGACTCTCCATAGCGGGGTAAAATATGCCAGCGCCTACGTATTTAGTACGGAAAATTGGAAACGTTCCGAAGAAGAAGTCGGGCATTTGATGAAGTTATTTGTTAAGATGCTGGAAGCTGACGTATCGATTTTTTTGGATAATAATATTAAGCTGCGAGTGATTGGGTCGCGCGATGGTTTGTCGGACGCGCTGATTAAGGTTATAGACAATGCCGAGGAGAAGACAAGGAATCTGACGGGCGGAGAGCTGTTATTGTGCCTGAATTACGGCGGACATTTGGAAATTGCTGATGCGGTTAAAAAAGTTATTCGGTCGGGTGTCTCGGCGGAAGGTGTAACGCCAGAATTGATTGCTCATAATTTATATGCGCCGGAAGTGCCGCCGTGCGATTTGATTGTGCGGACTAGCGGCGAGCAGCGTCTGAGTAATTTTATGCTATGGCGGGCGGCCTACAGCGAATTGATGTTTATTGATAAACATTGGCCGGATATGACAACTGATGATGTGGCAGTAATTTTGGATGAGTATGCGCGCCGTAATCGGCGGTTTGGAGGATGATGATGTTGATTTTGGGGGTTATTATAGGGTTGTTCGTACTGGTTCTGCTGGTTGTCTTACACGAGCTGGGGCATGCTATGGTCGCTAAGCGAAATGGCGTTGTTGTCGAAGAGTTTGGCATTGGCTTTCCGCCGCGAGCGAAGAAATGGCAGCCAAAAAAGAGTTTCCTTGGTAAAAACGTTATTTTTAGCCTGAACTGGCTGCCACTGGGCGGATTTGTTAAGTTAAAGGGCGAATATGATTCTGCTGAAGGCAAGGGAACATATGGCGGCGCAACATTTTGGGTAAAAACTAAGATTTTATTGGCTGGCGTGCTGATGAACTGGCTGACGGCAGCTGTGTTGTTTACGATTTTGGCGCTGGCGGGTCTGCCAAAAATTTTACCAAATCAAGTACAATTGCCGTTTGATACAGCGGTTGAGCGCTCACCGGTGACAGTGGCGCGGGTAACGCCAGGTTCGCCAGCAGAAAAGGCGGGATTGAAAACAGATGATCAAATTATAAAAATTGCTCAGAGCGACATTACGACACCTAGCGTTTTATCAGCAGCCACGAAAACTAATGCCGGTAAAAAGGTCGCGGTGATATATCGCCGGGATAATATAGAAAAGATGATTGATATCCAGCTTAACGATGCTAAGAAGGCTAAATCTGGCGGTTATCTGGGCGTAGCGTCGCGGCAAACAGAAAAATTTCATAGTACGTGGTCGGCGCCAGTTTTGGGCGTAGCGACGACGGCGCAATTGTCATATGAAACATTGAGAGGTGTTGGCGATTTGCTGGTGAAATCTGTCGGCGGGTTTATTGGACAATTTTTTGGCTCAGATGAATCGCGGCAGGCGGCAAGGGCAGATCTGGCAGCGGTTGGCGAAAACGTAGCTGGACCGGTCGGTATTTTGGGCGTGCTATTTCCGTCGGTTGTCAATTCTGGGTTGACGCAAATACTACTTTTGGCGGCGATTATCTCTTTGACGCTGGCAGTGATGAATGTTTTGCCAATTCCAGCGCTGGATGGCGGGCGCTGGTTTACGATGGCAATTTTCCGACTGACGCGCAAGGAGTTAACCAAGGAACGCGAAGAAAACATCCAAACAGCGGGTATGCTGGTTTTATTAGTATTAACAATTTTAGTGACGGTGAGCGATGTCGGGAAATTATTCTAGGTTAGTTAAAAACAGGAAAAAATTTTTAGCGAAGGCTAATAAAGCGCTGGCGGGCAGATATAAATGGTGGCTGCTGCTGGTACTGCCGGCGTGGGTGTACGCGGCGTTTATCGCGGTACAGTATGCGGTTGGTTTGCTGGCGGGACTTTTAAACTCCATTGGCGTTCCGCTGAGTTCGCTAAACGTGGTTATTTTTAATGCGGCGGCGTCGTTTATCATTTATATTCTGACGCTGCTGGTCGTAATATTGGTGCCGCTATATGTCATGAAACATAAAACTACGCTGAGGCTGCTAGGGGTTGATGATTGGCCAACATTCTTGGAAATACTGATTTCGCCGCTGGCATATGTGGCTTATTTTCTAGTTACCAGTGTCCTGGTGGCGATAGCAGTTACTCTGTTCTCGCTGGACATGAGACAGCCCCAGACTTTGCCATTCAGCCAAGCAATGCTGGGAACACAGTGGCAGTTTTTACTAGCGTTTATAACTATGGTGGTTTTAGCGCCGATTGCCGAGGAATTGTTGTTCCGCGGTTATCTGTACGGTAAATTACGCAAATCGTTTTCTATCTGGCTGTCGGTTTTAGTGACGAGTTTGGCGTTTGGACTGGCGCACTTGTGGGCCGGAACTGATAAACCGCTACAGTGGTCGGTGGCAGTTGATACGTTTTCTCTCAGTCTGGTGATATGCGCAGCACGGGAGTATACTGGTGCAGTTTGGGTGCCGATGATGACGCATATGATAAAAAATGGCATAGCGTTTTATTTGTTGTTTATTAATCCTGATGTAATACGGCAAATAAATGCGCTATTACCGCTTATGTAAAGGAGGAAAATTATGCGGATGAGCCAACTTTTTACCAAGACAAACAAAACTGCGCCAGCGGAAGAAGTATCTAAAAACGCGCAGCTGCTTATTCAGGCAGGGTTTATTTATAAAGAGATGGCGGGCGTATACGCATATTTGCCGCTGGGCAAGCGCGTGCTGGACAATATTGTGCAGATTATCCGCGAGGAAATGAATGCTATCGGCGGCAACGAGGTTAGTTTGACGGCGCTGCAATCGCGCGAGACGTGGCAAGCGTCTGGGCGCTGGGACGACGAGGTGATGGATGTATGGTTCAAGACTCGGCTTGCCAACGGTTCGGAGTTGGGCTTGGCGCCGACGCATGAAGAGCCGATTACGAAGATGATGCGCGGATTTATCGCCAGCTATAAGGATTTGCCATGCTATCCGTATCAATTTCAAATCAAGTTCCGCAATGAATTGCGATCAAAGTCGGGTTTGATGCGCGGGCGCGAGTTTTTAATGAAAGATTTGTACTCGTTTTCGCGGAACCGGGCAGAGCACGATGAATTTTATGAGATTATCTCTCAGGCTTACGGGCGAATTTACGAGCGGCTTGGAATTGGCGATATTACTTACAAGACGTTTGCTTCCGGCGGTAGCTTCTCTAAATATAGCCACGAATTTCAGACATTGTCGGACGTCGGCGAGGACACGATTTATGTGCATGAAGGTAAAAAAATTGCCATCAATCAGGAAGTGTACACCGACGAGGTACTGGCTGACTTGGGGGTAGCGGCGGATGAGCTGGTGGAGAAAAAAGCGGTAGAGGTCGGCAATATTTTTACGCTTGGTACTAAGTTTTCTGAAGCGCTTGATTTGGTTTATACCGATGAACAAGGGCATGTTCAGAAGGTGTTTATGGGTAGTTACGGCATTGGTCCGAGCCGGGTAATGGGACTGATTGCAGAACATTTTGCCGATGATAAAGGGTTAGTTTGGTCAGAAAGCATTGCGCCGTTTAAGGTTCATGTGGTGTCAATCGGCGAAAAGGGCCGGGAATTGGCGGATAAACTGTACACTGAGCTGGCTGGCAAAGGCATGGAAGTGCTGCTGGATGATCGGGACGAGCGACCGGGCGTGAAATTTGCTGACGCCGAGCTGATGGGGTTGCCGTGGCGGATTACGATTAGCGATCGGGCAATTGATGGCGACGGACTGTTTGAGCTAACCGAGCGGGCGACTGGCGAGACGAAGAAATTGGACTATCAGCAGCTGGTCAAATTTTGTTTGGAGAAGTAAGAGCATTGACAGCCTAGGCGGCGATTGGTATACTCGTAGGGATTGAAAAGGTAAATGAACGCTATATATAGTGTTTTTCATTGACTATGTACGCTATATATGAAAGTTAAGGGGAATCTAATGAAGAAGGTATATCAGATTACAGAAAAAGGCAAGGGTGATTTAGAGGTAGAATTGGCGGACCTAAAAAGCCGGCGCGGCGAGATTGCCGAGAAAATTGCAGTTGCGCGTGATTTTGGCGACTTGAGAGAGAATGCGGAATATGATGCTGCCCGTAAAGAGCAGGGCCTGGTCGAGACTAGGATTGCTGAAATTGAAGAAATTTTGCAGAACGCCGAGATAATTCAATCGAGTGATGGCTCGGCGGTAGTTTTAGGGAGTACGGTAGAGTTGCAATCGTCTGATAAGACGGTTACTTACACAGTGGTCGGGCCGGTGGAAGCTGATCCTTTGGCGGGTAAGATTTCTAACGAATCACCAATTGGCAAAGAGTTGATGGGCAAGAAAGTTGGTGACGAGGTGAAAATTAAGACACCAAAGGCGGAAATGATTTATATCGTTAAGTCGATATCATAAAGACAGCTTTTAGGTCTCATCGGTTCATGGCTCAAGTGAGTGTGCTATAATTATCTCTGTTATGGCTACATTACAAGATTATCGAAATGAACGTTTGCGAAAATTAGAAACCCTGCGAGAGCTGGGTGTTGATCCGTATCCGGCGCGGTCGGAGCGGGCGTATGGTTGCGGCGAGGTTTTGGCACATTATGATGAGTTGGCGGGCCGGGAAGTGGTTGTGGCGGGTCGCATCACTTCAATCCGCAGTTTTGGTAAGCTGGCGTTCATCAAACTGCGTGATCAGTCTGGTGAGGTGCAGCTATATCTGCAGCGTGATAACGTGGCGGAATTGGACGCTGGCCGTGGCGTGCTGGGCATGAAACAGCTGAAACTTTTGGATACGGGCGACTTTGTCGAGGCGCGCGGAGTAATGACGACGACGCAGACTGGCGAGAAGTCGGTTGGCGTGCGTGAGTTGCGCTTACTGACTAAGTCGCTGCGGCCGATGCCGGAGAAATTGGAAAACAAAGAAGAGCGTTTCCGTCGCCGCTATGTTGATATGAATGTCAATCCAGAGGTGCGTCAGCGGTTTGTTCGCCGCAGCAAGTTTTGGCAGGCGACGCGCGATTATCTGAACCAGCACGGCTTTACTGAGGTGAATGTGCCGGTATTGGAACACACCACTGGCGGTGCTGATGCTAACCCATTTGTGACGCATATGGACGCGCTGGACGACCAGCAGTTTTACCTACGTATTTCTCACGAGTTACCGCTGAAGCGGTTGATTGGTGCTGGGTTTGAGAAGGTGTATGACCTCGGGCCGCGTTTTCGCAATGAGAATTATTCCGATGAGCATTTGCCAGAGCATATCGCTATGGAGTGGTACGCCGCGTACTGGGATTGGCGAGCTGGTATGCGCTTCATGGAAGATATGTATAAATATGTATTGCAGGAAACGTTTGGCGCGCTGCAGTTCCAGCTAGGCCGGTTCACGGTGGATATGAGCGGCGAGTGGGAAGTTTGGGATTATGCCGAGGTGATAGACAAACACTATGGAATTGATGTGTATAATACAACGATTGACGAGGTGGCCGCCAAGTTGAAAGAGCATGGTCTGGAAGTGGAGAAGACCGATTCCATTCCGCGCAGTATCGATAAATTGTGGAAAAATATCCGTAAAGATGTGGCGGGGCCGGTGTGGTTGGTGAATACGCCGAAGTTCATCAGTCCGCTGTCCAAGACCAACCCTGAAAATCCGCAGACGGTGGAGCGTTTCCAGCCGATTATTGCCGGGTCAGAGCTGGGGAATGGTTTTTCCGAGCTGAATGACCCGATTGATCAGTTGAATCGCTTTGTTGAGCAGCAGCGGATGCGCGATGCAGGCGATGACGAGGCGATGATGCTGGATATCGACTTTGTGGAGATGTTGGAATACGGCATGCCGCCAGCCTGCGGTTGGGGTTATTCCGAGCGGGTATTTTGGATTTTTGAAGGTGTAACTGCCCGCGAGGGCGTGCCATTCCCACAACTGCGTCATGAGATTGACGAGACGACGCGGGCGATTTATCCGCAGGTGAAGTTGTAATTGTAGCGTGATTTTAGTTTGTTATAATTAGAATATGAAGCGACTTATATCGGGGATATTAATCGCTGGATCTTTGTTAGTTGGATCTGGCCAAGCGGCGTTTGCGGCGCAGACGGATAATTTTACCATCACTAAATTTGATGCGGAGTATTCATTGGGCCGCGACGGCGAGAATCGTTCGACGTTGGCGGCGACGTGGCGAATTACTGCTAATTTTCCGCCGAATCAAAATCACGGTATTGCGCCGATATTTGTGAGAAATTACGACGGGCATTCAACGAGTTTTTCTATAAAGTCGGTGACTGATGAGCGGGGTGCGTCGCTGAAGCATTCTTGGAATGGCAATGAACTGCGGATTGGTGATAAGGACACCTACGTCAGGGGTGAAAAAACCTATATCATCAAGTTTACCCAGCGCGACGTGACCAAGCATTATAAAGATACGGGCCGCGATGAGTTTTACTGGGATGTTATTGGTAATGAATGGCGCGTACCGATGGAAAATGTGCGAGTGTCAATGAAAATTGACCGGTCGCTTCAGGCAGCGCAGCGCGGCGAACTATTCTGTTATGTCGGCAGGTACGGCTCAACTAAACGGTGCGATGTCAGTGGTGATAAGGGTGAGACTGTTACGAATGTGAGCCGGCTGAATCGCCGGGAAGGTGTGACGATGGCGGTCGGTTTTAATAGCGGTACGTTTGCTGGATATCAGGAGTCGTTGATTGAAAGACTGATAAAAATTTGGGCAATGGTACAGATACCAGCAAGTATTTTGGCGGTTATTTTGATGATCTGGTGTAGTTGGCGATATCGACGGTTGTTTGGTAGGAAAAATGAACTAAAGCCAATTCCGCCAGAATATCTACCGCCGAATCAAGCGAGCGTGCTGGCTTCAGCGTATATCCTGAAGAAATATGATGCCTTGATGGTTAAGGGCTCGGCAAAGGTAGCCCAGATGCTGGACTTGGCGGTGCGGCACTATATCAAACTATACGAAATGAAGAAGGCATCGTTTTTCCGGCCTGTGCAGTATGAAATTGAAATTGTCAAAGATTTGAAAGAGTTGAGACCTGAGGAATGCGAGATTGTTAGTGATATGTTTGGCTCGTCGATGCCAAATCCAGGCCAGCGGCTAAATCTGAAAAAGCTGCAGAATAGTATATCATATGCGGCGCGGACACGCGATGATGATAGAAATTTGAAGAATTTGGTATGCGGCAAATATGGTTTGTGCGAACAAAAGCCAGCTAATAAACGAGCCGTACAAAGATGGGCGCTGGAGATTGGTATTATTGGTATATTGCTGCTGTCGCCGCTTTTACTGGCAGTGGCAGCAATGTTATTTTCATTATCGTTTGGTTGGTCGCTGACCGACGAGGGCTTAGTGCTCAGACGGTATTTGTCAGGGTTAAAGATGTACATAGGTGTGGCTGAGGCCGAGCGTTTACAGATGCTTCAAAGTCCTGAGGGCGCAGAAAAAGTGAAGATTGATACGGCTGATGAGAAACAATTGGTGAAATTGTATGAGCGGGTATTACCATACGCGGTGTTGTTTGGACAGGAAAAAGAGTGGAGTGCGCAGCTGGGTAAGTACTATGAGCAGGTTGGCGAGCAGCCCGATTGGTACAGTGGTCAGGGTGCGTTTAATGCGGCGGCATTTGCGGCTGGAATGAACAGTCTGTCGAGCGTGGCCAGTAGTGCCAGTGATTACTCTTCGACCTCTGGCGGCTCAACTGGCGGCGGCTTCGTTGGCGGCGGAGGCGGCGGAGGCGGAGGCGGCGGCTGGTAATCACTATGCCTGACGTTTTATTGTTGGCATTGGCGGCGGTTCTGCTGGTACTGTCGGGGTCGTTCTCAGGCTTGAACATTGGGCTGATGATGGCTCGGCCCGATGATTTACGGCGCAAGGCCAGGCAGGGTGATATGATCGCTGCGCGGGTGTATCGCTACCGCAAGGACGGCTACTATCTGATCTTTTGTATTTTACTGGGTAATGTCGGCGTCAATACGGCGATGTCAATTCTACTGGGTAATATGACGAACGGCGTGATTGGCGGGTTGATTGCCACATTGCTGATCACGATGTTTGGCGAGATTTTGCCGCAAGCGATTTTTACTCAGCGTGGCTATCGTTTTGTGCGGCATTTCTTTTGGCTGCTGGATGTGATTTATGTGTTATTTTGGCCGCTGGCCCGGCCGATGTCCAAGTTGCTGAACCGCTGGCTAGGCAAGGAAACGCCGCAGCTGTATTCACATCAGGAACTAGAGCAAATTATTCACGAGCATGCTGAGCGGTCGGATAGTCCGGTCGATTACGATGAAAGCCGGATTGCTTCGGGTGCGCTGCAATTCAGTAAAAAGACAGCTGGCGATTTGGTGACGCCGATGGATGAGGTATTTACCGTGGACCTGGATGATGAACTGGATGCGACGCTACTAGCACAGATTAAACACGCTGGACATTCGCGGATTCCGGTGCGGGCTGATGGGCGGCTGGTAGGAATTTTATATGTCAAAGATGTGGCGGGGCGCGAGCTGCCGCTGCCAGTCAGTCAACTGTACCGCGATAAGATCCATGACATCGACGCGCGGTCGCGGCTGGACACGGTGCTAAGCCGATTTATCCAAACTCGCAATCATCTGTTTGTGGTGATGGATGACGAGAGGGAGCTAGGGATTATAACGCTAGAGGACGTGATTGAAGAGATTTTAGACCAAGAAATTGAGGACGAATATGATGAGGAATGAGACAGGGGTTACACCTTGTGCTGTAAAAGCAAAATAAAAAATTGAAAAAATCTAAGGGGTAGACAGTTATTTAGGTAGTGAATTAGCCAAAAGTACTTGACTTTTTATAATACCTTGTATAACATAGTACTATGTATAATGAAAATACAAGGAGCATAGCATGAGAAGAATTGATATCATCAAGCGGGCGGGGCGGAATCTTCGCCAGTCGAAAGGCCGGACGGCTTTGACGGCATTGGCGATTTCTGTCGGGGCGTTTACGATTGGCTTGGCACTGATGGCTGGCGAGGGCGGCCGGTTATATATCAATAGTATGGTTGATACGGCTGGCGATAAAAAAGTGATTATGGTCAATAAAAAGGCTGAATCTAGTAAGAAAGATGAATTGCCGGAATACGGCGGCGTATCAAAAGAGTCAGAAGAAGACCAAGCGAAAAAAGAGGAGGCGGCGTGGCGCAGCAAATATTCAATGAGCGACGCCGACCTTGCTAAGCTGCGAAGAATTTCGCACGTTCAAACGGTGACTCCGGCGTATTCAACCGACGGCGTGGCGTACGCTCAGAGTTCGGGCAATGGTAAGAAATTTGCCTTGGAAATAGCAGTAAAGGCTGATAAAACTCGGGTGGAATTGGCGGCTGGTAAGTTGGAAGATTTTATGCCAAAGCCAGGCGAGATTATCATCCCGGATGATTATGTAAAACAGTTGGGCTTTAAGGACGCGCAGTCATCGATTGGTCAGACGATTACATTGGGACTGCGCAGTGCAGCGCAAGGCAGCGAGCTTGCCAAAGAGATGGCGCTAAAAATCGCGGCGGTTGATAAAGAATCGGATACGATTTTGTATTATCAGCCAGTGCTGAGGATTTCGACGACTGATGCCAAAGAGATTTACGAATTTAGTCATGACAAAAGCCAGCCAAATGAATATTCAACAGCAATTGTGACGGTTGATGACGAGAAAAATATTGATGTCGTGAAAGATGAAATTAGTAAAGATTACAATGCCTATTCAATTCAGGATAGTCGAAAAACGTTGCTAAAGCTGGTTAATACAGCACAGATGGCGCTGGCGGGATTTGGCGGTTTGGCGCTGCTGGCGAGCGTGTTCGGTATTATCAACACTATGTACATTTCGGTACTGGAGCGAACTAGCCAAATTGGCTTGATGAAAGCGCTGGGGATGCGTGGCCGCGATATTGGTAA
>ERZ773072.187-NODE-187-length-38428-cov-4.750893_pt1 | contig 38428 bp, 45 predicted proteins | sample MGYA00580617_ERZ773072 | MGnify/ENA primary metagenome ERZ773072 (study PRJEB29015, sample SAMEA2737970) | human oral metagenome | biome: human oral; feature: human-associated habitat; material: dental | place: China | collected 2122 ...
ATTATATATATTATTGATTATAAATAAAAAAATAAATAACCAGTACATAACCAGTGGAATTTCTACTGGTTATCTCTTTTTTATTCAAATGCTTATGCTGGTGTTTAGGCAGGATTGGGGGGGGTATTTTTGGAACATTTGGGGGTATTTGCAGGCTGCTTTTGCCGCTGCCGCCGCCAAACCGCAGCCATCTGTTCGGGTAGATGGATAATCCGAGCCGCCACGCAGGCGGCATAATTTGCGTTTTAAGCGCCTATCCACCTTTGGACGTGTTTACCACCATCCCACAGCAAAACCGCCCTTGCAGGCGCAAATAGACGGCTTGCCGAACGGATATTGCCCATTTGCCCTTTGCAGGCGTTTAACGTGGTAAGGAATAAACATGAAAACTCTCAAACCAATCCGAACCGAGCGGGACTACCGCGCCGCCCTGCGCGATTTGGGCGCATTTTTTGACCGCAATCCCGATACCGCCGCCCAAGACGAGCAGGACTATTATGAAGTTTTGGCGCAACTGGTACACAGCTACGAAACCAAACACCATACTGTTTTGCCGCGCCGCCTACGCTGATTTTGCACGGCTTAATTTTCAGCTTTGCTATGTTTTGCAAAAACCAATTTTGGCTTGTGCTATGAAATCAACGAATTAACAAAAATAACGTATGAAATCCTGAACGGCAAACGCCCTTTGAGCCTTGCCATGATACGCAGGCTGCACGACAAATTGGGCATTCCGGCAGACGTGCTTATCCAAGCATAGGCGCCTGAAAACACCACCACCCGCAAACCGAACACCAGCGACCAAATGCTGGTGTTTTTTATTGCTTGAACAACATTGGACACTATTAGACGATAAAAGTATAATTAGACAAATCCAATACAACGGCAGCTAATCATGAAAGACCCCTTATATTTTCCGCGAACGGAACTTGCCGCCGCCCTGCTTGGCAGCCTGAAAAGCGGCATATCCAGCGCATTCACGCTGTTTGCCCCGCGCAGGATGGGCAAAACGCAGTTCCTTACCAACGATATTGCCCCCGCCGCCGAAAAAGACGGCTTCAACGTGTTCTATTTTTCCTTCATGGACAACAGAGATACCGCCGACCCCGCACGGTTTTTCCACGAAGCACTGCACCGCTTCGCCCTGAATATCCGCACCGGCAGCGGCGTGAAAACCTTTTTCGGCAGCTTCACCAAAATAGAAGTTTTGGGCGTGGGCATTGAGAAGGAAACGCAGCGGCAGGAAATCCCCGCCGTGAGCGAAATCATCGCCCATATCGCGGCGGACGACCGCCCCACGCTGCTGCTGCTGGACGAAGCGCAGGAATTGGCGCGTATCCCCCGCGCGGAAGGCATGATACGCAGTTTGAGAACCGGGCTGGATATCCATCAAAACCGCGTCAAAACGCTGTTCACGGGAAGCAGCACCAACGGGCTTCGCGCCATGTTCAACGACATCAAAGCCCCGTTTTTCCACTTTTCGCACGCGCTGGACTTCCCCACGCTTGGACGGGAGTTTACCGACTTTCTGGCTGGTGTTTACCGCGAAAGGACGGGGCAGGATTTGGACAAAGACAAGCTGTATTCGGTTTTCGTGCAGTTCGACAAAAGCCCCATGTATATCCGTGCCGTGATTCAGGATTTAATCATCAATCCCACCCTATCCTTGGAAGCGGCGGCCAATGCCCGCTTGGCGCAAATGCAGGAAAACGGCAACTTCCCCCGCCAATGGAACGCATTAAGCGCAATGGAGCGGCTGCTGCTGCAATCCGTCGCACGGGGCGACACCAGCCCATACGGTGCGGAATTCAGAGCGAAAGCAGCCTGCACCTTGGGCGTGGAAACCGTGAAGGCAAGCAGCGTTCAAAATGCCGTGAGAAAGCTGCTGCGCAAGGATTTGATGGCCAAGGATTCGGGCGGCGCGTTCCGAATCAACAGCCCCATGCTGCAAGCGTGGATAAATGAGAATGTGGAATGAATGGAGACGGTTTGAATATGCGAAAGCCCGACTACTGCCCCGAATGGTTTGATATTGCAAGATATGACAAGCTGGCCGATTTTTCGCGTGAGGAATTGTCAATGATTTTGAAATCCCGCCAATCATCTCTTCAAATGTTTCATGAAGATATTGAACATGCACGCACCAAAGGAGAATTTTCGCGTGATGAAGAAGAAATCAGAGAGAAATATATTGCCGATACTGTATGGTTTGCAGCGTCCTTTATAGAACGCACACCAGAATTTCGACAAGAGCAGGCGTATTTAGGCAATCTAAATCAAGAAGTTAACAATGTATGGTTTGGCCATATGAATTGCCGCCCCATGCGTGTAGCAAGTAATCATATTAGAGAAGCTAGCTTATATGATATTGCCGCCTTATATGCGCGGGCGTATATAAAATTCGACGAAATGCGTTCTTTTTTTAAAGAAAGCCAAAAAATGCTTGACGAGTGTATCAACCTACCAGACAGCGAGTTCAATGTAGGTATGGATTGGCTTTCTGTACGTGAGCTACTGCCTGAAAATACCAGCAAAGAAATGATAGATAGGATTGACTGCCTACTTGAATCAACTGCAAATCAAGCACTACCGTATAGCAATCTTTTTTATATTGATTTAAACCAAAATGACAAAGTTTTAGAAGCTGCATTTGTAGAAAAATTAAAAGAAGTGAGGGCGGCAGAGGCAAAGCGAAGCCGTCGCATTTCAGATGCCGAAATCAGGAAAATTGTGGAATACCGCGTATTTGCCTTTATTGATTTATACCTTTACAGCGTTTTTTCAGGGCGGAAATTTACCGATTGGGAAATGGCAAACATGATTTATCCGCCCAGCCACGACACCCCGCCCAACTTTGACGCCGTAGATAGGATTGCACGCACCGTAAGGCCAAAGGCTATGACACTTCTAAAAGATACCGACCACCGCCTTTTCCTGTAAATTTGCACCTGCATAAATCGTTCCAAAAAATATGCCTACATAAATCATTTTTGATTTTATGTGGGCATAAATTATTTTGAATTTCATGCCTTCTGGCTGCCCCGTAAGGGCGGCTATTATTTTGCCATGTTCAACAAACAGCAAAGGCGATTTTTTTATGCAACAGCAATTCATCACAGTCAAAGACGTAACTGCCATTTACGGCGTGAGCCGCACCACCGTTTGGAACTGGACCAATCCCAAACACAAGCAATACCGCCCCGACTTCCCCAAAAGCTACAAATTGGGCGGCCGCACCGCCCGTTGGAAAGCAAGCGAAATCCAAGCCCACATCGAAGGCATGAAGCACAAGGAAGGGGAATAACCATGCAGACGCAACGCCAACGAATCCTTGCCGTCCTCACACGCGGCGAAACCCTGACCGTGCGGCAAATCTTCGAGAACCTGCACATCAACTGCCCCACCATCCGCATCAGCGAATTGCGCCGCGCAGGCTACGGCATCGGCGACAAATGGATAAAGACCGAACACCCCCGCTACAAGGTTTATTTCCTGCCGCAGAGCGAAATACAGCGCATTGCCGCATTGGAAAGGGAAGCATGACAACCTTCCTATACGCCCTATTAACCCTGCTGCTTTTCCGGCAGCGCCAACCGTAAGGAGCTTCACCATGAAAGAACAGACCCACAACACCGCCCGGCCACACCCTGCCAAAAAGCAGCCTGCACCCCAATGCAAATCCAAATGCAAGCCGCCCGTCCCATCGCTGGCCGCCGTTGCCACCCCGATTGACGGCGTGGAGCTTGGCTACCGCTGGCAGCCCATCGGATACTTTCCCAGCCGAACCGCCGCACGGCGCGAAGTGGACGCATTAAGGGCAGGCAACCCCGAACTTACCTTTGTCATCCTGCCGCAGGAATTGGCGGGCAAAGAGCCGTTATACGACGTGCTGGCCGCCCATCTGAAAGCACAGGGCATAGAGCCGCCCCAATCCACCCGGCAGCCATGCAGCGGCATTTGACACGCCCCCGCTGGTGTTTTAACGCCGCTTTAACACGGTTTTAACACGCCATTTGTTAAAGCACCCCAAAAAATATGCGTGCGGAAACGGGCGGCAAGCAACATGCACCTGCCCAACTCTTACCCTACCCCCGCCTTCTTTCCCTCAAATATTAGAGGGCGGTACACACAAGGGATTTGCAGCCAATCCATATTTGGATTGGCGGAATACCACAACCGCACGCATCCGAAAGGGGCTTGCAATGCTTACTAAAAATTTAGTAAGCGGCGGGCAATGGCACACACAAGGCTTTTGCAAGTATCTGTTTCTAGGGCTTCATTTCTTGGCTGCACGCACACGCACGCGCGAGGCTTTTTGCAGTTAGCGCAGAAAAAAGGAGAACAGGGCGGTCATCCGATACGAATCCCTTTTAGATTTTTCCCATCCCCCCCGCCCCTTGGACGGCATACCCCATAGCGGCGTAAAAACCGCATTTACAGCGCGATTAACACCCTGCCTGCGCCTATACCACACCAGCGGCAACCACGCGCCAAAACGTAGGAATAGGGTAAAAGAAAGGCCGCCTCAAATTGAAGCAGCCTTCGCTTGATGATTTCATCAGGCAGCTTGGAAAGCCAAGTAAGCCTTAACCCCTGCCAGCACTTTGACAATCGCCTTGCAGGGAACTGCTTCAACCGAAAGGGAAGCAGATTCCAACCGGCAAAATGCCGGAAACAGCTTCATTCTACCCACCGATACGATTCAATGCAATACGGCTGCACACCCCCCGAACCCCAAAAAACAACAGCCGCCAAACGGTAAAGAGCGGCGGCTGTATCTTGAACAAGTTTAAACATTCCCGATTGGCATACAGGAATAACGCAATGATACACGAAACTTTAAAACCCGTCAAAACAGACGCTTACCCAAGCTGCTGCTGCCCACGCTTGACCGACGGCGTTCAACGCGGCAGAATCGTTCCCGCTGCTTTCAATCAAGCAGCCAGCCGTGAGAAGCTGTTACAGTTAGGCAGGCAAGCCGTTTCATTTGCACATCGTGCAAAAGCGGTGTTTTTTACGCCTGCATCCCCCCTGCATGGCCTTTTTCCCATGGTAAACAGGGGCAAGGCGCGACTTGTCGTGGCTGCTACTAACTGGCAGTTTCTCACCCCTTGCCCTTTGTTTGCCACCCCGAACCGTGAGAAGTTTTGGGCGGCGTTAAACCGGTTAGAAAGAGGCTTTACCATGCAGACCCAAGCAGCCCGCAGCGGCTTTCTCTCTTGGCAGCAAGACACGCTGCCCGAAATCCACGACCTTATCAAACAAATCAAACGCGCCAAAGGCTACCAAGCCGCCCGTGCCGCCATTGTTTCCGCCTATGAAGCGGATAGCGCGGCATACGGCCATATCGCCGCCGCCATACGCGCCCAAATCGCCATAGACCGCCACAACCGCGTCAAAAGCACCTTCCCCTTGGCCGGTATTTGGATTGCCCGCATCACGCACGCCAAGCAGGCACAAAGCCTTGCCAAGCGTTTCCATGTTTCAGGCAGTCTGAAAGACGGCATGCAGGCAGATACCCCCGCCGCTGCCACAGAATGCGTGCAGGACGGCGGCGAAGCGTGGGCAGCTACATCCACACCAGCCGACCCCGCAACCGCCCAAATCGGCGCAACCAGCCCCGAAAACGACGCATTGCCGAGCGGCTTCCCCATCCTTTGGCAAAACGGCGGCATTCCCACGCTGGAAGCCGTGATTGCCCAAATCCCCCAAGACACACGCGATTTAGACCGTTTGGTCGCCCATATCCGCGCCAAATACCGCCAAGACAAGGCGGCGATAAGCCGCTTCCACGACGCACAGGCAGCGCATGAATTGGCCCTGCTGTATGCCTGCCAACGCGCCGACAGCCTGCACGGCTTTTCCGGTTGGCAGCATTTTGTCCGGATAGGCAATGCCATCCTGCAACGTGAAGCATTGCGGGCAACCGCGCCGCCCGTTCTCAAACTATCCCCCTTAATCCAATCCAACCGAACCTAGGCAGCCTGAAAAGCAGCCTGCACATCAAAGCGCAGGCTTGGCTTCCTGCCGCCTAATGAAATTCACAACCCATTGATTTTAAACAATACCCAAGATTTTGGGAAAGGAGACCCCGAAATGACCTGCCCGACACCGGCATTCAACCGCACCCAAAAACCGCGCCGCTTTGCCGGATTGACCGTAAAGCACATCCGCACCTTCGCCACCTTTGAAGCAGCAAGCCGCTATATCGATATGCGGCTGGCACAACGCCCCTGCTTCATGTTCAACATCCAACAGACACAAAGCGGCTGGATTGTGAGCCGCGTTATAGGAGCTTAACCATGCAATACACCGCAGAGAGCAGCCGCTATTCAGGCTTGGCCATCCTTGTTTGCAACCTTGCCAAGCTGGCCGACGACAACATCAAGCAATTAAACACCAGCGATTTAAACCTGCTGAAAAACTGCTGCGAAACCGCCATAGGCAACTTATGCGATATGCAGGGCGTGGGCATGCGTTTCCTGATGGAGACCGACGACGAAGGATTTAATCCCTACTCCGTCCACGAATACACCATTGCCGCCGCCGAAACCGTGCAGGAACTGCAAGAACTGGCAGGCAATTTGAATATCTACCGCACCATGAAAGGAGCTTGACCATGGCCACCCATTACATCGCCGCCGTCGCCGTCCCGCACGGATACCGGGCCGATACCGACACCGTAAGCAGCGTATGGCGCAACGTTGGCTACTACACCAGCCGGAAAGCCGCAGAAAACGCCTGCCGCCGCTTTATCGGGCAGCTTGAAGGCGAACTGCCGCCCGAACTGGACGGATTCGCCACCTACTGCGTGGAGAGCATCGGGCGGCTGGAAAAGAAACCGCCGTTTATCCGAAAGCTGGTGTTGCAAAAACCGCCCTGCCCCACCCCCGCCGCAGGGGCAAAACCGCAAAAGGCAGCCTGCAACAGACACCGCCCCGATAGGGCAGGGGGGATTTCGCCATGGTAAACGCATACATCGCAGGCGCGGCTTTGGGGGCAGTCTTTACCGCCGCCGTTGCCCATATCCGCCGCCGCAGGCTGGAAAACGCCTTGCGGGAATACATGGAAGCCAACGCCGAATTTGAAGCGGAAAACCGTTTTTTACACAGCGAGCTGCAAATTGCCGTTTCCATCAGCAAGCGGCTGAACGAAGCCTTGGCCGACAAGTTCGCAGGCGTTTACGGCACATATCCCGGCCGCGAAATACCGCCTGCCGCACCCGACGCCAAAGAAGCCTACACCATCGGCAACGAAACCTTTTTCATCCACCCGCGCCTTGCCCGAGCCTTGGCGCATCGACAAGGAGAACCGTCATGAAGGAACGCGGAATCATCAACGATTGCCCGATTTGCGAACTGGAAGGCAGGCAGGGCGAATGCCCCCATTCCGAAAGGGCAAGGCTATCCGCCCGTTTCAAGCTGCACGGAATCAGCCTATGCGCCGCGAATGAAGCGCTGGACGACTTAATGCGGCTGGAGATACCGATACCCCGACCGGCCGCCCTTGCCCTGCTGGAAATGGCCAACGAACGCATCAGGCGCGAAATCGCCGTAATGGAAGCGCTGGAAGCCAAGATGGCGGCCACCGGCGGGCAACAGGCGGACAACATCCACTAAGGGGGCGGTATGGAGATACATCAGGCAACGCAGCACCGCTGGCAATACATCCTGCCGCGCATCGGCATAGAGCCGCGCTATCTGCGCAACACACACCAGCCCTGCCCCATCTGCGGCGGCAAAGACCGCTTCCGCTTCGACGACAAAGACGGCATGGGCACCTACTTTTGCAACCAATGCGGCACAGGCAACGGCTTTACTTTGATGATGAAGCACCTGCATTGCAGCTTTCGGGAAGCCGCGCAAATAGCGGCGGATATTTTGGGCGAACGGCAGCCTGCATTTTCAAGCCCGAACGCGCCGGAAACCGAACCGCAAAAGCAGCCTGCACCCGACCGAATCGGGCAAATAACGGAAATATGGGAAGCGGCGCGGCCATTATCCCCATCCTGCCCCGCCGTGCGGTATTTGGAGCGGCGCGGCATCGATATGCGGCAACTGCCCGACAACCTGCGCTACGCCCCCGCCCTTGCCTACTGGACGACCGGCAACGAAGGAAAACCGCTGCGCATCGGCACATACCCCGCACTAATCGGCGCATTGGAAACCGAACGCGGCTTGATGGGCTTGCAGCGGATTTATTTGCAGGGCGAAGCCAAGGCACGGATAACGCACCCCGAAACTGGCGAAGCGCTGGACTGCAAGAAAATGCTTTGCCGCTATCCGCAATCCACATCCGGCGCGGCCGTGCGGCTTTTCCCGATAGAGCCGGGGCTGCCGCTGGTGTTATGCGAAGGCATCGAAACCGCCCTTGCCGCACGGGAACTCACAGGCTTCCCCGCTTGGGCGGCCGTCAGCGCAAACGGAATCCGCCGCTTCGATCCGCCCGCGCATTCCCCCGTTTGGATATATGCCGACCACGACACGCCGCACCCCGTAGGCTTTAAAGCTGCCCACGAATTGGCTATGCACCTGAAACGGCAGGGCATCGCCGCTAACATCATTCAATCCGACATGCAGGGCTTTGACGCGCTGGACGACTTGAACGCCGCCAAAAAAGCAGCCTGCACACAGAAAGGAACGCTATGCCCGTAATGAAATTCGACGTGAACGAAACCTACGCCCCGAACTCGCGAACCACCGCCAAGGGGCAGCACATCGTGCATATTTCCATCGACAAGGAAGGCAACGAAAAGCCCCCTTTGCTATTGGCCGACAAATTCGATATTGTCGGCAACGGCACGGACGGCAGCGGGGCCCATTACCGCATTATCCGCTACCAAGACCGCTGCACGCGCCAAACACGGCACGCCGCCCTGCCATGCGCGGAAATCGGCAGCAACGCCGCATGGGCGAAATTGCAGGGCATGGGGATAGTCGTATATTCCGGCAGGGCGAAACGCGAATACTTGGCTGACTACCTGCAAACCGCAGGCAGCCGTGATTTTTGGCAGATAACCGATAAAGCAGGCTGGCAAGGCAACGCCTACATCCTGCCCAGCGGCGAAGTTTTACAGGCGGACGAAGGGGAATGCCGCGTGCTGTACAACGGCGACACCAGCCAAGCCGCCGCCTACACCGCCAAAGGCAGCCTGCACGAATGGCGCGAAAACGTCGCCAAATACGCCGCCGGAAACAGCCGCCTGCTGCTGGCCATCGGCGCAGCCCTTGCCGCCCCCATGATGAACCGGCTTGAAGAAGCGGGCGGCGGCTTCCACCTTTACGGCGCGAGCAGGGACGGCAAAACCACGGCCGCCAAAGCCGCCCTATCCGTTTGGGGCGACCCGGACGCGGCAAAACTCTCTTGGAACGGCACGGCGCTAGGCTTCGGCAACACCGCCCTTGCCCGCAATGATAATCTGCTGGTGTTGGACGAAATCGGGCAGGTGAAGCACGCCAAAACCGTCAGCGAAACCGCCTACGCCGTGATAGACGGCACAGGCAAGATACAGGGGCATAAAGACGGCGGCAACCGCCTTATCCGCCAATGGCGAACCCTGCTTTTCAGCACGGGCGAATACGATATGCAAAGCTATGTGGAACGCGGCGGCGAGAAATGGGAAGCGGGGCAAAACGTGCGGATTCCCAGCCTGCCGGCACGCGCCGCCTACGGCATTTACGAAAACCTGCACGGCTTTAAGGACGGCGCGGCGCTATCCGACCACCTATTGCACCAAATCGGGCAATATCACGGCACGGCGGGCAGGGCATGGATTGAGCAACTGCGGCATATTGACACCGCCACCATACGGGAAACGCGTGATTCGTTCCTGCGAATGCTGCCCGAATTGAACGGGCAAATCCTTACCGTGGCACGCCGCTTTGCCCTTGTCGCCGCCGCGCTGGAACTATCCGCCGGCATCACAGGCCTGCCGTCCGGGCAGGGCATGGCCGCCATGAAGCGGTATTTTGAAGAATGGATTGATGAAAACGGCACGGAAAGCCACGAAGAACGCACCATCATCCGCAACGCCGTCCGTTTCTTCGAGCTGTATGCACACACGCCGCGCTTCGCAATCTTCGACGCCCTGCAAAAAGATCACGACCGCAACCACGCAGGCTATTACAAAGCCAAAAACGGCGACTATGCCGCCCCCGCCGCCGAACGGGAACAAGAATATTGGGTAATCCCCACCGTGTTTGAAGAAGAAATCTGCAAGGGAAGGAATACGGCAATGGTTTGCCGGATACTGCACGGCGCGGGCTGGCTGGAAAAGTACAGCGGCGAAAGATACCAGTTCCAACGCGGGGACAAAATCAGATACTATGTATTTGACGGCGTAAGGCCGCCCGATAAATGACGGCGCGAAAGCGGCTGCGGCAACCCCCGCGACGCGGCGGCAATGCTGCCAAAATTGCCGTGCAAACACCCCGATTTAATTTCAGAGCCGTACAGAAAAACCGCCTTCCACGCACGGAAAGCGGTTTTTTCTTTGGGGAAACACCAGCAAATCACTGAATAATAAAGGAATAATGAAATAACCAGCAGGCAAATCAACTGGTTAAAAAATTAAGTTATTGATAGTAAACACATTATATTCAAAAAAATCAGAAAAATAACCAGTAGAAAATCCTACTGGTTATGTACTGGTTATGTTTTTATTATTTATAATTATATATTTAAGTGAAAAATAACCAGATAACCAGTAAAATCGCATTTTTCGTTTGCACATATATCAAATAATCGCGTGTTGCCCATTTTTTAGGCAACCGTTTTCCACTTGACGGCAACAATGCCCGGACTGTTTCAGACTGCCTAATTTTTAAGCAGGCACGACAACGAACGACCGTTTTCGGCAGCCGGTATAAATTGCACAAATTTTAAGCATAATAACCACAAAAAAAGTGAGACAATATTCATTTGGGGGTATTTTTGGGGGTATTTTTCAAATAGACTGTTTTTACAATTATATAAATCAACAAGTTATGCAATGAATTCGAGTCTCTCCATAAATTAAAAAAGCAGCCTGCACTTCAATTTTTAAAAGTGCAGGCTGCTTTTTTTGATATTGCCAATCTTCCCGCCGCCGTCATTTCAGCCGCTCAACGCCTGTTCGACGCCCCTATTAGCCAATGCGTCGGCACGTTCGTTTTCCGCGTGGCCGGCATGGCCTTTCACCCATTGCCAACGCACGCGGTGCCGCGCCACCTGCTCGTCCAGCTGCTGCCACAAGTCCGCATTTTTCACGGGCTGGCGGCCGGCGGTTTTCCAGCCGTTTTTCTTCCAGTTGTGAATCCAGCTTTCCATGCCGTTTTTGACATATTGCGAATCGGTGCAGATGACCACGTCGCACGGACGGTTCAGCGTTTTCAGCCCGGACAGCACCGCCGTCAGCTCCATGCGGTTATTGGTGGTCTGCGCTTCGCCGCCGAACAATTCTTTCTCGTGCGTGCCGTAGCGCAAAAGCACGCCCCAGCCGCCTGCGCCCGGATTGCCTTTGCACGCGCCGTCCGTGAACAGATAGACCGTTTTTTCCATGGGTTCTCTCGCTGCATTCATGTTACAAACCATTCAAAATCAGGTAAAATCACGCATTTATCGGCACGGTTAGCGGCGTTCGCGGAAAAATTCTTCGGCGGCGTCTTGAAACAGGTCGGCATCGTTGCTGTCGGAATAGGCCAATGCCGCGATTTCGTCTTCAAAAGCAGCCTGCACCGATTCCACCACGTCCTGCGCTATATCCGGCGGCAAGGCGCGCAAAAAGCCTTTTAACGCAGCCGCCAACACGCGGTTCTGCATCCGCAGGGCGCAAACCGATTCTTCCAAATATTCGAACTCTTGCTGAAGATTATCCACGATGTCGTCTTTCTGTATCAATGAAAACGCACATTGTAGCAAAAACCACCATTCAACGGACAACATCATGAATCACAACGATAAATCATTACACGCTACCATGGTTTTCACGTTGCAGGACAATGACGCGCCAGCACAGCGCTGGGAGCAGGATTTGCAACAGCTGCAACAACGCCAGCATCAGGCATTCGCCGCTGCGGACGCGCCGTCCGAAACCGCACTCACATGGCAGAGCACGCCCGTTCCCGAACGTTTCGGCGATGAGGAATTGGATTTGGCTTACCGCGAATACCTGCGCCACCGCGAAGCGGAGCACAACCAGCGCGTGCGGCAGGCGGCGCAAGAGGAAGATGTGGCCGTGCTGTTGCAGGAAGACTGGCTGGCGGCACAATCCGCGCTCAAAATCGAAAACAACCGACGCTACCTGCATGCACAGCAAACGGTCGTGATGCAGCAGAACCAGCCGCTGCAAACGGTGGAAACGCATGAAACCGAAGCCGCAGCGCAGCCGCCCTATCTGCCGCCCTGCACGGTACACGTTTACGACCTGCCGAACCTGCCCAGCACGCGCCGCATACGGATTCTGTCGGAGCAGGAACTCATCAACCGCATTCAGGAAAAACTGCAAATCCATTTGAGCAATGCCATGGCGGGCTTGGTGCGGCAGGCGGTGCAGAAAAAACTGGCCACGCTGACCTACGATTTGCAGCTGATGCTGAACGAAGAAACCGAAAAAGTCGTGCGCGACGTGTTGGAACACAATCTGGCCGCCGTATTCCGCAGTGTTAAAGACGCTATGCGCTAAATACACACATTCTTGTTTAAACCACCAAAAAGCAGCCTGCACATGAAAATTTAATGTGCAGGCTGCTTTTTATCGTCAATGGAAATGGCAATAGGGCAATAAACGCAATGCCCACCGAGCGAACTCAATCCGCCCGATACATCACCCGCCATTCCTCATGCCAGAAGCCGTCTTGGCGCGGCGAAACGCAGGCATAAATCCCGTTCTGCGCCGCCACCATCACGTCCTGCCGCGTCATCAGGCACGCTTCCGGCACGCGCGCGGGCGACAAATATCCTTGGCGCGGCAAACGGCAAAACCGGCTGTGTTCGGTAAAGGCCAGCCATTGTTCCGGCTGCGACAACCATTGCCCCGTCCAAGCGTTCGGCGCGTAAATGCGGTCGGTCGGCAGCGTACCCGTGTCCGTGAACGCATTGCCGCGCACAATGCTGACGCGCCGCAATTCCTGCGTGTCGATGCCCTGCGCGGCCAAAGCAGCCTGCACATCGGCACGCTGCGACAATGCCGATTGCCGCGCCAATTTCCGCGCCTTGTCCGCCAAAACATCGTTCGGCTGGAAACCGCGCATGGTTTCGGGGCTGCCCTGCCCGGCATAATATTTGCACGTCAATTCAATGTGATAAACATGGCCGTTCAGTTGTGCGACAAAATCCAATGCGCCGTCCTGTGCGCCCGATGCGCCGTCCACCCGCCATTCGCGTGCCAGCAGGCGGCTGTGCGGCGCGTGTTGCAGCCAATATGCCAGCAGGTTTTCGGCGTAATGCCCCAGCCGTTCATGCGCCAAGCCTTCGGGTGCAGGCTGCCCGTCCCAGTCCAGCAGCAGGCGGAATCCTTGGTCGCCCAACAGCTCTGCCACGGGCAATTCCTGCCCCGTCCGCCACAACGCGGGCGCGGTCAAAAGGCTGGCCAAATCGCGCACCCACGCGCTTTCCAGTTTCCACCATAAGGCATCTTGTGCGTAATTCACGATTTTTCCTTTTCTGTTACTTCGGAAGCAGCCTGCACATGGATTTCGGCAAAATGCGCTTCCTGCACCACATTCACCAAACCTTCTTTCACCAGCTCCAGCAAGGCGATAAAGCTCACCACCACATACGCCGTGCCGCGTTCCACGGCAAAAAGTTCGGAAAAGCGGCATTGGCCGGCCTGCAAACGGCGCAGGATATGGCTCATCTGTTCGCGCACCGAAATGGTTTCCTGCACCACCGCATGGCTTTGGTGGTGCTTGGCGCGCGCCAGAATATTCAGCCATGCTTTGGTCAAATCGGCCACCTGCACGGCGGGAAGCTGCACCGGCGCAGCCAGTTCCAGCGGCAGGTACACCCATGCGAAATCGCGGCCCGCACGGGGCAATGCGTCCAAATCGTGCGCGGCCAGTTTCATTTGTTCGTAGGCCAGCAGGCGGCGCACCAGTTCCGCGCGCGGGTCGGCCTCTTCTTCGGGCTGCTCGGGCGGCTTGGGCAGCAACAGCCGTGATTTGATTTCAATCAGCACCGCCGCCATCAGCAGGTATTCTGCCGCCAAATCAAACTGTTCCGTGTCCATCTGCGCGATATAGGCCAGATATTGCTCGGTAATCCGCACCATCGGAATATCCAGCACGTCGATATTCTGCTTGCGGATAAGGTACAGCAGCAAGTCCAACGGCCCTTCAAAGCTGTGCAGTACAACTTGCAGGGCATCGGGCGGAATAAACAAATCGGCAGGCACGTCGGTCATCGCCTGCCCGAAAATATAGGCAACGGTTTGCGGCATTTTTTATCTGTGTTCAACGGAAGGGTGCAGGCTGCTTTTTGGCGTATCGGAAAGCAGCCTGCACTTCAATAGTGTTTCTATTTTAACAACGTGGCCAAAGGCGTGGGCAAGGCATATTCGCGGATGCGTTCGGGCGGCACCCACACGCCCGATTCATCGGGTGCAGGCTGCTTTTGCGGCGGCAGCACCGCGCGGTACGGCACAATTTCCAGCAGGCGGTGCGTCAAACGGTGCGTGAAGGCTTCGGCTTCCTGGCAATCATCGCCGTCCGCACCCAACGTTGCCGCCAGCCCGCGCAATTCGTGCAGGCTGCCTGCTTCGGGCACGCAATACAGCCCCGCCCAAATGCCGCGATTCGGCCGCTTTTGCAGCCAATACGCGCCGTCGTGCCGCCGAAGCAGCAGCCAAAACACGGTTTGCTGGCGCACGGCAACCGGTGTTTTTTTGCGCGGCAATTCGTCAATCCGCCCCTGCTGTTTCGCCAAACAATGCCGCACCATCGGGCAATCGCCGCACTTGGGCTTGCTGCGCGTGCAGACGGTGGCGCCCAAATCCATCAGCCCTTGCGTGTAGGCCGGCATATCGGCGGCATTGTCCGGCAGCAACTGTTCGGCCAGCGCCCACAAACTGCGCTCGAACGCGGGAGATTTCGGGTCGCCGTCTTGGGCGAAAATACGGCACAGCACCCGTTTCACATTGCCGTCCAATATGGTTTCGCGCGCGTGAAAGGCAAAAGCCGTTACAGCGGCGGCCGTGCTGCGCCCCACGCCTTTGAGCCGCTGCCATTCTTCGCGCGTTTGCGGGAATTCTCCGCCGAATTCGTCCATGATTTGCTGCGCGGCGGCATGCAGGTTGCGTGCGCGGCTGTAATAACCCAACCCCGCCCACAAGGCCAACACGGTGTCTTGCGGTGCGGCGGCCAAATCGCGCACAGTGGGCAATTCACGGATGAAGCGCAGGAAATAATCGCGCACGGTGGCGGCCTGCGTTTGCTGCAACATGATTTCCGACAGCCAAACGGCATAAGGGTCGCGCACTTGCCACGGGAAGTCGTGCCGCCCGTGTTCGCGCTGCCATGCCACTAATTTTTCTGCGAAATCGGGAAAGTGGTGTGTGTTCATTTTTTAAAGTGCAGGCTGCTTTTTAATCTTGGTTTTCAATATTATGATGATTTTTTAGCGCGTTTGTCGCGGATATACAGCTGCGAGCGGTGGTCAGACAATTTGGTTTCGAAAATATCGATGGCGCGCACCAAATCGCTCAATTTGGCAAAGCCGTAATTGCGGCTGTCGAACGAAGATTGGTTGCCGATAATGCGCCCGATTTGCTGCAAATCCGCCCAGCCGTCTTCGTCGCAGCTGTCGGCAATGCTGTTGCGCAACAGGTTCATGAGCGTGCTGTCGCCTTTCAGCTCCTGCGCGGTTTTGCGCTGCACCTGCTGCTCTGTTGGCGCGGTGCGGCTCTGTGCGTTGTCGAGAAACAGGAATTTGCTGCACGCGGCCACCAGCGATTTGGGCGTTTTGTGTTCGCCAAACCCAATCACCTGTTTGCCCGATGCCTTAATCCGCATGGCCAGCGGCGTGAAATCGCAATCGGACGACACCAGGCAGAACACATCGACTTTATTGAGAAACAGCAAATCCATCACGTCGATGGTCATGGCCATGTCGGTGGCGTTTTTGCCTTTGGTGTAGTCGAACTGCTGCACGGGGGCGAGTGCGTAATCCAGCAGCACGTTTTCCCAGCTTTTCAGTCGGTCGTCTTTCCAGTTGCCGTAAATTTTGCGCACCATCACCGAGCCGTAGTTGGCCAATTCGCTCATGATGAAGTCGATTTTCTTGGCGGGGGCGTTGTCGGCATCAATCAGCAATGCCACGATAAGGTTGGATTTTTCCATGTGGTTTCCTAAACTTAAGCAGCCTGCACTTTGCGTGATGAAGGTGCAGGCTGCTTTTTAAAGCATGGTTTTAAGGCTGTACCGTTTGGCCGTTAATGCTGACGGATTTGAGCGTGAGCGCGTAGTTTTTGTCGCCGTCGTTATAGCGGATAATCGCCGGAACGCCGTTAAGCGCGGGGGCAAAGCCGTATTGCGCCGTGTCGTCGCCGCGTCGGACATTAAACTGATTCACATCGATTTTTCTGCCGTTAAATGTGATTTGGCTGGTGCCGGCAGGGCTGATGCCGCGCACGGGATACAGGCGTTTGCCATTGGTAATCATCAGGTTGGGCGGCAGTTGGCCGTCAGTGAAGACAAGCTGCCAGGCCAGCGTGAACAAATCCATCACGCGGCCGCGCACGTTTTCGGTTTTGGTTTCGCCGGCTTTGCCGTAAGTGGCTTTGGAACCGGCAAACTGGGCGGAAGCATACACTTTACCGTTACGCACGTCGCGATAATAGCTCGGATTGAGCTGGTTGCCCGAAATGGTGCCGCCGCTTTCAAAGCGGATTTTGTAAAACGGTACGTTGATGCTGGCGCTCACAGTGTATTGGCTGCCGCTGCGTTTGAAGGTCATGGTGGCGGGAATGCCGTAGCTGCCGCGGAACTGCAAGGTGGCCTGGTCGGGAATCGGGGCAGCCTGCACGGACAATGCGCCGGCAGCCAGCATCACGGCCAGCAATGGTTTCAGATAAAAAGAAGTTGTTTTACGCACGGATTTTCTCCAATGTCTTGGTGGTTGATGTGTGATGTACAAAAGGAATGCTGTGGACTTGGCCGCCGCGCGCCAAGGTTTCGGCGGAACCGACAATCTGCTCCACCGCCCAATCGCCGCCTTTCACCAAAATATCCGGTTGGATTTCGGCAATCAGCGCGGCGGGCGTGTCGCTGTCGAACCAGGTGACCCAATCCACGCTGGCCAATGCCGCCGCCACGGCTGCACGCTGCGGCAATGTGTTGATGGGGCGGTCGCTCCCTTTGCCCTGCCGCCGCACGGATTCGTCCGTGTTCAATGCCAGAATCAGGCATTCGCCCAACGCGCGCGCCTGCGCCAGATAAGTCACATGGCCGCGGTGAATGATGTCGAAACAGCCGTTGGTAAACACCAAAGGGCGCGGCATATCGGGCAGTTTTTGCAGCAGTTGCTCGGGCGGCAGGATTTTGCGCTCGAAATCGGGCAAAGGATAATTCATGGCACAGTATTCCAAATCAAGCCAATTACGCTTTCTGCGTTTCCACTTGAATCATCTTCGCAGGCGGCAAAGCAGCCTGCACTTTCGGCACATCGGCGCGGCGCAATGCCGGTTCTTCCGGCGCATCCGCCTGTGCGGCAAAGGCAGCCAATGCCGCTGCATCGGTTTCCACCAACAGCAAACCTTTGGCTTCCGCCACAGCAATCGCCTGTTCAACAGACACGGCAGCCGCAGTTTCAACGGCAGGCGCGGCTTCAAAAGCAGCCTGCACTTGGTTTGCAGCGCTTTCCGGTTCTTCTTCCGGCTCAATCGCCTGCAACACCACGGCAGCCTGCACTTCCTCGGCAGCGGCTTCTTGCTCGCCAGACTCGCCGGCCACGACAACGGCAACCGATTCGCGGACGTTTTCCGCAATCTGCGTTACCAAAGCCGCTTCATCTTGAACAGCGGATTCGGTTTCCGGCGCATCCAAAGCAGCCTGCACATGTTCGGTGGCAGCATTTTCGGCTACAGCCGCTTCACGGCGTGCCTGCCATTGCGCGACCAGCATGCTTTCGGCCGCCAAATCGGGATACTGCGCCAAAACATGGGCAATGCCGTCTTCCACATTCGCCCCCACCGCGCCGATGTCCAGATACTGCACGATTTTGGCAGCAGACGGAATGCCGCGCTGTCTGGGCGGACGGCGGTCGTTTTTGCCGCGTTTTTCATTGCCCAAGTTTACCACCAGCGGCTTCTCTTTTTTCGCCCGATTGTTGCGTTTGCCATTATTTACAGAAGCATCGCCGCCCTGTTCCGCATTTTTTGCAGGCTGCCTGCGCGAATTTTCGGCAGACTTCTGACGTGCCTGACGCGGCTCTTTTTCAGGCATTTCCGCCACTGGGGCAGGCATTGCCGCTTCCGCCTTCTCTGTATTGCGCGAACGCTTGTCCCCATTGCGGGATTTACGTTCGTTTACGCTCTGCTGCTCGCCATCTTCGCGGTTTTTGCCCGCATTCGGGCGGCGGTTCGGATTGTTCCGCTTGTTGCCGCCGCGCGATTTGCTGCTGTTTTTGCTGGAAGAAGACACGGCAGGCGCTGTATTTTCAGCCGTGCCCGACGTGCCGCCGAACAGTTTTTTCAACCAATTTTTAAAGCTGTCCCACCAAGACGCATTTTGGCTGGACACCGGCGCGGGCGACGCATGGCGCAAGCCTTTCACCGCAGGTTCTTGGCGCGCGGCTTTTTCACCTTTGCTGTTGCTGAACGGCACACTTTCGGTTTTTTCGGGCGGCGCGACACGTTTGTAGCTCGGCTCGGCATTTTCTTCCACATCATCGGTGCGGATTCGGGTGATTTCGTAATGCGGATTTTCCAAATTCGTGTTCGGAATCAGGAACACGGACACGTCCAGCCGCTCTTCCATGCCGAACAGTTCGGCGCGTTTTTCGTTCAGCAGGAACGTGGCCACATCCACAGGCACTTGCGCATGCACTTCGCCCGTGTTGTCCTTCATTGCCGCGTCCTGAATCAGGCGCAAAACGTGCAACGCAGTGGATTCGATACTGCGGATAACGCCCGTGCCGGCACAGCGCGGGCAGGCAATATGGCTGCTTTCGGCGAGTGCAGGCTGCAATCGTTGGCGCGACAGCTCCAAAAGCCCAAAGCGCGACAATTTGCCCATCTGCACGCGCGCACGGTCTTTTTTCAACGCATCGCGCAACACATTTTCGACATCGCGCTGGTGCTTGGCGTCTTCCATATCGATAAAGTCGATCACCACCAGGCCGCCCAAGTCGCGCAAACGCATTTGCCGCGCCACTTCTTCCGCCGCTTCCATGTTCGTGCGGAACGCAGTTTCCTCAATATCCGCGCCGCGTGTGGAACGTGCGGAGTTCACGTCGATGGAAACCAAGGCTTCCGTGTGGTCAATCACAATTGCACCGCCGCTGGGCAGGCTCACGGAGCGCGCAAACGCCGTTTCGATTTGCTGCTCGATTTGCAGGCGCGAAAACAATGGCGTGTGGTCGGTGTAGAGTTTGAGCCGCGACAAATTGTTCGGCATCACATAACTCATAAATTCAGATACTTGCTCGTAAACTTCGGGATTATCCACCAAGATTTCGGCAATATCGGGGCGGTAATAATCGCGGATGGCGCGAATGACCAGCGAGCTTTCCATAAACAGCAGATACGGCTCTTTATGCGCCGCCGCCGCTTCTTCAATGGCACGCCAAAGTTGTAATAAATAATTGAAATCCCACTGCAATTCTTCCGTACTGCGGCCAATGCCGGCAGTACGCGCAATAATGCTCATGCCGTGCGGCACATCCAAATGCGCCATCGCCTCTTTCAGTTCGGCGCGGTCATCACCTTCGATTCGGCGCGATACGCCGCCGCCGCGCGGATTGTTCGGCATCAGCACCAGATAACGGCCGGCCAGGCTGATGAATGTGGTCAAGGCCGCGCCTTTATTGCCGCGCTCGTCTTTTTCCACTTGGACGATGACTTGCATTCCTTCTTTCAGCACGTCCTGAATGCGCGCACGGCCGCCTTCATAGTCTTGAAAATAGGCGCGGGAAACTTCTTTGAACGGCAAAAAGCCGTGGCGTTCCACACCATAATCGACAAAACACGCTTCCAGAGAAGGTTCGATACGGGTAATCACGCCGGTATAGATATTGCCCTTGCGTTGTTCTTTACCAAGGGTTTCGATGTCCAAATCCAACAGGGTTTGCCCATCGACAATGGCCACGCGCAATTCTTCGGAATGCGTGGCATTAAATAACATTCTTTTCATATTTGTACCTATAATCAGGCACTTAGATACGTTTTTGGTTTGAAAAAACTACTCGCGTGGTGGCGCATGGTGCGCTGCGATGTGTGTAGTTTCGGACGATATATAAAGAACGATGTTGGAAATTTCAGGGGTTCTGAAACGGGTGTTTATCTGTTTAAACAATAGGTATTGAGCGGTCGTCTGCGGATATTCATCAAACATTTTTTTGCTGCGTTAGCTCGATGTGCAGCAAAAAGGAAAACGTGCCAAGTGCTTTTTTTGTAAAATGGCGGTATACGGCTTTTCACAATAAAGGGTGTGCAGGCTGCCTTAAATTATTTTTCACATTAAAAATCAAAGCCGTATCACTTGCATCTACCCTGTCCGACCCAGTATTCATGCTGCATCGGCAATCTTTGGATTATAGTAAAAATGCCAACAATTAGCAAAGACTTAGTCAATCATATTTGCGTGCAGGAACATGAATCGGCGCAACGTCTTGACAACTATCTGATAAAAATTTTGAAGGGCGTGCCCAAGAGCCATATCCACCGCATTATCCGTGCGGGCGAAGTGCGGGTGAACAAGGGGCGCGCCAAACCGGAAACGCGCATTCAAACCGGTGATTTGATTAGGATTCCGCCCGTGCGCACGGCAGAAAAAACGGCAAAAAACAGCCTGCACCCCGTGCCCGCGCGCCATTTTGAAATTGTTTACGAAGACGATGCGCTGCTGGTGGTGAACAAGCCCAGCGGCGTGGCGGTGCATGGCGGTTCAGGCGTGAGTTTCGGCGTTATCGAGCAGCTGCGCCGCGCACGGCCGGAGGCAAAATATCTGGAACTGGCGCACCGTTTGGACAAGGATACCAGCGGCCTGCTGATGGTGGCCAAAAAACGCAGCGCGCTGGTGAAGCTGCACGAAATGCTGCGCAACGACCATCCGAAAAAAATCTATTGGGCGGTGGGTGTCGGCGCGTGGCAGCCTGCACTGCGCCATGTCCGCCTGCCGCTGGTCAAATACACAGGCGCGGCCGGCGAAAAAATGGTGCGCGTCGGTTCGGCGGAAGACGGGCAATCGGCGCACTCGGTGTTCCGCGTGCTGGACACGTTTTCGGGCGAACGGCTGCATTCAGTGGGCGTTTCCGCTTTGAGTTGGGTAGAAGCGACGCTGAAAACGGGACGCACGCACCAAATCCGCGTCCACATGCAGGCGAGCGGCTGCCCGATTGCGGGCGACGAACGTTACGGCGACTACCAAGCGAACCGCCGCTTGCAAAAATTGGGTTTGAAGCGCATGTTCCTGCACGCCTATTCTTTGGAGCTGGACCATCCGCTCACCGGCGAGAAACTGGTGTTGCAGGCTGCTTTGCCCGATGATTTGCAGCGGTTTTTGGACGGTTTGCGTGCAGGTTGAACGATAAAAAGCAGCCTGCACTTTGAAAACGGGAAGTGCAGACTGCTTTTGAAGTGCCGATTCTAATTGGAGCAGCGGACAATAATCTGTTCCTGATTATATTGGCGGTTCAATCCATCAGACAGGCGGTTTTTGATGACGTAACCGCGCGGGCAAACATCGCGGGCTTTTTGCAATACCAGTTCGGTGCAGCTCATTTGACAATTTTGCGCACTAATACTTATCAGCGAACCGTTGGGGTCTGCTTCAATAATATTGCTGGATACGGAAGGCGGCATGAGTCCGCATGCAGATAAAACCGACACTGCGCCCAATAACAAAATCCATAATTTTTTCATCATCCTGCTCCTCATCGGTATTATTGTTTCACACCGCCGAAAGCGGCATTTAAGTCGCGGTCGTTAAAATCCAGCACACCGCCCATTTCGGCAGCACCGGGACCCATCAGCGAACCGCGGTAAGTGCCGTTGGAATGCAGCATCATGGAAGCTTCTCCCGAGAAATCGGCACCGTTTAACGTGCCGCGTTCCAACGTAACATTACGTGCCAGACCGTTCATAATCAATTCGCCGTTCACCGTCCGGCTGCCGAAATCAACGTTCAGGCGGCTTGACCCGGCATTGAAAATATTGCCCGAGCTATCAACACGCACCACGTTGCCCAAATAAGTGGCCGAACCGCTGCGCGGGATATTGGTCACTTCTTCGCCCTGATAGCGGAATTCGCTGAAATGGTTGTTGCCGTCTCTCCATGCGCCGTAAAACGAATGGTCTTGGTTGAAGCCGGTCACTTTGCCCGAACGGGTATTTACGGTAATCCAGCCTTTCGGACTAAGACTCAAATCGAAGCGTGTGCCATCAGGCGCGCGCGCCTCGCCCGCACCGCCGCCGGCACAAGCCGATAACAAAACAGCCAAAGGTAAAGCCATTAAAATAGAACGCATTTGAAAATCTCCTAACGTGAAATTGAAAAAACAAGTAAAATGTGATTTTAATTTGTGGGTTAGCGTTAAACCAGCAACGGAAAATAGATGTTTCCTGCCGAGTTTGTGGTAAAAAAACGCTTTTTTATGGGTGATAATTTCATGAGCATTCAAGATACTATCCGGTTATTGCGCGAAACCAACCGTTGGTCGCAGGAAGAAATGGCACAGCGGCTGAATATGTCGCTAAACGGCTACGCCAAAATCGAGCGCGGCGAAACCAAACTGCATTTGGACAAACTGACGCAAATCGCCCAGTTGTTCAATATTGACGTAGTTGAATTAATGGCTGCACAACATAAAGGGCTTGTATTTTTCATGAATGAACAATGTGATAATATGGGCGCAAGTTATTACGGCACTGTACAAAATCACCGGGACAGCCAAGCAGAAATTGAAAAATTACAACTCATTATCCAGCACAAAGATGAAATCATTGAACAAAAAGAGAATGAATTGGCAAGCTTAAGAAAAGTAGTCGCATTGCTGGAACAAAATTTTCCGCCACGATAATTTGATAACGACAGGACGTTTGAATGGACACCCTTCCCTACCAACCGGAAATCGCCGAGCGCATGAATGCTCATTCAGATGACGCCATCGGCCGGGACGCGCAGTTTTACCGCACTCAAAACGGTTATTGGATTGCGTGGCAGGCGGATTCGGCCACCGCTGCCGTGCTGCCGCCGAACCTGCCCGACAGCGAGCCTTGCGATTGGGTGGAAGGCATTGAGGATTTGGCCGAATTGGTGGATTTGGTCGAAAGCGGCGAATACGAAGCGCTGCTGGCAGCGGACGATGACGGCGGGCACGCGCACGAATGTGGTTGCGGTTGCCATCATCATTGATTTTTAACATTAAAAAGCAGCCTGCACTTCAAATTTGGAGGTGCAGGCTGCTTTTTTGAATGAATGCGGAAACGATGCTTATCGTGCAGGCGTTCCTTCCACGTCGATAATCCAGACTTCCGATTGCGAACCCAAACGGAACGGCACGCCCCAGAAGCCGTAGCCGGACGTGACGAAGAAATGGCCGTTGCCGATTTTTTCATAACCGTAGGGCAGGCGGTTCAGGAAGCGCACGAGCAGGTTCGCGGGGAAAATCTGGCCGTTGTGCACATGGCCGGAAACTTGCACGTCAATCGGCAGCTTGGCGTGCGCCAACACATCGTCCGGACGGTGGTCGAGCAGGAACACGGGCTGTGATGTATCGACTTGCGCGGCGCGCAGCAAATCGGCGGTTTCCATGCGTTGGCCGATGAGCTGGTCGGGGCGGCCGACCACCCAGATTTGGTTGTCCACCAACACGGCTTGGTCGGACAACACGGTAATGCCGGCATCTTGAATGGCGTGGCTGATCGGGTCGCGCGAGAACATGTCGTGGTTGCCCAGCGTGGCGAACACGCCCATCGGCGCGCGCAAACGTTCGAAATGCGGCTTCATGTGTTCGCTGTCGTACACGTCGGTATTGTCGTCCATAATGTCGCCGGGCAGCAAAATCATATCGACTTTTTCGCGGTTCATGATGTCGGCCAGCTTATCGAGTTGGCGCGCACCCATCAGTATGCCCAAGTGCAAATCCGCCGCCATGCCGATACGGATAGGTTTGGCCAATGGTTTGCCGATGGTAATTTTGGCATGCCGCACCACGGGTGTGTAGGCGTTATAAACCGACACGGCAAAAAATGAGATTAAAATCAAAGGGGAAGCAATGCGGAGCACGCGCGTGTAACGTGCAGGCTGCTTGAAAATCAGTTTCAGCGTGTGGTGGCAAAAGCCGATAATCGCACCAGTGAACACCACATACAGCAGAAACACCAGCCACAAAGCGCCGAAACGGAACAGCGTATGCGACCACGAGAGCAGCGCCGACAACATCAGGCCGTTGCCGAACGAAAAGCAGCCTGCAACAATCCAGCGGCGCGCTTTGGGCGACTGGACGGCAAACTGCCAAAACAGCCAGCGCGTTAAAAAATAAATAAACCCTTGCATCACCAGCAAGGGGACAATGGAAAATAATTTCATCGCTTGGTGGATTCCAAATCAAATAGGGAATTCTAGCACAAACCTTGATAGATATCGGCAAAAGCAGCCTGCACTTCAACATGGAAACATGGAACAGCGTGCAGGCTGCTTTTCCAACACCGCCGCGTTATAATGCCCCATCATCCCTTAAGGAACACCCATGACCCCCACACCCACCCTGCCCGAACACTTCACCAAAGCCGAACGCTACCAAGCCATCCTGCCGCAAATCGAAGGCCTGCTGCGCGCCGATGCCGATTTATGGACGGCCAACCTCGCCAACATCAACGCCCTGCTCGCCGAAACCTTCGGCTGGTTTTGGGTCGGCTTTTACTTGGTCGATAACACCGGCACAGAGCTGCAACTTTCCGCCTTCCAAGGGCCGGTAGCCTGCACGCGCATCGCCCACAACAAAGGCGTGTGCGGACAAGCATGGGCACAAGGCAAAACCCTCATTGTCCCTAACGTTCACGAGCATCCCGACCACATTGCCTGCTCCAGCCGCAGCCAATCCGAAATCGTCGTCCCGCTGCGCAACCGGCGCGGACACATCATCGGCGTACTCGACATCGACTCGGAGCACCTGAACCAATTTGACGAAACCGATGCGCAATATTTACAGCAAATCTGCGCCATGCTGCCCGAAATACTCACAGCGCCCGAAATCGTATAAAAAAATAATTTTAAAAAACAGAAAAATAATCGGCTCATCAGTTTTACAGCAACAAAATGCTTGCCAAAAAAACGGAATATCTGCATAATAGCGACTTCTTCGCCGGTGTAGCTCAGTTGGTAGAGCACCTGACTTGTAATCAGGGGGTCGCGAGTTCGATTCCTGCCGCCGGCACCAATTTAAAAAACCGCTTCTTTTGAAGCGGTTTTTTCTTACTCGTATTGCTTTCCCCTTGTATTATTATATACATACAAAAAACCGCCCGTTAATACGACAGCGCGACTTAAATTTAATGGTTAATCTATTGTTTAAAATAAATATTATTTCTCCAAGTTTGTAAAATACCCCCAAAAATACCCCCATTGCATTTAAGTCAGGCTATTTTTTTGCTGCCATGTTGCATAAATTCCACTTAATACCGCTTTATTCCGAATAGTCCCACTTGTATTTTATTGCATATTACGGCATTAGCTTCCTGAATGGTGTTTTTCTGCCATAGGCAAAATTTCAGGCTGCCAAAGCTCAAAGAAGTATATTTTCAACGTACAAGTTAAGCAAAAAACGATTTTTTAGTGGTTATGTGGTTATGAATGACCTATCTTGTTGTTTATTATGATGAAGTTCATAACCAGTAAAGATATGTTAATGGTTATGCGGTGGTTATGGGGTATTTTCTTTACATTGTAAGCTATTGATTTTAATTTAATAACCACTGCATGACCACTCAATAACCACTATTCTAACCACAGTGGTTATGAATTATTTTGTTTTCTTCCAATAAGATAAAGTGTTAATAACCACTATAACCACTAAAAACGCATTTTTCACTTTTTGACAGAGTGCATTTTTTTAGGCAGTCTGAAAATAAAAAAAGGCGCAAATCGTTGATTATTTGCGCCTTGTTGGTTTAAGTTATTCTAAATTGTCGGGGTTTTCGGGTGGAATTGAGTTAGAAAGCACATAGAACCGCCCATTTTGAAAGCGTTGCATTTTCCAGCGTTTTCCGTTCTTTTTTAGCCAACCTATGCCGTGTAAAACTAGGCAGCCTTTCAGTACGTCTTTCCCTTGCAAGATTTCATCTTCAAATACTTTGGGCATAACCCAATATTCGTCTAGCTCTGTTTGTGATGTTTTTCTATATCCTGCGTGTTCGTTGCTGGTTATTTCGCTGTTCCAACTGGCAAAACGCGGCGAATGTGCGTAAAGCTGCATAAAGGCAATGGCGTTTTCTATGATTTGGCGGTCTTCTTGTTTGCCTACGCCGTTGAGTGCTAACCAGTCGTCAAAGCATTGCTTAATCCCTACCATGCCAACGCCTTGCGCTAATCCTGTAATGCTGCCTGAAAGTTCCAATGCGGCGGCTACTAGGGCAAATCGCTTGGCTACGCGCCGCGCTTGTCCGTCTAGGCTGGGTAAGGATTGCATAAAGGCGTTTTGCGCGGCTTGTATGCGTTCAGGTGGGATTTGTGCTAATTGCTTAATCCATTCGCGCCCTGCCGTTCCGTATTGCTTGGCGGTGGCAGTTTGTAGGTGTTCCGATAAATCCGCGCCGTTGCTGAAATCGTGCAAGTGTTCGTAAATGCCGTATTGTTTGGCGGCTGGTATGCTTGGCAGCCTTACGGCTTGCCCTGCTTCCCATTTTTCGGCGGCGGCTTTCATGTAGGCGTTTAGGCTGTATTCGCCTGTTGAAAACAGTAATACGCGCCATTCTTGGCTTGTTCTGTTGCCGCCGTCTTTTGCGCCCTGAATTTTGCTTTTGCCGTTAATCACGCTATACGCGGTTTTGCTAATGGTTTTGGGGTGTGCTTCGCCTATTTCATCAAGAACCAGTAAACCGTCATTTCGGGCTAGGGCGGCATTGGAAAAGCCTAAATCTGTACCACGCCACGTCATTTTTAGGGCTTGTGGATTACCGAACACGCTTAACGCTACTAGGGCGGCGGTGGTTTTGCCGTCCGAACTATCGCCGTAGATATGAAAGCCGCCGTTCTGCTCGCCTACCATTGCCAACAATGGGGCGGCTAGGGCTGTTCCAATGGCTAACAGTAGGCGGCTGTTTCCGCTCGCGTATTGTGCTACGTTGTCTTGCCATTCTTTCAGGCTACCTGAAACGGTGTAGGCGGTGTTTTGGCTGGTGTCGCCGTTGTAGATAATCCGCTCTGCTTTTTTGCTGTTTGGGTTGTGGATAATTTCGCCGTTTGGCAATACATACGCGCCGTTCTGCCAGCCGCATTTTTCGGTAACGGTGTAGGGCGTGTGTAATCCGTTTGTTTGTAGGTAATCTGCCAGCAATTCGCGTTTGCGCCGCCCTGAATGTACGATAATGCCATTTTTTAACAGGACTTGCCAGTTTTGCCCAATTTCTGCCATAGGTAGGGCGGCGGTTTTGGTTTGCTTGGTCAAACAATCGCGCCATTCAATAATGCGGTAATGGTTGCCGTCTGTATCACGTCCGCGCCCAATCAGTTCAATGCTATCTGAAAGGTGTAAGGGCGGCTTTTCGTATGTTTCGCCGTCTTTGCCAGTTTCTACGGCAATAAAATTTACACCTGTTTTATCGCATTCGTAACGTGGTTTCAGGCTCACTTCTTTAAACTCGTCAATCTTCAATACGGCTGCCATTTTGTTTAATCCTGTTCAATTCGTCTAAACCGTCAAAGCCCAAAGTTTCAGGCTGCCAAATTCGCGCCTGTAAGCCATTTTTTACGGCTCGCAAGGCTAATTTTTCGGCGGCTCTAATCCCTGCGCCGTTGGGGTCGTTGTCTGCCACAATAAACAACTCTTTCGTTTCCTGTGGTGGCGTGAAGTTTTCCAATCCGTAACAGCTCAATGCCGCCACATTGGGCAAATCAAACAATTCACGCGCCGCAAGCGCGGTTTCAATGCCTTCCGCCACAACCAGCCGCCCTTGTGGGTCGGGTGCGAACAAGTGAACCGCCGCCCCTTTCAGGCTGCCTGAAAAGCGGCTTTTCATCTTTTTAGCTGGTAGTGGTTCGTTGGTTTGGGGGTGTAGCACATTCAATTTGTGCCATTGGTTCGCATGATTACCCTGTAAATGGGTTAGGTGTACGCCTTGCAGTTCGCCGTTTGGCGTTGTGATTGCGCCAATCATGCAAGGCAACACGCCCAACAATAAGGGGCGGTTTTCAATGGATTGCGCCCAATATTCCAACATAGCAAAGCGGATATTTTTCAGCGTTTGCACGTTTGGCGATAAGCCGCGCTGTTGCAAGTAAAGGCTTGCTGGGTCATTGGCGGTTAATGGCTTGGTTTGCTGCCACAAGCGCAATAAGGCGGCTTGTTGGTCTTTGGGCGGTGGTGTTGTTTCAGGCTGCCTTTTGGTGCGTGATAAAGGCGCGTGTGTGGCGTTATTCATGCCTAACACATTTGCCACACGCGCCACGCTTTCGCTAAACGTGCAGCCAAAGACTAGCATAATCAAATCAAAGCCGCTGCCGCTTTCGGGTGTGCAGTGATTACAGATAAAGCCGCCGTTCCCTTGAAAATCGGTGTATCTGAAACGGTCTTTGCCGCCGCAACTGGGGCAAGGCTGGTGCTTACCATTCAGTAATTTGGGGTCAATGCCTAAACTGGCATGAATACCGTGCCAACGGTCATGCGCTGCCGCTTTCACGTCTTGAACGCTAGGGCGGTTATTTTGCGTTTTCATTGCGTTTGTCCTTTGGATAGGCAAACACATTGCCGCGTATTGCAATGCGGTTTCTAGTCGGTCAGAACGTGGTTAGAAACGATTTCAGGCAGCCTGAAACCGATTGCACATTAGCAATGGGTTTGCAGCCTGAAAATTATTTACAATTCCAGTTCAATGACTGTTCTAACAAAGTGGCGGCAAAATGCAGCGTATTGAAAAGCTGTTCTTCACGTTTGTCGTTGCCGTGTGAAAAACATGCCAAAGCTGCCAACATATCGGCTACGCGCTCAATTTGCAGATAAGCTGTTTCATTGAGTTCGTAAATGTCTTTTTTACCGTTATAAAAACATTGGGGAATATCAGAAGAAATCGGCGTTTGTGCCTGTTGAGAAGTTGTCATATTGATACCTTTTCTATTGTGGTTTAATGCCGCTTTCCGTTCTCACGCGGTGGGCGGCTGGCAAAAGGGCAAAGAGTGAGAAACTGGCACAATAGAACCAGTGGACAAAAGTCCGCTTTGCCCCCTGCCAACCATAGTCAGAAAAAGGTAAAACAAGGGTAATGCAAAATAAAAACCGCTTGGCAATCGGGCTATCGTGTAGCTCTGTTGCTCGTTGGCGGCTATTTGCCTATTGTATTCAGCTTCTCACGGCTGGCTGCTTGATTGAAAGCAACGCTGCCATTATTTACCCTTGTTTGTGTTATTGTCAAGAATTTTCTACAGTCAGGCGGCTAATTTCTGCAATGGCGGCGTTGATTTCGTCTAGCTTGGTTTGTTGCTCTGCTAGCTCTGCTGTTAAATCGGCGATTTTTTCGCGGCGTTCTGCTAGGCGTGGTAGGTCGTCATTGCCCCATTTTGTGCCTAGGTGTTTGTCAATCGCTGCCATTACTTTCTCGTGAATGCGGTCAGGGAATAGCCACACTATTAAATCAATGCCGTCATCTTTGAATTGTGATTGTGAAAATGGATTGTATTCAAAGTTAAATCCGTGTAATAACCATTTAAAACAATCATCTAACTCTTTAAAACTGCGTTTATTAGCTGGCAAAATGGCTGGGAAAATTGCTCCTTGTTCACGCTCGTGCATTAAACTTTTGATTAGTTTTAATTCGCTGTTTTTGCCGTATTCTTCAAGGCTTTCTTTCAGCAACACGCCAAAATCTTCGCAGCAAACTGGCATATTATTTAAGCGGTTAATTTCTTGATTTAATTTTACAATTTCGTTTTCTGTTTCATTGCGCTGCGTGGTTAATGTGTTCAATTCTTTTGAAACTTGTGCTAGCAAAGATTGAATAATTTTAGGTTTTGTCATGATGCTTTTTCCTTATGCAAATGCTTTCATTCGTTGAACGGCAGCTAATGCGTTTTCGTAAGTACCGCCGTATTGGCTTTGGTAATCCAAAATTTCACGGTGTAATTTGTGATTGTTTGGGTCTTGGTCTTCGGTATCGCTTTCGGCAAAGTTTACGCGGTCTTGTTCACGCAATAGGGCGCGCACCGCGTCAATGTATTCGCTGCCGTGTTGGGCTTGGTGTGCTAATGCGGCGGCGTGTAGGCTTTCGCTGTCATTGCTGTAATCTACGGTATTTAATGGGCTGGAAAACATAATTAAATCCTTGTGTTCTGAAAAATTGAGCGCTTCCATATTTTTAACGGCTGGATTGTTCAAAAAGGCGATGTGGTCTAAATTAAAGCGGTCTTTGAGAATTTTAAAACCTGCTGAAACGGCTCTAAATGCGCCTTTGCGTACTAAATCGCGCAATTTGGGCGTAACGTAGGCATGGGCGTATAACTTGCCGTTTGAAAGCTCTACTTTGTTCACTAAACCTAACGGCTCGCCTGTGTGTTGTGCTGTTTGCGCTGGGTGGTAAAGGTAAAGCGGTGCGCGGTTTTCGGTGCGCTGGTTGTATTCGTCTGCTACTTTTTGCAAATCACTATCCGCGTAGGGTTTAATCATGCCGTTTGAACTTTTATGCGTTCCTGCACGGAAAAACTGAAAACGTTTGAGTTCTAAATCCATGTTTTTTAATCCTTGTTATTTTGTTTCAAAATGGCGTAAACACGTTGTAAAGAAATGCGGTGTTTTTTGGCTAATTCGCCGTGTGAATAGTTCCCTGTTTCAAAGTCGGCAATCAAGGCTAACCGTCGTTCTTCCGCGTTATTTTTCGCGCCTGTTTTGAAGTAAACCAGTTGCCCTGCAAAGGTTTCATTGATTTTGTTTGCTACGGATAACGCGGCGGCGGCTACGATATTAGGGGGCAATCCACGCTCTGCTAAAGTGTGGCTTACACTTTCTTCAATCACAGCTAAAACTTCATCACTTGCAATCGTTCCCATGTTTAAACCCCTGTATCAATCGTTAAAGTTTCACTTGCGCCGCCTTGAATAATGGTTAATCCGTCAATAGGGCGCTTAATAGCGGTGGGTTCTTTCAGAATGGCAGTTTTGTCCAATTCTTCACGAGTGCGGATAAAATGATTCAGCTTGCGGCGTTTCAGTGCAGCAATAATGGCAGCTGTATCGCCTGTAATTTCTACTTTGGCGCGGTTCTTTTGCCATTTCAGGCAGCCTGAACCGATTTTTACGCTTTTCACTTTGCCGTTTTCGGTCAATTCTTCGCGGTGTGCATTGGCATAGGCGGCAATAGCGGTGCGAATGGTGTTCATTTCAGCTTCAAGCGGTTCAACACTGGCGGCGTGTTTGTTTTCCAGTTCTGCTACTTTGGCGCAATGTTTGTTTTCTAGCTCTGCTTTGCGTTTTTCTAGTTTGGCAAGGGTGGTTAATGCGGTGGTTAAGGTTTTGTGTTGTTTCATGGTTTTGCTGCCTTTCTTTGGTCTGCTTTCAGTTGAATGAATTGATGAATTTCACTTGCAAGCCAACCTGTTGCGTTGGCTGAAACTTTGAATGGCTGGGGAAAATCGGGGTCGTATAAATGGCTTTTGGCGTTGCACTTTTTCCAAACGCTATTCACGCTAATCCCCAAACATTCGGCTACTTGTTTCACTCTTAAAACTTGGTTCATTTAGTACACGTCCTTACGTTGCTTGGTGTGGGGTGCATTATGGGATTTTTGCTTTCTGATAACTTTTAATGCGTATTAAAAAAAATAAGTTCAAAAATGGGGAAAAAAGTACAGATTAGGAAAATAATTTATATTGAAAACAAGTAATTAAAAATTTTACTTGGTGTTTTTTGAAAATTCGCATGAATTTAATAGACACAAAAAAACCGCCATAGTTGGCGGTTTTGGTGTTTTTCAGGCTGCCTGAATGGCGTTTCTGTAATGTTGTTGCAAAAAATCGCTATACCACTGCATAAATTCGGCGCGTTCTGCCATGTATTCAGCGCGGTTGTAGGCGGCGCGGATTTTGTCGTTTGGGATATGGGCTAATTGCCGTTCTATGGCATCGGGGTTAAATCCTTTTTCGTTTAACACGCTGCTGGCAAGGCTGCGAAAGCCGTGCGGTGTGGCTATGCCGTTGTAGCCCATTTTTTTAATGATGTTGTTTAGCGTGGTTTCGCTAATTACGCCATTTTGGGCGGTGCGGCTGGGGAATAAATACGGCGTTTTGCCTGTTATGCTGTGTAGCTCGGTCAATAACTCAATTGCCCACGTTGAAAGTGGTATTGTATGCGGTGGTTTGGGTTTATTTTTTTCGTGCTTCATGCGCTCGGCTGGAATAATCCACGTTTTTGCTGTGAAGTCTATTTCTTCCCATTTGCCGCCCCTGAATTCTGTACTGCGTGGAAAAAGCAACATAAGCAGCAAAATGGCTATTCTGTTTTGTTCTGCCATATCCGCTGCCATTAAGCGGCTGTAAAAGGTTTCTAGCTCTGTTTGGGGTAGGGCTGGCAAATGGCTGGTTTTCCCTTTTTCTAGTGTGCCACGCAGCGCGAAAGCTGGATTTCTATCGGTCAGTTCCATAATTGCCGCGTATGCGTATATTGCGCTAATCCATTGCCGTATTTTTTCGGCGGTTGCTGGGGCTTTGCGCTGTTCTATCACGCGCAACAATACGGCTTTCACTTCTGCCACGCTCACATCATTAAGCTGCTTGCTGCCTATGTGTGGGAAAACGTCTTTTTTCAGTTGTTCAATAATCCGCTCTGCGTTGTGTGGTTTCCAACGGTGCAAGTTGGCTGTGTGCCATTGCAATGCGATTGCTTGAAAGGTGTTAAGCAAGGCGGCTTGTCGTTCTGCTTTGGCTTGCTGTTTGGCTTGGCTGGGGTCTATACCGCTCGCTTTCTGTTTTCGGGCGGCTTCTACTTGTTCCCTTGCTTCTGATAACGTAATGGCTGGATATGCGCCTATTGATAGCGTTTTCTCTTTGCCGTCCACGCGATACTTAAGCCGCCATAGTTTGCTGCCTGTTGGTGTAATAAGTAAATACAAGCCTTTGCCGTCAGCTAGCTTGTACGGTTTCTCTTTGGGCTTTGCTTTCTTTATTTGCTGGTCGTTTAGCTTCATTTGGGGGTATTTTAAAAGGGGTATTTTCTAGATGCCCCCAAGAATACCCCCTTTTTTACGTTTATTCAATGATACGGCAATACACGGCAATACACGAAAGGCAAGCATAAAAATAATTAGTCAATTTCTCTAAAAGCCTTTATTCGTCAGGATTTAGTACGCGGCAATACACATGAATAAACGTAAAAAAACCGCCTGAAAATTAGGCGGTTTTTTATGATTTGGTGCCGACAGCGAGACTTGAACTCGCACGAGCCAGGCTCACCACCCCCTCAAGATGGCGTGTCTACCAATTTCACCATGTCGGCTGAAAAACTATTTTGCGGCGCTGGCACCGTTTGCTGCCGGAGCGGGAATCTGATCGGGTGCCGGTGCGCTATGTTGTACAGGTTTGGTTTGCGGTGCAGACTGCTTCACATCGCTGAAATCCATACCGCCTTTGCCATAAGTCCTAGAATGGATATAACCCAATGCCAGGCAGGAAGAAAAGAAAATCACGGCAAACAAACTGGTCATACGGCTTAAGAAGTTGGCATTACCGCCGGAACCGAAAACGCCCTGTGCACTGCCAGAACCACCGAAACTCGCGCCGGTGTCCGCACCTTTCCCGTGCTGCATCAGCACCAATACAATAATGCCCAGCGATGCGAAAATATTGACAATCCAGATGACGTTTTTAAAGGTTTCCATAGTTACTGCGCTTCTTGGGCTGCGTGGATAATGGCGGTGAAAGAGTCGTATTTCAGCGACGCACCGCCGACCAATGCGCCATCAACATGCGGCACACTAAAAATATCGGCAGCATTTTTGTCGTTCACGCTGCCACCGTAAAGGATGCGGATATTAGCATCATTACCGCATAATGACAAGATTTCGTTATAAATAAATTGGTGCATGTCGGCAATTTGCTCTTTGGTGGCGACTTTGCCGGTGCCGATGGCCCACACGGGTTCATATGCCACTGCGAAGTTTTGGGTTTTCAGCCCTTTGAATACGGACAACTGATACGCAACGGCTTCTTTCTCGCGGCCGTCTTCACGCTCTTTCAGGCTTTCGCCGACACACAGCAGCGGAATCAGTCCCACGCGCAGCACGTTTTCGATTTTCTGGCGCTGCACATCGTTTTTTTCGTTGAAATACAGGCTGCGCTCGGAGTGGCCAATCAGCACGATATCCACACCGACATCTTTCAGCATTTCGGCGGACACTTCGCCGGTGTACGCGCCTTTGTCGGCAAAGCGGCTGACGTCTTGGGCGCATACGTGGATTTTGTTGTCCAACACAATCTGCACGGCGTTATGCGCTTGCAGCAGGTACACGGTGGGCGGGCTGATACCGATACACACGCGCTCGGCGGCAGGCAGGCTGCGCAGTTTGTGCACCAATGCATTATTATCGTGCAGCTGGCCGTTCATTTTCCAGTTGCCCACCACCCATTTTTGTTGCCAGATTGTTGATTCCATTCTGTATTGTCCTTTGATGATATTTTGCCGCTTTGTGCAGGCTGCTATTGTAGCGCAAAAAGATGTTGGCTGAAACCTGTCGCCTTTGCGCAATATGTAGATTGACGCCAAAAGCAGCCTGCACTTTCCCAATCCGAGTGCAGGCTGCTTTTGAATGCGCGTTCAGTCGCTTTCGTTCAATTTTTTGAGCAGCGCGTCCATTTTATCGGGATCTTCGTTGCGCATCAGCTTCGCCATTTCGTTTTCCAATCGTTCCGTGTGGCTGTGCAGAACCACGTCTTTCACATCCAACAGGTTATTGATGTTCATGGAAAATTTTCGCAAACCCAAGCCCAGCAGCATACGCGTATATTTCGTATCGCCCGCCATTTCACCGCATACGGACACGCCTTTGCCCATGCGGTTCGCCGTGCGGATGATGTGTGCCAGCAGGCGGATAATGGCCGGATGTGCAGGCTGGTAGAGATAGCTCACCGCATCGTCGCTCCTGTCCACTGATAAAGTGTATTGAATCAAATCATTGGTACCGACCGACACAAAGTCCACCCATTTCAGCAGGCTGGATACGGTCAGTGCCGCCGATGGGATTTCAATCATGCAGCCCACTTCCAATTCGCCGAATGCTTCTTGGCGCTCCGCCAACTGCTTTCTGGCCGTGTCCAAATGCGTCAGGCTTTGTTTCAGTTCGGACAGGCTGGAAATCATGGGAAACATGATGCGGAGTTTGCCGTGCACCGCCGCTCGCAACACGGCGCGCATTTGGGTGCGGAACATGACCGGTTCGGCGAGGCACAGGCGGATGCCGGTCAGCCCCAATGCCGGATTCAGCGAGCCGTTGGGTGTGCCGCCCGTACCGAACCAGCGCGGGTTTTTGTCCACGCCCAAATCCACCGTGCGGATGGTGAGCGGCTTGCCTTTCAGTTTTTTGGCGATGTCGCTATACAGTTGGTACAGCTCGTCTTCTTCGGGCAGGCTGTCGCGGTTCAAATAGGCAAACTCCGTACGCAGCAAACCCACGCCGTCCGCGCCGATATTGTGCAGCGCTTTCACATCGTCCGCACTTTCGATATTGGCGAACAGTTCGATTTCTTCGCCGTCCAAGGTGGCGGCGGCGGTTTTTTTGATTTTGTTCAGTGCACGCAGGCGGCTGCGGTAATGCTTCAGCCGCAAACGGTATTCCGCCAGCACCAATTCGTCCGGGTCGATAATCAGCACGCCCTGAATGCCGTCCACAATCACCCATTCGTGCTCGCTAATCAACTGCCGCGCATTGCCCACGCCGATAACGGACGGAATATTCAGGCTACGGCCCAAAATGGCGGTGTGACTGGTGGGACCGCCGATGTCGGTGATAAAACCTTCAATGCGCTGGTCTTTGAAAAACAGTGTATCTGCGGCGGACAAGTCGTGTGCGATGAGAATCGTGTCGTCCAACAAATTGGCATCCAGATTCAGCTCGGTGCTCTGCCCGGCCAGATTTTTCTGAATCCGCTCCACCACTTGAAGCATGTCTTGTTTGCGCTGGCGCAGGTATTCGTCATCAATTTCGTCAAACTGCTGGCTTAAACGGTCGGTTTGGATTTTCAGCGCCCATTCGGCATTGATGGCCTGCTCTTTCAGGATATCGACGGGTTCGCGCGACAGGGTCACATCGCCCAGCAGCATCAAATGCAGCGAAATGAACGCACCCAGTTCGGCGGGGGCGTTTTCGGGAATGGCGCTGCGCAGTTGCTCCAACTGTTTGCGCGTGGCTTTAACGGCGGCTTCGAAACGCGCCACTTCGCCGTCCAATTCGTTTTCGGGCAGATGGTATTGCGGCAATTCGGAAATGCCGCGCACCACCAAGTGGGCGCGCCCGATGGCAATGCCTTTGCCGGCGGCATAACCGTGCAGCACCATCATGATTATTCCCCTTCGCCGAAATAATCGTTAATCAGGGCGGTCAGCGCCTCCATGGCGGCAGCTTCGTCCGCACCGTCGGTTTCCAGCGTGATTTCGGTGCCTTGCGCGGCGGCCAGCATCATCAGCCCCATAATGCTTTTGCCGTTTACGCGTTTGCCGTTGCGCGTTACCCAGATTTCGCTTTGAAACGCGGAGGCGGTTTGGGTGAATTTGCTGGACGCGCGCGCGTGCAAACCTAATTTGTTGATAATTTTCACGGTTTGGGTCAGCATAATGTTTCCTTCAATGATGGTGTTCGGGTGCAGGCTGCTTTTTTATTCAGCAAACGACAAAATACCGTCAATGCCCGCCTGCTTCACGATTTCGGCAAATTCGGGCAGCGATTCGGATTTCACGGAATAATTCACGGCTTTAATCAGCATGGGCGCGTTCAAGCCCGTAATCATGGCGGATTTGCCATGCGCTATCAGTTTGAGGGCGGCATTGCACGGCGTTGCACCGAAAATGTCGGTCAGCACCAGCACGCCGTGGCCGCGGTCGAGTTTCGGCAGCCTTTCGCGGGCGCGGCGGATGATGTTTTCGTGGTCGTCGTCGGTTTCCACGTTCAGAATGGCAACGTGGTGGAAATCGAAATGGGGAAAGAAGTGTTCGGCCAGTCGGGTATAGGCCGCACCCAGCGTTTCGTGGGTGATAATCAGCAAACCTATCATGGAATATGTGTCCTGAATAATGCGGAAACGGCAGCGGAATATCCAAAAGCAGCCTGCACATTGAAATCCAAGTGCAGGCTGCTTTTGATACGGTCAATACTTCATCAATACCGCGCCCCAGGCAAAGCCGCCGCCGATGCCTTCCAGCAGCAGCATTTGCCCGCGCCGTATGCGGCCGTCCCGAATCCCCGCGTCCAATGCCAGCGGAATCGATGCAGCAGACGTGTTGGCATGTTCGGCAACGGTCAAAATCACTTTGTCCATGCTCAAACCCAAATGCTTGGCGGTGGATTCGATAATCCGCTTGTTCGCCTGATGCGGCACCAGCCAGTCGATTTGGTCGGCAGAGTAGCCCGCTTCGGTAATCACTTCGTCGGCCACGGCGGCCAGTTGCTTCACGGCAAACTTGAACACGCCCTGCCCGTCCATGGTAACAAACGGCGAACCGCACACTGCGCCTTCGCTCATTTGCGCCGGCACTTTCAACAAATCCAGATGCGCGCCGTTGGCGTGCAGTTTGCTGTGAATGATGCCGGCTTCTTCGCTCGCGCCCAGCACCACCGCGCCCGCACCGTCGCCGAACAGCACGCAGGTCGTGCGGTCGTTCCAATCCAAAATGCGGCTGAAAATATCCGCGCCGATGACCAGCGCCTTTTTCGCCATGCCACTTCTGATATACGCATTGGCCGTGGTGATGGCATACATAAAGCCCGCGCACACCGCCTGCACGTCAAACGCCGGGCAGCCTTCGATGCCCAATTTGTGCTGCACGATGGTGGCCGTGGCCGGAAACTGCATATCGGGCGTGGCCGTGGCCACAATAATCAAATCAATCTC
>ERZ773072.189-NODE-189-length-38155-cov-29.312467_pt1 | contig 38155 bp, 30 predicted proteins | sample MGYA00580617_ERZ773072 | MGnify/ENA primary metagenome ERZ773072 (study PRJEB29015, sample SAMEA2737970) | human oral metagenome | biome: human oral; feature: human-associated habitat; material: dental | place: China | collected 2122 ...
TACGTGAACGTTCAGGTAAATCTGCTCGTATTAAAGAGCGTTTGGGCGAATAATTCGCAAAATGAAAAAGGCTTGGTTTTCCAAGCCTTTTTTGTTTTTAAGTGCGGCCAATATTAAGACCGCTTCATAATTTCAAAAAACTCATCGTTGGTTTTCGCCACCATAAGTTTGTCAATGAGGAATTCCATTGCTTCCACTTCACCCATTGGGTTAAGGATTTTGCGAAGAATCCACATTTTCTGTAATTCATCTGGTGTGGTAAGTAAGTCTTCTTTACGCGTACCTGAACGGTTGAAGTCGATTGCTGGGAACACACGTTTTTCTGCAATTTTACGAGAAAGATGTAATTCCATGTTACCGGTACCTTTAAATTCTTCAAAGATAACCTCATCCATTTTTGAACCCGTATCAACAAGTGCGGTTGCAATAATGGTTAAACTACCACCTTCTTCTACGTTACGCGCTGCACCAAAGAAACGTTTTGGACGATGTAAAGCATTTGCATCCACACCACCAGAAAGAATTTTACCAGATGCTGGCGTAACAGTATTGTAAGCACGAGCTAAACGCGTGATAGAGTCGAGTAAAATCACCACGTCTTTTTTGTGCTCTACAGAACGTTTTGCTTTCTCGATAACCATTTCTGCCACTTGAACGTGACGAGCAGCTGGTTCATCAAAGGTTGAGGCAATTACTTCACCTTTAACTGAGCGTTGCATTTCTGTTACTTCTTCGGGGCGCTCATCGATTAAAAGCACAATAAGTTCACATTCTGGATAGTTGTGCGTGATGCTTTGTGCAATATTTTGTAACAACATGGTTTTACCTGCTTTTGGCGGAGCCACGATAAGACCACGCTGACCTTTACCAATTGGAGAGGCTAAATCTAAAATACGTGCTGTTAAATCTTCAGTTGAACCATTACCACGTTCCATTCTTAAACGAGAATTAGCATGTAATGGCGTTAAGTTTTCGAAAAGGATTTTGCTACGAGAGACTTCAGGTTTGTCATCGTTGACTTGGTCAACTTTTAAAAGTGCAAAATAACGTTCGCCTTCTTTTGGTGGGCGGATTTTGCCTTCAATTTTATCACCAGTTTGAAGATTGAAGCGACGAATTTGACTTGGAGAAACGTAGATGTCATCAGGACCAGCAAGGTAGGAACTGTCTGCGGAGCGTAAGAAACCGAAACCATCGGGTAAAATCTCCAACACGCCGCCGCCAAAAATATCTTCACCGCTCTTTGCGTGTTGTTTCAAAATAGCAAAAACAATATCTTGTTTACGTAAACGGGCAAGATTTTCCAAACCCATTTGTTCTTCGCCAAGTTTCACAAGATCAGAAACAGGCGTGTTTTTAAGTTCTGTAAGATGCATAATTAATAATGTTGGAACGAATAAGAGTTGATAATACTGAATTGTTTGAATGGTGGGCAATGCCCTTAAGAATGGTGCGTAAATTACCACTAAAATCTAATACTGTCTAGTTTTTGTTAGAAAAAACAGGGTAAAATAGCAGATTATAAAGAGATTATTATTGCATGTTGATTAATTATGCGTAATAATTGAATAATTAATCAATTTTGAAGTTAAAAGAAGGATAACCTATGGCTCTCTGGGGTGGTCGTTTTACACAAGCGGCAGATAAACGTTTTAAAGATTTTAATGATAGCCTGCGTTTTGATTATCGCTTGGCAGAGCAAGATATCGAAGGCTCCATTGGCTGGTCTAAAGCTTTAGTCAATGTTGGTGTATTAAGTGCTGAAGAGCAACAACAGCTAGAAGTTGCCTTAAATGAATTATTAATCGAAGTGCGGTCAAATCCACAAGCGATTTTGCAAGATGATGCAGAAGATATTCATAGCTGGGTGGAAAGTAAGCTTATCGATAAAGTGGGTAATTTAGGTAAAAAATTACACACGGGTCGTAGCCGTAATGACCAAGTTGCACTCGATATCAAAATGTGGTGCAAACAGCGTGTAATCGAGTTACAAGAGTCTATTCGTAATCTTCAACGTCATCTGGTGCAAACAGCGGAAAAGACGCAAGATGCAGTGATGCCGGGTTATACCCATTTACAACGAGCACAACCAATCACTTTTGCCCATTGGTGTATGGCTTATGTAGAAATGTTTGAGCGTGATTATTCACGTCTCGCCGATGCTTATAAACGCATGAATAGCTGTCCATTAGGCAGTGGCGCACTAGCGGGGACAGCCTATGCAGTCGATCGTGAACAATTAGCATCAGATTTAGGTTTTGCTTTTGCGACGCGTAATAGCTTGGATAGCGTCTCTGATCGTGACCATATTGTGGAATTACTTTCAACGGCGTCTTTAAGTATGGCGCACCTTTCTCGTTTTGCTGAAGATATGATTATTTTTAACAGTGGTGAAGCGAATTTTGTGGAATTATCCGATCGTGTAACTTCAGGTTCCTCTTTAATGCCACAAAAGAAAAATCCAGATGCTTGTGAATTGATTCGTGGTAAAGCAGGTCGTGTCATGGGGGCATTAACAGGTATGTTGATGACCTTAAAAGGTTTACCATTAGCGTATAACAAAGATATGCAAGAAGACAAAGAAGGGATCTTTGATGCGTTAGATACCTGGCAAGATTGCGTAGATATGGCGACTTTTGTACTAGATGAATTAAAAGTGAATACCGACCGTACACGCGAAGCTGCTTTAAAAGGTTATTCAAATGCAACAGAGCTAGCGGATTACCTTGTGGCAAAAGGCGTGCCATTCCGTGATTCTCATCATATTGTCGGTGAAACCGTGGTTTATGCCATTGAAAAAGGAAAAGCCTTGGAAGACTTAACCATTCCTGAATTCCGTCAATTCAGTGATGTGGTAGGGGATGATGTCTATGACATTCTTTCGCTACAATCTTGTTTAGATAAACGTTGTGCGAAAGGTGGGGTTTCACCACTTCGTGTAGCAGAAGCGATTGCAGAAGCAAAAGCGAGATTAGCTTAATTAGCGCAAATAAAAGAGCGGTCAAAAAATATTGTTTTTTTTGACCGCGCTTTCGTTTTTATGGCGTAGGTGGATCCATTAATTCAAGGATTTTATCGGTAGGCTCTTTTATATCGAAACTCGATCCCATTAATAATGAAAAAGTCTCGTCATTTCGTTTGCAAGCAGCATGAGAAATTAGCTTACCTTTCTCATTACGCAAATCAATAGTAACTTGATTGATGCCCGTCTTATCTGCTGCGTTCTCTTTTATTATCGTCCACAACTGATTATTTTCTGTTGGTGGAAGGAAAAGCGTCGCTTCTGTGGCATAAGCTTGTAAGTAAGCATTATCTATCGTTTGATGAGCCACATTCGCATCATTTTTCATATAAGTGAATGTTTTTAGATTATTTAGTGCGACCCAAAGTTTTTCTCCTTTGGTGCTTTCACATTTTACAACATCAATGACGCTATCACCGAGATTCATGGCATTCTCATTTGCGAACGAACATAGTGGAATGGCAGCCAAAAATACCCACAGATATTTATTCATTAAATTAATCTCTAAAGTTATTAAATTGGAATGGTTGGCCTAATTCAGCGCCTTTCACCAATTGAATAACAGCTTGTAAATCATCACGGGATTTACCAGTTACGCGTACTTGTTCACCTTGAATTTGAGTTTGAACTTTGATTTTTGAATCTTTCACTAATTTAGTGATTTTCTTCGCCACCTCCGTTTCAATCCCTTGTTTTAATTTGATTTCTTTGGTGTAAAGTTTACCGTGATGTTCACTTTCTGCTGGAATATCCAACGAGCTATGCTCAATGCCACGTTTTACAAACGCCCCAATTAAGATTTCAATTAATTGCTCTAATTGGAAATCGGATTCGGTCGTCACTTTTACGGTTTCGCTTTTTTCATTTAATTCAATGACGGCTTCCACGCCACGGAAATCATAACGTGTACTTAATACGCGGTTTGCATTTTCAACCGCATTACGCACTTCGTGCATAGTAATTTCAGATACGATGTCAAAAGATGGCATAAATTTTCTCCCAAAATGAATTAAATTCGATCATTTGCACTTAAAAGACATAAAAGTGCGGTTAAGTCAGCAAAGTTTACCACAATTTGCGCTTGTTGTTGCACCTTCGGTTTGGCATGGAATGCTACGCCTAATCCGGCGACCTTCATCATCGCTAAATCATTAGCGCCATCACCAATAGCAAGGGTATTTTTGCGTGGAATGTTGTATTCTTCAGCGAGTTTTTGCAAGGTATTCGCTTTGTATTGTGCATCGACCACGCTACCTTTTACATTGCCAGTCAGCGTGCCATCAATAATTTCAAATTGATTAGACGCCGCAAAATCGAGGTTTAATAAGCTTTTTAAGTAATCGGCGAAATAGGTAAAACCACCAGAAGCAATAGCTGTTTTCCAACCATGTTGTTGCAATGTCTTAATGGTTTCAATTAAGCCCGGCATTAAAGGTAATTTTTCACGCACTTGTTGCAAAATACTTTCTGGTGCACCTTTAAGTGTTCCCACACGGCGACGCAAACTTTGTTCAAAATCGAGTTCGCCACGCATGGCACTTTCAGTAATGGCAGAAACTAATTCACCTGTGCCGGCCAGTTTGGCGATTTCATCAATGCATTCAATTTGAATCGCCGTAGAATCCATATCCATCACCAATAAACCTTTTTCTGATAATTTTGCATCAAAATCCAGTTTAGCGATGTCTAATTGCAGGTCGTGAGCATGGGCAATAAAATCGGCGAGCCATTTGCCTTTTAAAAGGACAACGGTATTTTTTTCAACGTTCCATGCATCAAAACACTGGAAAGATTGACCGCACTTTTGTTGGAATTCGAGTAATTTGGCTAAATTCAGCGTTGTACCGTATAAAATAAACGCATGCGATTCATCGGAGTGAGGCAAATCAGACGAAAGTGCGGTAGGAAATTTGGGATATTTTTGGGTAATGCTTGCAAGGTTTTGAATTTGCATAGAAAATCCTGTAAATTGTGAATACTCATCTATTCTAGCCGATCTTGGCGAAAAAATGGAAAAACAACGTGCAATTAATTAAAGAAAAACTTCAAAAATCACTGATGTTTGGGCTCATCGTGCTGCTTTGTATCGGTGCCATGGCGGTGATTTTATTTGGTGTGAAACAATTTAAGATTGGTTCACAGCTTTCAAGTGTGAATCAAGTAGCGAATTTATCGCATACTTTGGTTCGTCAGCAAGCCAATTTATTTTCAGTTTTATTAACCAATAATGCGAAATCCGATCAGCTCGTTGAAAATTTAGATAATTTAGTTAAAGAGAATTTTGTGCTTGATGCGACCATTTATGATTATAACGGCAAAGAATTGGCACAAAGTACCAATACCGGCAATCTTCGTGAGCAACTTGGTCTTGAGCATAAAAATGAAGGTGAGTTTTCAACACAACAAATTGTTGAACCGATTTACTCGGCTTCCAATAATGCGGTTCGTGGCTTTTTGCGCGTGACCTTTGACGCCCAATATGCTCAAACGACGCAGAGCAAAATCAATCAAGTTTTTCACCGCTTATATGGTGAAATAGTAGTGGTCTTTTTATTAGGCGCGTTATTCGCCAGTTCCATTCATTATTTTTTAAGTCATTATCGTCGAACATATCGAAAACCAGTGGAAACTAAAACGGTGGTCAATTTACAAGGTAAATCAAGTAGCCAGCGTTTCCATCAACGTCGTCGAAGAATTTGATCAAGTTAAATAAAATTGCAAATATTGGTTAAGCCAATCAGTAAATAGGGTAGAATACTGAGAATTATTTAGATAGGAGAAAAACATGGCAACTCGTAGACAACTCGCCAACGCAATTCGTGCGCTATCAATGGATGCCGTACAAAAAGCAAAATCAGGCCACCCAGGTGCCCCTATGGGAATGGCGGATATCGCTGAAGTATTATGGCGCGATTTCTTAAAACACAATCCAAATAATCCTAAATGGACTGATCGCGACCGTTTTGTGCTTTCTAACGGCCACGGGTCAATGTTGATTTATAGCTTATTACATTTAACAGGTTACGATCTTTCTATCGAAGATTTAAAACAATTCCGTCAATTACATTCTAAAACCCCAGGACACCCAGAATATGGTTATGCACCAGGTATTGAAACCACAACCGGTCCGTTAGGTCAAGGTATTACAAATGCCGTGGGTATGGCGATTGCGGAGAAAACATTAGCAGGTCAATTTAACCGTGAAGGTCATGAAATCGTGGACCATCATACTTATGTGTTCTTAGGTGATGGCTGTTTAATGGAAGGGATTTCTCACGAAGCTTGCTCTTTAGCGGGCACATTAGGCCTTGGTAAATTAATCGCATTCTACGATGACAACAATATTTCGATTGATGGTTATGTTGATGGTTGGTTCAGTGATGATACGGCAGAACGTTTTGAAGCTTATGGCTGGCAAGTAATCCGCAATGTGGATGGTCACGATGCAGAACAAATTCGCGCTGCAACCATTCTTGCTCAAGCAGAAAAAGAAAAACCAACTTTAATTATTTGTAAAACTATCATCGGTTTTGGTTCACCAAATAAATCAGGTTCTCATGATTGTCACGGTGCACCATTAGGTGATGAAGAAATCGCATTAACTCGTAAAGCACTAGGCTGGGAATATGGTCCATTTGAAATTCCGGCTGAGTACTATGCAGAATGGTCTGCGAAAGAAAAAGGCGCTGCAGCAGAAAAATCTTGGGAAGAAAAATTTGCCGCTTATGCAAAAGCATATCCTGAACTTGCTGCAGAATTTACACGTCGTGTAAACGGTGAATTACCAGCAAATTGGGCAGCAGAATCTAAAGCGTTCATTGAAAAATTACAAGCCAACCCTGCAAGTATTGCAAGCCGTAAAGCATCACAAAATGCAATCGAAGCTTATGCACATGTATTACCTGAATTCTTAGGTGGCTCTGCAGACTTAGCAAGCTCTAACTTAACGTTATGGAGCGGTTCTAAACCAATTCGTGCACACGAAAACGTAGGTGGTAACTACCTTAACTATGGTGTGCGTGAGTTCGGTATGTCAGCGATTATGAATGGTATTGCTTTACACGGAGGGTTCATTCCTTACGGCGCAACCTTCTTAATGTTCTACGAATATGCACACAATGCGGTGCGTATGGCGGCATTAATGAAACAACGTGCTTTATTCGTTTATACTCATGACTCGATCGGTTTAGGCGAAGATGGTCCAACTCACCAACCAGTTGAGCAAACCACCTCATTACGCTTAATTCCAAATCTTGAAACATGGCGTCCTTGTGACCAAGTGGAGTCAGCTATCGCATGGCAACAAGCGGTTGAACGTCAAGATGGCCCAAGTGCGTTGATTTTTACCCGTCAAAACTTAGCACAAATGGACCGCACTTCTGCACAATTAGATGCAGTTAAACGTGGTGCTTATGTATTAAAAGACTGTGAGGGAACACCTGAGTTAATCTTCATTGCGACAGGTTCTGAAGTGGAATTAGCAGTGAAAGCAGCAGATGTATTGACTGCTGAAGGTAAAAAAGTACGTGTCGTTTCTATGCCAAGCACTAACCGTTTCGACAAACAAGATGCAGCGTACCGTGAAAGCGTATTACCTGCAGCGGTAACCAAACGTGTTGCGATTGAAGCGGGCATTGCGGACTTCTGGTATAAATACGTTGGCTTTGAAGGTCGTGTAGTGGGCATGAATAGCTTCGGCGAATCAGCACCTGCGGATCAATTATTCAAACTCTTTGGTTTCACCGTAGATAACGTGGTGGCAAAAGCAAAAGAGATTTTATAATTATAAAAATAGATAAGGGCAGGTCATTACCTGCCTTTCTTTTTTGATTTAAAAAAAGTGCGGTCAAAAAATAAGAAAATTTTTGACCGCACTTTGTTTTTATCTGCTTTCACCTTGTTATCTAAGCCTTTTTTCGTCAATCCATTGAGTTAGCCTTTCAAGTTTGCTAAAATTCGCAACACTTTTTGCGATAAAAAATAAAACGTAAAAAGTGAGTTCGGAAGAAGGTAGCTGGAGAGTAGGGAATTGCCCCTACGCCGACGAGGTAAAATCTTTCAGGCGCAATTGCAAGATTGCAGGGACTGTTACTGGACGAACCCTTGGAGAGATCCATTGCATTTATTGATGTAAATGGACGCCGAAGGCGCAAAAGAGCGGTCGACTTTTCGATTGTTTTCCAAACGCTCAGGCAAAAGGACAGGGGCAAAAGACAATCCGTATTATCAAAAATATTTCTATCGGGATTCTTCTTGTCTCCTTGTCGAGTTTATTTGTATTTTAAGCGACGAGGAATCATCAATGTCATTACAGACAATCTTATCGGCTATTAGTAGCTTTATATGGGGACCGCCCCTACTTATTCTTTTATCCGGAACAGGACTCTATCTCACCCTTCGTTTAGGCTTCTTACAAATTCGTTATTTGCCTCGTGCCTTGGGTTATTTATTTGCTCGTGGTGCGAATAAAGGCAAAGGGGATGTGTCTTCTTTTGCGGCACTTTGTACGGCATTGGCCGCAACTATCGGGACCGGGAATATCGTCGGCGTAGCTACCGCAGTACAAGCGGGTGGCCCAGGCGCAATTTTTTGGATGTGGTTGGTTGCATTATTAGGCATGGCAACCAAATATGCAGAATGTTTGCTTGCTGTGAAATATCGTGTACGCGATAAATATGGTTTTATGGCTGGTGGGCCAATGTACTACATTGAACGTGGTCTTGGTATCAAATGGTTAGCGAAATTATTTGCGCTATTTGGGGTGTTGGTGGCCTTCTTCGGTATCGGTACTTTCCCTCAAGTGAATGCGATTACACATGCAATGCAAGACACCTTTAATGTACCTGTTGTGATTACTGCAACAGTGGTGACCGTATTGGTCGCCATGATTATTCTCGGTGGGGTAAGACGTATTGCGAGAGCATCTGCAGTCATTGTGCCTTTTATGGCGCTTGGTTATGTAACGACTTCAATTATCATCTTAATCGTTAATTACGACAAATTGCCTACTGCAATTGCATTAATTATTCAGAGTGCGTTTAATCCACAAGCAGCTTTAGGCGGAGCAGTTGGTTTTACCGTGATGAAAGCGATTCAATCAGGTGTGGCACGTGGTATTTTCTCAAATGAATCTGGTTTAGGGAGTGCGCCTATTGCAGCTGCTGCGGCACAAACGAAAGAGCCTGTTCGCCAAGGTTTAATCTCAATGACAGGAACATTTTTAGATACCATCATCGTATGTACGATGACGGGCTTAGTGCTTGTGATTACGGGAGCATGGAGTAATCCTGAGCTTTCAGGCGCAAGCGTGACTAACTATGCTTTTGCACAGGGTTTAGGCACATCAATCGGTGCAACGATTGTAACCGTTGGCTTATTATTCTTTGCTTTTACCACAATTTTAGGTTGGTGTTACTACGGTGAACGTTGTTTCCTTTACCTAGTTGGTATCCGTGGTATTAAAGTATATCGCTTCGTGTTTATTGTTCTGGTTGGGGCAGGCTCATTCCTGACTTTAGATTTAATTTGGATCTTAGCGGATATTGTGAATGGTTTAATGGCCTTCCCGAACTTAGTTGCATTAATTGGTTTACGCAAAGAGATTATTTCAGAAACCAAAGATTACTTTGAACGTTTAAAAGCAACGCAACATGATCAAGATGAATTAGCCTAATTTATCTCATAAAAAGAAAAGGGAAGCCGAGTGCTTCCCTTTGTTGTTTACAGCTTTACATCATAACAAGTTTACACGGAAATGAAATCACATTTTTTCAGAAATTAGATCCCGATCATATTTTTGAACATTTGTTTTTTTATTTACCTAAAAGCACTTGAAAAAGTGGTTCAAGGTCGATATGTTGTTACTAAAGATGAACGGAACCGAAGGGTTCATTTAAGCAAAAGAGGTAAATGCTATGACACTCAATATCACAAGTAAACAAATGGAAATCACTCCTGCAATTCGTGAACATGTGGAGGGAAGACTTGCAAAATTAGAGAAATGGCACACTCAACTGATTAGCCCGCATTTTGTTTTAAGTAAAGTACCAAACGGCTTTTCTGTAGAGGCTTCAATTGGAACTCCATTAGGTAATCTGTTAGCCACTGCAACGGCTGATGATATGTATAAAGCGATCAATGAAGTCGAAGAAAAATTAGAACGTCAATTAAATAAACTTCAACATAAAGGCGAATCCCGCCGAGCAGATGAGCGTTTGAAAGATTCTTTTGAAAAATAAAGGATAATGAATAAATAAAAAGGGCGAACATGATGTTCGCCCTTTTTTAGATATCTTGAATCACTAATTGTAATGCATGGCGTTGGAATTGTTTTGCTTTACGGTGTTTTAAGCGTCTTAAACGCAAGTTGCGCGAGGCAGAGATATCTCTTGATGCTTTTTTCTTTAAAAACGTTTTTCTTTTTAACATCTTTTTCTCCTTGTTTTCTTTGAGTTCAATAAAAACGTTGCTTTTTCTGACCGCACTTACTTTGTTGTGGTCGCTTGGTTTTCTTGAACGCGATGATAATTCACAATGCTGTTCATGTAACGGCGAATATTCTCGACATATTGATAGGCTTCATAGCCGCGAGCGTAGCCATATTTTAAGTTTGAATAATGACGCTTTTCCGATAATAGTTGAAGATTATTTTTTACATCTAACCAATTATCTGGGTTGCCACCCAATTTTTTTGTTAAGCGACGAGCATCTAAAATATGCCCTAATCCCATGTTATATGCTGCTAAAGAATACCAAATTCGATCCTCTTCTGGAATACTGTCTGGCATTTGATCGAGTAGCCAATGCAGATATTCTGATCCTGCCTTAATACTTTGTTCGGCATCCGTGCGATTATTAATATTCATCCGCACAGCCGTATCTTTGGTGAGCATCATCATTCCACGTACGCCAGTTGGAGAGGTGGCATAAGGGTCCCAATGCGATTCTTGATAGGCCACAGCGGCTAATAATCGCCAGTCTAAATTCCCTTTGTATTTTTCAAAGAGCGGTTGATATTGAGGCAGAATTTTTTCAACCGCCTCTAAATAAGCCTGAGTATCTACATAGTCAAAGGCGGTAATATGGCGGAAATATTTTTCCTCAATACGATCAATTAATCCCGTTTCAATGGCATTATTCATAAAATCCAATAAGCCTGCTTGTAGCTCATTATAGGATTGATTGGAAAGATACCAATGCACGGTCATTTCATCGGTTAAGTCAAATGCAATTGCTAAGTTAGGGCGAATTTGTTGTGCTGCTGCCACATCAATACTATTTGCAATGGTATAAGGAATTTTGCCTTCCGCCACTTGAATTAATAATTCCTCTTGGGTTAATTGCTTGTTATTCTGCCATTTAAGTGCAGGAAGTTTTTTCTGTGCAAGGGATAATAATTTTTCTAAGTCTTCTCCCGCAGAAATAATAATTTCTTGCTGGACTTGCGCTAAATCTTTCGGGCGATTTTCACCTTTTTTATATACAAGCTGCCAAGAGGCGGAAGTATAAGATGGCCCTAACTGAAATTTTTCTGCACGCTGAGGCTGGAACAAAAGATTCGCGGCGGCGATATCGATATTATTGTTCTCCAATTCATTAAAAAGTTGATCGTTATTTTCTAAGGTTTTAATTTGTAAGCGAACCCCTAAATAATCAGCAAAGTTTTTTGCTAATTCGTATTCCAAGCCAGATTCGCCCTCATTCCCAATAAAATAGTAAATGGGATTGTTAATGGTGCCGACAATAAGGCTACCGCGATTTTTGATCGTGGTGTAAGGGTTTTGCTCCGATTGCATAATTTTTTGCCAAGGGAAGACCATATCAATTGCCCAAAGTAATAATGCAAAAGCAGCAATAATACGTAAAAATAGACCTTTCAATAGATAAACCTTATAAATTGAGATAAGAGACGATTGTAACGAGAATTAAGACAATAAAAAAGCCCCTTTTACTTCAAGGGGCTGTTAAATAAGGATTAACGTTGGCGATCTCGGCGACCTCGTTCATTAAAAGTGCGGTCGTTTTTATCGTTAAATTTACGCTGACGACGTTCACCATTACGTTCACCACGGAAGCGATCTTGACCTCGGTCTCCACGTTCATTACGGCGACCATCACGACGGCCTTTTCCGCCAAAATCGTTACCACCACGTCCGCTGTCTGATTGTGTCGCGCCCATAAAGCTCATTTGCATTTGTTTATTTAAAACGCGAGTTTTACCGAATTGTTGAAGCAATTCTTTTGGCATACCTTGTGGTAATTCAACGGTAGAGTAGTCATCGTAAAGTTTGATATGGCCAATATAACGGCTGTTGATATCACCTTCATTTGCGATAGCACCTACGATATGACGCACTTCTACGCCATCTGCACGACCTACTTCGATACGATATAAATCCATCGGTTGTGGGGTGCCATAGCCTTTACGTTCACCACGACGTTCAGCTGAACGTGGGTTTTCACGACGATCACCGCGATCATTACGGTCACGACGACGCTTATCCATTGGTGGATCCGGTGGAAGGATGAGTTTTTGTTTTCCTTGAAGCAACATCAACATGGCTGCAGCAATATCTTCTTGATCCTGATCTGCCGTGAATAAATCTTCCAATAGGCTACGATACATTTCGAGATCGTGATGTTCCAATTGCTTGGTGATCTTGTCTTGGAATTTCTTACGACGACAGGCTTGCAATACTTCATGATTTGGCAATACAACTTCATTGATTGGTTTTTTCATCAAGTGTTCGATATTGCGAAGTAAACGGCGTTCATGTGGTTCAACGAATAATAATGCACGACCAGAACGACCAGCACGACCGGTACGGCCAATACGGTGAACATAAGACTCTGCATCAAGCGGGATGTCATAGTTCACTACAAGGCTGATTCGTTCAATATCGATACCGCGCGCAGCCACATCGGTTGCAACCACGATATCAAGGCTACCATTACGTAAGCGATCTAAGGTTTGCTCACGTAATTGCTGAGTCATATCACCGTTTAATGCCGCAGCACGGAAACCGTGTTTTTCTAATAATTCGGTCACATCAAGTGTACCCGTTTTGGTACGGGTAAAAATGATTGCCGCATCAAACTCTTCCACTTCTAAGAAGCGTAATAACGCATCATTTTTGCGGAAACCTTGAACATACCAACAGTTTTGCTCAATATCCGGCGCATTATCGTTATTTACTTTGATTTTCACTTCTTGTGGATTGTTCATGAAGCGTTTTGTGATACGACGAATTGGCTCAGGCATGGTTGCTGAGAAAAGGGCCGTTTGGTGCTCTTCCGGTAATTCAGCCATAACGGTTTCTACATCATCAATAAAGCCCATGCGAAGCATCTCATCGGCTTCATCAAGTACGATAGCTCTTAACTCAGAAAGATTTAATGTGTTACGACGGATATGATCCAAAATACGACCCGGTGTACCTACAACAACTTGTGCACCTTGTTTTAATGCACGTAATTGAATGTCATAGCGTTGACCACCATAAAGGGTCACGATGTTGATGCCTTTTGCATATTTCATGAAGTGTTCACAAGCATCCGCAACTTGAATTGCAAGTTCACGCGTTGGTGCCATCACCAATAATTGTGGATGTTTTGCGGCAGGATCAATTTTTGCCAAAAGAGGTAAAGAGAATGCGGCAGTTTTACCACTACCGGTTTGTGCCATACCCAGTACATCTCTGCCTTCTAAAAGAGCAGGAATACAAGCTTGTTGGATTGGCGAAGGTGTTTCAAAACCAAGGTCAGAAACGGCTTTTAGAATGAATTCAGGCAAGCCTAAATCATTAAAAGTGATTTTGTCTGTCATTAAAATACTCGAATGTAAGTAAGGAAAGCTCAATTTCGCTTTCAGGTTTATTTGTTACAAAAGAAAGAGGCAAGTTTAAAAAACAGCAGTTTTTGTGACCGCACTTTTTTCTTCTTTTTCGTCTTCTGTTTGAGCTGGTTTCAATTTCATCAGCTCTAACACGGCAAAACGATACTCAACAAAGTTATATACCTGATTCGCAATAGCGAGTTTGAATAAAGCCGCAGCTTCATCAATTTGCCCCAAATTGAGTTTTTGTTTTGCTAGATAAAAGTAGGTTTCAGTTAATATTTCTGCATATTGCTGTGAGTTTTCTGCAAATTTAGTTGCCCGTTCTTGCAACTCGCCCACAGAAATATTACCTAAATAGTATTGAACGATATTTGTCCCCCAGAAGTCCTTAGATAGCCCTTTAGCTCGTTCAACAAGGTTGGCATGGGCTTCTTGTGGTTTTAATTTTTGTTCGTTCAAATAGAGCCAGAGTACACGATAAGGGTCTTTGGTATCGGCTTCATAAAACTTCATCAAATCGTCTTCAGCAAGATTATAGCGTTCGACGTAATAAAAATTTAAACCACGATTAAGGTGGGTATAGTCATAACTTGGATCCAATTCAAACACCGCATTAAAGGTTTCTAATGCGCTGTCGTAATCTTCCTCAAGCAGTAAGTAAAGCCCTAGATAATTGTAAACGGAAGCCATCTTTGGCTGTAACGAGAGGGCTTGTGTAAAGTCATAACGTGCGAGGCCCCACAAACCGAGGGAATCATATAAAACGCCACGTTCAAAGTGAAGCGTCGCTCGTTCTTCATTACTCATTTTTCCAACTAATAAAACTTGGCTGATTCGGGTAATCATCACTTCTTGTTCGAAATGACTATTCGGTGTTTGATCTGCTAGTACGACTTTATTTGGCGCGACAAACACGTTTCCCGATTGTACACAACCGGAAATAAATAAAGTCAGACTTAGGCTAGATAACGAAACTAGAAAACGGAAGAACCGAAAATATTGCATTGTTTTATAAGTTAGCTTGATAATCAAAACGGGTGTGTAAATTGAATTCACACACCCTGTGAGATTATTCTTGTTCTTCTGAAATGTCTTCTGCAGGTGCAGATTCTGCTTCAGTTTCTTGTTTTGGTGCAAGATCTTTCATGGTTAAGCGGATACGACCTTGGCGATCGATTTCAACCACTTTAACCGTCACTTCTTGACCAACTTGAAGATAATCACTCACTTTCTCTACGCGTTCTTCTGCGATTTGAGAAATATGAACTAAACCTTCTTTATTTCCTACGATAGCCACGAATGCACCGAAATCAGCAAGACGAGTCACTTTACCTTTGTAAATTGCACCCGCTTCAACTTCAGCAACAATTTCTTCAATACGTACCATCACATTTTTAGCTGCACTGCTATCTACTGCAGCAATTTTCACTGTACCATCATCATCGATATCAATAGAAGTACCGGTTTCTTCAGTTAATGCACGGATAGTTGCACCACCTTTACCGATAACATCTTTGATTTTCTTTGGATCAATTTTCATGGTGTGAATACGCGGTGCGTAGTCAGAAATATCTGCACGTGGTGCAGGGATTGCTTGTTCCATTACGCCAAGAATGTGCATACGTGCACCTTTTGCTTGGTTTAATGCAATTTGCATAATTTCAGGGGTGATACCTTCAATTTTGATATCCATTTGAAGTGCTGTGACACCTTCACGTGTACCTGCTACTTTAAAGTCCATATCACCTAAGTGGTCTTCATCACCTAAAATATCTGAAAGAACCACAAATTTCTCTTCTTCTTTCACTAAGCCCATTGCGATACCTGCAACAGCAGCTTTGATTGGAACGCCCGCATCCATTAATGCTAAAGACGCACCACATACAGATGCCATAGAAGAAGAACCGTTAGATTCAGTGATTTCAGACACAACACGCACTACATACGGGAATTCTGCAAGGCTTGGCATAACTGCAGCGACACCACGTTTTGCTAAACGACCATGACCGATTTCACGACGTTTTGGTGAGCCGATCATACCGGTTTCACCTACAGAGTATGGAGGGAAGTTGTAGTGGAATAAGAAGTGATCTTGACGTTCACCTGTTAATTCATCAATGATTTGAGCATCACGTTCAGTACCTAACGTTGCAACGGCTAATGCTTGTGTTTCACCACGGGTGAAAATTGCAGAACCGTGAGTACGTGGTAATACACCAGTGCAAATATCTAATGCACGAACGGTATCAACGGTACGACCATCAATACGTGGTTCACCTGCAATGATACGGCCACGAACGATTTGGCTTTCAAGTGCGGTGAAAATATCCACGATTTTACCTTCGCTGATTTCTTCATCTTCAGCTGTGATTTGTGCAATCACATCCGCTTTAATCGCATCGATTTGTTCGTAACGTGCTTGTTTTTCAGTAATGCGGTATGCATCGCCTAAACGTGCTTCTGCAATCGCTTTTACTTTGTTGATTAAATCTGTGTTTGGTTGTGGCGCAACCCAATCCCAACGCGGTTTGCCTGCTTCTTTTGCAAATTCTTTGATTGCTTCAATCACAACTTGTTGTTGTTGATGACCGAATACTACCGCCGCTAACATTTGTTCTTCAGTTAAAATGTCAGCTTCAGATTCAACCATTAATACGGCTTTGTCAGTACCTGCAACCACTAAGTCTAAACGGCTTTGTTTTTGTTCAGCCATAGTTGGGTTTAATACGAATTGGTTGTCGATGAAACCAACACGAGCTGCACCGATAGGACCATTGAAAGGTACACCAGATAAGGTTAATGCTGCAGAAGCACCGATCATTGCCACTAAGTCTGGGCTGATTTGTGGGTTTACAGAAACTACAGTTGCCACAACTTGGATTTCGTTGAAGAAACCTTCTGGGAATAATGGACGAATTGGACGGTCGATTAAACGAGCAATTAAAGTTTCGCCTTCAGATGGACGACCTTCACGTTTGAAGAAACCACCAGGGATTTTACCTGCCGCATAAGTACGCTCTTGGTAGTTTACGGTTAATGGGAAGAAGTCTTGACCTTCTTTCACATCTTTTTTAGCCACAACAGTCACGAATACCGTGGTATCGTCCATGCTTGCCATAACCGCAGCAGTTGCTTGACGTGCAATTGCGCCGGTTTCTAGAGTAACGGTATGTTGACCGTATTTAAATTGTTTAACAATTGGATTCACAATGTTTTCCTTCAAAATAATATTTAAAACAAAGCTTTATTTTCCAGATTGCGACTAGCAAAAGAAATCTTTCGAGAAAATGACCGCACTTTGGGCGTTTAAAAATCTCTTTTGATAGCCGCACGCTAATGCAGAAAATAAAGCTCGCTTATTATACAGAGTTTTAAATTTATTGGTAACTTTATTTAATATAAGCAACTTGTTATCATATTCTCATACAAATACATACGTAAGGAGACACTATGATTATCAGTGCATTAAATAACCCAAATTTCAAAGTGGGTTTACCAAAAGTTATCGCGGACATTTGCGATCATCTCAATACCTTAGATCTTGAAGCATTAGAAAATGGCCGTCATGATTTAAGCGAGCAAGTTTATATGAATGTCATGGAATTTGATACGGTTGAAGCGGATAGCAAACAAGCTGAACTTCACCACAAATATCTAGATATTCAATTACTTATTCGTGGTGAAGAAAATGTTGAAGTAAGCGCGACTTATCCAAATCTCAGCTTATACGATGAATATCGTGATGCCGATGATTACCAACTCACCCCGCAAATTGAAAATAAAAGCACCGTGACACTTTTACCAAAAATGTTCGCTGTCTTTTTCCCTTATGAGCCACATAAACCAGGTTGCACGGTAAACGGCAAATCAAGTTTTGTGAAAAAACTGGTGGTGAAAGTACCAGTAGAATTGATTTAATTATTTCGATTTATTAAAGCAAAAGTGCGGTCAGAAATTTATATATTTTTCTGACCGCACTTTTTTATTATTTAATTACGGTAATTGACCATTTGGCATCATCAATTTGCTCGAAGTTTGTGACTTCATAGCCTTCTTCTGCAGCCCAAGCAGGAATGGCTTCAGTGGCTTGTGTGCAGTCGAATTCAATTTCTAGGCCATCGCCTTTATTTAACTTAGCCATGGCTTCCTTGGCTTCAACAAGAGGAAATGGGCAAACAAGGCCGAGTGTTGGTAATTTAACGATCATATAAGCTCCTTATGATGCTTTTGATAATTTTAAACGTTGTGGACGAATAATGGTGAAGTAGGCGGCCACCCAAGTGCCGAGAATCATCAAGGGCAATGATACCCAACCTTGCCAAGAGAAAAAGGCGGTTTCGACTAAGCCATTACCGATAGAACAGCCACCCGCAAGCGTTGCGCCAATACCCATAAGAATACCGCCGAGTCCGCTGCGTAGAATCGTGGTGGCATCCGGTACACGGACACGAAATTCATTGCTCGCTTTAGCACCGATGAATGATCCAATAAAAATTCCTAAGACTAAGAATACGCCCCAGTTAATAAATTTACCGTCGCCAGTAACAAGAAATTGCATAATATTAGCGGATGGACCAGTGATCCCAAGCCCAAACTCACGACCTGTAGCGACACTGAGTGGCCAAGCCGCAAGCGCGATTAATCCGATTAATACAGCAGAGAAAAATGGGTGCCAGCGTTTTTCAAATAATAAGTGGGCAAATCCCGTTTTCTTTGGTTTTAATGCCGCGACTTTTACGCTTGGTTTACTGAGATGTTTGTACACATAGAAAGCTGTCACTAAAGTTAATAATGCGACTAACCACCAAGGTGAGATACCGAATGTATCGTAAATGTTGCGTTGTTCGATATTGATACTGCGTAAAGTTTTATTGAGTTCGCCTAACGGGCCGGTGCGCATGATGACACTTAACAACATATAAGTGAATAAAGCAACCCAACTGCCGACTAAGCCTTCTGCAGCGCGGTACCATGTACCTGTTGCACAACCGCCAGCAAGAACAATGCCGATACCAAACACAAAGGCACCGATAATCACGGCTAAAAAGGCAAAGTTTTCAGCCGGATCGACATTTAATACACCGATTTCTTTTAAGAGAAAGAAACCGATGGATTGCACGGTAATCGCCAATAGAAGGGCTACAAACATTTTGTTATTTTGGGTGACATACATATCGCGAAATGCGCCAGTAATACAAAAGCGCCCACGCTGCATCACAAATCCGAGTAAAATTCCGCAAAGTAATCCGGTTAAAAGCATAAATATTCCTTCTCTTTTAGAACTAAGTAGGTTGGTATTTTCTAAAAAAATAAGAAGGTAGCGCCAATAACTTTTGGCTAGAAAATATGTTTTTTTGATATAAAAAAGTGCGGTCAGAAATTTGTGTATTTTTTATTCACTAATTTTTGCTTTTTGTACCTTTTCTCCCAGTATGTTAATTAGCATTTTTTCATGTCTGTAATATGTGTAAAAGAGTTAGATTAAATACATTGCATAAAACTTATATACCTTTTAATATGTTGTAATAATTAATCTTCTTTCCTTTTTTTACTTGCATCTTATCTATGAAATTAATTGATAACGTAACATCACTGTTTGGTGATGATTTAAAAGCAAACCTGACGAGAACCACCAAGCTAAAAATAATGGCGTCGTATTTTTCAATTTATGCTTATTCAGCCTTAAAGGCTGAGTTAGAGAAAATTGAAGAACTACAATTCATCTTCACTTCCCCAACCTTCGTACCAGAAAAAGTTACTGAGCGTTTAAAGAAAGAGAAACGAGAGTTTATTATTCCCAAAAGTGACCGAGAGAATAGTCTATATGGCACAGAATATGAAATTCACTTGCGTAACAGATTAACTCAAAAAGCAATTGCGAGAGAATGTGCAGCATGGATTAAACGCAAAGTAACATTTAAATCTAATATTAGTAATGGCGTGATGCAAGAATTTATAACGCTAAATGAAGTAGATAATACTGTTACTTATATGCCAATTCAGGGGTTTACCACGACGGGATTAGGATATGAAAAAGGCAAAGCTGTTTCAAATATGGTCAATGCTTTTTCTGAGCCTCATTCTCTCTCTTATTTACAACTTTTTGATCAAATATGGCATGATTCAGAGAAAGTTGAAGATATCACTAGTGAAATTATTCAGCATATTGAATCGGTATACCAAGAAAATTCGCCAGAACACATTTATTTTTTAATGCTCTATAACATTTTCAAAGATTTCTTAACGGATATTGATGAAGATGTTATGCCGAATGAAAAGACTGGATATCAAGAAACAGTTATTTGGAATAAATTATTCAATTTCCAAAAAGACGCGGTGAAGGGATTGATCAATAAATTAGAAAAATATAATGGTTGCGTATTAGCAGACAGTGTGGGGTTAGGTAAAACTTTTACTGCTTTAGCCGTCATCAAATATTACGAACTCCGTAATAAAAGTATTCTTGTGCTTTGCCCTAAAAAATTAAATGATAACTGGACAACCTATAATACTAATGTGGTGACCAATATTTTAGCTAAAGATCGATTTAACTATGATGTGCTATTCCATACGGATTTATCTCGAGAGACGGGAACATCCAATGGTATTGATTTAGGCAAAGTAAATTGGGGAAACTATGATCTTGTAGTGATTGATGAATCACACAACTTCCGCAATCGAGACACGTTCAAAGATCGAGAAACCCGTTATCAAAAGTTAATGGATAAAGTGATTCGCCAAGGCGTTAAAACTAAAGTATTAATGCTCTCTGCGACGCCAGTAAATAATCGTTTCAATGATTTAAAAAATCAGCTTGCTTTAGCTTATGAAGGAAATTCTTCACTATTGAATGAAAAGCTAGATACAGAAAGAGACATTGATACAATCTTTGCTAGAGCGCAAGCTAGTTTTAACCGCTGGGCTAAACTTCCCGCTGAACAACGCACAACACAAGAAATTCTAAACTTACTGGATTTTGATTTTTTCAAGTTATTAGATAGTGTGACAATTGCTCGTTCTCGTAAACATATTCAAACCTTCTATGACACAAAAGATATTGGGCAATTCCCAACCCGTCGAATGCCAATTTCCCATAGACGACCGATTTCGAAAGCTACACAAATTTCATTAGAAGATATTTTTAAACAGCTCACCTCATTAAATATGGCAGTGTATGCCCCAATGAGTTATATCTTCCCAAGTGCAATGGAGAAATACGAGGACTTATTTGATACGGTTGTTAACAACAATAGTCGTTTTAAACAAGTTGACCGTGAAAAAAGTTTACAATCATTAATGACGGTAAACTTACTCAAACGTTTAGAAAGTTCAGTACATTCATTTCGTTTAACGCTTAATGTGTTAAAAGATAAAATTGAAAATGCACTTAAGCAGATTGCGTCGTTTGAGCAAAAACAGCTAAATGATGACTTTATTCTTGATGATTATAGTGAAAATGAGTTTGACGATGATGAATACATCGGTAAGACTTTGAAAATCAATCTAAAAGATATGGATGTTATCAGTTGGCGAACATCACTCGTTTTAGATTTAGATATCGTAAATGAATTGCTGTCGGTCGTAAATCCAATAACACCTGAGTACGATGATAAATTGCAGCACTTAAAAGAGCAAATTATCCAGAAAATTCACCAGCCAATAAATAAAGATAATAAGAAAATCATTATTTTTACTGCATTTGCGGATACGGCAGATTACCTCTATCAACAACTTTCTGGTGATTTACTTACTCGCTTTGGTATTCATAGTGCAAAAATTACAGGCTCAAATAATCTTTCAACGATTAAAACGCAACCTAATAGTAAGCACACTTATGATATGCAAGGGCTATTGACCTTATTCTCGCCTATTTCAAAACAAAAAGCGGATGTATTCCCAAATGAGAATCGAGAAATTGATATTTTAATTGCAACGGACTGTATTTCAGAAGGACAAAACTTACAAGATTGTGACTATTTAATTAACTTTGATATTCACTGGAATCCAGTTCGTATTATTCAGCGATTTGGGCGTATTGACCGTATTGGCTCGCCAAATAATGAGATTCAATTGGTAAACTATTGGCCTGATATTAGTTTAGATGAATATATCAATTTGCGAGAACGGGTTGAAAATCGCATGATTATAGTTGATATGACTAGTACAGGCGATGATAACGTACTCACTGCTAAATCGAACGATATTGCTTACCGTAAAGAACAATTACAACGATTGCAAACTGAAGTATTAGATTTAGAAGAGACAAATGCAGGGGTATCTATCACCGATCTTGGGCTAAATGATTTTAGAATGGATTTGTTGAATTATATGGAACACAATCCTGATCTTGCTCGTTTGCCAAATGGCTTGCATACAGTTGTACCAGCAATGCCGCAACTTGGTTTGCATGCAGGTGTGATTTTTACCTTAAAATCACGCGCTTTTAGCGCTGAACAGATGAATCAAAATCGCTTGTATCCGTATTATTTAGTGTACATTCAACAAGATGGTACTATTGTGTATGATTATACTAAAGCAAAACATCTATTGGATTTAGCCCGCCTTGCTTGTCGAGATAAATCTATACCCATCCCAACGGCTTATGAGCCGTTTAATCGCAAAACCAAAGATGGGCGTGAGATGAAGCGTTATTCTGAACTATTAGATACGGTAATTGAAAATATTCGCAATGTGAAAGCGGAAAAAGACATTGATAGCCTATTTAATGGTTTGAACACGACGGCCTTAATTGATGATATTCAAAGCTTAAGTGATTTTGAATTGATCAGCTTTATTGTAATTGAGGATGCAGTATGATTTATCAATATCCTGCTCGCACACTGGTAGATAAGTCTATTCCAAAATCAAAGTTTTACTCGGAAGGTGGCGCAAACACTCGAGTTGAAAGCTTGTTCATCGAACAAATAGAAAGTATTTATTGGGCGAATAAACTTTCTTCTGCCACAATGAATATTGAATCGCAAGAAGACCTACGTGAGGTACAGATTTTTTCTGTTCATGCCCGAGTAGAAATGCTTGATATAGAAATTTTCCGTTATATTGATAAACTGATTCCTAGTCCAATTATCTTTGAAGTCTATTTTCAAGATAAGGTTAAAGTGATAGCTGCTTATAAACGCTTAAATCAAGCCGACAACAGCAAGGTTGTGATCGGTGATTATTTCCAAACTGAATGGTTGCCGATTGAACGCCAAGATTTACCTTTATTTCTCCGCTTAAGTGAGCTTTATGAGTTTTTAATTAGTCAGTTATTGCCGAATAAAACCAATGCTTCCTCATTGGCAGATAAAATGAGGTTAAATCAAGAAATAGCACAGCTTGAAATGCGTATAAAACAGCTCGAACAGCAACTCAAACGTGAAAAACAATTTAATCGCAAGGCAGAAATTAATATCAACTTACTAAAATTGCGAGATGAATACACCCAATTAACTTCCTCATCTAAGGATAACTTATGTCAGATTTAAAAATGCATACTGCCAATTTAGTGGCAAAAAATATCGAAAAATTGACCGCTCTTTTCCCAAATTGCATTACAGAAACTCGTAATGAGCAAGGGGAAATTATCAAAGGCGTAGATTTTGATTTATTACGACAAGAGCTTTCTGAGGTGTTAGTGGAAGGCGAGCAAGAGCGTTACACGCTAAATTGGGTGGGGAAGAAAGAATCAATTCTTGCTGCCAACGCCCCAATTGCGAAAACACTACGCCCTTGTCGTGAAGAGAGTGTGAATTTTGATACTACAGAAAATCTTTTTATTGAAGGTGATAATTTAGATGCCTTAAAACTCTTGCAAGAAAATTACCTTGGAAAAGTGAAGATGATTTATATCGATCCTCCGTATAACACGGGGAAGGATTTTATCTATAGCGATGATTTTGCCGAAAATACAGAAGAGTTTTTAATTCGTTCTAATCAAATAGATGAGGAAAATAACCGACTTGTAAGCAATTTAGAATCTAATGGACGCTTCCACTCGGATTGGCTTTCGATGATGTATAGCCGTTTAAGATTAGCTCAGAATTTATTAATGGATGATGGCATAATTTTCATTTCATGTGATGATAATGAATCTCATAATATGCGTAAGTTATGTGATGAAGTATTTGGGGAAAATAATTTTATTGCAGAATGTATTCATAAGAATAATTCAAATAAGAATCAAGCAAAATTTATTGGAATTAGCACAGAATATCTTTTGGTGTATGCAAGAGATATTGAATTTTTAAAAGCTAATAGTAGTGATTGGCGTATTAGGAAAGAAGGTACAAAGGATATTGCTTCAAAATTTAAACAGTTAAAATTAATGGGGTTAAGTATTGAGGAAATTGGTAATGAAATTAAGGAAATGTATAAACGACCTAAATACGCGCATTTAAGTCGTTGGAATAAAGTTGATGAAAATGGTGTATTTAAAGATGCCGATTTATCTCGTCAAGGAGGAAGAAAAGACTACACAATTATTAATCCTAACACTGGAAAGCCTTGTATTATCCCTGACCGAGGTTGGGACAAGTCATATGAAGATTTAATTAAATTACAAGAAGCAGATCTGATTTGGTATGGCGATGAAAATACACCACCAAGCGTAAAATCATATATTTCAGAGGATGATTATTCTGTTGCTGATAATTTTTGGTATTTTGATAGTTCCCCAGATACAAAGTTTATTAAACAGATTTTTGGCGAATTAGTTTTTGAAAATCCTAAACCACTTAATATGATTAAACGAGTAATCGAATTAGGTGCAATAAAAAATTGTATAGTACTTGATTTTTTTGCTGGGTCAGCTACAACCGCCCACGCTGTAATGCAGTTAAATGTAGAAGATGGCGGAACTCGTCGTTTTATTATGGTACAAGTCGCAGAAGCAATTGACCCTACTAGAGCCATTGGAGATTCAGCTAAAAAAACATCCAAGAATGCAATTAAATTTTTAGATGTAATCAATAAACCACATACGATTGCTGAAATTTCCAAAGAACGCATCCGCCGGGCAGGGGCAAAAATTCAAGCTGAAAATCCAGATAAGCAAATGGATGTTGGTTTCCGAGTGCTAAAAATTGATTCAAGTAATATGAAGGATATTTACTATCAGCCAGATCAACTCGATAAAACCATGCTTGAACAAATGGTTTCCCATATTAAAGAAGACCGTTCTGCAGAGGATTTATTGTTCCAAGTGATGTTAGATTGGGGCATCGAGCTTTCATTACCAATTGAACGTAAAACCATTGATGGCAGCGAAGTCTATTTTGTGGCAGGCAACACATTGGTGGCATGCTTTGATAAATTCACCATGAATGTTGTAGATGAAATTGCGAAGGTTAAACCGCTACGCGTGGTTTCAACCGAATTAGCCATCATGCATGACCAAGATAAAACTAATATCAAAGAACGCTTTAAACAATTATCGCCTGATACTGAAGTGAAATTCTTATAAGAGATAGCAAAATGGATATTAAATTTAGAACGCTTAATTATCAGTTAGTTGCCACACAAGCGGTAGTCAATTGCTTTGTAGGTCAGTCAAAATCAGATGGCAATCGTTATATGCTGGATAAGGGTAAACGTAAGGCGAATAACTCTCTGCAGATTGATTTTATAAATGATCAACAAAGCGAAACCTATACTGATATAGCCTTTGGTAATGCGCCGATTCAAGATATGGATCGAGTATTAAGCAATGTACAAAAACAGCAGTTAGCAGCCGGCTTGGCTCGATCTGAAACTTTAGTTGTTGATGATAATGGAAAAGGTAAAAACCTGACTTCTAGCCAGTTAAACTTAAATATCGAAATGGAAACTGGAACAGGAAAGACTTATTGCTACATTCGCACGATGTTTGAGTTGAATAAGCAATATGGTTGGTCTAAGTTTATTATTGTAGTGCCGAGTATTGCGATTCGTGAAGGGGTTTATAAAAGCCTAGAAATGATGGCGGATCATTTTCATCAAATTTATCAGAAAAAAGCGCGCTTCTTTGTTTATGACTCAAAGGCATTACACCATTTAGAAAGTTTTAGTGCTGATGGTGGTATCAATGTCATGGTGATTAATGTGCAAGCCTTTAATGCTACAGGTAAAGATGCACGCCGTATTTATGAAGAATTGGACGAATTTCAGTCTCGTCGTCCAATTGATGTGATCAGTAAAAATAGACCCATTCTGATTTTAGATGAGCCGCAAAAAATGCAAGCGGATAAAACGTTGGAATCTTTAGCAAATTTTAAACCGCTCTTTATTTTGCGTTATTCAGCAACTCATAAACGTGATTATAATTTGATTTATCGTTTAGATGCTTTGGATGCTTATAATCAAAAATTAGTTAAAAAAATTACGGTAAAAGGCATTGAGGTACAAGGTTTAACGGGAACAAATGGTTACCTGTATCTGCAGAGTATTGAGCTCTCCAAGCAAGCTCCTGTTGCTTATTTGGAACTGGAGGTGAAAACGAAAAATGGCTTTTCTCGCAAAATCAGGAAAGTCAAAAAAGGCGATGATTTATATGTGTTATCAAATAATAGTACACAATATTCTGATCGTTATGTAATCACTGATATTAATGGTCTTAACAACACGGTGGAGTTTGCTAATGGTTTAACGTTAGGCGTGTTGGAAGCATACGGATGTGTCGATGAGAAATTAAAGCGTACGATTCAAATTCGGGAAACTATTCGCTCTCATTTACAAAAAGAGCAGGAATTGTTTGCTAAAGGGATTAAAGTATTAAGTTTATTCTTTATTGATGAGGTCACTAAATATCGTCAATATGATGAAAATAATAATGTGATTGACGGTGAATATGTTGAGATTTTTAAACAACAATATGAGCAAGTGGTTGATGAATTTATTGAACAGTATTTAGAGGATTCACCTTATATTCAACATTTGAAAAATATTGATGTAAATAAAACTCATAATGGCTATTTCTCGATTGATAAGAAATCAAAGCGTTTAGTTGATCCTGATATGAAAGATAAAAATTCAGAATCAGCACCAATTTCAAACGATAGTGATGCTTATGATTTGATTTTAAAAGATAAAGAGCGTTTGTTATCTTTTGATGAGCCAACTCGTTTTATTTTCTCGCACTCTGCGCTACGTGAAGGTTGGGATAATCCGAATGTATTTACCATTTGTACGTTAAAACACTCGGATAATACGATTTCTCGTCGTCAAGAAGTAGGACGTGGTTTACGTTTAGCGGTAAATAAAGATGGCGAACGTATGGATGCAATCCGTTTTGGTGAAAATAGTCAGGTAATTCATCAAATTAATAATTTAACAGTCGTTACGGATGAAAGTTATAAAGATTTTGTAACGAATTTACAGAAAGAAATGTTGGAGTCTCTTTCTAGTCGTCCAACACAAGCTACCGAAGCGTTCTTTAAGGGTAAACAGATTGTTTTAGTTAATGGCGATAAGCGAGAGATCACTGATCAGGAAGCGAGAAAAATTTATAAGTATTTATTGAGAAATGATTATATCGATGATAATGATCATATTGTTGAAAAATATCATCAAGATAAAGCGAATGATGTATTAGCTCCATTAGATTCAGCATTGGAAGATATAGCACCTCAAGTCTTTAAACTAATTGATAGTGTGCTTGATCGTTCATTATTAAACGATATGGTAGATGATGGTAGTAAACGCGTAACCAATTCATTAAATGATAACTTTAATCGTGCAGAATTTAAGGCTTTATGGAAGAAAATCAATCAGAAAGCAAGCTATCAAATTCAATTAGACAGTAAGAAGTTAATTCAAGATAGCATTGCACAAATTCAACAAGCATCTAAAGAGCGTAATGATAAATTTGTCGAAACATTAAGTTATAAATTGGCTACAGGTTCGCAAAAAGATGAAATGCGACATCATGATCTAGAAGTTCGAGAAACATTCGGTACATATGAGACGAAGACAGAACAAGCGAGTATTTCTGCGTATTCTCAAGTGAGATATGATCTTGTTGGTGATATTGCTGAAAATACACAATTAACTCGTAAAACAGTGGTGGAAATTTTAAAAGGGATTAGTTCTGTTATTTTCAATCAGTTCAAAAATAACCCTGAAGCTTTTATTCGTGAAGTGAGTCAAATAATTAATTCTCAACAAGCAAGTATGGCATTACAACATTTAAATTATCAACTTTTGGGTTCTGGTTATCCTGATAGTGAGATATTTACAACTAATTTAGTTGCTAATGATGCCTATAAAACGAAAAATCATATTTGGGATTACGTCACCACAGATTCAAAAGTAGAAGAAACTTTCGCGAAAGAACTTGATGCAGCTAAAGAAGTACTAGTCTACGCTAAGTTGCCGGATAACTTTAAAATCCCAACACCATTTGGTAGTTATAATCCCGATTGGGCAATTGCTTTTGATACAGCTTTAGTAAAAGAAATCTATTTTGTTGCTGAAACTAAAGGTTCTATTTTAAGTGAAGATTTAAAACTTAAAGAACGCAATAAAATCGAAAGTGCTAAGAGATTTTTTGAAACTTTAAATGCTCAGTCATTAGGGAATGATAAAGTGCAATATAAGGTTGTTTCAAATATTGATGAATTAATGAGAATAGTTCTAGGTAAGCAATAGAAGATAAGGCCATCTGTATGATGGCCTTATTATTGAGCTTAAAATAAGGGAAGATACTCTCAAGTTAGAATGTCATTTTAGAGTATTTATTTCACGATTAGTAAATAGCCACAATAAAAAATTCTTATTGAGTCAATTTCAATATTAAGGGCAGGGTTTACTCACCATAATTTCAATTACTTGGCGATCGATATGGTGCATACTCTTAGACGCAATCGAGCATAGATTGTCTATAGTACGATCGAGATCATGTTCAACGATACCTTCATTACCCGTCACATGGGTTTCATCCATCGCCATGAGAACTGATTTATAGCCAGAAGCCACGCTTGTAGAGACTTTCATCGCACAGCTATTAGATGCGCCATCGCAGATAATTCCGCTGATGTCACCAATCATGCTGCAAATCCCCATGCTCACAGTTTCAAATTTGCCCGTAAGCAAATAGGCGATACCCGCACAGCTTCCCATCGATGCGGTTGTTACCGCACAAAGGGCTGACAGTTTGGGTAATTTACTGTGGATATAAATGGCCATTAAGTGTGATAAGAAGAGGGCACGGAGACGTTTTTCTTCACTCACGTTTAAATAATCGGCGACCACAACCACGGGCATAGTGGCGGCAATACCTTGGTTACCTGAACCTGAATTACTCATCGCTGGTAATGTGGCTCCCCCCATACGCGCATCGGAGGCTGCGGTGGTTTCAATCATGATTTTACTGAGTAAATCATCTGACATTAAGCCACTACCAACTTGTTTGCGTAACGTTCTGCCAATATGTAAACCATAATTTTCGCGCAATCCTTCGTTAGACAGCGCGCGGTTGAGCGCGGCAGCTTGTCCGATAAAGCGGATTTTATCGAGTTCGACTTCACAAGAAAATTCAAAGATTTCACGTGAGCTCACCTGTTTAAAAATATCATAAGGATCGCAATCAGCACATTCATCATGTTCTTTCTTAAAAATAATTTCACCATTTTTTTCAATCAAAATGATGTTGGTATGTTGATCTTGAATGGCTACTTTCACTCGGTCGTTATCGGCGAACAACACGGCTTCCGAATATAAAATATGCTCGGTTTGATGAATATCCACATTAACGAGTTTTTTATCAAGCATCGCTTTGGCTTGGGATACTTGTTCTGGTGTGATGTGCTTTAACACTTCCAACTCACCCTCAGGGTAACCGCCCAAAGCGCCAATCGCCGCGGCAATAGGTAAGCCCACCATTCCCGTTCCCGGCACTGCAACACCTAAACCATTTTTCATTAAGTTCGGCGACACCTTGGCTTCAATACGTTCAGGTGTTTTGCCTAAATATTTGGCTGCGGTAGCTGCTGCAAGCGCCAAAGAGATAGGTTCAGTACAGCCAAGTGCTGGAACCACATCGCGTTCTACAATTTGAATTAATGGTTTTTCGATTTCGTTGAGTCTTTCTTGATTCATAAAATTTTTTTTAATCTGTTAAATGCTATCTTCTTTCTCTATGACTAATATGCGCGCTTCGCCTTGTGGATGAGCAACATGTTCGGTACCGATACTCGCATAAAAAATATCACCCGTATGGAGCAATACGGCTTTCTCTTGGCCCTCTTCCTTGTAGCGCATTTCCACCTTACCATCCATGACAGCAAAGACTTCTTCACCGTCATTGATATGCCATTTGTAAGGTTTATCTGTCCAGTGCAGGCGCACGGAAATGCCATTCATATTGGTAATATCAAGGGCTCCCCAAGCGCGTTCTGCCGTAAAGAGGTGACTTCTAATAACTTTATTCATGACTAAATTTGTTAGTGAGCCTCATCCCAGTTAGTGCCTTGCCCCACATCTACAATCAGTGGCACCACTAAATCAGCCGCGCTTTCCATTTGTGTTTTGATGAGTTCGCTATAAAACGCGACTTTTTCTGACCGCACTTCAAACACCAATTCATCGTGCACCTGCATAATCATCGCAATATCGGGATCGTTTTGCAGTTTTTGATCCAATTGAATCATGGCACGTTTGATAATGTCTGCGGCTGTACCTTGCATTGGTGCATTGATCGCGACACGTTCAGCCCCTTTACGACGCATTGCGTTGCTAGAATTAATATCAGGTAAATATAAACGACGGCCGAATAGGGTTTCCACATAGCCTTGGGCTTTGGCTTTTTCACGAATATCGTGCATAAAAGTTTGTACGCCCGGATAGCGTTTGAAATACAAATCCATATAGCTTTGGGCATCGGCACGGCCAATACCGAGTTGACGCGATAAGCCAAAGGCTGACATGCCGTAAATTAAACCGAAATTAATTGCCTTGGCATTGCGGCGTTGCTCTGACGTCACTTCATCCAGTGCGACACCAAAGATTTCTGCCGCAGTAGAGCGGTGAATATCTTTGCCTTGAGTAAAGGCGTTAATTAAGCCCTGATCCTGTGATAGGTGTGCCATAATGCGCAGCTCGATTTGCGAATAGTCAGCTGCCACAACAGTAAAGCCTTCGCACGCAATAAATGCCTGACGAATACGACGGCCTTCTTCATTACGAATCGGAATGTTTTGCAGATTCGGATCGCTTGATGAAAGACGACCGGTGGCGGTCACCGCTTGATGGTAGGAAGTATGCACTCGACCCGTTTGCGGATTCACCATTTGCGGTAATTTGTCGGTGTAGGTGGATTTTAGTTTGCTGAGACCACGATGTTCTACCAACACTTTCGGTAATTCATGACTAAATGCGAGTTCCTCCAACACTTCCTCGTTGGTGGATGGCGCACCTTTTGGTGTTTTTTGAATAACCGGCAAACCTAATTTATCAAACAAAATTTCTTGTAATTGTTTGGTGGAAGCTAAATTAAATGGTTGCCCCGCCAAGACATAGGCCTGTTCTTCTAATTCACTTAAACGGTTAGCAATTTCGTTAGATTGTAGGAATAGCGCATCGCTATCAATTAAAACACCGCGACGTTCCATACGGGATAGCACGCCTAACAACGGCAATTCCATTTCTTTAAAGAGTTTTTCCAGAGTGGGTTCTTTGGAGAGTTTTTCCCATAGCACTTGCTGCAGTTTCATTGTTACATCAGCATCTTCCGCTGCGTACTCGGCGGCTTTTTCCAACGGAATTTGGTTAAAGGTCAGCTGATTTTTACCTTTGCCTGCAATCTCTTCAAAGCTGATGGTTTGATGCCCTAAATAACGTTTCGCCAGGTCGTCCATATTATGGCGGCCTGTGCTGTTGAGCACATAGGACTCCAACATAGTATCGAAAGCCACACCTTGCACATCAATGCCATTACGAGCAAAAATGGTGAGGTCGTACTTGAAGTTTTGCCCTACTTTTTGAATAGCAGGATTTTCTAAAACCGGTTTTAACAACGTAAGTGCGGTTGTTTTTTCGAGAGTTTTTGGTGCGCCTAAATAATCTAATTGTAGCGGTAAATAAGCTGCTTCACCGTTTTCTAACGCAAAGGAAATGCCCACTAAGTTGGCAGCCATATAATCTAAATTATCGGTTTCAGTATCTAGCGCAAAAAGTTTTGCTTGCTTGAGTTTTTCCACCCAACGATTTAAATCTGCTTCAGTGAGCAAGGTTTCATAACGGCTACGATCAATTTGAATTGCCGGCAATGTTTCATCGCTATTGTCTTGAGCGAGCGCTGGTGTTGCTTGATAGTGATTAATTTTAGTCGATTGTTCGTTATTATTAGTAATGGAATCAGCACCATTCATCACTTCATTGAGCCAACGTTTAAATTCATAACGGCCGAAATATTCGGTAAGTTGATCGTTATTGCTTGCACCAAGAGTGAGTTGTTCTGGGGTGATATCGAGATCCACATCAGTTTTGATGGTGGCAAGACGATAGGATAAATCTGCCATTTCTTTTTCCGCCAATAATTTATCCCCTAATTTTTTTGCCCCACGAATTGGCAATTCGGCCACTTTGTCTAAGTTAGCATAAATTTCTGCCATACTGCCGATACCTTGCAAGAGACCGAGAGCCGTTTTTTCACCAACACCCGCTACGCCTGGAATATTATCGGCACTATCGCCCATTAGTGCTAAGTAATCAATAATGAGTTCTGGCGGAATACCGTATTTTTCAATCACGGCATCGCGATCTAATAAAGTGTTATTCATAGTGTTGATCAACATAATGTTGTCATCCACCAGTTGTGCCATATCCTTATCACCGGTACTAATCAAGACTTTTTGATTGGCTTTGGAAGCCGCTACCGCTAAGGTCCCGATGACATCATCGGCTTCTACACCTTCAATAACTAAAAGAGGAATGCCAAGGGCTCGGATAATATCGTGCAATGGCTGAATTTGTTTGCGCAGATCGTCGGGCATCGGTGGACGATGGGATTTATATTGCTCAAACATTTCATCACGGAACGTTTTGCCTTTCGCATCAAAGACCACTGCAATATGGCTCGGTTGCACTTGTGAAATCAGACTTTTGAGCATGTTTAATACACCGTACATGGCACCGGTCGGTTCGCCGGCTGAATTGGTGAGCGGCGGAAAAGCATGAAAAGCACGATATAAATAAGATGAACCGTCCACTAGGACTAATGGATTAGGAGCGATAGTTGGCATAAATATTCCGTTCAAAAATAATGAAAAGTGTCGCATTATAGCGTAAATTGCGAAATGGGGCGAACGGATAAAGTGCGGTCAATTAAACGTAAAAAGTATGACGAAGTCATTTGGCTGTGGCATAATAGGATTACTTGAGCATTCAACATAAGGGAATAACATGTCATTAAAACTGGTTGAAGTTGTTGTATTAGGGCAAGTGCTGCGCTTGAATGTCCCTGCTGAACAAGAAGAGATTTTGCGTCAAGCGGCGCGTAATTTAGATCTTCAAGTGTCTGAAATTAAAGAGCGTACAGGTTTATTGCAATTAGACCGAGTACTTTCTATTGTTGCCTTGAATTTAAGTTTTGAATTAACCCAAGAAAAGAATAAAAATGCCCAGATTGAAAACGTGTTATGTACGCGAATTCAGCAGTTAGATCATTCTTTAGAGAATGCATTAGGTGGGCGTACCATCGTCGATTAAATAAAAAAGAACCGCATGTTGAAAGTGCGGTTCTTTTTTTATGAGTTTTTAATCGGGTGTGTAATAGAGTTTACCAATTTCAATTTTTTGTCGCCCTGTTTCTTCACGCCATTTATTGCTGTCTCGTAAAGAATAAACACAGCCACAATATTCCTGTTGATAAAAACGTTCACGCTTACTGATTTCGATCATGCGTTGCGATCCACCTGCTTTACGCCAGTTATAATCCCAATAAATCACATCATCATATTTTTCAGCCGCACGGTGACCACAACCATTAATTTGATCCATATCTTTCCAACGAGAAATACCAAGGCAGCTAGTAAATACAGGGAAACCATGTTCATGAGCATATTCAGCCGCTTTTTCAAAACGCATATCAAAACACATGGTACAGCGAATGCCACGTTCAGGTTCCCATTCCATACCTTTTGCGCGATCAAACCATTGTTGGCGATCGTAGTCTGCATCAATAAACGGAATTCCGAATTTTTGGGCAAAGCGGATGTTTTCTTCTTTACGAATTAAATATTCTTTTAATGGATGAATATTCGGGTTGTAAAAATAAATCGTAAACTCAATACCTGAGGCCAAAATGGCTTCCATCACTTCACCCGAACAAGGCGCGCAGCAAGAGTGGAGAAGTAGCTTATTATGCCCTTCAGGTAATTCGAGTTTTTCACGAATAAAAGGCGCATTGGGATCCTTGCGCACTTTTTGTTTACGTGGTTTTTGAAATTTAGGTTGAGAATCGACCGCACTTTGCGGTTGCTGTTCAGTCATATTATCTAAATAATAGTTAAAGTTTATAGAAATCACCCAATTGATAGGTTGTGATTGGTGTAATATATAGTTGATATTTTTCAACTAATTCAATAATTTTATTACTGTCAATTAAAGTGATTGTTCTTGTTCCTTCATTTTTTGCATTAGTATACGAATCTTTCGCAAATCGCGTAGTCGCAATAAAAATACCATATTCCGCTCTGAATTTATCCATTGCTCCTCGAAATTTATCAATTTCAGGTGAGCCGATTACTTGATTTTCATTCCAGCGTTTTGCTTGAATAGCCACACGAGTGGTTCTGAAATCGTCAGAAATTGTGTAACCAAATCCATCAATTCCACCGTCTCTTGTTGCTGAAATACCAAGACTACTATCAATTTCAACACCCATCTTTCTGACTAGGGCTCGACAAAATGCTTCAAATTTTTTAGGTTCCATTTTCAGCAATGCTTGTTTTAATTCTTCTTTCCATGTTTCGCTAGGATCTGTTTCTTCTACAGTTTCTAATTCTTCCGATAGAATTTCAGGGGAACTAATTTTAGTTTTTTTACTTTTCTTACTTCGATTTTTCCATTCAGCATTTGAATAAGCATAAATATCTTTATCAATATTCAGTTTTTCGAGATCTTGCATAATCCCTTTTGTTGTTAGTTGAACATCACCTCTTTTAGGGCAAGTGAGAAAGCCAGCCATTTCAAGATTAGTGATGCTAAAATTAAAGACAAAATCAAATGGGCGATACGAACTTCCGTTTTTAGCTGGGCGTGTTTTATCAATAGTCTCTTCTGGAATTACCTCAGAATTTCGAAGTTCATTTTTTATCTCATTTCTTGTAGCTTGGCCTCCTAATTCTTGCAAAGTTTTTAGTAGAATAGGCATTAGCATACGTTCTTGTTGGCTTCGGCTCATATCTTCAAATAACATATATTTTACTCCTTAATAAGATCGAGCTATCGATAAATAAGCCAGTGAAATTAAGGCTTTTTTGTATTCGCTTTCAGGTAATAAGGCAATGGCATCAACCGCTTTTTGGGCTTCTTGTTTCGCGCGATCCATTGCGTAATCAAGGGATTTATGTTCTGCCATAATCGCAAGTACGTCATCGATCGCATCACGTTTTCCGCCTTGTTCAATGGCTTCGCGAATAAGCGCGGCTTGTTGTGGGTTGCCGTGACGCATTGCGTGTAATAAAGGAAGAGTAGGCTTACCTTCAGCGAGGTCATCACCCACATTTTTACCTAATGCAGCCGCATTAGCACTGTAATCTAGCACGTCATCTACTAATTGGAATGCGGTACCAAGATAGCGACCATATTCTTGAAATGCGGTTTCAATTGATTTTTCAGCACCCGCAACAATCGCCACAGATTGTGCTGCCACTTCAAATAAGCGTGCTGTTTTACTATAAATCACACGCATATAGCTTTCTTCTGTGGTATCGGGATCGTTCACGTTCATTAGTTGTTGAACTTCACCTTCAGCCAATACGTTAGTGGCATCGGCCATAATACGAAGAATATCTAGCGATTGTAACTGCGCTACTAATTGGAATGCACGAGTATAAATGAAGTCACCTACTAATACGCTAGCGGCATTACCAAAGGCTGAGTTTGCCGTTGCGCGACCACGACGCATATCCGATTCATCTACCACATCATCATGTAATAAAGAAGCGGTGTGAATAAATTCTACAAAGGTAGCACAAGTGGCCACTTTATCGCTTTCATAGCCTAATGCACGTGCCGCTAAAACCGCAATAAGTGGTCGAATACGTTTTCCGCCACCTTGTACAATATAAAAACCAAGCTGATTAACCATCGGCACATCGGAGTTAATTTGTGCTAAAATGGCTTGGTTGACTTTCTGCATATCCGCATCTGTTAATGCTTGGATTGCATGCATATCCATTAAATCTTGTTTGTTCATCTTCATTTGGTTCGATGGTTGTGTATATAAAAGAAAAGTGCGGTGAATTTTACCCGATTTTTCAAGGTTTCTGAAATTAAACTCGAGGAAAAGCGCTTTTTTTTATTTTATTGCAAATAAGTGCTTGCGATCGAGTTGTTTTTTCCGTAGAATTTGCGACCTATTTATATGAATTTTGAAGTGCGGACCGAAAAATAGTAACGGAGAAGCACAATTATAGCGGAGTATTTATGTACGCAGTTTTCCAAAGTGGCGGTAAACAACACCGTGTGAGCGAAGGTCAAGTCGTTCGTTTAGAAAAACTTGAACTTGCAACTGGCACAACAGTTGAGTTCGACTCAGTGTTGATGGTCGTTAATGGTGAAGATGTTAAAATTGGTGCACCAGTAGTAGCTGGCGCGAAAGTAGTGGCTGAAGTTGTGGCACAAGGTCGTGGCGATAAAGTTAAAATCGTTAAGTTCCGTCGTCGTAAACACAGCCGTAAACAACAAGGTCATCGTCAGTGGTTCACAGAAGTGAAAATCACTGGGATTCAAGCATAATTTCAGAGGAGATCAAGTAGATGGCAACTAAAAAAGCTGGTGGTTCAACTCGTAACGGTCGTGATTCTGAAGCTAAACGCCTTGGTGTTAAACGTTTCGGTGGCGAATCTGTATTAGCAGGTAGCATCATTGTACGTCAACGTGGTACTAAATTCCACGCAGGTAACAACGTAGGTATGGGTCGTGACCACACCTTATTTGCTACCGCTGACGGTAAAGTAAAATTTGAAGTTAAAGGCGAGAAAAGCCGTAAATACGTAAGTATTGTAACTGAATAATTTTACATCTAATTTGTAAACGCCCCGCATTTTTTGTGGGGCGTTTTCTTTTGTTTATTAGCAATTTACAATCATCAATTACATTTGTTATTCTGGCACTATTGCTTATCTTGATATTTCTTAGTCGAAATTTATCTTAATTCCTAAAACCGCACTTTAGTAAAATAAAGGAAGATATCATGAAACAACAACCGCTTTTAGGTTTTCTCTTCGCTTTAATTACGGCGATGGCGTGGGGATCTTTACCTATTGCGTTAAAACAGGTTCTATCAGTTATGACACCACAAACGATCGTCTGGTATCGATTTGCGGTAGCTTCTCTTGCACTATTGATTCTGTTAGGTTACAAGAAAAAATTGCCACAATTTTCGAAAGGTGGTCGTTTCATTTGGCTTGTACTCATCGGTGTAGCAGGATTAGCGGGTAATTTCTTTTTATTTAATAGCTCACTTAATTTTATCGATCCTTCTTCAGCTCAAATTTTTATTCATTTTTCTTCTTTTGGTATGTTAATTTGCGGTATTTTTGTCTTTAAAGAAAAGCTCGGATTACATCAAAAGATTGGTTTAGGTTTGTTATTGGCTGGGTTGGTGCTTTTCTTCAATGATAAGCTTGAGGTGTTTAAAGGAGAGACTGGTTATTTAACGGGCGTCTTATTAAGCCTAACAGCCTCATTAGTTTGGGTTGCTTATGATATGGCACAAAAGCTCATGCTCCGTCGTTTTAGTTCGCAACAAATTTTATTAATGATGTATTTCGGCTGTCTTTTAGTCTTTACACCTGTAGCCGAATTTTCACAAGTGAGTAACCTCACCCCGTTTGCATTCGGTTGTTTTGTTTATTGCTGCTTGAATACGTTATTTGGTTATGGGGCTTATGCTGAGGCGCTTAATCGTTGGGAGGTTTCTAAAGTAAGCGTAGTGATAACCTTAGTACCACTCTTTACCATTTTCTTTGCCCATCTTGCCCATTATGTGAGCCCTGAGAATTTTGCCGCGCCAGAATTAAATATGATTAGCTATATTGGGGCGTTTGTTGTAGTATGCGGAGCAATTTTGTCGGCAATCGGACATAAGTTAT
>ERZ773072.190-NODE-190-length-38108-cov-40.413975_pt1 | contig 38108 bp, 50 predicted proteins | sample MGYA00580617_ERZ773072 | MGnify/ENA primary metagenome ERZ773072 (study PRJEB29015, sample SAMEA2737970) | human oral metagenome | biome: human oral; feature: human-associated habitat; material: dental | place: China | collected 2122 ...
TAGTACGGCAAGGCGAGGCAACGCCGTACTGGTTTAAATTTAATCCACTATAAATTTTGGAAAGCCATCCGGTTCGTATATTCCCTTGATCAGGCCGATCCATTCTTGTCCGTCATACAGGCAGGCTTCTATTCCCACCACCGACTCCGTATGGTTTGAGGCGAAAACCTGCAATTTTGCCGCACTACCTTCTTCTTTATCCATTTCTTCCATCGGAAAGAGACGCAGATTGCTTTTGTCTTCTACAAAATCCAACATTTCGTATATTTCTTCCAAAAATTGTCCCGAAATATCGTATTTGTCGTTCAGGGTTTGGATGTCTTCCGTCCGATAGGCATTTAAAAAATCAGCAAGAGTAAGATAGATTTCCCTTTTAAAATCATTATCAATGTGCATATATCGCGGCCGTCTGAAAATCATCAATCCTGCCAGCCGCCCAGGTGTACGGCTAATTCGTCCACCATGGTAGACAGGGCTTCGGCCATTAGGATTTGCGAGGCAAATGCCAAGCTGGCGGCATCGTCGCCGTGGCTTTCCGCTTCCTCTTGCAGAACGTCCAGATACTGGATGCGTTTCAGGGTGAAATCCTGCGTCAGCACGAAGGCCAGCTGTTCGCGCCACACCAATCCGAGCTGGGTGACGGTTTTGCCGTTTTTCACATGTTGCACTACCTCGTCGGCCGTCAAATCCTGTTTCGATATTTTGACCGTCGGTGCGACATCGCCGCTACCTTTCAGTTCGCAATCGCTGTCCAGCTCAAAGCCGCCGTCGCAAGCACCGTTAAGCAGCCATGAAGTCATCAGCGAAGCCGGAGATTGCTTGGTGTTCGGCAGCGACGCTTCCAAACCGCCCAAAGCCTCGCGCAGCCTGGTCAGCATGTTTTCCGCTTTGGTTGATGAAGCATTATTAACCAGCAGGTAGCCGTGTTTGGTGTCGAAAACCGCCAAACTGCGGCTGCTGCGTGTAAAGGCACGGGGAAGCAGATCGTCGGTAATCTGTTCTTTTAATTCTTGTTTCTCTTTGCGGCCGACATTGCGTGCCTCATTATTCTGAATTTCCGCCACCTTATCGTCCAAGATGTCGCGGATGACGCCGGCAGGCAGGACTTTTTCTTCTTTTTTCAGAGCCACCAGCCAAGTATGCTCGGCGGGAAAAACCGGTTCGGGAGAAAAGGAAACCGGTGCGGCAAAGCCCTCGCTGAACCAATCCAAACCGCTGACCGGCACAAATCCGGCTTCGGTCAGTTTGGCAGACAATGTTTCCAAATCAGGCAGTTTGTCTTTATTAAGCGGATAAAGACTGATTTGCTTAAACCACATTTTGCATCCCTTTGCTTCTCAAAGCGGCGCATTATACAGGATGCACAGGCCGTCTGAATATCGGCAGCCCGCGCAAAGCTTGACTTACCATTCAGTTTTCCGTATAGTGCCGCGCTTCGGTTACGCGCCCATCGTCTAGAGGCCTAGGACACTGCCCTTTCACGGCGGCAACCGGGGTTCGAATCCCCGTGGGCGTGCCAGTTTCTATTAGCCTGCAACCTGAAAAAGGTGCAGGCTAATTTAATTTTATCTCTATAATTCAATCACATATTTCAATTTCTGGCTATTCATAGCCTACTCTTGTCCTGTCTCTTGTTTGTGCTTTTTTGCTTCTGTTTTGGTCTGTTTATGCCTATAATTGCAACGGATCTGCAACGCAATTTGCAACAGCGTTGCAACGGCTCGGAGGTAAAAGCAATGGCATCTATCCGCAAAAAATCTAACGGTATGTGGTTGGCGCAGGTGCGGCGGGTGGCTCGGGATGGGCTGCCGGCGCTAAACCGCTCGGCTTCGTTTCCGCGCAAGGCGGAGGCGGAGGCTTGGGCGGCGAAAATTGAAAATGAGTGGCGCACGCTGCGCTTTGGTGGCGCGCCGAATGTGCCGTTTTCGGAAGTGTTGGAGCGGTATAAAAACGAGGTGTCGGTGCACAAGCACGGCTGGCGCAATGAGACTAATATCATCAACCGCGTGCTGCGCACGCCGTTGGCTGAGGTGCGGCTGCCGCATTTGTCGGAGCTGCAGTTTCAGGCTTGGGCAGATGAGCGCAAAAAAGAGGTGAGCACGTCCACGCTGCGGCGGGAGTGGGTGTTGCTGTCTAATGTGTTGACGGTGGCATCTAAGCAATGGCGCTGGCTACCTGAAAACTTTATGCAGCGGTTGGATAAACCTGCAGATGGGTTGGCTCGCACGCAGCGGGTAACGGATGAGGATGCGGCGGCGGTGGCGTTTGCGGGTGGTTATACGCCTGACTGCGTACCGAGCGCGCGCACGCAGCGGGCGGCGGCAGCGTTTTATTTCGCGCTGGAAACGGCGATGCGGGCGGGGGAAATTGTGATGCTGACGTGGGATTGTGTGTTTTATGATCGCCGCTATGTGTATATCCCGCTTACCAAAAACGGCCATCCGCGCAATGTGCCGTTAAGCAGCAAGGCGGTGACGATTTTGCGACAGATGGAAACGGTGCGCGAAAATTCTTTTGTGTTTAATATCACCAGCGGCTCGCTTGATGCGCTGTTTCGCAAACTTAAGCGGCGCAGTCTATTGGAAAACCTGCATTTTCATGATGCGCGGCGTGAAGCGCTGACGCGGCTGGCTAAGATATATTCACCGATGGAGCTTGCTAAGATTTCGGGGCATCGAGATTTGCGGATTTTGCTCAATACCTACTACGCGCCCACGGTGGAAGACTTGGCGGATAAGCTGGAATAAGGAAAGCGGCCGATTGGCCGCTTGTTTATTGCTGTCTGCATGATTTGATGTATTTCACCACATCCCCGGCTATCCAGCGGCGGTTTTTTTTGCCGCTGCTGCGCGGGCGTTTTTCGGGGTCGACCGGCGCGGGAAAATCGGGGCGGCAGACAATTTTATTATAAGTGTAGCTGTAAGAGTAATTCATCATTTCGGCGATGTCGGCGGTATCGATCAGGATAGCCGAATCTTCGGTGAGCCCGGCCAGCCTGCCGCGCTGCTGATTATTATGCAGCTCCTGCACCATTGTTAGGATGGTTTTAATCTCGTTCATTTTTTACCTCTAGTTCCATTGTGTGGATTTGGTTTACTTGCTCGATGCGCTCGCCTATCCAGCGCATCACCGGCACGGCCATGCTGTTGCCGATGGCTTTGTAGCGCAGGCTATCCGGACAGTCTGCAGCTGGTTTGCCGCGCCACGGGATTTGCGTGTGGTTGTCCGGAAAGCCTTGCAGGCGTTCGCACTCTACCGGCATCAGGCGGCGCACCTGCAGGCCGTCTGAAACGGCATGGCGGTCGGTGGTGGTGATGGTGTAGCAGATGCCGCAATCGTCTACGCCCAGTCCGTTTCCGCCGTTGTGGTGCTGCCTGTCGATGATGTTTCCGGCAATGCAAACAACGTTGGTATTGCCGCTGTGCTGGCAGTCCAATGTAAATGCCTTGTCGGAGGTGCAGGGGTCTTGCCGTCCGTGGACGACGATTAGGTCGGTGGCATCCTTGTGGTCGCGGGCTTTGACGGTGCTGGCGGTGTTGTCTTGGATGTAGTCGCCGAAGCCGCGCATCCTCACGGGTATCAGGCCGCCGCCGCGTTGGCTGAATATCTCCTGGTTACTCTGCTCGATAATGCCGCCGCTGCCGCTTTGGTTTAAGGTTGGGTGCGGGTTGGTAGGGTCGTCCCAGTGAGAGCCTGCAGGAGCAGCGGTGGCAGGGTTTTGCCCCGCCTCTGCGCCCGCTGCAGGATGCCAAGCTTGGCCTTGTCGCTCAAAAAGTATTTCGGCGGGGCGGATTGCTCTAGCACTTGCGACAGCAAAGACACGGCGGCGGCGCTGGGGGACTCCGAAAAATTGGGCATCGAGGACGCGCCAGGCGATTTCGCGGGTTGGACCAAACACAGCACCCGCGTTTGTCCATTTTTTCCCTGCCGGCTCAAGCGGTAGGTTCTCTCCGGCCAGTCCGCCCAAAAAACAGCCGAAGGCGTTGTCTTTGGTGTTGAGCACACCCGGCACGTTCTCCCAAACGAGGATGCAGGGCGGCTGCCCGTTTTTGGCGCGAATAAAGTCAATTGCATCTAATATCCTAATCAAGACTAAGGTTAAATTGCCGCGCTCGTCGTCCAAGCTGCCGCGCAAACCGGCCACGGAAAAGGCCTGGCAGGGCGTGCCGCCGACAAGGATATCTGGCGCTTCGACCACGCCGGATAGGATTTTGCCGACAAGCAGGGTCATGTCACCGTGGTTGGTGACGTGCGGCCAATGGTGGGCGAGCACCGCGCACGGAAACGGCTCGATTTCGGCAAACCAAGCGGGCTGCCAGCCCAATGGTTCCCACGCCACGGATGCGGCTTCAATGCCGCTGCACAGGCTGCCGTAGCGCATTTTCAGACGGCCTCCGCTGCCTGTATGCGCCTGGCCGCGTCGATTTCCTCCCGGCTATCGGCATATACGTCCCCGCACCAGCCCGGCAGGATCGCGTGCTTGGTTTTTATTAACCAGTCAAGACGGTCGGTATCGGCCCAGCCTTGGTCTATGCTGGGGTGGGTTTCGAGCGTGTCGGCTTCGAGGTTGATTACGCGGTTGCTTGGCAAAAATACGGCTTCGAGGTTGCCGGCGGCGCGGGTGATGTGGCCGCTCTCCGCAATTTCGAGCAGGCGGATCAGGCAGCGGCGGCAAATGTCGAGGGATTCTTTTTGCAGGGATGCGGGGATGGCGGCGTGCAGGATGTTGAGGAAGTTGCCTGCGCCGATGTGCTCCCATTCGCTATCTTCGTCGCCTCCGACGGGCGGGATGCTGCCTGCATTGATGGCATCTAAGGCAAAGGCTAGGTCGCATAAGGCGTTGATGTCTTCGGGGGTGGCTCGGGCGATTTTCATTTTTGGGTTTCCTTATCTGTAAGGGGTGTTTTGGATTTCGGCGATTTTTTCTTTCCGTCGCTGCAAGGCGGCGCGGCTGATGGCTTGGTATTTGTTGCAAGCCGGGGTTTTGTAGGGCAGCGAGCGCAGGTTCATTTCCCGCCCTCCGGCTCGTACACCACGCCGCGCATGATTTGGTAGTCGGTCATTTCTTCGTACTGTCTTGCCGCTGCGGCGGCTTCGGCTTCGGCCTGCAGGTCTTTGGCGGCGATGATTTCGGCGCTGGATGGCTCGCTGGCGGTGTTTTGCACGGCGGGCTGCAGATAGGGGTCGTGCGCGTCGATATTGGGCACGGCGGCCAGCGCGGTTGCGGCGATGGCGGCGCAAATCAGTTTGAGGATGATGGTTTTCATGGTTGCTCTCTCTTTTCAGGTAGCCTGAAATGGGTTGGGTGCAGGTCTCCGGCTCCGTATTTGGGTGTTGCGATAAGGCCGGTCTTTGCTTTTTCCGTGGCCTGCTGCCGCCGTTTTCCCACCTGCGGCTGGGGCATGGGCACTACCACATGATTACAACAATAGGATGCAGGCTGCCTGCAACAGTACGATGGTCTGCGTGATAATGGCTAGGGTGATTAGGGTAAGTTGTACGTTGGTTTCGTTCATTTTTTGCTCCTCGGCATGGGGCAGGCGGCTGTGATGCGCGGATAGAGGAGAGACCGCTCCGCCGTTGTTGGCGGCAACCGCCTGCCCGATGCCGCCTGATTCAGGCGGCGGGCGGCTTAGTCCGGTTTGCCGTTATAAATCGGAAGTTCGGGCAGCGCTTCGCGCAGGGCTTTGGCGATGTCTTGGGTGGCCAGCTCCATTACCCGGTGCAGCTGTTGCAGTTCGTACCACAGGATCAGCCCACCGTTGTTTTTGTCGATGCGGAATTTGAGCAGCGCCTCGACAAAGTAGGTTTTGCCGCCCAAAAACGGGGTAAAGGCCACGCCGAATTTCTCAAAGGCTTTGAGGGTGGTGTCGGTTTTGCCCGCATCCTCGCTCTGAAACACAAAATTCATGCGGCCGTCTTGCTCGCGGTAGCCTTGCTTAAAGGTGGTTTTCTCGGTGTATTCGAGGTTCATGGCGAAATCCAACACTTCGGAGCCGGTGGGGTATTTGGCTGCCGGGTCGTCCGGGTTGGAGCTCACGATGTCGCGGGCGTTGTTGGTGAGTACGGAGGCAAACTGGATTTGGTTCAGCTTTTCGCCGTTGTAGCGTTTCCACGCGTCGGCTGCGGGGGTAAATACCGGGCTGTAGTGGATACCGAAATCTTTAAAACCGGCGGCTTCGGCGGTGTCGCCGTTGAGCACAGCGCAGATGCCGATGTTGCCGCGTAAGAAATCGGCGTTGATATAGATTTCTGTGCCCTCGGTTTGGTGTTTTTTAATGTAGGCAATCAGGCTGTCTAGATCGTGCGCGGTAGCGAAGCCTTTTTTGCGGTCGGGGGTGGCGCGGTATTTGGGCATAGTATCAAAAGACCAATCACCGTTTTCGCCTGGGGTGAAGAGAACCGGCGTGCCGTCGGGCATCTCGGCAATAATGGGTTTTTGTGCCGCATTCAGTGCGGTGCGGATAATGTCGTTTTGGTTTTCCATAGTCGGATTTCCTGCTTTAAGTGGGTTGGTAAATGGCACTTATTTGGTGCCGGTGAGTTTCATCACTTTAGGTTCGCCCGTGCCCTGCAGGTCAAGCTTGGCTTGGGCGGGGTCTTCGGTGGTGAGGTTGCCTTCGGGGGTGGCAAATACGATGCCGCCCTCACGTTTTTCTTTCGGCAGTTTGCTGGCGATGTCGTGGCTGATGCGCACGGTGCCGTCTTTGATGTTTTGAGAATCAATCGTCAGCTTGAGCGTGACCGTGGCGCGTTTGCCGTGCGACAGGCAGGCGGCTACGGCGGCGCTGATGGCTTCGCCCAGCTCGGTATCGAGCAGGCCGCTGTTGATGGCGCGCAGCATCTTGGTGGCGGGGATGATTTTTTTATCTTGGTTCATGATGGTCTCCATATGAGAGGGTTAGGCGGCGGGATTGCCGTATTTCTTGTGTAAATCGGTTAGCCAGTCGATGGCGTTTTGAGCAAGCACGTTTTCTGTTGGTAAAGCGTAGCGTCGGCGTTTTTCTGGGTTGGTGATGACTTCGAGTACAAGCTCTTCATGCACCATGCCGGAATTACAGATAACGCCGACAATTATTGAGTGCCCGAAACCGTGGAATCTCAAATCAATATAAAAACCTTCGCCGTTTAGACGGGAGATTAGGTTCAGTAAGTCGCCTAATGTGGATCCGGGCGCGGCTTCGGGCTCAATGCGCACGGCTTCGGCGATGTAGGCGGAAGGCCAGCGGCGTTTGATGACGTCGATGGCGGCGGCTTTGTGGTCGGTGGTGGTGCTGCTGCCGGTTTCGATACTGCAGCTGCCGTCTTGGTATTCGGTAAGGGTGGCGGCTTGTACGTCTTCGCCGCCGTGGCTGGGCAGCATGATGGGGTAGGTTTTCATGGGTGTTTTCCTTTTCTGTTAGCCTGCCGCATGGTAGGGGTTTCAAATTTTTGCCGTCCTTGCAACGGCTTGGCAGTTGGTTTGCACGCCCGGCGAACTGGCCTCCTGTTTTTGCGGATAACTGTTTCGTTCCGGCTTCCGCCCCTTTCGGGGCGGGGTGTCTTATGCCTGCGCTTCTTTCCAGCATTTGATGCGGCTTCTTGCTGTTTCCAGGGCGGCAGCTTCGGCCTTTTGCCTTGAGTGACCGAAATAGACAACCAAGTCGGAAGCCTGCTGCCTAAATTTTTCTTTTACAAATGCCTTAAACTCTTTCAGGTCTTTTTTGGTTTGTTCGGCTGTTTCTTTGATAAACCAGCCGCCGGCCACCATTACTTTTTCGCGCGGGGCGTTTGCTTTGCAGGTGTTTAATTCGGCATTCAGTATTTGCAGGGTGCTTTTCGGTTTCATTGTTTGATTCCTTGGTGTTTTGATTTGATGAGTAGATATTAGCAAATTGCTATAGATTAAGTAAATAGCAAAATGCACTATTTTTGTGTATTTTTGCTATTTTGTTGATATATAAGATAATTATTTTGATAAAAAAATCCCGCAATCCGTGGTAGATTGCGGGATTCTTTATATTTTGATTACAGGCTTATGATTTCTAATGGTAAAACTGCTACAAACTTAGAGATAATGACAAATTCCCCTTCATGCTCGGGATTGATTTCAAATGGGTCGTATAGTGGGTTGTCAGATTTAGCAATCATTTTGCCGGGCAGCTTTTGCAGCCGTTTCATATAACAGCCATCCCGATAATAAAAGGCGTAAATGCCGTCGCCGTCAAAATAGTTGATGCGCGTATCGACAAATGCCAGCCCTTTTTGCGGCAGGGTGGGCTCCATTGAATCGCCGCTGATGCCAACAATATCTAAATGTTCTACATCATGCCGTCCGAACAGCTTTATTACTTGATTGGTTGGAATTTCTAGTGTTCTGATAACTTCGGGGAAATCTGCATTTACCATGCCAGCGCCACAAGATACCAGAATTTCTTTGTGGCGGAATGTGATGCTATCCCCTGCTGTAGGCTCTTCCTCTTCCATTTCACCAAGCGGACGATCAAGCCAACCTGTCGGCTTGTTCACTCGTTTCTCAATTTCGCGGGCTGTAGTGTTCCGCAAAGAGCGAGGTGTACCGGTTACGCTGGGCGTACCGTTAATCCATTGCCATATTTGGGTTGGGCTCTTATCAATTTTCCGCGCCAGCTCCGCTTGAGAGCCATATTCCTGTACCAGCATATTCAAGCGTTCTCTGCGGATTTCTTCAATCGATTTCATGCTGCACACTCCTTTTCCCTAAATTATAGCAAAACGCTATATAAACAAAATATGCAATTTGCTATTGACTTGTAAATAGCAAATTGCTAGTATATTGCTATTGATAAAAGGACTAGCGATGACAATCACAGAATTTTTGGAAACACGACAAATGACGGTAAACGCGTTTTCCCGGTTGCTTGGCTGCCATCAGCCGGATTTAACCCGTTGGGCTAAAGGTACGCGCCCGGTACCCGCGCATTGGTGTGTGGTTATTGAGCAAAAAACAGATGGGGCGGTTACTCGAAAAGACCTGCGCCCAAACGACTTTGCGCAAATTTGGCCGGAACTGGCCGCCTAGTTTCCTCTTTCTTCGGTACTCCCTCCCTTGTGCCGGGGTTTTCGGCGGCTCTCTATTCTTCTTACCCGCCGTTTTTTTATACCGCCTGCCGCTGTTTACGCAGGGGCAGGCTTTTTTTACGCCTTTTTCAGGCTACCTGAAAGCTGTGTTATGAGCCAATCTATTGATTTTGCCACTATTTCAAGTGCCGCCTTAAGCTCGGTGGACAATCTGCTGGCGGAATGGCTGCCTTCCGGCCGCTATGACGGGCATGAATTTGTGGCGCTCAACCCTACGCGCGCGGATAAAAAGCTGGGCAGCTTCCGCATCAATACCCGCACGGGGGCTTGGGCGGATTTTGCCACGGGCGACAAGGGCGGGGATTTAATCGACCTGTACGCTTACCTGAACAGCTGCAATACGGCGCAGGCGGCGCGCTCGATTGCCGAGCGTTTGAGCCTGGGCGGTTTTGCACCGGTGCAAAAGGTGGCGCTGGATGGCGGCAATGCGGCCAAGCCGGGCAAAAATGCGCGCTGGCAGCCGATTGTGCCGGTGCCGCCCTATGCGCTGAAAACGATGAATTTCCGCCATTCGTTCCGCCAAGGCGAGCGGGCAGAGCCGGTGTTTACTTCGGTGTTCCGCGATGCGGCGGGGCAGGTGCTCGGCGCGGTGGCGCGGTTTATCAAGTCGGACGGCTCGAAAATCGACCTGCCTTATACGTTTTGTGAAAACTTGGACACGCACGAAAAAATGTGGTGCTGGCGCGGCTGGCAGGGTTTGCGCCCGCTGTACGGTTTGGACGCGCTGGCTGCCGACCCGGCGCGCCCGGTGTTGGTGGTGGAAGGTGAAAAGTGCAAAAACGCGGCGGATGCGGCGCAGCTGGGCTATGCGGTGATTACTTGGCACGGCGGCGCGGGCAACTGGGATAAGACGGATTGGGCGGCGGTGCAAAACCGGCGCGTGATTCTGTGGCCGGACTGCGATTCGCAGCGCGAAAAGCTGACTGCCGCCGAACGCAAGGCGGGCGTGGATGCGGAGAGTAAACCGTATTTGGACAAATACGCGCAGCCGGGCATGGCGGCGATGCTGGGTATTGCCGAGCGGCTGACGGCGCAGGGCTGCAAGGTGGCGTTTGTGCACACGCCTGAGCCGGGCGTGTGGCCGCCGGGCTACGATATTGCCGATGCGCTGGCCGACCGCGGGCAGCTTATCGATGCGTTGGCGGCGTTGAGCTGGCAGCATTTGGCAGATTACACCGACGAATATGCCGAGGTGTTGGCGGCGGCGCAGGCTTCAGGCTACCTGAAACAGGCTGCCCCGCCTCCCGCACCCGCCACGGGGGGCGAGCCGCCGGAAGGTGAGGCACGCGAAAACACGGGGGGCGGCGGGGAAAATATGCCGGAAACAGCCGAAACGCCGGAGGGCGAAAGCCGCTATCAGGAAAACTTTGCCCGGCTGAAACGGGAATTTGCCCTCATCGAAGGCAAGAGCCGCGCGGTGAGCAGGAAAACGGGCGTGGAATACAGCCGCAAGGCGCTGACCGACCATTTTTGCAAAAAATCGGTGGATAACTGGTTTAATTGGGGTCGTGCGCCGGTGATGACCCAGTATGAGGTGAATAAGCTCAAACGCGACCGGGCGGCGTTTCAGGTAGCCCAAGACGACGACCTGAAAGACATGATGGAGCGCTATGTGTATTTGGACGGCAGCTCCAGCATTTGGGACAACCAGCTGTGGCGCATGATTGACCAGGGCTCTGCCAAGCTGGCGATGGGCAGCCAGTTTAAGATTTGGCAAGACAGCCCGGCGCGTATCGTTAAGCGTTTTGACCGTGTGGTGTTCGAGCCAGGGCGGGAAATGTCGGACGAGTACATCAATATTTATCGCGGGCTGCCGTTGGCGGACAAGGTGCAGTTTCCGCGCCCGCGTGAGGAGATGCCGACTTGGTGGCTGGATGTGTTGGATTTATATCCGGGCTGCCGCGCCATCCAAAAGCTGATCGCGCATTTGTGCAACCATGATTTGCAAGTGATGGAGTTTGTGTATAACTGGCTGGCTTATCCACTACAGCACCCTGGCGCGAAACTGACTACTTCGCTGGTGATGCACGGTGATGTGCACGGTGCGGGCAAATCCTTGCTGTTTGAAGAGATTATCAAGCCGATGTACGGCGATTACGCGGCCACGTTGGGGCAGTCGGATTTGGAGAGCAATTACACGGGCAACCGCTCTGGCAAGCTGTTTATCATCTTCGAGGAGATTTTTAATAACAAACAAAAATATGACCAAACCGGTGCCATGAAACACATGATCACCGGCAAAACGATGCGCATCGAGCGCAAGTTTGTGGACAGCTACGAGGAGGCCAACCACATCAACTGCGTATTTTTATCCAACGAGGCGCAGCCGTTTAAAATCGAGGAAAACGACCGGCGCTACTTTGTGATTTGGCCGAAAAACAGTCTACCTGAAAGCCTGCGCGCGGAATTGGAGGTGGAGCTGGGCGCGGACGGGATACTGCAGTTTTTTATGTTGCTGTTGTCTTTGCCGCTCACTATCAATTACACTAGGCAGCCTGCCGATGACCCCACGCTGCCGGATGTGGTGGTGGAAATCGAAGAGGGCGGCCCGCGTTTCGACCCGCACACCAAACCGCCGATGACGGAGGCTAAGGCCAATGTTATCAATTATGGGCGGCATGGGTGGCAGACGTTTTATATGGAGTGGGAGCGCGGCGAAATCGAGAATATACCCTACTGCGCGGCGATTACCGGCGATGTGTGGGATTTGTATTTATGGTGGTGCACCAAAAACAACGAGCGGCAGATTTCCAAATCCAAATTCCTGCAGCACATTGCCAGCAAGATGCCGAGGGCGCGGCGGTGGTGGCGTTTGCCCAACAGCCCGCGACCGGAGAAAAAGATGCAGGATAATATCTTCCTCCCGCCCGGCACCCGCCCGCCGCAGGGCACGCCCGAAATGGACTTTATCGGCCCGCAGGTGCTTAGATTCCAGCAGGCGGTGCAAGACCTGCGAAACCCGATAGGCTACTAAACGCTGCACAACTGCACAAAAATGCACTTTTGCCCCTCCCTGCAAATCCACGCCGGGCGGGGCTTTGTGCACTTTGTGCAGTGTGTGCAGCGTTTTTTCGCGCACGCGTACGCGCGTTATATATGGGCGTATTTCCTCCTACTCTGCCCGCCTTTTTATTTTTTTTCTCCATGCGTGTGAAAATATACTGCACATACTGCACAAAGTGCACAAATGCCCACCAGATAAGGCTTTAAGTGATTTTCAAAACTGCATAAATATGCACTTTGTGCAAAACTTATAAATATAGGATTTTTTGCCGCTTTATCTGTTGTTTTATCGAGGTTTTTAGTAAAATAGCGGCACAATAAAAAAGCGGCAGAGGGCTGCCGCGTAAGAGGTAACAAAAGGGGCATGAGTATCATGCTGTGTTTGATTTTTCAGAAGATGCGAAAGATGCGCTGATGCGCGAATGGGCGGATTGGAGACGTTGGGCCGTGCAGGTAGGGCCGAGCGGCTACAAGCCGAGTTCTTTAAACATTTTGATGGCGGGCGGCACGCCCGGCGGTGGGGGCTTCCATTCGGTGGTGCTCTCCTACGGTGCGGATGTGGATTCGGTGTTTGTGCAAATCGACCGTGCCGTGAGCCAACTGCCGATGATTCCTAGGTTGGTGGTGTGCCGATACTACCAGCAACCCGGCACCGTGGATCAGATGGTGGCGGATTTGGGGGTGTCGCGCCGAACGATGTATAAGCTGCGCGATTCGGCTGTTAATTCGGTGTTTACCGATGCGCGGTTAAAAAAGATGTTAAAAGCTGCTTGACAGTTTATGTAAACTGCGCGTAGCATAATATGCAAGCATGGGTTAAGTTGTATATAGCCCATGCGGTCTAGTGCAAAATGTATTACTCCAAAGCCGCCCAGAGTTAAATCTGGGCGGCTTTGGTTTATTGGGAGTGTGCTGTGTTTGTTGTTTCCGCCCGTGTGAAAGCCGATACTGCCACGGCACATCTCAATGCGCTGGAGCGCAAGCAGCTGCCGTTTGCGTATTCGCTGGCGGTAAACCGCACGGCAAAACTGGTAAAGCAAGCGGAAATCGACAAAATGCGGGCAGTATTCGACCGCCCCACGCCCTACACACTCAATAGCCTATATGTAAAACCCGGCACTAAAGCCAACCCATCTGCTTACGTTTGGCTTAAATACGATACCTTCAAAGGCACACCGGCAGAAAAATACCTGCTGCCGCAAATCGATGGCGGCAGCCGCAGCCACAAACGCTTCGAGCGTGCGCTGCAAGGAGTGGGGGCGATGCCGAAAGGCTATTACTGCATACCGGGTAAGTTTGCGCAGCTGGACAATTACGGCAACTGGAGCCGTGGGCAGATTGTGAAAATCCTGTCCTATTTTCGTGCCTTCCCAGAAAGGGGCTACCGCGCAAATATGACCGATGCCGCCCGGCGCCGTTTGGCGCGGGGTACAAAAAATAAACGCGGCTATACCTTCGTGGCTATCGGTAAACGCCAAGGCCGCCGCCGCCCAGGCATCTACCAAATCTTGGCAGACGGCAAACACTGGCGGCCGGTTGCCCTGTTCGTTCAACGCGCTGGATACAGTAAGCGCTTCCCCTACTTCGAGACGGCGGAACATACAATTGATCGTGAGTTCCCCGAGCAGATGCGCAAGGCCATCGAGGCTGCCATAAAATCGGCGCGCTGAAACAAAAGGTACTCCGCCGACCGACCAAAACGCGGGTAATTCGAACCACGATTTTTGTGAAGCGGGAGGGTGCTATAGCTTCCTTCCTCCCTTTTGCCTGTGGTGGCAATGGGTTGTTTAATTCTGCCGTTTGGCTTGTTTGCCAGCGGTTTTTTTATTGGTGAGGCTACCTGAAAAGGTGGTGTGTTGAGTTTGCTCGTGCGCTTGTGCGGGCTTTTTTTATGGAGTGTGTTTCAGGCAGCCTGTGGAAATACCGGGTTAAGACGAAATCATATATTGAGCATAGTCGGTTATTCATCCGCAGGCTGCCTAAAACACATTAAGGGGCGGCTTATGTTGGTAAACAAGCGTGAGCTGTCAGAAATCTTGGGTATCACGGAACGCTCGCTGACCGAATGGCAGAAAGACGGCCTGCCGGTGGCATCATTTGCCGATTTGCGCGGGCAGGCCAACGAATACGACACCAAGGCCGTTATCGGTTGGCTGATTCAGCGTGAATTGCAGCGGCTCAACCGTGAAAAACCGCGCGACAGGCTGGACAGGTTGAAAGCCGATGCCATCGAACTGGAAATTAAAGAGCGCACCGGCGAACTTGCCCCGGCGGCATTGTTTGAGCGGGCATGGGCGGATCACATCACCGCCGCCCGCACCGAATTTTTAACCCTGCCTGAAACACTGGCCTCTGAATTGAGCGCGATTATCGGGCAGCCGATAGACAGCGAACTCATCACCGCCCATGTGGAGCGGGCGCTGGAAAAACTGGCGAACTACGGAGCAGAAGATGCAGAACTCGGCGGCGATGATGCAGCAGAATATGGCGGCCACGGTGCGCCGGGTGCTGCGTGAGGCGTGTAGTAAATGGGCCCCGCCTGTGAAAATGCGCATTCGCGATTGGGCGAATAAATACCGTTATCTCTCCAGCGTTGAGGCTGCCCGCCCGGGTAAATATGTTTTGGGTGTTACACCCTACCTCGAATGGGAAAACGGTCCATTGGATGCGCTGGACGATCCGAATGTGTCGGTGGTGTGCTGCATGAAATCGGCACAGGTAGCCTGGACAAGCGGCGTGCTCGGTAACTTGCTGGGGCGCACCATCGCCACCGCTCCGTGCCCGATTTTGGTTTTATTTCCGAAAGAAGGCGCGGCTAAGGAATACATGGATGAAAAATTCATGCCGATGGTGGAAGCCACCCCGGTTTTGCGCGAAAAAATCGACATCCGCGTGCGGGCGCAGGGGCAGCGGCAGTTGTTTAAAAAATTCGCCGGCGGCTTTCTGAAGCTGGTGGGGTCGAACTCTCCCGCCAGCGTGAAATCCAGCCCCGTGCCCTTGGTGTGTGTGGAGGAACCGGACGACTGTAATTTAAACCTGCGCGGCCAAGGCGACAGCATCAAACTGGCAAAAGAGCGCACCAAAACCTTTGCCAAGCCGAAAATCGTAATCGGCGGTACGCCGACGGTGGCCGGGGTGAGCACCATTGAAGCCGAAATGGAATTGAGCGACAAGCGCGTGGGCATGATCCCGTGCCACGAATGCGGCGAAGCCCATGTGCTCAATTTTGACTACCTGCAATGCGACCAAGACCCGAACGGCAACCATCCTGTATTCGGCAAATTCTTGCCGGAAACCGCCTACTACGTTTGCCCACATTGCGGCTGCGTGTGGAACGACGTGCAGAAAAACCGCAACGTAAAGCGCGGCTGGTGGCAGGCCACAGCCCCATTTCACGGCACGGCTGGCTTTTACCTGAACGAGCTGTACAGTCCCTTCCCCGGCTCGGTGTTTGCCGAGCTGATGAAAAAATGGCTCACCGCCAAACACGAAGAGGAAGCCGGCGATATTGCACCGATGATTACCTTTGTGAACTCCAGCAAGGGGCTGCCGTTTGAGGTGTTGGGCGACGGACCACATGGCGACGAGTTGGCGGCGCACGCGCTGGATTACGCTGAAAACACCGTGCCGCTGGGCGGGCTGATTTTGACAATGGGGGTGGACGTGCAGCATGACCGCCTAGCCTACATCATCCGCGCCTGGGGGCGGGGAGAGGAGAGCTGGCTGGTATCGTGGGGAGAAATCTACGGCAACACGCCCGACATCAAATCAGACGTATGGCTGGCGCTGGCGGAAAAAATCTACAAACACACCTACCGCCATGTCAACGGTGCCGCGATGCGTATTTTAGCGGTGGGCATCGACAGTTCGGACGGGCAGACCTCAGATGCGGTGTACAACTTTGTGCGCCACTACCGCCGCCACAACGGCGTGAACCTGATGGCCATCAAAGGCAGCAGCAACGAGGATAAGGAGATTTTCACCCGCCCGCGCGACATCGACCTGAAACACCGCAACACCAAAGCCGACCGGCGCGGGGTGCAGGTGTACAGCGTAGGGGTGAGCAAAGCCAAAGACCTCATCATAGGCGAACACGGGCGTGTCAGCCTTACCGGCAACGGCCCCGGCCGCCTGCATAACTATAAAGAGGTGCGTGCCGACTACTACGACCAACTGTTGAGCGAGGTTAAAGTGCCCAGCCGCCTAAACCGGCACAAAAAAGTGTGGCAAAAAAAGGTGGGGGTGCGCAACGAGGCGCTGGACTGTGAGGTTTACGCCCTGCACGCCGCCCGCAGCCTGAAAACGCACAGTATGTCCGAGGTGCAGTGGGCGATGTACGAAAAAGCAGTGTTGCAACCGGCGCTGTTTGCCGAAACACCCGCCGAAACGGAAAAAGAGCCTGAAGCCACAGCTACCGCTCCGGCTATTACCCGCCGCCGTGGCGGTAACTTTACGCAAAAATGGTGAGTAAATGACCGACTATGAAAAACAGCAGCTGGAACAACAGCTGGCATTCGCGCAGCAGGTGTATGCCGACCTGAAGGCAGCCTACCAAAGCCATGCCGCCAGCGGCCGCGCCTTTACCCACAGCTACAAAATCAAAGACCGCGAAATGACGTTTAATTCGCTGGCCGACCTGCTCAAGGCGCTGCGCTGGTGGGAGCAGGAAATCCAACGGCTGGAAATCGCGCTGGGCAAACGGCCTGGCCGCGCCCGCCGCATCATCACGAGGTTTGCCGAATGAAACCACACAATCCGACCGCGTCAAAGCGCGGTTTTTTTTCGCGCCTGTTCCGGCGCAGCGGCCAAAACCAGCCAGCCCGGCGCGAACGCCATTATGCGGCGGTGCGGCCGAACGGCCCCTTGGCCGACGTGCGGCTGAATAATGCCGCCGCCGATGCGCTGGCTCGTGCCGACCTCGACCGGCTGCGCTCGCTCTCACGCAAACAGGCACGCGATAACGACTATATGCTGCGTTTCCTGCAGATGGTGGGCAACCACGTGGTGGGGCGGGACGGCTTTTCGCTGCAGATGCAGGTGCAGCTGGACAACGGATCGGCGATGGACAACCAAGCCAACCGCGCGATCGAAGAGGCATTTGCCGCTTGGGCGCGGCGCGGTGTGTGCGATGTGAGCGGGCTGTACTCGTTTACCGACCTGCAACGGCTGATGGTGCGCAGCGTGGCGCGCGACGGCGAAGTGCTGGTGCGCCATGTGTACGGCTTCGACAACGGGCACGGCTACGCCCTGCAGCTGTTGGATATCGACCGGCTGGATACCCAGCTTAACCGCGATAAGCAAAACGGCAAAAACGCTATCCGCATGGGGGTGGAGATTAACGACTGGGGGCGGCCGGTGGCTTATTGGCTGCGGCGGCAACACCCGGGCGATTACACCGTGGCTCACGCACTGTTGGATAACGAGCGGATACCGGCGGCGGAAATCAGCCACCTGTATCTGCACGACCGCCCGGAACAGCGGCGCGGTTTCCCGTGGACGACCTCGGCGCTGATCAGCCTGCACAACCTTGGCGGCTACCAAGAGGCGGCGATTATCGCGGCGCGGGTGGGCGCTTCCAAAATGGGTTTTTTCCAGCAAAAAGAGGATATCGACAGCTTCCAAAACCCGATTGACGGCCAGGCGGTGGACAACGGGCATGGTGGGCAGGACATCATCGACTATGCCGACCCAGGCACCTTCCACAGCCTGCCCAACGGCTACGAGTTTGTGCCGTTCAACCCGGACTACCCGCACGCCAACTACGATTCGTTCGTCAAAACCTGCCTGCGCAGCGTGGCAGGCGGTTTGGGCGTGAGCTACCACAATCTGGCCAACGATTTGGAGGGGGTTAATTTCTCCAGCATCCGCAGCGGGGTGTTGGAGGAACGCGACCAGTGGATGGCGCTGCAAAACTGGTATATCGACAGCTTTTTATGCGACGTGTTCGAACGCTGGCTGGCGTGTGCCCTGCTGGCCGGAGCGATTACTTCGCCGACTGGCAAGCCGCTGCCCGCCGCCAAGCTGGACAAGTTTAAACGCTACCGCTGGCAAGGCCGCCGCTGGGCATGGGTTGATCCGCTCAAGGACATCCAATCGCAAGAGGCCGCTATCGCGCTGCGCGTTAAATCGCGGCGGGCGGTGTGCGACGAGTTGGGGGTAGATTTTGACGAGACCTTGCAGCAAATCCAGCAGGAGGCGGAATTGATGCGACAGATGGGCTTAACTGAAACGCCGCCAACCCAACCGGCGGCCAACGATGAGGATAAAGGCGATGAGCAAAACAACCGGGACTAACTCCCGCGCGCCCGATACGGCGCAGATGCAACAACTGCAGCGCAGCATGAGTTTTGAGCGGCAGACGGTGGATGCGGACAAACGCACGGTGGAAGTGGCGTTTTCCAGCGAAGAACCGGTGCCGCGCTGGTTTGGCGCGGAAATTTTGAGCCATGAGCCCGGCGCCTGCGATTTGAGCCGCCTCAACGGCGGTGCGGCGGTGCTGTTTAACCACGATTGGGACGACCAAATCGGCGTTGTGGAAAAGGCGTGGGTGGATGTGGATAAAAAAGGCCGCGCCATCGTTCGCTTCGGCAATTCGGCCAAAGCGCAGGAGAAGTTTCAGGATGTGCAGGACGGCATCCTGCGGCACATCTCGGTAGGCTACAAAATCCGCGCCCTGATTTGCGAAAACCCCGATGCCAAAGCCGATGAGGAGCCGCGCTACCGCGCCACCGACTGGCTGCCGTATGAAATCTCGTTTGTAACCGTGCCGGCCGATACCTCGGTGGGGGTGGGGCGCACGCTACCCGAACCGCCGCAGACGGCCTCTGCACAACCTGAAAATCCCGATAAAGGAAACCGTAATATGAACAAAGAAAACGAAAACACCGTGCCGGCCGTTGCGGCAGGCGCATCTGCCGACACCGGCGCTGCCGAACGCGGGGCACAAAACGAGCGCAAACGCGTGGCCGAATTGCTGGCCATCGGCCGTGCCTATGCCGCACATGGCGGCGTGGCAGCCGCCGAACAGGTGATTAAGGAAGGCGGCGATGAGGCGCAGCTGCGCGCCGCGATTATGGAGAAAATGCGCACCCAGCCCACCGCCACGGCAAACGACATCGGCATGAGCGATAGCGAGCAGCGCGAATACAGCCTGCTGCGCGCCATGAACGCCGCCGCGACCGGCAAATGGGACGAGGCCGGGCTGGAACGCGAGGTATCTGAAGCCATCGGCAAACAACAGGGGCGCACCGCCACCGGCTTTTTTATCCCCACCGACTTACTGGCCGCTGCCGGCAGCCGTGCTTACAGCAAAGGGACGTCAGCCAACGGCGGCTATACCGTAGCCAACGATTTGCGCCCGGATTTGTTTATCGATTTGTTGCGCAACCGTTTGGCGGTGGCCCAGCTGGGCGCGACCGTGCTAGACGGCTTGGTGGGCGACATCACCATCCCGAAACAGCTCACCGGCAACAGCGTGAGCTGGGTGGACGAAAACGGCGAAGATTCCGGCAGCAACGCCACCTTCGGCCAAATCGCGCTGAAACCGAAAACCGTTACCGCCAACACCGAATTAAGCCGCCGCTTTATGCTGCAAAGTTCGCTCTCTGCCGAGCAGTTTGCCCGCAACGAGCTGATTAACGCGATGATGCTCGGCATCGACTTGGCGGCCATCACCGGCAGCGGCAGCAACAACCAGCCCACCGGCATCTTGAACACAACCGGCATCGGTGCGGTAGCCATCGGCACCAACGGCGGTGAGCTGGAGTGGAAACACATTGTGGCGCTGGAAACCGCGATTGCCGCCGAAAATGCCGATTTGGGCAACCTGGCCTACCTCACCAACACCAAGGTACGCGGCCACCTGAAAACCAAACTCAAGGCCGCCAACGTGCCGGGCTACATCTGGCAGGACGGCGATACCCCGCTCAACGGCTACCGCTGTGCGGTGTCCAACCAAGTGCCGAGCAATCTCACCAAGGGCACGGCTAACAAGTGCTCCCCGCTGCTGTTCGGCAACTGGGCAGACTTGCTGATTGCCCACTGGGGCGTGCTGGACGTGATTGTCGACCCGTACACCCAGAGCAAAAAAGGCGCATTGGTGATTACCGTGCTGCAGGATGTGGATATTGCGGTGCGCCACGCCGAATCCTTTGCCGCCATTAAGGACGTGGTGGTTTAACCCATCAACAGGCTACCTGAAAAAATCAGGTAGCCTGAATTTTAGGAGGCCATGATGCCCGAGCAAAAAACACTATTGATTATGGCGCTGCGCAGCCTGTTTGTCGGCGCGCAGTTTGTGGCAGAGGATGAGGAGGCAGAAGTGCCGGAAACCGAAGCCCGCGAACTGATCCGCAACGGCTGGGCGGTGGAAACCGAACCGGAAGAAACCGATCTGGGCAAACCGAAGCGCGGCGGCAAGAAAAAGGGTGCTCCCCAGCAGCCGCCTAATGACCCGCCCGCCCCGCCTGGCGGAGAAGGCGAAGGCAATAGCGAAACCCCGCCGCCAGCAGGTAGCGGCGAACAACAGCCGAACGGCGAAAGCAACCCATCAGCTAACAGCGATGGCGGGGAGCAGCCGCCGGCAGGCAGTGGTGAGCTGAATGTTTAACGAGCCGCTGGCGGTGTTTGTGAACTCTGCCGATTTTGGCGAAACCGCGCTGCTCGACGGGCAGCCGGTGCGCTGCATTTTCGACCGCGAATACGCCGCCGACAACGGCTACGGCATCTCGGCGGGCAATGCCGATCCGTATTTAATCTGCCTTTCCGCCGAGCTGCCGGACACGGTGGCGGAAGCGGAAATACAGGTGCGGGGCGTTGCCTACCGGGTCGCCGAAGTGCAGGCGGACGGCACCGGCATCACCGTTTTACAGTTGAGGGCGAAAAATGAGCCGGCACCAACTTACTGACATCCGCGCCGCCGCCGTGGCGCTGCTGGGAACTAAGTTTAGACGGGTGTATCCCTATCGTTGGGTCGCGCCTGCGCAAAACAAACTGCCGTGCGTGGTGGTATCGGTGGCATCCCGCAGCAGCAGCGTATTTAACGCCGCGCCGCTGGAGCTGCGGCACGAAGCGCAGCTGGCCGTTACCTGTATTGTGCAGGGCAACGACAAAACCGAAGACGTGGCGGAGGAAATGACCGCGCTGGCGGAAAAACTGTTTTACGCCAACCCCACGCTCGGCGGCGAGTTGGGCGAAGATTTGCTGCCGCTGTCGCTCACCATCGAGGCCGAAGACCAAGGCGAATACGTGAGCGTGTTTTACACCCAGCTGTGGCAGGCGGTGTGGTATGAGCAGGCTGGCGATTACGTGGGCGATGAAAACTACCACCCGCAGGCACATATCGGCCCGCCGCTGCTCACTGAAGCGCAGCTGGCTACGCACTGGCAACTGTATGGCAGCAATCCAGAGATTGATGCCGAAAACCATATCCCGAAAAGCTGAAAGGGGCTTTTATGACTACGTTTTATGTGCGACCGGTTGGCGATTACCTAATCACCGACCCGGCCACCGGCGAGCCGCTGCCGAAAGACGGCGCGCAGGTGGAAAAAAACAACTACTGGCTGCGCCGCCTGAATGCGGGCGAAGTAGAGGCGGTGGCCGGCAAAGACAAAGAGGCTAACAAATGACGATTGCATTTAATGAGATTCCCGGCACCCTGCGCGCGCCGGGCAGCCGCACCGAATTTAACAACGAGCTGGCCAAAAAAGGCGCAAATATCAAGCCTTATCGCGCCTTGCTGATTGCACCGGCCACCGGCGGCAGCGCGGAAGCAGGCAAGGCCGTGCCGATTACCCGCCTGGAGCAGGCTGCCGGTATGTTTGGTGCGGGCAGCCTGATGTATTGGGCGGCCAAAGGCTGGTTTGACAACAAAGGCGGCGACATCGAAACCTTCGCCCTGCCTTTGTCCAACACCTCCGGCTCTGCGGCCAGCGGCAAAATCCAAATTGCCGGCACGGTGCAGGATGGCGGCGTGGTGTATCTCTACATCGGTGGCCAGGCAGTCAAGCTCGCGGTCAAAGCCAACGATGGCGCGGCGGCCGTGGCTACCGCGCTGGCCGCCGCCGTGAATGCCGCCGCCGATTTGCCGGTGAGTGCACAGGCAGATGCCGGCGCAGTAACGCTAACAGCCAAAAACAAGGGCTTGCCAGGCAACGAAATTGACTTGCGACTCAACTATTATCCGCGCGACGAGCAAACGCCAACCGGCCTCACTATTTCCATCACTGCAATGGCCGGCGGCGCGGGCACGCCGGATTTGGCAGCCGCCTTGGCCGGGCTGGGTGATAAACAGTTTGATGTGATGGTGATGCCGTTTACCGATGCCGCCAGCCTGAAGGCGGTGGAGGATGAATTGGCTTCCCGTTGGGGACCGATGCGCGCCATCGGCGGTTTGGTGTTTGTCGCCAAGGCCGACAACTACGCCGGGCTCACCACGCTGGGCAACGGGCGCAATAGTCCGTTTTCGGTGATCGGCGGTTTGCCCGGCGTGCCTAATTTGCCGGTGCAGCTGGCTGCAGCGACTGCCGCACAGGCCGCGTTTGCCGCACAAAACGACCCGGCACGCCCGTTCCAAACTTTGGAACTCAAAGGCATCCTGCCGCCCGCCGACAGCGCCCAGCTTACCCTGCAGGAGCGCAACCTGCTGCTGTATAACGGCATCTCCACCTACCGCACCAACGCAGGCGGCGCGGTGATGATCGATATGCTGATCAGCACCTACAAAACCGGCAAACTGGGGCAGGCCGATGAGAGCTACCTGCTGATTAACACGGTGTGGACCTTGAGCTATCTGCGCTACGACTGGGACACCTATATCCAGCAAAAATACCCACGGCACAAGCTGGCGGACGACGGCAACAAATTCCCGTCCGGCCAGCCGATTATGACCCCATCCGGCATGAAGGCCGAAATGGTGGCGCGCGCGCAGATTTGGCAGGCGCTGGGTTTGGTGGAAAACATCGACCAGTTCACCGCCGACAGCTACGCCGAACGCAACATTGGCAACCCGACCCGCCTCGACACGTTCATGGTGCCGGACTTGGTTAATCCGTGGATTATTACCGGCAACGTGATTGCGTTTATCGTTTAACCCCTAACGCCCCGCAGGCTACCTGAAAGCCTGCGGGGTTTGGAGCAAATATCATGGCAAAATCAAACCGCCGTGCTGGCGTAATTTTTTTTAAAGTCAACGGCAACCAGTTGGATGCCAAAGGCAACTTTACCTACAACTTGGGCAAAGGCAAGCGTGAGGCGATTATCGGCGCGGACGGCGTGCACGGTTACAAAGAGACCCCGCAAACGCCGTTTATCGAGGGCGAAATCACCGACCGCCCCGATTTGAAACTGGCCGATTTAACCAGCATCGACAATGCCACCGTTACCCTGCAGTTAGCCAGCGGCAAAACCGTGGTGCTTTCCGATGCCTGGTATGCCGGCGAGGGCACGGGCAACACAGAAGAGGCTAATATCGGCGTGCGCTTCGAGAGCAAATACGAAGCGCAGGAAATTTAAAGGAAAACAAGCAAATGGATAAACTTATTATTCAATTGAGCAGCCCGATCCAGTTCGGGCGCGAAGAAATCAGCGAACTGAACATCCGCCGCCCGACCGGCCGGGATTTGATGGGCTTGGAGATTAAATTCAGCCCGGACAGCCTGATTTTGGATGCCAAAACCCTGTTTGCGCTGGTGGGCAAACTGACCAACATCCCGCCTAACGTGCTGGCGCAGATGGACAGCGCCGATGCCTTTGTGTTGAGCGCGGAGATGCAGGGTTTTTTGCTGTCTGGCCGCCAGACTGGGCAGACTACGCCGCAGTAGTGGCCTATACCTTCAAGGGCAGCGCCGGCGATGTGCTGGATTTGGACATCGAGGAGCTGCAATGGTGGTATGAACGGGCGGGCTGGATTAGGGAACAGCTGGAAGAGTAAAATAACGAGACTTATCAACTGGAGAAACGCCATGAAATATTTACCCGTTTTGCTGGTCGGTTTGCTGGCAGCCTGCGGCGGCTCGGAGAAGCCTGCCGAGCCTACCGCCGCCTCGGCAGCGGAAGTTCCCGCTCCGGCGGCTGCCAGCATGGCCGCCAGCACCCCATCGTTTACGCCTGTGCCGGATATTAAACCGGTGTGGCAGATAATGGATATTGCCGGACAGCCACAGGCGGCGGTGGAAAAAATACTGGGGCAGCCGCAGGGTGATTGCGAAAACAACAAATACGGCAAAAGCTGCCGCTACTCCGTCGCATCGGCAGATTGGGAAATTGTCTATATTAAGGGTAAGGCTGACTGGCTCACGCTAACTGATAAGCGTATCGATAATGCCTATACTGCGCCGGTGTGGCTTGGGTTGCCAAGTAATCCGCCATCTGTGGCTGCGCCCGCGCGGCTGGCTTGGGATAACTACCCGGGTTTGCTTGAGGTGTCCGCGCACATGAATGCCGATAAATCACTGCAATATCTCTACATCAAGACTGTTACCCCGTAACTGACAAATCAACCGAACGCAGAGCCTGCCGCTCTGCGTTTTTTTATGCCTGGAGTAAATGATGGCAAGGCCAAAAACCGAGATAGAAGTAACCGTACAAGACCGGGCCAGCCGCGCATTACGTACCATCCGCGAACGCTTGGGCACGTTAAACAACGGGCGCGTGGGGCGGGCGATGGCGCAGGTAGCGCGGGCAACTGATCAGGCCACTGCTACCCTGAAACATTATGCAGCGGCGGGGGCGGTGCTGGCGGCAGGTAGTGCGTTTATGGTTAAAGGGGTGGTGGATACTGCTGCCGAATTTGAGCGCTACCGCACAGTGTTGGAAACCATCGAAGGCAGCAGCGAAAAAGCCAGGCAGTCAATGACATGGGTAAGCGAGTTTGCGGCAAAAACACCCTACGAACTCAATGAGGTAAATGAAGCCTTTGTGAAACTGAAATCCTACGGCCTCGACCCGATTAAAGACGGGCTGCTGACTACGCTGGGCGACACCTCCGCCGGTATGGGCAAGCCGCTGATGCAGACGGTGGAGGCGATTGCCGACGCCATGACCGGGCAAAACGAACGCCTGAAAGAGTTTGGGATTAAAGCGGAAGCTATTAAAGGTACTAACCGCATCATCTACGAATACACCGATAAACACGGGCGCCAGATGAGGGCAATGGCAGACAAGAACAACCGCGAACAAATCCGCGCCACCCTGCAGACCATCTGGAACGAAAAATACGGCGGGGCGATGGATAAGCTGTCCAATACTTGGGGCGGCATGATGTCTAACCTATCGGACAACTGGGAGCGCTTTAAGCTGATGATCGCCGATTCGGGCGTGTTTAGCTATTTGCAGGATAAGTTGCGCGGGCTGCTGGAAAAAATCGATGCGATGGCGCAAGACGGCAGCCTGCAGAAACTGGCCGAAACCATCGGCAAAAACTTGGTAACCGCCTTTGAAAAAGCCTGGGAATTTGGTACCAAGTTATACGAGAAATTCAACGAAATCAACAATTATCTCGGCGGCTTTGGTAACACAATGCTGGTGGTGGCGGCGATTCTATCCCTGCCGCTGGTAGCGGCGTTTGTGAATGTGGCGTGGGCGGTAGGCTCGCTGGCGGTGGCTTTAATCGGCGCGCTGCCGGCGATTTGGGGCTTTACCGCCGCGCTGCTGGCCAATCCGATCACGTGGATTATCGGGCTGGTGGCGGCGTTTGCCGGTTTGGTGTATGTGATATGGCGCAACTGGGACGGCATCGGCGCCTATTTCAGCCGATTGTGGGATGAGGTGTCGGGCGCGTTTGCCGAGGCGTGGGAACTGATTAAGGAGCTGTGCGCTTCGGCGTTTGAGGCGCTTGGCTACTTATTTCTCAATTTTACGCCTGTAGGTTGGATGATCCAGTCGATGACGGCGGTGTGGGGCTACCTGAAAGGGGTGTGGCCGCAAATCCGGCAAACCTTTGTTGCCGCACTCTCCGCCATCGGTGGGGTGTTGTCCGGCTTCTCGCCGCTCAACCTGATGCGCGGCGGCTTTGAGACGCTGAAAGGCTATATTGCCGGGGTGTGGGACTGGATACGCGAAAAGCTGCAGTGGGCATTGGATAAACTGGAATCACTGGGCAACACCGTGCGTTCGGTGTTCGGTGGAGGCGATGGCGCGGCGGCTCCGGGTACGGGCCCTGCAGGTGCGCTGGTGGGTAAAACGCAAAACCTGAATAAGGTGGCGGTACATATTGACCACAGCAATGTGCCGCGCGGCACGCGGATGCAGGCTCGGGCCAGCAACGGCGTGCAGTTGAGCACTAAGCAAGGTTACAGCCTGGCAACTTAGGAGCAAAAAAATGGCGTGGAAAGACAGGCTACGGCCGGCCTCTTTTAAACAGGCGGCATTCGGCGTGGAAGCGCACAGCAGCGAGCAGGGTCGGCGGGTGGTGGTACACGAATACCCAGGCCGCGACAAGCCCTACGTGGAAGACCTCGGCGCGAAGGCACGGGGTTTTACGCTGCGCGGCTTTGTGGTGGGCAAGGACTACCAGCAGGCGCGTGATGCGCTGCTGGATGCGGTAAACGCTCCCGGGCCCGGCCAGTTGGTGCACCCGTATTTCGGCGCGCTGCGCGTGGTATGCACAGCGGTAAGCGTGAGCGAGAGCGGCGAAGCCGGCGGCATGGCGGTGTTTGATTTAACCTTCGTGGAAGCAGGCGAGAGCCGCTATCCGGCGGCGGAATCCGACCCGGCAGGCAGTCTGTTGGATGCGGCGGATACGCTGGATGGGCAGCTGGCCGAAGCCTTCGGCAAGTGGTTTGATTTGGACGGCTTGCCGGATTTTTTAAGCCGCGACAATCTGCAGGCGCTCACCGAGCGTATCCAGCGACTGACTACGGTGGGCGGTCTGCTGGATTTGTCCAAACAATCGCCGTTTTTGCGGCAGGTGCGGCAGTTGTTGGATGCGGTAGGCGAGCTATCGGCAACACCGGCGGTGTTGGGTAGCCGCATCATCGGACTGTTTACCGATTTAACCGGCAGCTTCGGCCAGCCTTTGGGCGGCATTATGGGGCTGGCCAAGGCGTTTTGCACAGGGAAGCGCGAAGTATCGCGCGGGCTGCCAGCCAACCCTACGCCGTATCAGCGTGCCGAATCCAACCGGCAGGCGGTGCAGGTGTTGTTTGAGGCTGCGGCTTTAAATGCGGCTGCGGCCACGGCGGTTGTGCGGCCGGATGATGTGCATATCGAGCTGCCGCAGCCGGGTGGCAATTTCGGTGGCGGCAGCAACCAACCATCCAGCCGCATTGCGCCGAAGGCGGCCGCCGCCCCGCTGTTTGAATCGCTGGATGAGGCGGTGGCGCTGCGCCGCCTGCTATTGGCGTGGTTAGACGAGCTCGCGCCGCAGCTGCCGGATTCGGCATTTTCGGCGGCGCAGGATTTGCGCGCCGCTATCGTGCAGGCTTTGCCGGACACGGAAAACGAACTGCCGCGCCTAGTGGATTACACCCCGCAGCGCCCGCTGCCGGTGGTGGTATTGGCTTATCGCTTGCACGGCGATGCGCGGCGCAGCAGCGAGATTTTGCGGCATAACCCGGTCGCGCATCCGGGCTTTATGCCGGTGCGCCCGCTGCGGGTGTTGTCGGATTAAGGAGCAGTAAATGGCTATCGAGCTATTGGTAAACGGCGTTTTGTACGGCGGTTGGACGAGCGTATCCATCAGCCGTAGCATCGGCACTGCCGCTGGTGCATTTAACATCGAGTGCACCGAAAACGTGGGCGGCGAGGCAATACATTGGCCGATCCGCCCGAACGACGAGTGCGAAGTGCGGGTGGCCGGGCAGGTGGTGATTAAGGGCTATATCGACAAAACCACGCTCGATGTATCGGACAGCAGCCACAGCATTGCCGTGGCCGGACGGGATAAAACCGGCGATTTGGTGGATTGCGCCGCTGCCGTGAAGCAATGGCGTAATGTGTCGATTTTGGACTTGGCTAAAGAGCTGTGTGCACCGTTTGGTATCGAGGTGGTGTTGGAGACCGAGCCGGGCAAGCCGCTGGCGGTGTTTAAAACCGAGCCGGGCGAAACGGTATTTAAAGCCTTGGAACGGGCGGCGAAAATCGCCGGTATTTTGCTGGTACAGGCACGGGGCGCATTGGTTTTGACCCATGCCGGAGCACAACAGGCGGCTACGCCGCTGGTTTTAGGCGGCAACATCAAATCCGGCACGGCCGATTACGATTATTCGGAGCGGTTTTCAGAATACACCATCACCGGCCAGCGGGCGGGCAAAGACAACGACCACGGCAAGGCGGCGGCTCATGTGCGCTCTGCAGTTAAGGATGAGGCCATCAAGCGCCACCGGCCGTTTGCCAAATCCGCCGACGGGCAGGCTACGCCCGAGATGGCACGGCGGCAGGCGGAATGGGAAAAGCAGGTGCGCGAAGCGAAAAGCACCCAGCTATCCTGCACGGTGGCGGGCTGGACGCAGCACAATGGCCAGCTGTGGGACATCAACCAGCGGGCACAAGTGGAAGCGGCTACGCTGGCAGTACAGGGCGAATTGCTGATTTCGGCGGTCGAGTACGGCTACGATGATTCGGGCGAGATAACCAAAATCGAGCTAATCCGCCCGGAAGCGCTGCTGCCATCGCCCGAAGCAGCGGAAAAAGCCAACCGCAACACCGCCGCCAAACCCGCACGCGGTAAAGGCCACAGTGGCGGTAAAGGCCGCAGTGGCGGCAAACGCGGGCGGCAGGGTAAGGGGCAAAATGCGGTATCCGGCGATGTGCTGGTGATCAAACCCGATGCGCAAGGCAATTACAAACCCGGAAACTTTGAAAGAGGAAAATCATAATGCAGGCGCTGAAAAACATGATCGGCCGCGCGATTTTAAATTTAATTAACGATGCCGCCGCCACGCAAACCGTTACCCTGGAGGCGCAGGCGGGCGATGTGCATGACGAGGTGGAGCTGTTCCAGCCATTCGGTTTTTCGGCACATCCGCCGGTGGGCAGCGAGGCGGTGGTGGTATTTGTGGCGGGAAACCACGACCACCCGATTGCCTTGTGCGCCGAGCACAAGGGCACGCGCCGCAACAATCTGGCCGAGGGTGAGGCGGCGGTTTACAACCTATGGGGGCATCACATCACGCTGTACAAAGACAAATGCGTGATAGAGACCCCTGTGTTTGAGGTTAATGCCAAAACATCAGCCACCATCAAAGCGCCGAAAATTACGCTGGACGGCGAAGTAAACGGCACCAAATCGGCGGTGTTTGCCCAAGACGTGAAAGACCAAGGCGGCAAATTTAGCATGGGCTGGATGCGTGCGCTGTTTAACCGCCACACCCACCACGAAAACGACGGCGGCGGCAATACCGACCAGCCGAACGAACAAATGGAGTAAGCACTATGCTGGGACTGATGCCTCAAGCAGACGGCGGCTGCCGCCTGTTGTTTGCCGGGGTGGATTGGCTTAAATCGGCAGTATGGATGAGCCTGGGCACCGACCGGCGCGCCGAAAACGACGATGTACTGCCCGGCGGAGACGGCGACAAGCGCGGCTGGTGGGGCGATAGCTTCCGCCCGCGCCGTATCGGCTCGCGGCTGTGGCTGCTGGAACGGCAGAAAATTACTGCCGACACCTTGCTGCGGGCGGAGGAATATGCCGCCGAGGCGCTCGCCTGGCTCACGGAAAAGAAAATCGCGGCGGCGGTGCGGGTGCGGGCGGAACGGCACACGCTCACTTGCGCGATGTTGTATATCGAAATCGAAAAAGACGGCGGAGAAATCCGCCGTTTTGATTATTTGTGGAGCGTAAATCATGGCGTTTGAACGACCAAGCCTGCCGGAATTGTGCCGGCGGGTGGAATTGGACATCAGCAGCCGCCTCTCGCCCTACCCGCATCCGCAGGAAGGCGATGTGGCGGCAGTATTCGGCGCGGCTTTGGGGGCAGCATCGCACCTCTTGCACGGGCATTTGGATTGGATTGCCCAACAGATGCTGCCTATCACGGCCGCAGGCGATGAGCTCGACCGCCACGCTCGCACCTGGCTTACCGTGCCGCGCAAGCCCGCCGCGTTTGCCAGTGGGCAGGCCACTGTGTCGGGCAGCCCGCCTTTGGTGGGCGATGAGCTGCGGCGTGAAGACGGCGTGCGCTATTCGGTGCGCGCGGTGGCCGGCAATACAGTGCAGCTGGATGCGTTGGAGCCGGGCCCGGCCGGCAACGCCAGTGCCGGGGCAGTGTTGCGCCACAGCGGCGGAACGGCCACGGTGGATAGTGGCGGCCTCTCCGGCGGCGCGGCAGCAGAAAGCGACGAATATCTGCGCGAACGCTTGCTGCAGCGCATCCGCAATCCGCCGATGGGCGGCAGTGTGGCGGACTATATCCGCTGGGCGCTCGAGGTGCCGGGTATTGCTCGCGCTTGGGTTAAACCAAACAGCGGCGAGATTAACCACGTCGTGGTGTATGTGGCAGGCGGCGACAACATCGTGCCCAATAGCACGCTGCTGGATGCGGTACGGCAGCATTTAGAGCTGCTGCGTCCGGTAACGGCGCGGGTGTCGGTCATCGCGCCGCGCCTGAAAACCGTGGCGCACCGCATCAAAGTGTATCCCGATACCGCCGCTGTGCGGCAGGCGGTGGAAAACTCACTGCGTCTGTTTTACCGGCGCGAAGCTTCGCTGGGCTCGGTTATCCGTATCTCGCGCATCAGCGAGGCGGTTAGTTTGGCGGCGGGCGAAACACACCATATGTTGCTTGCGCCCACAGCGGATGTGGTGTGTGAGCAAGACGAAATCGCGGTGCTGGGAGGTATCTCGTGGACTTAAGCATCAGGCAGGCTGCCTACCGCAGCCAACTTACCGCGCTGTTGCCCACCGGTCGCGCCTGGGCAATCGAATCCGACCCGGCGCTGGCCGATTTTATCGCTGCGCTGGCATTAGAGCTTGCCCGTATTGAGCAACGCGCCACCGAACTGCTGGCGGAAGCCACTCCATACGGCGCATACGAAACATTGCCGGAGTGGGAGGCTACTGCCGGGCTGCCAGATGAATGCAGCGCAGCGGCAGCCGGAGATATTCAGGCGCGGCGCATGGCGCTGGTGGCGCGGCTGGCTGGCGGCGGGGCGCAAAGCAAGGCGTTTTATTTGCACCTGTTGCGCGTATCGGGCCAGCCACAGGCGGAAATCACCGAGTTTTACCCGGCCACCTGCAATGATGACTGCAACGCCGCGTTGTACTCCGACAACGACAGCTATTGTTGGGCGGTATCGTTGCGCGGCAGCGGAGACCACCGACCGGCCAACTGCAACGATGATTGCAACAGCCCGCTGCAGCTGTATCAAAGCAGCGCTATTGAGTGCGTGCTCAACAGGCTTAAACCGGCGCACACTTATCTGATTTTTAAATATGTTTAGGAGCGATTGATTATGCAGCGGATTTCCACTTCTTCCGCCGTTGCCGACCTGTTCGGCAACGGCAAAGCAGGTTTTAGAAACGGCGATTTGCCGCGTGGCGTGCTGCCTACGGCGTTTAACGCCGAATGGTGCAACCATGTGCAGGAGGAGATTTGTAATGTGATTGAGGGCGCGGGTGTGGCGCTTAATCCCGATAAGCGCGACCAGCTGCTTGCCGCCCTGAAAAAACTAATCGACGAGCAGGCCGGCGGCAAAGGCCTGCCCGTAGGCGCAGTAATCGGCTTTCCGCGCGCCGTCACCAACCCCGAAGGCTACCTGAAAGCCGACGGCAGCACCTTTAATCAATCTACCTATCCCGACCTATACCGCGTATTGGGTGGCAACAAGCTGCCCAATCTCACGCGCTCCAACGTAGGCATGACCGCCTACTTCCCGTTTGGCGACATCCCGGACGGCTGGATTAAGTACGACGACATCTCTACCAAGGTCACGCAGGCTGCCTATCCCGAGCTGTATCGCAAGCTGGTGGCGCAGTACGGCTCAATCGATGCGGTGCCCAAGGCCGAAGACCGCTTTATCCGCAACGCTGCGGGCGGCCTCACGGTTGGTACGCAACAGGGCGACGCCATCCGCAATATCAAGGGCAAAACATCGTTCTGCGGAGACGACAATGGCTCGCTAGGTATCGGCCCGAAAGACCCGGATGGAGTGTTCGGCGGCGAAGGCTCACCGAGCGTCTACACCGCCGATGGTGACGGCCGCCGCCAAGGTTATAACTATCTGACGTTTGATGCCTCACGCAGCGTGCCGGTGGCGGACGAGGTGCGCCCCAAAGCAATTGTGATGGTGTTGTGCATCAAGGCTCAAAACAGCCTGGACGACGTGGTGATGTGGGTTAAGGCGTTTGGCAAGGTTACCAACGACGGTGCGCTGGACGCCTCCAAATTAGCGCAAGACCTACAAGGCAAGGCCAATAAAAACGAGGTGGCTCCGCTCAACCATACGCACCGTGCTGCAGATATTACGGATTTATCGCAGGCCGTCGGCGCTTTATTCGCCGGCCAGCTGACCGGCACCGGCTATCAGAAACAACCGGGTGGGCTGATTGTCCAATGGCTCACGATTGACAAACCCATCGGCTCATTGGCCGGTAATTACAATTTCCCGCTCGCCTTTCCCAATGCGTGCCTGTCTCTGCAGGTGCTGACCCAGAAAAAAACTTTCTCGGGTTGCGGTTTGATTACCCGTGCCGCCATCGTATCTGCCGCCGCATTCTCGTTGCATGAAGACAGATTTTCGAATACAGGGTTGGGTACTGCGGCGCTGACTTATGTATTGGCCATCGGCCATTAGGAGCAAACCATGATTTTTTACTCAAAATCGAATCAGGCGTTTTACGACGACACTATCCACACTAGCCTGCCTGAAGATGCGCTAGAGATTAGCCCCGGGCAGCACGCCGCGTTACTAGCCGGGCAATCTGCTGGGCAGGTGATTATGCCGGGCAAAGACGGCAAGCCCGTACTGGCCGACCCTGCGCCCAGTCATCTGCACCAATGGAGCGGCAAAGAATGGACGTTGGATAAAGCCGCTACCTCACAGTTGCTGGCCGAATCAATCGACAAAGGCACTAAGGAAATTAACGATTTGGTGGATAAAGCCTATCGCCATGTAACCCGTTTCCAGCCTGAATATGAAGTGCGCGAACAACAGGCAAGGGACTACAAGGCCGGCGGCTGTAAAGGCGAAGCACCGCTGCAAGTGGCGGCATTTGCCAAGCCTGCCGGGAAAACCGCCTGCGAAGCGACCGACATCATCATTGCCCAAGCCGATAACCTGCGCATGGTCATGGGCAAACTGGGCGCATTGCGGATGCGCAAGTTTGAACTGAAAGGGCTAAAGACTGCCGCCGAAGTAGAGAAACGCACGGCGGAAATCTTGGCGGAGATTAGGCCGATTGCCGACAAGCTGGGCGAGGTGGGCAAATGAGTAATCGTCAAATCTACCTCGCCTTGTACAAAGGCCGCCGCGACGGTACAGGCTGGCGCGTGTGGGCGGCACGGTTTACCGATGGGCTGACCCGTGTTTTGACACGCGGGCGGTACTCACATTGCGAGATTGCGGTAAGGCTGCCTGAAACGGCAGGCGGGCAGAAATACGAGTGCTATTCCGCCAGTCTGCGCGATGGTGGGGTGCGCCGCAAAGTGATGCCGCTGCCATCGGCCAAGTGGGATCTGATTGCACTACCGGACAGCGTGGGCGGGCGGCTGCATAGCTTGTGGAAGGAAACCCAAGGCCAAGGCTACGACCTGCCCGGCGCGTTCGGCGTGGTATTCGGGCTACCTGAAAACCGCCGCCGCTGGTTTTGCAGCGAATGGGCGGGCAAGGCTTTGGGGTTGTCCGAGAGCTGGCGTTTTAGCCCGAACGATTTAGCCGCGATTTTTAAAGGAGACTGTCATGTTTGAGCGAGCGAAAACTTGGTATAACCGTTTGACTTCCTGCCGCTTTTGCCGATACGCGAAAGCGGCTTTGTCTTGGGCGTGGAATCTGCGCTTTTTGCCGGATTCAGCGCGGCGCTGGGTGTTTGGCACGGGCACGCGGGCGCTGCAAATCGTCAATATCGGCTTTTTGCTGGTTTGGGCTTGGGTGTTTGGTGTAAACGGTTTTGGCTCGCTGCCGCTGTGGACGGGGCTCACCAAATTGCCGCGCTGGTTTGTGGTGCTCATGCTGTTGCTGTTGGCGCTGCTGTCGGCGTGGTCGATGTGGAGCAGCAGCCCGCGCAGTCATGCGGTGGGGGTGGGGGCGCTGCGGATTACGCCGCTGATTTGGCTGCTGCTGGCAACCAGCTTTTGGGTGCGGCATACGCCGGCGGCGCAGGTGGTGGGCTATGTATTCGGCATTTGGAGCCTGGCGGTTTGGCTGGTGGGCGAGCATTTGCAGGATATGTTGCGTGATGAGAGACAGGCCGCGCAGACGGCCGGAAAGAAGGCATCGTGAATGATTTGCTTGCGGGATTTTTTGCCAGCAAAACGCTGCTGGCGGTTGTGGGCGCGTTTGTCGGCTCGCTGCGGGTGTCGATGCGCGCGAAAGATAAAAGCACCTCGGCCAAGTGCGGCGACCTGATTGCGGCGCTATTTTTGTCGCTGGCGGTGGTGGACGACCTCACGCCCAAGGATATGCCGCGCCTGGCATTAATGGTGGGGATACTGGCTGGGACGATGTGCGATGTGCTGCTGGATTCGGCGCGTGCGCTCTCGCCCGATACGGCGGGCGGTATCTTGGATTTTGTGCTGGGCAAGCTGGGCTACCACCGCCAGCCCGCCGCCGAGAAGCCGCCGGTGGCGGCGGACGATGACGAGCCGCCCCCGCCGCCGGAATAGTTTGACGACCGCCGCCTCTGCCCGCTGTATCCGGGTACGCGGCGGTTATTACTTCAGGCTACCTGAAAAAAGATAGCCCCTAACCGTGTTGCTCCAGCCCGCAGGCTGGCATGGTTAGGGGAGTTATTGGGGTGCATTATAGCCATCTTCAGGCTACCTGAAAACCAGTTATTAAGTAATCCTTAATAACTGAAATAAGTCTAGCTGGAAAAATCAATGACTTACGTTTCTGCCCGCTATTACGCGGGCTTTTTGTTTGGAGGTTAAAAATGACGAAACAAACCGAATTGCCGTGGATTGCTAAGGCGAAAAGCCACTTGGGCTTGCGTGAGATACCGGGCCAGCAACACAACCCGGAAATCCTAAGCTGGCTGAAAAAGTTCGGCGGCTACAACGGCGAAGAGAAAGCCTGGTGGGCAAACGATGAGGCGGCGTGGTGCGGCTTGTTTGCCGGTATGTGCTTGGGCGAAGCTGATCGCTTTGTCGTGCCGCAATGGTATCGCGCGGGCGCGTGGGCGGATGAGCGCTACCTTACCCGCTTGAGCAAGCCGGCCTATGGCTGCCTGGCAGTCAAAAAACGCACCGGCGGCAATCATGTGATGTTTATCGTTGGCAAAGACAGACAAGGCCGCCTGATGGGGCTTGCTGGCAACCAAGGCAACCGCGTGAGCATCATCCCGTTTAACGCGGCGGAATTGAGCTTTTGGTGGCCGAGCTACTGGCGCGATAAGCAGTGCGTTAAATCCGAGCCTACCGCCGTCCGCTACGAGCTGCCGCTGGTGGATGCCACCGGCAAACAGGGCGAGAGCGAGGCATAGTATACAGCCGATTAGGTGCGCCGCATGATTGCCGAGCAGGAGGCGGCGCTGGCCGATGCCGAGGCCATCGGTGATGCCTATGCCGCCCGCCATGCGGAGCACGAATTGCGCAACTATCGGCAGTTTTTGGGGCGGCTCGAGCCGCAGAAAGAGTAAAAAAATGTGGATTGTGAAATATTGGAAACCGCTTGCCATTGCCGCCCTGCTGGCGGCGGTGGTGGGCGGTGAATATTGGTACGGTGAGCAGCGCTACAGCGCGGGCCACCGTGCTGCCGAGACCAAGCTGAAGCAACAGCAAACCGAAGCACTGGCGAAGCAAACCGGTGCAGTATTGGAAAAAGAAAGGCAGGCGCAGGCGGCATTGACTGCCGCGCAGGCCGAAGTGGAAAAGGAAAGAGAAAATGCAAAAATTGCTGTGGATAATCTGCGCGGCGAGCTTGAGCGCGTGCGCGCCTACGCCGCTGCCCGTAGTCGCTCCCTGCCCCAAGCCGCCGGCACCGCCGGCGCGGTTGATGAAGCCGTTGCCCGTGGCTGGCAGTTATTCGGAAGCTGCGCGAAAGAATATGCAGGATTGGCAGAAATAGCCGACACCCAGCGCAACGACTTGGCCGAGTGGCAGGCGTATGGGCGCGTGGTGGCCGATACGGCAGATAAGTAAACCCCGCCGCTTTGCGGCGGTTTTGTTTTGGGTGTGTGAAATGATTAAGCAAGAATTTGCCGGCGCAACGCTCTACTTGGGCGATTGCGCCGGCGTTTTGCCGGCGGTACTGGCTGAAAACAAGGTGGATGCGCTGATTTCCGACCCGCCGTATTTGATTGGTGCGTCTGGCGCTGGGATGGGTGCCGGTCGGAAATACCTGCAGGACATCAAAGGTAATATCGATAGTGGATTTGATACGGACTTGCTCGGACAGTTTGAAAACTGGTTTGTGTTTTGCACCAAGGCGCAGCTGGTGGATTTGTTCGCGCAGGCGGAAAGGCAAGATTTGCGCTGGCAGCTGCTCACCTGGAACAAGAAAAATCCTACCCCGCTTACCTGCAATAACTACCTGCCGGACACGGAATACATGGTGCACGCCTTTAAAAAGCACATTTGGGAGAGTAAAACCCGTTTTGTGGTGGGCAATGTGGAGAAAAATCCGTTTGACCATCCCACGGTAAAGCCGCTGTATGTGATGTATAAGGCAATAGCCAGCGCCTCTGCGCCGGGCGATTTGGTGTTAGACCCGTTTATGGGCACGGGCAGCACGGGCGTAGCAGCATTGCAGCGCGGGCGGCGCTTTATTGGTATCGAGCGCGAGCCGAAATATTTTGATATTGCCTGCCAGCGCATCGAGCACGCGCTGGCGCAAGGGCAGTTGTTTTGATTTCAGGCTACCTGAAAAAAGGCTATCTGAATTTTCAGGTAGCCTTTGATTGTCACTGTATAAGAAAGTAGGATTTACGAGAAGCTAATATTTAGACTTTTACCGAGCTTCGAGGCGGCTTTTTCCAAAAAGTCTATTTTAGTATTATGCCGCAGGTCGAATAAGCGGTCAATTTGCGGCATGTGCACATCTAGCCTCCGTGCCATTTCCGCCTTGCGCACGCCTTGGCTGACCATCTCGTTGAGCAGCAGCACTTTGGCGGTTTCCAGCGCCGGCAGTGCTACAACAGGCTGCCCTTCGGTAGGCTCTGAAGGCATGGGCACAGCCCGGCGGTCTTCAAAGTATCCGTCCAGTGCGCAAAGCAGCCCGTCCAGCGCCTCAATCGCCGCGCTCTCTTCATCTTCGCCTACCGCCGCCGCCTCCGGAATATCCGGAAAGGTTACTAAAAATGTACCGTTATCATCCGGGGTTAAAATATAGGGATAAGCTAACATAGTATTTACCTCCGTTTTATTTTTCTTACTTTTTTGTCTGTAAGGCAGCCCTTTCGGGCTACCTCCTATTATTTAAGACCTAAGTCTTTCTTGATTTTTCTGACTAAGCCCGAACCGATTTCTTTACTGCCGTGGTCTGGGAAAACCGAAGTTTTATTTCCTAATCTAATGTTTTGGTGGCTTCCGCGTTTTTGTGTGGTGAACTCAACGCCCTGAGTTTTTAGCCATTTCTTAAATTCACTGTATTTCATCTCTACCTCCTTTCTTATACAGTGGAGGTATAATACAACAAAAATGTTGTATTCGCAAGAAGAAAATTAAACTTTTTTGTTGTGTTTTCCAATGAAGGTGATAATGTAGCATTTTTAAAATCTATTTCTGATTTTTTCTGATTATTGCCGATAAATTGGAGGTGCGCTGCTTTTTAATGCAACATACTTATTTTATTCTATTGTTTTTAAATTAAAATCAGAATCCCCGTGGGCGTGCCAGAATTCTTAAAAAACGCTCCTGCTTTTTGCAGGGGCGTTTTTTGTTTTCAGACGGCCTGTCGCTGTGAAAATATCTTTA
>ERZ773072.191-NODE-191-length-38089-cov-11.156413_pt1 | contig 38089 bp, 40 predicted proteins | sample MGYA00580617_ERZ773072 | MGnify/ENA primary metagenome ERZ773072 (study PRJEB29015, sample SAMEA2737970) | human oral metagenome | biome: human oral; feature: human-associated habitat; material: dental | place: China | collected 2122 ...
TCGGGGCCGGAGGTTCCTCCGGACACCCGTGTCACCGACTGCGTCGATACATGCGGTTCGGGCGCCTATGACGACCAGGATCCCGAGCCGGGGGCGTTCAGCCTCACCGGCCTGAAGTGGGGCACCTACACGATTCAGGAGGCTCAAGCCCCGGAGGGCTATATCGCCGCCACCGGTGAGTTCGCATTCACGCAGATCAAGGGCTCCGCTCTTGAGGGGACCCTGGTTCCCGTTGAGGGCGTCGCGAACAACGGCGTCATCAACAAGCGGCTCATCGGGTCAGTGGCCTGGAAGAAGATCGACGCGGACAACGCTGCGCCGCTGTCCGGATCGACGTGGACCCTCACCGGGCCGGGCGTGCCCTCGGGCACGGTAGTGGCCGACTGCGACCAGGATCCCTGCGAGGCGGGCGACTACAAGGACCAGGATCCCGTCGCCGGTTCCTTCAAGGTCGGCGGGCTGAACTGGAGCGACCAGGCGTACAGCCTCACGGAGAAGGAGGCTCCTGCCGGCTACAAGCTGGACAAGACCCGGCACGAGTTCACGATCTCGACGGACGCCCTTGACTACTCCTTCGACGAGGCCTTCAAGAATTCCAAGACCATCGTTCCCGGTCTGCCGCTGACCGGCGGGCTCGGTGCGGCCATATTCCTGATAGGCGGCGCGGTGCTCCTCATCCTCGCCGTGGTCGCCGGAATCGTGAGGAGGCGCCGCTCGCAGACCGTTCAGTAAGGACACACTCGGCTGCCTGATCGGGAGCCGCTCTCCGGCTCCCGATCATGAGCACGACAACCGGGCGAAGCCCCGTCCCCGGGCGAGCGCTTTCCCTCGCTTCGTGTCCCCATCACCGCAATCCCCAGCATCCGCATGACTCTGTCGTGCACGATGAAAGGACAATCACAGCAATGAATACGACTGCTCGCACCTTCGGGTGCAGGGTCGCTGCCGCCGTTGGAGCGTTCGCTCTCGCCCTTGTCGGCCTGGGCGGTACGACGACCACCGCCCGGGCTGCCGATCTCGGCAACATCGATTCGGGCCGAACCGGCTCGCTCCTCATTCACAAGCACGAGTCGGGCTCCCAGAGCGCTGACGGCACTCCTGACGGTCAGACGCCGTCGGGCGGCGCGGGCGTCGCCGACGTGGTCTTCACCGCCAACCAGCCAACCGACGACATTACTCCACCGCCAACCACCTGGCATGCTACTGTCCTCGCCATGGAAGACCGCCGCGTCGACAAAGTACTCCTCACCCCCACCACCAACCTAAACTAAGGAATAAGCTATGGGAGTCATCACCACCATCACCCTCATTATCGCCCTCCTCGGCGGCAATGCCCTTTTCGTTGCTGCCGAATTCGCCCTCATTTCTTCTCGCCGTGACCGCATCGAAAACCTCATTGCCAACGGCAATACCAGAGCAAACCGAGTCCTCGGCGCCATATCACACCTCTCTATCAACCTCGCCGCCTGCCAACTCGGCATCACTATTTGTTCCCTCATTCTCGGCAAAGTCGCCGAACCTGCCATCGCCCACTACCTAACAATCCCCTTCGAACACCTCGGCATTCCCCACCAGCTTCTGCATCCCCTTTCTTTCGTTCTCGCCCTCGCCATCATTACCTATCTCCATATCCTCCTTGGCGAAATGGTGCCCAAAAACATTTCCCTCACCAACCCGGAAACCCTCGCCATCTGGCTCACTCCCCCACTACTGTTTTGGGCACGACTCTCTCGTCCCCTCATCAGCATGATGAACGCCGTCGCCCGCCACACCCTCAAACTCGTTGGCATCGAACAGCGCGATGAGCTCAATGCCACCGTCGACGAAAACCAGCTCAAAACCATGATTACCGAATCCCGCTCCGAGGGCCTCCTCGATGCGGAAGAACACGCCCGCCTCAGCAAGGCCCTCCGCAGCGGTCGCACCCTCGCCGAAGTCATGATCCCTCTCACCAAAGTCCGCACCCTCACCTTCGGTGCCCGCGGCCCCCTGCTCACCGACGTCGAACAAGCCGTCCGAGAAACCGGTTTCTCCCGCTTCCCCGTCGAAACCACCCCCGGCACCTTCCAGGGATATGTCCACGTCAAAGACGTCCTCGACCGGTTTGACGCCGGCAAAACCTACCCACCCAACGCTATTGTTCACCGCAGCGAGATTCGTCCCCTCCACAATATCGACGTTAACGAAACCCTCGACCGGGCCCTCCACGACCTCCACCACAAATCCGCCCACATGGCCCAAGTCCGGGACCACGGCCGCGTCGTCGGCGTCGTCACTCTCGAAGATCTTATCGAGGAATACCTTGGCACCTTCAACGACTGGACCCACAGCAATAACCGTGGCGGCAACACCACACCACCAGCAGCATGAACATCCTCACCGAAACCGAATGGCGCGCCCACAACAATAACCACATCACCCGTGCCCGCCGCTACACGGACGACCACCTCGCCCGTCGTAAAGCCGGCACCACCCACCCCATCTTCGATTTCCTGTTCGAGTACTACCCCATCCGAATCTCGCACCTCCACCGCTGGCACCCCGGCATCGGCATTGGGCTCACCGATCCGCAGCGCACTAGTCCTCACAGCGCCTGGCGGTACTATCACCACCACAATGGGGTAACCACAGCAGACGTGTCCGCCTTCCTCGCCGCGCATAAACCTGCCATCACCCAAATCCGCACCATCCTCACAAACACCACCGCCAACCCCACCCGTTTCGACTGCTTTGGCCTGCACGAATGGGCCATGGTTTACCGCACCGACCATCCCCGCCACAATCTTCCCCTCCGGCTTACCCCCGCGGAAACCAACCAGGTCGTAGAACAGCACACCATTAAATGCACCCACTTTGATGCTTACCGATTTTTCACCCCCGGAGCCCAACCCCTAAATCTCACAGTTTTAACCCGTGAGAACCGGGAGCATGGGGAACAACGGGGGTGCCTACACGCCACGATGGATTTGTATAAATGGGCGGCGAAATTGGGGCCGCTCATTCCCGGGGATTTATGGTTGGACACGTTCGAATTGGCATGGCAAGCCCGTATTTTGGATATGGAAGCGTCCCCGTATGATTGCCGAAGTTTAGGGTTTGGGGTGGTCCCGATTGAGACCCCCGAGGGGAAGCACGAGTATGTACGTCGGCAACGATTATTGGCTCATGCGGGGGATTTATTACGACACCGGATCCTGACCACGATCGAGCAGGCATTCGCGTTCAACTATAACTAAACGGTAACATTGGAGATTAATGCCGGCCCTTTGAATAAAAGTTATATGCCGGAAAATCTTTGTCGCGGCAACATGATAGAAAGGGTATCTCTGCCATGGGGCGCCATTCCGATGGACTCACCAATTACAAGTTTTCCACGCATGTGTATGTGGTTATCGCGTGTTTAGTTGTTGCCGTCATCATTATTGTGTTTTGGGTTAAGGCAATTAATGGTGATTCGACTACGGATAAGTCGAAGTGCTTGGCTGGTGATCTCACGGTGAAAATAGCGTCGTCGGCGGGGGCAGAGTCGTTGGCCACTAATGTTATCGACCAATATAATGCGAAGAAACCGGTGGTGCGGGATCATTGCATTACTGCGGAGGCCACCAAGTCGTTGGCGGAGGCGAGTGCGTATATTACTGACGAGTCGGATGGTGTGGCGGCGCAAGCGGTGACCCAGGCGCAGCGGGCGCCGGCGCAGGCCGCGGCGGAATGGCCGATCGTGCAGGTAATGAAGGTGGGGATTGCGTCGACGGAACGCGATGTCAGCCGGGAGAAGCTCACCGATGTGACCTACCCGGTCAAGGATAATGCGATGGCATCGGCGCTGGTTGCGGCCAGTTTGAATAATAATTCGGTGGACGCCACGAAGCAGGCGTTGACAAAGGATAAATCGGTGACGGTCGCATCTGCGGTACAGGACGGCAAGAAATTCATTGTTGTCAACGAAACAAGTGCGCCGGCGAATTACACGTTTACCGAGATCAAGGATGTGGTGCAGCCGGTACGGGTGGTGTCGTTGACGGCCACGGATACGGTCGCGGAGGATGCGGTGCGGGCCGGGGCGGATCTTGGTTCCAGCATGGTCAACGCGGATGCCGGGAAGCAGGCCACGTCGGTGACTTCGTTGGCGGCGACGCAGGCGTTGCAGCAGTTTGATACGGAAGCGAATTCGGCGGCGCCGGCATCTCCTGCTCCCGCTCCGGCCCCGGAGGCCCAGCCGCAGGCCGCGGCAAGTGCTGTGACGAGTGCGAATACGTTGTTCCTGTTTGATACGTCGGCGGCGATGGCGCAGGCGTCGGATGATGGCCGAACCTGGTTCCAGGTGGTTTCGAATGCGATTGCGCAGGCGGTACCGATGGTGGGGGCACAGCACCAGGTGGCGTTGTGGAATTATTCGTCACCGCTGAACCCGGGGGTGAAAAAGGGGTGGCGGGAGAATGTGAGTTTTGCCTCGTCGATGACGAATGAGCAGATTGGGAATACGGCGATTGGGTTTACTACCGGTGGTGTGCCGCAGACTCGGGCGGCGACGGTGGCGGCGGTGAATTATGCCACGTCGTATGCGAAGGAGTCTGGTCAGCCTGCCCGGGTAGTGCTCATTACTACTGGCACGTCGGATTTGGGGGACATGTCGGCGGTGACGCAGGCGCTGTCCGCGGCGAAGGCTGCGAAAGTGGAGCTGTCGGTGGTGCATGTGGGTACTGGTACGCAGGACAGCGAGTTAATGAAGGCAGCCCAGGCATCCGAGGTGGTGACGACCGCTGATAATGTGGCGGATGTGATAGAAAAGCTCAGTGGGGTGAAATAAGAGAAACCGACTGTTACGTCGGTTTTTTAGGAGCTTTTGCGACGCCTAGCGGCGAGTTCATCGACCTCCGATTCTGGGGTGGTGTCGGTGGTGGCGGGTTGGTCGACTCGTTCCGAGGGGAATGCGGAAATGGTGCCGGTGAGTTCTTTCATGATGCCGGGCACCGCAATGCCGAACACGCCTTGTCCGCCGCCGAGCAGGTCAATGACTTCCTCAGCGCTGCGGCATTCGTAAACGGTGGTGCCGTCAGAGACGAGGGTGATTTCGGCGAGGTCTTCGACGCCAAGGTCGCGGAGCTTATCGACGGCCTGTCGAATGTTTTGGAGGGAAATGCCGGTGTCTAACAGTCGTTTGACGATTTTTAGGACCAAAATGTCTTTAAAGGAGTAGAGGCGTTGCGACCCGGAGCCGCGGGCGGTGCGGATACTAGGCTCGACGAGTTTGGTGCGGGCCCAGTAGTCGAGTTGCCGGTAGGTGATGCCGGCGACTTGGCAGGCTATGGGCACTCGATAGCCGAGGGCTTCGTCGGGTCCTCCCATATCGAAGAGTGATTCTTGAATGGGGTGGTCGTTAGTCATTATTGTTCGCACTCCTTGCGGTCTTATGCTCCATTAAAGAACTTCATGGTTTTGTTAGGGCGTTAGGGCAAGGTTAACGAAGCTCCACTGTGAGGGCCTGCGACACGCCGCTAATTTAAACCTCAGGTTGAAGTTTAAACTTATTTTAGATCTTTGTCACTCACCCGCGACAAAAGTATCTTCATTATTATTCTTTCGAATCGTTTGGGGGGTTATCATCCGAACCCAATAAATCCGCTTCGCTGACTCCCATGCTCTCCATGAGCTTGGAAAAATCCGCATCGGCGGCCGCGTCACCGGATGCTGACTCCTCAAGGTGAGATTCGACTGGATCCGTGGTGAGGTAGAGGCCTAACCAGGTTTCCAGGTCGGCTTCGGAAATAAAAACGCTGGCATGTGATAACACATCCTCACTCGCCATGATCGGCAAATTCAGTAAATATGCCACCCCCATGGCGTCGCTGGGGCGACATTCAAGTTCGTCCCCATTATTGGTAACCAAGCTGGCAATGTAGTCACCAGCAAAGTAGGAATCGATGTGAACTTCCTTGAACCCACCCGCCGTTGCAGCTGCCAAATCAATGAGAACATTGACCATGCGTGGGCGTCGCGTTGGCACCCCAGCCTCGTGTTGCAACAGTTCAAATGCATCGGCAGCGTCGATCCACACGGGTAGTATTCGGTTTTTCTCAATCCACCGCAGCACGATGCAATATTGGTTTTCGGGGAATTCCGAAATTTGGAGGTATTCAACGAGATGGTAGGTCATAAAAAGCCAACTTTAACCTGATTGGTTACGCAATTCATTCTTCACCAGAACCGCATGCAAGGAAACTACAAGTGCTGACATTCGCCGACTCATTTCTTCGGCCTGTTCTCTAGCCCCGTCCTTGTTGGACCTGGCTAGGGGGGTAACAACCTGGGAAATCAAACCAGCCTGCCGGCTTGCAGCATTTTTCACCGATTTTAAATGGCGGGCGTCAACGCCAAATTCGCTCAAGGCATTAGCGGTGCTCACCACTTGGATGTCATCAGCGGTGAAAAATCCTGACTGATCCGGTCCGATAATTCCTACGTTAGCCAAATCAATAACAAATTGCAGTTCTACCCCCGCTTTCTTGGCGACTTCCACATCACTTAGGCGGGTGATAGCCGGTTTTCGAAATTTTTCGGGGCTGATAATGGTTTGGGCCGTTGCGGCTTTGGTGATGGGAATGACTGAACGGGAATCCATGGCATCCAGCTGCTTTTTGATTTCTTTGAGGGGCATATAGGTTTCTTGCTGGATGGTGAGGACATAACGCAGCCGCTCCACATCCGCGTTGGTGTATTTGCGGTAGCCGGAACTGGTTCGTTGGGGAGACACCAGCCCCTCCGACTCCAGATACCGGATTTTCGACAGGGTAATGTCAGGGAATTCTGGTGTTAGCAGCTTGAGTACCTCACCGATATTAATCGGTTTGGGATCGGGCCCAGTAGGTTGTGGGATTGCGCTCATGGACTAGTGTTTCCGGCTCGGGGGATGGACAACGACAAAATTATTTTGACTTTATAAGGATGCCGAAATACCGCATCCCTAGTGCTACCTACCGATTGTGCCCGAAAAAACCACGGCGGTGGGCTAAACGTCAACTTTAACGTTAAATTCTCAGTTTTCCGGACCCGCAATGAACACTAGTCGGAACTTACCGATTTGGATCTCATCACCAATAGATAGCACCTGTGAGTTGCGAGGTTCCCTATTGACATAGGTGCCGTTGAGGGATCCCACATCCACAACTTCGAAAGTTCCGTCGTTAAGCCGAAATTCAGCATGCCGGCGAGACACGGTGACGTCGTCGAGGAAAATATCCGACTCGGGATGCCGGCCGGCGGTGGTGGTTTCCTGATCCAGTAAGAACCTAGCGCCGGCGTTCGGCCCCCGCTTCACGATCAAAATGGCGGCACCGGCTGGTGGGGTAATGTCGGAACCGGTGGCGGGTGCTGCCGCCCCGCTCTCCATTTCTTTCAGCAGATCGGCGCGGAACACGGATGTGGTCTCAACCTGAACATCCTGGTTATCGTTGTTGTCACTCATACGTGAACCCTCCATCAACAAAGTTTATAATTACCGGATGAACTCACAATGTGACGCAAGGAAAACATCGGAACCACCCGCATAATAATTTTCAACCAATGTAAACATAATAGCGCCTGAACTCTGTTTTTGGGCAGAACTCATAAGCTATCTCCAGCTTGTGGCGTCGTTGTAAGCTATCGTAACACAAATAACAGCTGTGTAATTTCATCTCACCTGACGCATAAAACTCACCGGAAGATATTACCAATACCACGGAGTAGTGAATTACCCGAACCGGCTAGTGGGTTGTCCGACACCATATAGGTCCAGGTTGCTGATGGTCGCGCCAGTCCCTGTTCCTCAAGGTGCGCCCCGTCGGCGTCGATCGGTACTTCGTTAAACGTGTCCACGGCGTTATCCACCGCCCGCTGTGCCAATTCTTTGAATTCACGTACCGCGATCCGGTGGAATTCGTCGATGGGGGTTTCCCGGGCGATGGCCCGCAAGTGGATGGATTCCCGCACATCATCCATGAGCGCCAGGTGATCGCTCCACCCAAGATCCAGGTGGTAGAGCATGATTTCCCGGGCGGCCCGCACCAGGGTATCGCGGGGTAGTTCCTTGTCTAATAAGGTGGCGCGGGCGGAGCGTTCGAAGATTTCCTGCCAGGCCCGGTCGGTGTCGAGCAGTTCCGCCCGGCGTTTGTCAATGATATCGCGCTGGTCGGCGAGGAGTTTATTGTATTTCCAGGTTTGGGAATGGATTTCCAGCAGTTGGCCTTCGGTAACCCGCTGGCAGTGTTCGATCCAGTCCCGAATCCGTTTCGATTCGATGCTGCCATCTGCCGCGGGTCGGGCGGTGACTTCTTCCCCAGCGCCGCCCACGACTACCACGTCGTCTTCCAAGGAGACGAAGAATAGGGCGAGCCCGGGATCCCCCTGCCGGCCGGCCCGACCCCGCAGTTGGTTATCCAGACGGGCGGTGCGGTGCCGGGAGGTGCCGATCACGGCAAGCCCGCCGAGTTTCACTACCGCGTCGTGGTCGTTTTCGTCCGCCCCGCCGAGTTTAATGTCGGTGCCCCGACCGGCCATTTGCGTGGAGACGGTGACCCGACCAATGTCCCCGGCTTCGGCGATGATTCGGGCTTCCTCCGCGTCGTTTTTCGCGTTGAGCACGTTCACGTCGATGTCGTATTCCCGCAGGGCTTCGGCCAATGCTTCGGATTCCGCCACGTCTTGGGTGCCGACCAGCACCGGCTGGCCTGTGTCATGGATGGCTTTGATTTCGTCGATGATGGCCCGGTTTTTATCCCGGATTGTGGCGTACACCCGGTCTGCTTCGTCGAAGCGTTGCAGTGGTTCGTTCCGGTCGATCACGCTAACCCGCAGGTCGTAGAAGCTGCGGAGCTGATCTGTGGCTTCTACCGCGGTGCCGGTCATGCCGCACACCATGGGGTATCGGTGCATGAGGGCCTGCAAGGTGATGGTGTCGAGGATGCGGCCCCCCTCCGTCACGGCCAGGCCTTCCTTGGCTTCCACGGCGGCCTGTACCCCATCGGGCCACCGCTGGAGGTCCGCCACCCGGCCTTTGGAGGCGTCGATAAGCGCCACTTTGCCGTCCCGCACGATGTAGTGCACGTCCCGGGTGAGGAGCGCGTGCGCGTGCAGTGCCAGGTTGACCTGCACTAATGTGCTGCCCACGTGTTCATCATCGTAGAGGGAGGTGATGCCGAGTTGGCGTTCCAGCAGCCGCGCCCCCACGTCGGTGAGTGAGGCGTTCCGCCCGTCCTCGTCCACCACATAATGCTGGTTTTTCTTTAGCCGGCGCACCAGGTCCGTGATTCGGCCGCCGGGTGCGGTTCCGGGCTCGTTGCCGGCCAGCACCAGGGGCACCAGGGCCTCGTCGACCAGCACCGAGTCGGCCTCGTCGATAAGCGCCACGTCCGCCCCGTGTTGAACCGCGTCCGCCCGGTCGGTGATGAGCTGGTCGCGTAGCACGTCGAAGCCGATTTCGTTGACAGGCGCGTACACAATGTTTGCTTTGTATGCTTTTCGACGCTCATCCGTGGTCATCGACTCCGTGACCGCCGCCACCGTCAGGCCGAAAAATTTCACCAGCGGCCCCATCCATTCCGCATCCCGGGCCGCCAGGTAGTCGTTCACGGTGACCGAATGCACCCGCTTGCCCATCAGCCCGAACCCGGTGTTTGCCATGGCCCCCACCAGGGTTTTGCCCTCACCGGTGGCCATTTGGATCACGTCGCCTTCCAGCAGGCGCAGCACCGCCTGGAGTTGCACGGGAAACGGGGTCATCCCCAGGGTTCTGGTGGCGGCTATGGATAATATGGCCAAAAATTCTGCCGCGTCCGCAACCTCACCCGATGCGGTGATCTCCCGGGCCCGAGCCACCAGATCCTCATCTGAACGGGCGTTTAGTTTCGCCACCCGGGCTGCGGCCTGGTCCACAATGGCCAAGCTGCGTTTTTGATTGCGGCCCTGTTTGCCGCCCATTGCTTTCCAAAACCAGTCGAAACCAGCCACCACATGCCTCCTCATACCGTCGCATCTTAAATTTATCCTTAATAGTAATCACAACACCAGAGAATTTATCAGCCCCCGATTATGCCCTAAGCTAGTGATGCGTTTTTCCTAGCCTACGAAAGAGAACAATCTTCATGCATTCGATGAGTGTTCAGCTGCCTAGTTCCGCCGGCCACACCATGGCCGGCACCATTGACATGCCCGACACCGAACCAGTCGCCTACGCTCTTTTTGCCCACTGTTTTACTGGCTCTCGGTTCACCCCCGCGGCGGCCCGGGTGAGTAAAACCCTCGCCGAGCAGTCCATTGCCTGCCTCCGGTTTGATTTTCCCGGCCTGGGCCAGTCCACAGGTGATTTTCATGAAACCTGTTTCAGTGAAAACGTGGCCGATATCATCAGCGCCCACCAGTGGCTCGCCGACAATTACCGCACCCCCCAGCTGCTCATCGGCCATTCCCTCGGCGGCGCCGCCGCGCTTAAGGCCGCAACCAGCATCAAGGATCTCAAGGCGGTGGCGACCATTGGCGCCCCGTTTGATCCGGCCCACGCGGTCCTGCATTTTGCCGACCGGATCAGCGAGGTGGACGCCACCGGGGCAGTCACGCTCACCCTTGGGGGCCGCGACATCACGATTTCCCGGGAGTTCCTAGAGGACCTGGCCGAAACCAACCCCGAATCCTATCTGCCTCGCCTGAGGAAACCCTTGCTCATTCTGCACTCCCCCATCGACCAAACCGTGGGTATCGACAACGCCCAAAACATTTACCGCACCACCCGCTACCCCAAGTCCCTTGTCACGTTGAATAAGGCGGATCATCTCCTCACCAAACCGGGTACCGCCGCGGCGGCAGCCCGCATGATTGCCACCTGGTCACAGCAGTACCTCATCCCGGACACTGCCCCTACCGCTGCCGATGTGATCCCCGAGGGAGTGGCTATTTCCCGCACCACCAAGGCCGGCCGGTTTACCGACGTTGTCCGCACCGGCACCCACACGCTGTACACCGACCGGGATAAAGCCCATGGCGGCCGAAACCTAGGTGTGGCCCCCACCTCGCTTATTCTCACCGCGCTGGCCGCCGCCACTAGCCAGGCCATTCGGGTGGCCGCCCGCGAATCCCACATCACCGCGTTGGATGATGTTGCTGTCACGGTTTCCCGCATTGTTACCGAATCCGCCACCATTCATCTGCGCCGCGAAATCGCCCTCATCGGCGACCAGCTCACCGACACCGACCGCATGGAACTCCTCGCCGCAGCCAACGATAATGAGATCCAGGCCATGCTCGCCCACGGCATCATCATTGAGGACGTGCAACCAGCATAAACGCCTCCGGTTGGCGCTTTAGGGCCTCATGATGTAACCTAAACAAGTCGCCAAAAGCGACACTCGGACTGTGGCGCAGTTTGGTAGCGCACTTGACTGGGGGTTAAGGGGTCGCAGGTTCAAATCCTGTCAGTCCGACAATGTACCCACCGCCTGTTTGGTTTCAGGTTGGTGGGTTTTTGCTATTGCGGCTGCGAATCGTTTGCTGTCTGTTGGCACAAACCCGCTACAATCATGACTTGTATCAGATGCAAGTATAAGAATGGAGCGCATCTCATGGATGTAAAATTTTCGGTGGCTATCCATACCCTGGTCATGATTAGTGAAAGCAAAAAGGCATTGAGTTCCCAGGCGTTAGCAACAAGCGTGGGAACGAACGCTAGCTATATTCGCAAGATTATTAGCCTGCTTAAGACCGCTGGGCTTGTTTCTTCTCATCAAGGGCGGTCGGGTTACCAGTTGACCAAATCCCCCGAGGAGATAACGCTGTTAGAAATTTACTACGCGGCGCAAGCGGTCGATCACATAAGTCTCTTCCAGCTACACCAAAATTCCAATCAGGAATGCCCAGTTGGAAAGCATATTAATGAAGCTACGGCACCAATATTCACCAAGGTTGAAAAGCACTTAGAGGAAAAGCTAGCATGCCAAACCTTGGGTCAGATAATCGATAATCTCTATCAAAAGTCCAAGACATAACATCCCTGCTTGACATTTTTATTGGACCATGTACACTTCAACATGAATCTGTATTAGATACAAGTACAAAGGAGTGGTGATGAAAGCCGCCCAATTAACCCAATACAACAAAAAGAACATTTCCCTCACCCTGACCCAGGTGGAAAAACCTCAGGTTCCCACCGACCACGTTTTAGTCAAAGTCACAGCAGCTGGTGTGAACCCGCTCGACAACATGATTTCCCGAGGCGAAGTCAAACTGATAACCCCCTACCGTCTGCCACTTACGGCAGGAAACGAAATGGTCGGCGTGGTAGAAACCGTGGGCACCCATGTCAACCAATTCACAGCGGGTGATCGGGTGTTTGCCCGGCTGCCTTTAGATCATATTGGGGCATTTGCCGAGTATGTTTCAGTTCATGCTTCAGCACTCGCCAAGGTTCCCGACTACCTCACTGATGTCGAAGCCGCCGCCGTTCCACTAACGGCTCTGACGATCGTGCAAGCCCTCACCCTCATGAATGCCCAAGCTGGCAACACAATCTTCATTTCTGGCGGGACGGGTGGGGTCGGAGCCATGGCCATCCCCATTGCCAAAGCAAAAGGTTTAACAGTGATTACCAATGGGAGCGCAGATAATAAAGAACGAGTACTCGCCTTAGGTGTTGACCGCTTTATTGACTACAAAAGTGAGGATTACACCACCACAGTCAAAGACGTTGATTACGTTCTCGACACCCTTGGTGGTGATGAGACGGAAAAACAAATGAGCATCATGAAAAACGGCGGCCACCTAGTATCACTTCGCGGCATGCCCAATGGTGCTTTCGCCCGACGCATGAAACTACCAGCATGGAAACAAGCCCTCTTTAGCCTGGCCGGCCGTAAAGTTGACAAATTAGCATCACGCTATGGCATCACCTATGACTTTATTTTTGTGGAAGCCCATGGCGGCCAATTACAAGACATTGCCGATCTCTTCACCCAACTGAAAATCAAACCATCCATTGATACGGTTTTCCCATTTGAAAAAGTAAACGACGCCCTCGATAAGGTAGCCAACAGCAGGTCACGCGGAAAAACTGTCCTCAGTTTTTAATCACATAGAAAGGAAATACTATTGTCATATATCAGAACAAAAACCAATTACATCACTGTCCAAGGAAACCGCATCGCTTACCGTGAACTTGGTAACGGCAAATCCAATGTGCCACTCGTCATGCTGGTTCATTTGGCCGCCACCCTGGACAATTGGGATCCGAAACTCATTGATCTCCTAGCTAAACAGCAGCACGTAATTTTATTGGACTTACCAGGTGTGGGTGCTAGTAGCGGCAAAGTTGCAACAACTATTCCCGGCATGGCCCACCAAGCCATTGGCATTATCGAAGCTTTAGGTTACGACAAGGTGAATCTCCTAGGGCTTTCCATGGGAGGCATGATTGCGCAGGAAATTGCTCGTATTGATGGGGAATTCATCAACCAGCTCATCCTGGTAGGAACTGGGCCACGCGCCGGTCACGGCATCGACAAAGTGCCCGCAACAACATTCCGCTTTATGCTCCGAGCTGGTTTGGAACGAATCGACCCGAAACGTTTTCTTTTTTACAACCATGATGCGGCAGGAAAACGTGAGGCCATGGAGGTGCTTGATCGTTTAGACAGTCGCCCACCGGAATACGCGGATTCGAACATGACGATTCCAAGTTTCTTACGTCAGCTCAAGGCCATCAAGCGCTGGGGGCAGGCAGGAACAGATGATTTACGATTCATCACCCAACCAACGCTGATCGTTAATGGCGATAATGACATCATGGTGCCAATGAAGAATTCCTATGACCTGCACGAAAAAATCACTCACAGCAAAATAATTATTTACCCTCACGCAGGCCACGGATCACTATTCCAATATGCGGATCAGTTCGCGGAAGACCTCCTAGCATTTTTACAGCAGAACGCTTAACGACGCAGCCACGTGAGCAGTCTCATGGCAATGAGCGTGCTCAGCATTGATGCCAATGCGATCATCCACGCCGGCATCCCGCCGGATTGTGCCTGTGGTGGCGCTACCGGCACCACCACCTGTGGGGGCATCACCGCCGGCGGCTCCGGCTCGGGTTCTGGTTCCGGCTCAACCAGCACGAATTCCGCCTGGCCCACCACCCGGTTTGTTTCATTATCAAGCAGCACCCCCCGATACGAGCCCTCCGTATCTTTCGATGACGCTAAATGCGTCCCCTCCGGGTGCACCGCTCGATACAACTGTTCCCGATTATTATCCATAAGAAAACACTCCTTTTCATCATTCCCAATCATAAGTTCGTTCCACGGCTCGGTTCCATTCCGAATATAACATCGCAACCTCTTGCGGCGTCCGCCTGGGCGACCAGGTTTTTTCCGGCCGAATCTGATTCCGTAACTGTGTTAAATCCTGCACCAACCCCACACTCAACCCGGCCGCGAACGCCGCCCCCAATGCGGTAGTCTCAATCAGCCGCGGCCGCACCACATCCGTGCACACCACATCCGCCTGAAACTGCATCAATAAATTATTCCGCACCATTCCCCCATCAACCTTCAACTGGGTAAGCGGCACCCCGGAATCCGCCACCATCGCATCCACCACCTCTTTCGTTTGAAACGCTGTCGCCTCCAACGCCGCCCGCGCCAAGTGGCACTTATTCGCAAACCGCGTCAACCCGACAATCACCCCCCGCGCATCCGGCCGCCACCGAGGCGCGAACAACCCCGAAAACGCCGGCACAATATACACCCCACCGTTATCCGGCACCTGCAACGCTAACTCCTCCACCTCGGAGGCGTCACGAATAATCCCCAGGTTATCCCGCAGCCACTGCACCAACGCCCCACCAATGGCCACCGACCCTTCCAACGCATACACCGGCCGCTGCCCCCGAATCTGGTAGCACACCGTTGTGATGAGCCCATTCTCACTCCATTTCGGCTCCGTCCCCGTATTGAGCAGCAAAAACAGGCCCGTACCATACGTGTTTTTCGCCTCCCCCGGGGAAAAACACGCCTGCCCAAACATTGCCGACTGCTGATCCCCCAACACCCCCGTGATCGGCACCCCGGCCAACACGCCCCGCTGCCGCACCTGCCCGAACTCCCCCACACTGGGGCAGATCTTCGGCAGCATGCTCATGGGAATCCCCAGCTCCGCGCAAATGTCCGCATCCCACTGCAACGACCGGATATCCATCAGCAACGTCCGCGACGCATTCGTCACATCGGTCACATGCATTGCGGGTTTCCCCTGGTCGCCGGCCGTGCCACCCGTCAAATTCCACAACAACCAGGTGTCCATCGTCCCAAACAGCAAATCCCCCGCCTCCGCCTGCTCCCTAGCGTGCGGCACATTATCTAAAATCCACCGCAACTTCGGCCCAGACGAATACGAATTCACCAATAACCCCGTGGTCTCCCGCCACCGATCCGCACCCCCACCAGTGGCGGCTAACTCCTCACACAACTTCGTTGTCCGAGTATCCTGCCACACAATCGCATGACACACCGGCTTCCCCGTATGCCGATTCCACACCACCGTCGTTTCCCGCTGGTTCGTGATCCCCACCGCTGCAATGTCTTCCCGCGCCACATTCGCCTCAGCCAACGCGGCCGCAACACTAAGTCGCACATTATCCCAAATCTCCACCGGATCATGCTCCACCCACCCCTTATGCGGAAAAATCTGCTCATGCTCATACTGGCCCACCCCCACCACCGAAAAATCCGCATCAAAAATGACACACCGAGTCGACGTCGTGCCCTGGTCAATAGCAGCAATAAACATGTCTCACCTATCCTGACTCACATCAATCCGACCCCGGGGATCCGACACCCGAGCCACCATCTCATTCGCCCCAGCATCGGTCGCCTCCTGCTCCGCAGACAGTAACGCCGCAACCGTTGCGGCATAACCATCCACCTCAGCGGCAACCTCTGCAGCCGACCACCCCAAGTACGGGGCCACCACCTGCGCAATCGGCGCCGCGCACTCCACCCCCCGATGCCCATACTCCATAGCGATCCGCAACCGCCGCTCAATAATGTCCGCCACATGCAACGCCCCCTCATGCGTGACCGCATACACCGCCTCAACCAGCAAATACCGGGGCGCACCCGGAATCGGGGCCAACAGGGCAGGATCACTCACCCCCAAGGCCAAAACCTCCCGCACCAACGACCCGTACCTTCCTAACAAATGCTCAACCTGCGCCGTCGTCAACCCATATTGGTGAGCCAGCGCCGGGGTGTGATTCGCCACAGCCTGATACCGCTCCGCCCCCAACAGTGGCGTGGCATCCGTCACCGATTCCGGTACCATCCGGCCCCGAATATCCTGCACCGCCGCCGCAACCGCATCCCGACCAATAACCCGGTAGGTGGTGTACTTCCCACCAGCCACAGACACCAACCCGGGCGCCACCCGCGCCACCGCATGGTTACGGGACAAATTCGTGGTGGACTCCGACGTCCCACTCACCAACGGCCGCAACCCCGAATACACGCCCACAATATCCGCCACCGTGATCGGGTGCCGCACCTTCTCATTCACATGCGCCAAAATATAGTCAATATCCGCCCGGGTTGCCGCCGGATACGCCAAATTCTTATCCCAATCAGTATCGGTCGTACCAATAATCCAATACTCCCCCCACGGGATCACAAACAACACCGACTTCTCGGTCACAAAACACAATGCAGCATCCGCATCCAAACAATCACGCGGCACCACAATATGCACCCCCTTCGACGCCCGCACCGTAAACGGCCCCGTCACCCCGGCAAGCTTATGGATCTCCTCCGTCCACACCCCCGTAGCATTAATAAACACATCCGCCGATAGTGTGGTCTCCGAACCCGTGTCAGTATCTAACAGCCTTGCCCCCACAACCCGACTCCCCACCTTCGTCAACCCCACCACCTGCGTCGACGGCCGAACAACCGCCCCTAACTCCGCGGCCGTACGCAACACCGTCAACGTGTGGCGGGCATCGTCGACAAGCGTGTCAAAATACCGCACCCCACCAACTATCACGTCATCTTTCAACCCGGGGGCCAACCGCAACGTGCCCGCCCGCGACAAATGCTTCTGCATGGGCACAGACTTCGCCCCACCCATCAAGTCATACAGCGCAAACCCCGACGCCATATACGGCCGCTCCCACACCCTATGCGTCAGCGGGAAAATAAACCGCAACGGTTTCACCAAATGCGGCGCCAACGTCGACATCGAAAGCTCCCGCTCCCGCAACGACTCCGCCACCAGCCGAAAATCCAGCATCGCTAAATACCGCAACCCGCCATGAAACATTTTCGACGACCGCGAACTCGTACCAGAGGCAAAATCCCGCGCCTCCACAACCGCAACTTTCAACCCCCTACTCGCGGCATCCAACGCTGCACCCGCCCCCACGGAACCCCCACCAATAACACACACATCAAAATGCTGCGCCCCAAACTCCGCCCACGCCTGGGAAAAATACGCAGGATTCCAACTCACCATGGCCCATGCTCCTTACCTGGTTACTAATTTCCCAGTCTAAAGGCTCCCACCGGATCAGGCTAGCAATTCTTGTGTGAGTCTCACCCACAATCTACAATTTCCATTGTTCACAACCCCAAACAGGCAGGAATACGGCATGCCTCTAACATCCAAGAAAAACACCGCCATCCTCTTCGCCATCCTGGCGGCAGCGTTCTACGCGCTCTCCGCCCCCGCCTCAAAATACGTCCTGGCCACCACCACCCCCACCATGATGGCGGCCTTCCTCTACCTTGGCGCCGGCAGCGGCATACTCCTCATCACCCTGGGCCGCCGCATCACCCACACCCCCAACCCGGCCGACCGCCTCACCCGCGCCGACCTGCCCTACACCATCGCCATGATCGTGCTGGACATCGCCGCCCCCATCCTGCTCATGCTCGGCATCGCCCGCACCACCGCCGCCAACGCCTCCCTACTCAATAACTTCGAAATCGTCGCCACCTCCCTCATCGCCCTCGTGGTGTTCAAAGAAATCATTTCCCCCCGCCTCTGGGGAGCCATCGGCCTCGTCACCGCGGCCAGCATCATCCTCAGCCTCGACATAACCGGCGGTTTCCACCTCGACTACGGTTCACTCCTCGTCCTCGGCGCCTGCGTGTGCTGGGGCATAGAAAACAACTGCACCAACCGGCTCGCCACAAAATCCAGCGAACAAATCGTCATGGTCAAAGGAATTTTCTCCGGCCTCGGCAGCCTCACCGTGGCCCTCATCATCCACAACCCCATCCCCCCAATCGCCATCATCCTGGCCACCATGATCCTCGGCTTCGTCGCCTACGGGCTCAGCATCAACTTCTATGTCCTGGCGCAAAAAGACCTCGGGGCCGCAAAAACCTCCGGCTACTACGCCATCGCCCCCTTCCTCGGGGTACTATTCTCCATGGTGTTCCTGCGGGAACTACCGGCATGGAGCTTTTGGCTGGCACTGGCAATCATGGCCGCAGCCACCTACCTCATGATAAAGGACTCCATTGGCCTGCAACACACCCACGAACACGGGCACACCCACACCCATAGTCATAGCCACATCTCAGGCGGCAAAATCATCACCCATAATCACGAGCACACCCATCACCATGTCCACGCCCACACGCATGCGGCTGGCACCGACCCCAACATCCACGACCATGAATTCCTCCACGCCAAACACTCGCACGACGATCACACGCACGAACGCCCCGAACTCTTAGGGCTATAACTAAAGGCAAACCGGCCGGCACCCAATTTCAACATGGTGCCGGCCGGTTTATTTCTGCAATTATTCGCTGCCGACTTTCTTGTCGATGAAATCTCTAGCCATATCAATCTGGCTCGCCTTATCTTGACCAAGCTTGCTCTTGGCGGCAGCAGCGGCTTTATCCAAAACCGCATCGGTGATAAGTTCAGATTTCAATGCATCCTTGGCTTTGTCAAAGGTACCCATATATACGTCCTTTCGTCGCGGGTTGTCCAAAAACATGATAGCTAAAACTTGACACACCAGCACCACAGGCGTCGAAAAGCTAGAAACGCATAACGAGCATGAAAAAGATAGAAAACCTAGAATTATTGTGAACACTCCCCCCGTCTCTCGCCGCCACAGCCCCAAATTCACCAGCGACTCGCACCGACTCACCAGCGCCAGGGCGTTTACCAGCGGTTCCGACACATACCACGATGTCCGCCCCGATTATCCACCCGATATCCTGCGTCTGCTACGGTCGGCGCGCCGGGTGCTAGATGTGGGGGCGGGGACCGGAAAATTCACACAGTTATTATGCGAAAGCCCACGGTTCGACCAGGTTTATGCCCTCGACCCCAGTATGGACATGCTGCGCACGCTGGTGCGGCTTACGCCGGTTCCGGCGTGGCAGGCGACCGCCGAGCATACCGGTTGCGCCGCGCAGCTTTTCGACGCCGCAACGTGCGCCCAAGCCTGGCATTGGGTGGATACGAAACAGGCCAGTGCAGAGCTGGACCGCATCACCACCCGTGACGCCCAAGTGTTGTTGGTGTGGAACACTCTTGACGTGACCGTGCCATGGGTGCATAGGCTCAGCCGCATCATGCATTCGGGTGACATGCTCACCCAAGGGTTTCTTCCCTCGGTATATAAGCCGTGGATAATAACCGATCAGGTTCATGACAGATGGGAGCAGGAATTATTACCAGCTCAGGTTCACGAATTGACCCACACCCGGTCGTATTGGCTGCGGAGTAATGAGCGCATTCGCGCCCGGGTGACGGCTAATTTGTCCTGGTACTTGGGCGAGCATCTGGGGTATGGGTCCAATGACATAGTGACGTTACCGTATCGGTTGGATGGGTTTGTGCTGTCGAAAATAGCACAGAAATTACCTTAAAATTACCCCCGTGCGCGGCTCACAAAGATCTCAATTTGATAACTGGAATCCCCCCAAAATGTGTGAGGGTGTTATTTGTCATTTTTGCTGCTTCTACCAGTTATATTCACCCATGTGTTCAGTATCACCTGTGCGTTATGTAACGTTTTGGTCGACGACCATGGGGGATAAAACTTGAGTAAAGGATTAGCCAGACTCTCAGAAAGTATTTATGATGGGGACTGTTCCTCATGAGGAGAGGGAAAAACTTAAAACTTTCAAGGAGAGATTATGCGTAACCGCGCAATCGCAATCGCACTTGCTGTAGCAACCGCTACCGCTACCGCCATTTCTGCCCCCCAGGCTTTCGCCCAGGAGGCATCTGCTCCCGCTTCCGCTTCTGCATCTGCAACCGCAGAAAAGCCGGCAGATAAGAGCAATGACCAGTCCAAGAAGGACGGGGATAAAGATCCCAGCGCCAAAATCAAGGATGGGCTGAACGATGCTTCCTCCAAGCTTGGCCTGACCAAGACCACCTCCGTCACCCCGAGCCCCAGCGCACCCAAGGTTGACGACAAGACCAAGGATCCCAGCAGCGACATCAAGAACCAGGTCGACAAGTCCAGCGATAAGATCAAGGAAGATGTGAACGGCCTGTCCTCCAAGCTTGGCCTGACCAAGACCACTTCCGTCACCCCGAGCGCCAGCGCCCCCAAGGACAAGGATTCCAGCAAGGATAAGCTGAACGACCTGTCCAATAAGCTCGGCGGCAAGGATAAGGTTGCTATCTTCGCCGGTGTCATTGCCTTGATCGCCGCTATCGGTGGTGCTATCGCCGCCTTCCTGCCGCAGATCCCCGGCCTGAAACTCCCCGCCATCCCTGGCATCCCCGGCCGCTAAATCGCAATAACTAGCTGTTTCCCCAACAAACAGCTGGCGTGTGAATGCTACGAAAACCCCCTTTTACCATCAATGTTGGTGGTGGTAAAAGGGGGTTTTGCTCTTGCCCAGTTATTTTTGTCGGCGTTCCCGCACCCGCACCGCTATGCGCACCGGGGTGCCCTCGAACCCAAAGGCTTCCCGGAATTTCCGCTCTAAATATCGGCGGTAGCCGGCGTCTAAAAACCCGGTGGTGAACAGCACAATCACCGGTGGTTGGGTGGATGCCTGCGTGGCAAACAGCACCCGTGGGATCCGGCCGCCCTTCATGGGTGGGGGGTTCTGCGCCATGGTTGCCCGCAGCCACGTGTTTAACTGGCCGGTTGTGATCCGCTTATCCCAGTTCTCCAGGGCTTCTTCCATGTAGGGTTCTAGTTTTTGCAGCGCCCGACCGGTTTTCGCGGAAATATTGACCCGCCGCACCCACGGGATGTGCGCTAGCTGCTGCTCAATATCGCGCTCTAGCTCCCACCGGCGGTCCTCGGTCATGAGGTCCCATTTATTAAAAACCAACACCAGGGCTTTACCCGCGTCTAAGATCATGCTCAGCACCCGCTGATCCTGCTCAGATACGGGTTCGGAACTATCAATCATGAACAGGCACACTTCGGCCGCGTCAATCACCCCCCGGGTGCGTAGCGACGCATAATATTCGTGCCCCTGGGCGTTTTTCACTTTCTTCCGCAGGCCGGCCGTGTCGATGAATTTCCACAAGTGCCCATCCAGTTGCACCAGGGAATCCACCGGGTCGACGGTTGTGCCGGCCACATCATCAACGACGGAGCGTTCCTCACCGGCAATCTTATTGAGCAGCGAGGATTTGCCCACATTGGGTTTCCCCACCAGCGCTACCCGGCGGGGCCCCTCCGTGATCGAGGGTTGCCGGGGCTGGTCCGGGAAGCTGCGGAGAATCTCGTCGAGCACGTCGGCGCCGCCCCGACCGTGTTGGGCGGACACCGGCCACGGGTCGCCCAAGCCCAGGGCATAAAATTCGGCCATGTCCGCGTACTGCATGTCCGAGTCGAATTTATTGGCCACCAGGATGACCGGCACGGATGCGCCGTGGAGTTTCCGGGCCATGACCGCGTCGGTTTCGGTGATCCCCACCTTGGTGTCCACCACCATGACGATCACGTCTGCGGTTTCCATGGCGGTTTCGGCCTGCCGGGCGATCGCCCCGTGGATGCCTTTCACGTTTGGGTCCCACCCGCCGGTGTCTTGCACCCAGAATCGTTGCCCACCCCAGTCCGCAATATACGAAATCCGGTCGCGGGTCACCCCGGGAAAATCCTCCACGACGGCTTCCCGCCGCCCTAAAAACCGGTTGACCAGGGTGGATTTGCCCACATTGGGGCGGCCCACGATGGCCACGGTGCACAGGTTTTCTTCCAGGTGCGGGGTTTCGCGTTCGAACCCGAATTCTTTTTCTAACTGTTCCCAGTCCGATTCGGAAAAGTCCTCGCCGAAATTTGGGTTGAGGAATTCCGACTCGTCAGGAATGCCCATGGCGTTTTCTTCGGTACTCATTTATGAGGTGCCCCCTTCGGCTGATTCTTCCACGAGGGAAATAAGCGTATCGATGGCTTCCGGCAGTGACAGGTCGGAGGTGTCAAGGATGATGGCGTCATCCGCCGGGTGGAGCGGGTCCACGGCCCGCATGGAATCCGCAGTGTCCCGCTGGATGACGTCGGCAAGCACAACCTCGTAGATTGTGTGCCCGCCGGAAGCGATGATTTGTTCGTACCGGCGTTGCGCCCGCACCTTGTGGCAGGCGGTGAGGAATACTTTCAGCGGCGCATCCGGCAGCACATTTGTGCCCATGTCCCGCCCGTCGAAAATGCACCTGGGGGTGGTGTTCGCCCACTCCCGCTGCTGGGCGATGAGTGTTGCCCGCACCTCGGGGATCGCCGACACCGCCGACACCATGCGCGTGACCTCCTGCGACCGGATTTCCTCGGACACGTCCTCCCCGTCCAGCAGCACCGTCTGGTCGTCGAGCGTAATGTTCAGATTATTCGTCGCCGCAATGACCGCCGCCCGCTCCGCCGGGTTTACGCCGGCCCGCAGCACCGCAAGTGTGGCGGCACGGTACATGGCGCCTGTGTCAAAATACTGTGCCCCGAAATGCTTTGCGACGGCGCGACACAGCGTCGACTTCCCCACCCCGGAGGGGCCATCCACGGCCACAACCAGCCGATTGTCGGGGGTGTTTACCAAATTTTGTGCAGTCATTTACATCTCCACCGCTTTATACAAGCTTCGCAGCTCATTGTCGTTTAATGCCCGAATCGTCCCAGGCTTTTGTTCACCTAGCTGCACCGTGTGCAGCTTCGTGCGGACCAGATACTGCACGGGATACCCCGCGGCTTTCAGCATCCGCCGCACTATATGTTTCCGCCCCTCATGGAGTTGCACCCGGACCAGCGACCGGCCCTGGTGCACGTCAACGATCTGCACATAATCCGCGGCGGCCGGGCCGTCATCCAGCTCCACCCCATTTTTCAATGTGGTGACAAGCGACCGATCCGCTTCCCCCAGCACCTCCGCAATATATGTTTTCGACACCTCATACTTCGGGTGGCTCAGCCGATTCGCTAACTCCCCGTCGTTGGTGAGCAGAATCAGCCCTTCCGTGTCCGCATCCAACCGGCCCACATGGAACAGGCCCTGGCCGGCACTGATCCGCTCCGACACCAGGTCACCAATGCAGGGCCGCCCCAAATCATCACTCATGGTTGAATGAATTCCCCGCGGCTTATTCAACACAAAATACTGGTGGTTGTTGTTCACATTCACACGCACCCCATCAACCCGAATCACATCAACCTTCGGGTTCACGCGCACCCCCTGCTGCATCACCACGGCACCATTGACCTCAACCCGACCCGAGTCAATCATGATCTCGGCATTCCGCCTGGAAGCCACCCCAGCCTGCGCCAACACCTTTTGCAGCCGCACCCCATCGGTGTAGCTTTTCGGGTCGGAAGAAACATTCCGCGGCGACACATGCTGCCGCCGCGCAGGTTTCGCGTTAGAAAGAAGCTGCTTTTTTGAATCCGGTGTGCCATCACGGCGAGCGGGTTTTTTCACAATACGTCCTATCCCATATGCGGTTATTCAACATGGTTACTTTAATCTATCCGACTACTACAGGTCGAATTCGTCAATGCTATCAATATCCGGCAAAAGCGGCGCTAAATCCGGCAGCCGATCCAACGAATCAATCCCCAATAACTCCAAAAACAACTCCGTCGTCTCATACCGCCGCGCATGACCGCCCGCAACCTCCCGAATCAGCCCCCGCAACACCAACGTGCGGATCACCCCATCCACATTCACCCCCCGCACCGCCGACACCTGCGCCCGCGTCGCCGGCTGCCGATACGCAATAATCGCCAATGTCTCCATCGCCGCCCGCGACAATTTCGATTGCGCACCACTCAATAAGAAGTGTTCCACCACCTCAGCATTCTCCCGCCGAGTATACAGCCGCCACCCCTCCTCAGTCTCCCGCAACTCAAACCCACTCCCCCGCTCATCCAACTCCCGACGCAACTCCAACAACTCCCCCACCACAACATCCTCCGACACCGCCAACCCCACCGCCAACGCCGACACCGACACCGGAGCATCAACAACAAGCAACACAGACTCCAACTGGGAACGCACCAACGACACCGACGGCAATGAAAAATCAGTCATTGCCCCAGTGTATTCGGTTTAATCCATCTTCCGGGCCTTCGCCCCCAAAATCTGCCGATCAATCAAAAACAGCACCTCATCCAAAATCGCCGGATCAATATCCCGCTCCCGGCGAGCCCGTAACAACTCCAACTGGGCAGCCCGCAACGCCTCAATCTGCGCCTGCTGCAACTTCACCTCAATATGCTTCGCCTTCTCCCGACGCTCCTCCGGGGTAATACCCTCCTCATTCACCTCCTCCAAATTCGTCTCCTCATCAAACCGCGACATAAGCGCCTCCAACCGCTCCTGCGGAATCTCACCAGCATACGACTGCATCTTATTCCGCGCCGCCCGCCGAGCCCGATTCACCAACTTCTCCCGCGACACGTCACCAAACGCATCCGGATCACTATCCAACGTGAGCTTCTTCATCAACGCCGGCAACGTCAACCCCGGAATCACCATGGTAAACAGCAACACCACCAACGCAACCACCGGAGCCTCCTGATACAAACCAAAATCACCAGTATCAGGAATAGACAAAATCAACGCCAACGTCACCAACCCCCGCATACCAGCCCACGTAAGCAACAACGTCTCCTGCAACCGCAACGGACCCCCCACCCGATACCGCGTATACTTATTCGTCGCATACATCCCCAAAAACCACAGGCCACGCACCACAATAGCCACCGCAGACAACAGCACACCCAACATCACAGCCTCCCCCCAATCCGAACCAACCGTGAAAATCGCATCCCGCGCCATAATCCCAATCAGACCAAACGCCACACCCGTAAACAACAACTCCACAATCTCCCAAAACACCGTGCCAGACAACCGGTCCTCCGCACCAATCGCCACCCGGGAGTTATACTCAATCGCAGCAATCACCACCGCAATCACCCCAGACGCGTGAATCTCCTCCGCCACCAAATACGTAATAAACGGAATCACCCACGTAAACGCATTCCGGGCAGTCGCCGACGTCATCCAGTTAGACAAAAACGCCGCCCCCCGACCAATAAACCACCCAATCAACACAGCCGCACCACTGGAATACCCAAACTCCCAAATAGCCTCCCACCACTTCACCGTCTCCCCCTGAGTCAAAACCCCCAACGCAAGATTAAACACCAAAATCGAAGCCGCATCATTAAACATCCCCTCCGTCTGCAACGTATTCATCAACCGCCGCGGCACCCCAGCCGGCTCCGCCACCGCATCAACAGCCACCGGGTCCGGCGGCGAAATCGCCGCCCCAATCATCATCGCCCCAGCCACCGACAATGTAGGCACCAACCAACTAACCGTCAACCCCACAGCCACCGCCGTCGCAATCACCAACAACACCGACAACATAATAATCGACCGCCACTGCCGTCTAATCTGCGCCCACGACGCCCGCCGCGCCAACGCCCACAACAACGGCGGAATAAAAATCGGCAACATCAAATGCGAAAACTGCGACAACGAACCCGCCGACGGAACCCCCGGAATAAAAATCACACCAGCAGTCACAATCGTCAACAACACCGGCCACGGCAACCCAACCCGATCACCAATCGCCACCATCACAACCGTGGCAAACAATAACCCAAACAGCCAAATCATCACCGACACAAATCACATCCTTTCCACCCGACCCCCACAAAAGTGGGGAAAACAGGCCAAAACACCAAAATAATTCGTGATTTATGTTACCAATCTTCCGGCAACAATACGGTCTACTCCCACCGCCCCGCCAACACCACCATCGGATCCACATCCACCCCAGTCCACGCCACCTTCAACTCCCCCAACGACTCCACCTGCTCAAACACCACCACCTGAGCCTTATACAACTCCAACAACGCCAAAAACCGCCCCACCACCTCCAACGACACCCCACAGTCCCGCGTCAACGCCTCAAACCCCAACCACCGATCCGGCCCCACCAACCGAAACATATCCAAAACCCGCGCCGCCTGCTCCGGCACCGACACCCCCACCTTATGCACATGCCCCACCTCCACCACCTCCGGCGGCCGCGGCCGAAACACACTCGCAGCAAACTCCGCAAAACTCTCCGCCGAATGCCCCAACACCACCGGCGGCAACAACCCCACAAACCGCTCCTCCAACCCCACCACCCGCGGATACCGCAACCGCGCCGACGCCTGCCACACCGCAAACAAATCCGCCACCTGCCGATACGCCCGATACTGCAACAACCGAGCAAACAACAAATCCCGCGACTCCAACAACGCCAAATCCGCCACATCATCCACCTCCCCCCGAGGCACCAACCGCGCCGCCTTCAAATCCAACAACGTCGCCGCCACCACCAAAAACTCCGTAATCTCATCCAGCCGCGCCGACACCCCCAACTGCTTCACATACCCCACAAACTCATCCGTCACCTGCGCCAACGCCACATCAGTCACATCCAACTTCTGCGCCGAAATCAACTGGAGCAATAAATCAAACGGCCCCTCAAAATTATGCAAAACAATACGAAACCCCGTAATCTCCGGCTGCTGCACATCACTATCCACAACCACACATCCTAACCCCCCAACCGCCCAATCACCTCCCGCGCCAACTGCCGATACTGCACCGCCCCCTGCGACCCCGACGCCCACGTAATAATCGGCTCATGATGATACGACGTCTCCGGAAACCGCACCGTCCGCGTAATCACCGTATCAAACACCTTCTCCCCATACGCCGCCACCACACTAGCAATCACCTCCCGCGAATGCACCGTCCGACGATCAAACATCGTCACCAAAATCCCCACCAACTCCAAATCAAAATTCACCCGATCCCGCACCGTCTTCAACGTATCAATCAAAATATTCAACCCCCGCGACGCAAAATACTCACACTCCATCGGCACAATCACCCCATGCGCACACGCCAACGCATTCACCGTCAACAACCCCAACGACGGCAAACAATCCAAAATAATAAAATCATACTTCCCCACCACCGGCCGCAACACCCGAGCCAACGCCTGCTCCCGCCCCACCTCATTCACCAACCGAATCTCCGCCGCCGACAAATCAATCCCCGCCGGCACCAAATCCAACCCCGGAACCTTCGTCTTCACCGTCGCCGACTCCACCCCCGACTGCGCATCAAACAACAAATCATAAATAGTGAAATCCTGCTCATCCGGCCGCACCCCCAACCCCGCGGACAACGCCGCCTGCGGATCCAAATCCACCAACAACACCCGCCGGCCCGCCTCCGCTAAACACGCCCCCAAATTAATCGCCGACGTCGTTTTCCCCACACCCCCCTTTTGATTACACATGGCAATGATCCGCGCCGGGCCGTGGTGGGTGAGTGGTTGGGGTTCGGGGAATTCGCGGATGGGCCGGCCGGTCAGGCCAAGTTCGGGAACCATGTCAATCCATCTTCCTTGATCGCACTAGTGTTCGCGTTTTATAGTACCGGTATTTTTTAGGCCCTCGGGTGCGACATGACCCATGCTTGCCGTAAATTCTCGGCGGACACGTGAGTGTAGATCTGGGTGGTGGTGACCGATGAATGCCCTAACAGTTCTTGCACTACTCGTTCTCCCGCGCCGCCTTCGAGTAGGTGGGTGGCGAAACTATGCCGGAGTGTGTGGGGGGAAATGTCTTTGGTGATGTGTGCCCGAGCGGCGGCGGTTTTCAGGACAGCCCAGGCGCTTTGCCGCGATAACGTCCGGCCGCGGGTGTTGAGCAGGAGCGCGTGCGAGGCCCCAGTGGCGAACACGGGTCGGGCCCGCACCAAGTATTGGTCGACGGCCGCCATGGCTTGGCTGCCCACTGGGACGAGGCGTTGTTTGTTGCCTTTCCCGGTGATGCGCAGCATGCCGTCGTTGTCGTGAAAACTATCAACGGTGAGCGCGGTGATCTCGCTAATGCGCGCACCGGTTCCGTACAGGAGTTCGATAAGGGCTCGGTCGCGGAGGTCTATGGGGCTGGCGGTATCGTCGGTAGGGATGGCGTCAATGAGCTGGGTGACTTCGGCAATGGTGAGCACGTCGGGCAGGTGCCTTCCGGTCGCGGGTGGGGACACATCGGCCGCCACATCCGTGGCGACCAGGCCCTCCAATAGCGCGAATTTGTGCAGGCCCCGGGCGACGATGAGGGCCCGGGCTGTGGAGCTCACAGCCAGGGGTTTGATGTTCCGATCGGGGTCGCCGCGGCGAAGCTCGGTGACATACGCCTCGACCTGACTGGTCGTGACCTGGTTGAGGTCGGTCACTCCCGCGGCATGCAGCCAGGTCACGTAGCGGTACAGGTCGCGGCGATAATTGCTTAAGGTATTGCTGCTATACCCCTTTTCCACCTTGAGGTGCGTCAACCACGCGGCGACCACATCGTCAAGCATGGGGTTGTTTCTTCATGTCTCCGACCATGCCTGCCGCTTTACGACGCCGCGCCAGCGCCGTAGGCCGCAATTCGAACGGAGTTTGGGCCGACCGAGGCCTGCGCACTTTCCGCTCCACGGCATCCGCCGTCATGATGCCGGCAATGGCAATCCCATTGGTGATCTCCCCTTTGAGCACCATATCCACGGCATAGTTCAATGCCACCCACCGGTTTTCCAAGTCCGCTTCTTCCCCCTCGCCGGCGGGCCGATCCTGCTTATATAAGCCCGTGGCCAAATACACCCGGACGGCTTCGTCGCTAAACCCCGGGCTGGAAACCAGGTCCACCAACACCGACCATTTCGTCGCCCCCAGGCCGGCTTCTTCCAATAGTTCGCGTTTCGCCGCATCAAGCGGATCCTCATCAGCAATATCCAGCAAACCCGCAGGTAATTCCCACAGGCGTCGATCCACCGACCTACGATACTGTCGCACCAGCGCAATCTTTCTACCGTCATACGCCACCACAGCAACCGCACCAAAATGCTCCACAAGATCCCGGGTTGCGGTGCCCCCCTCGGGCATGGTGAGGGTATCCCGACGAACCCCAAAAATGGCCCCGTCAACCAACAGCTCAGAATCAACAACCTGATATTCAAACGCCATAACTGTACAGATTACACAGACTATTCGGCATCCCCCACCGAATCCGGGTCGTTCGGGGGCACCAGGAGGGCTACCTGCCGCACAACCGCGAACTGCCCAGTCGCCCGATCAATAGAATCCACCGTAACAACCCGCCCCTGTAACGCCGCAAGCTGCGCAGATCCCGTGTCGCCGGCAACCACTAACCCCCCACCTCGTGAGCCCAATGCCGGGGCGAACCGAGTAAGGAATTCCGTTGGAACATCCGGCCCCACTATGAGAACCACCGCATCCGCAGGCTTGACACCCCCATCACCATAGGTGAGAAACCCAGCATTCCGCAGTGTCCCCAACCCCGAGGCGCGCTCCTCATCGGTGGCCGATGAGTGAAACACCAGCGACCCTAATATCTCACCCGCGTGAGTCCCAGCATCCAACTTATCCTCAGATAAGGTCGCCCCCGCCGGCAAAACATTGCTCGCAATATTCTTCATGGCAGGGGTGAAAAATTCCTCTCGAAGCCGCATGCTACCGGCATCCCGCGCCCCAGCGTCGGCAAGCAACCCCCGTACCTTCGTCACATCCGCATCCCGAACCCCACCGGCATACACCACCATCACCGACCGCTCCGCTAACGTCCCAGCCAAAGTCTCCCGACCCACATCCAAAACCACCGAATCCGCCGACCGCAACTGCGCCCGCGCCGCCTCTAGCTCACCCCGCGCCTGCGCTACCGCCGTCGACAAGCCAGCAACCCGCGAATCGGCGCTCCCCGCCAAGCTAGGCGCCAGGCCTAAACACCCCACAACAATACCGACAGCAAACGCCACTGCCGCCTTAAATACCCCACCGCCACGCATCACGACGCCACCCGACCAATAATATTATTCCACGTGTCCACCACATTCACCATAAACGACCCCTCCCCAGCCAAACCAGCAACCATAATCACCGTAGCCAACGCAACCAACACGCCCATCACCCCCCACAAAAACGCAATATTCTTACCAGACCGTATATTATACAAAGTGGCTATCGCGGACGCATCCACCAACCGCGGCCCCAACTTCATCCGCGACAACAACGCCGACGGGCTCGCATACCCCGACTGTGCAAACAACGAATCCAATGTCACCGACGCCCCCACATTCACCACTAACTCCGCCTGATGAAAATCAGCCAAAAACAACGCCAAATCCGTCGCATTCTCCACCGCCGACGGAAACGTCAACGCCCCCACCCCCAAATCCTGGATCCGCTCCAACCCAACCACATGCCCATCAGGGCCCGCCGGAACCACCACCCGCGCCCCCGACCGCAACGCAGCAGCCCCAATACCACCAGGATCCCCCACTATAAAATCCACCCCATACCCCAACTCCACCAGCGCATCCGCGGCCTCATCAACCGCGATAATCACCGGCGAAAACTCCCGGATAAAATTCCGTAACTCCTTCAACTCCGACCGGAAATACCGGCCCGGACTCACCACCAACACCTTCCGATCCCGCAACACATCCCCAACCTCAGGAATCCCCAACCCATCAATCAGTAATGGCGACTCGGAATGAATAAACTGAATCGTATTCCCAAAAAACGCCTCCATATAATCAACCAACCGCTGCTGCGCCACCAAAAACCGCTCCTCAGCATCCTCCGGCGTCACCACCACCCCCGAACCAAGCAACTTATCCCCACAAAATAACTCACCCGACTCGGTCAACCTCCCCTTCTTCCCATCCTTCAACCCCACCAACACACCATCCCCCACATCCTCAACCAACATAATCCCCGCATCCAACATCATCTGCGGCCCAAAATTAGGAATAGCACCAGTACTAAACTCCCCCGTGTTCACCACCGCAACCACCTGCGAATCAATCAACCACTGCGCCACCGCCCGCGACACATCCGGCGCATCAATCACCGCAATATCCCCCGCACCCAACTTCTTATAACCCTTCTTACCCCTCACCGAAAGATCACGCATTACCGCCTGCACACCAGGCAAATCCACAGTCCGAGAAAACAAACTCATACCCCCATTCTCCCCAACCACCCCCCACAAACCGGGGAACGCCACGCACACAACCTACCGGAAATCCGCCACCTCAGCCTGCGCCTTATCCAACAACTCCTGCGCATGCGCCCGACCCGTCTCCGTATCCTCCAACCCCGCCAACATCCGCGACAACTCAGCAACCCGAGCACCACCAGTCAGCTCAACCACCCCCGACGACACCGACAAATCCCCCACATCCTTCGACACATGCCAATGCGCATCCGCATACGCCGCCACCTGCGGCAAATGCGTCACCACAATCACCTGATTATGCACCGCCAACCGAGCCAACCGCCGCCCAATCTCCACCGCAGCCCGACCCCCAACACCAGCATCAACCTCATCAAACACCAACGTCACCCCCCGACTATTCGACGACAAAATCACCTCCAACGCCAACATCACCCGCGACAACTCACCCCCCGACGCCGACGACGCCACCGGCCGCGCCTCCCCCGACGCACCAACCGACAACAAAAACTCCACCACATCCACCCCCAACTTCCCCGGAACCGCCACCTGCGACACCGACGCCGAAAACACCGCCTTCGCCATCGCCAGTCCCCGCAACTCCGCGGTCACCGACTCCCCCAACCGCCGAGCCGCCCGCCCCCGAGCCGCAGACAACTCTCCCGCAATCCGCCACACCTCAGCCTCAGCCGACTTCACCTCAGCCTGCAACCGCTCCACAGCCTCCGGCGACGTATCAATCCCCGCCAACTTCACCTCAGCCTTCCGCAGCCACTCCAACACCCCATCAACATCCGGCGCATACTTCCGCGTCAACCCCTTCAACTCCTGCTGCCGCAACAGTAGCCCCTCCAACTCCGCCGGATCCCCCGACAAATTCGACAAAAAACTCCCCAACTCCGCCGAAACCTCCCCCAACTCCGCGGTCACAGCCCCCAACCGCACAGCCAACTCCTGCAACTTCTCATCCCCACTCTTCTGCAACGCCGACACCGCCTGCCCCACCAAATCAGACGCCCCCGCCATCTCGGAACCAAAATCACCATCAATAACACCCAACGCCACCGACGCCTGATGCCGCAGCTCATCCACATCCTGCAACCGGCGAATCAGCGACACCAACTCCACATCCTCACCCGGCTGCGGATCCACCCCCCGAATCTCCGAAATCGCAAACTGAAGCCGATCAGCCTCCTGCGCCAACTCCCGCCGAGACTCCGTCCGCGACCGCAAATCCCGCACCAACCGACGCCACCGACCAAAAGCCTCCCGATAACCAACCAACAACTCAGCAATCTTCGGATCACACCGATCCACCGCCGCCAACTGCTCCTCCGGCGCCAACAACCGCAACTGATCGTTCTGACCATGAATCGTCAACAACTCCGCACTAAACTCCTGCAACGCCGCAGCCGGCACCAACCGGCCCCCCAAATGCGCCTTCGAACGACCCCCCACAGACACCGTCCGCGACACAATCACCTCACCCCCCTCATCCAACCGGCCCCCAGCCGACACCACCACATCCCGAGCAGCCCCCGCCACCTCGGAATCCACCCCATCCAACACAAACCGCCCCTCCACCGCGGCCTGCGCAGCACCGGAACGCACACGACTAGCATCAGCCCGACCCCCCACAAGCAACCGCAACCCAGTCACCACCATGGTCTTACCAGCACCAGTCTCACCAGTTAACACCGTCAAACCCGGACTCAACTCCATAGCAGCCCGGGAAATAACACCTAAATTCTCAATAGCAATATCGGCGAGCATTCCGACATCCTAGCACTCATGCCGCCGCTGCCCCGGACCCCGCCAACCCTCAACCGGCAACCGCAACTTCGACACCAGCCGATCCGTAAACGGCCGCTCATCCAACCGCACCCACTTAATGCTCCGCTCCCCCCGAACCACCTCAACCCGACTCCCAGGCGGCATCTCAAACTTCCGAAACCCATCCATCACCACATGCGCCGGAAACGACGCCGACCGGGACTCCACCGCCACCTCCGACCGCGGACTCACCACCAACGGCTTCGTAAACAACGCATGCGCATTATTAGGCACCACCAAAATCGCATCCAACTCCGGCCACAACACCGGCCCCCCAGCCGAAAACGCATACGCCGTCGAACCCGTCGGCGTCGAAATAATCACCCCATCACACCCAAACGAACTCACCGGCCGACCATCAACCTCCAAAATCGCATCCAACACCCCAGACCGATTCTGATTCTCCACACTCACCTCATTCAGCGCCCACCCAGAACCCAACGACTCCCCACTACGACCAATCCCCTGCACCGCAATCGTCATCCGCTCCTCAATACTGAACTCGCCAGACACCACCCGCTTCACAGCCTCATCCAACGAATCACGCTCCCACTCAGCCAAAAACCCAATATGGCCCAAATTAATACCCAACATCGGCAAATCCGCCATATACGCCAAATCCGCCGCCCGCAAAAACGTCCCATCACCCCCCATCACCAACACAAAATCCACACCAACAATCGCATCGCTACAATGCGGCACCAACTCATACCGACTCAACACCGGATGCGCCGCAATCGCACCATCATTTTTCGGCACCACCACCCGCACCGAAATACCAGCATCACGCAATAACTCCGCCGCCAGCGCAGCAGTCTCAATATTCGACTTCCGCCCAGCATGCGACACCAACAACACCTTCCGGGGCTGCGACATTACTCCGGTCCTTCCCTCACTGCCCGATCAACCATAGCGGCAACCTCCCCCCGAGGTAACTTTGCCACCCCACCATCTTTCACGAGCCACAAAAAATATTCCACATTACCCTTCGGGCCCGGAAGCGGCGACGCCACCACCCCCCGCAAACTCAACCCCAACTCCTGGGCAGAAACCGCAACATCAACAGTCACCTCGGCTCGTAACTGCGGACTACGCACCACCCCACCGGACCCCAACCGATCCTTACCCACCTCAAACTGCGGCTTCACCATGGGCACCACATCCCCACCGTCAACCACACACGACACAATCGCCGGCAACACCAACGTCAACGAAATAAACGACAAATCCCCAACCATCACATCACATAACCCCCCACACTGATCCGCCGTCACATAACGAATATTTGTTCGATCCACCACCCGAACCCGATCATCATTCTGCAACCGCCACACCAGCTGACCATAACTCACATCAACCGCAACAACCTCCCGCGCCCCCCGACGCAACAACACATCCGTAAACCCCCCAGTAGACGCCCCCGCATCCAGCACTTTCTTCCCCACAACGCTTAAACCCGCAGGCTCAAACGCCTCCAACGCCCCCAACAACTTATGCGCACCCCGCGACGCCCAATCATCAACCGCGCCCCCCAACACCTGAATCGACACCCCAGACGACACCTGAGTGGCAGGCTTAATGGCAGGCATACCCTGCACCAACACCTGCCCACCCCGAATCAACTCCACGGCCTGCTCCCGGGACCGCGCAATCTTCCGACGCACTAACTCCGCATCAAGACGCCTCCGATCCGACATTACTGCAACGCCTCATGCAAAATCTCATGCGCCTCGTGCAAAACCGCAGCCTCCTGCGCTAGCGTATCCATCGGCTGCGCCAACACCGCATGAAGCCGTTCAATCACCTGCTCCGGCTCCACAACTACTGCCACCCCGCCAACGCTCGCTCCGCCCCAGCATCCGCAGGTACAACTTCACCGGTAAACCCTGCGGAAGGATCAGTCCAGGCAACAGCCAACACGGTACGCAACGCCTCCACCGCACCCCCACCGGAAGCATCGCCGCTGGTGAGCACGATCGTGTTATCGTCGGCGCGCCGGGCAGCGAATCCGGCTTGTGCGTGTGGGGTGAGTTCGGCTGCCGGCAGGTCGAGTCCCCGCAGGTCTTCCGCGATATAGGTGGGGCGTTCGGTTGGTTCTGCGTGGACGAGCGCCCAATGGCGGGAGACGCCGGTGAGCACGTGGAAGGTGTCCATGTTGGCGGCGACGCCACCGGCAATATCGGTGTTGAGTCGATCACCCACGGCAAGGGGGCGGGTGGATTGCACTTTCGCGGCGGCGGAGTGGAACATTGCCGGTTCGGGTTTTCCTGCCGATAGCGGGGTGACGCCGGTAGCGGTGGTGACCGCAGCCACCATGGAACCGTTACCCACCATGAGTCCTCGTTCCATGGGGAGTGTGGTGTCCAGGTTGGACGCGAAATAGTAGGCCCCGTTGCGGATGCTGAGTGCAGCCTCGGAGAGTTCCGCCCAACCGGTTTCGGGATTATGCCCATGAAGTACGGCCTTGGGGTTGTCGTCGGCAGAGTCCACGACGCGGAAACCGCCGTGGCGGGCCAGGTTTTTGAACGATTCGGAACCCAGCACATAGACGGGGTCACCGGGTTGCAGGCGTTGTTGGGCGAATTCCACGGCTGCCTGCGCCGAGGTCACCACATGGCGCTCATCTGTGGGAACCCCCAGCTTGGTGAGCATTTCTGCCACCACTTCCGGGCCCCGCGAAGCATTATTGGTGATGTACATGACGGGTATGGAAGCGGTGGTGAGGTATTTTTGGGCGTGCGGCAGGAGGCGGCCGCCTTCCCATACTGTGCCGTCCAGGTCGAAAAGTAAACTGTCGTATGTGGTGAGAAGTGATTCGGTCATGGTTAACCTAACTCTGCTAGCCGTTCTTGTGCGTCTAAGAATTCTTCCGCGTCCTGCTCGGCGGCGTGGGTGAACCAGGTGCGGGCCTGCGCGATCTGCCCGGCAGCGGCCAGCGCGTCGGCGTAGGCGTAGGATAGCCGGGCCCACGCAGGTTCGATGCGGCTGGGGTCGGGGTTCATGTCCTGCAAGGTAACGACAGCGGCGTCGAATTGCCCCATGTCTTGGTGGGCGCCGGCGGTGACGATGGCTAATTCGATACGCATGGGCATGTCGAGGTTTTTCGAATCAGCTTCGGCGGCAAGTTCTATGGCTTTTTCGGGCCGGCCGAGACCGCGTTCGCAGTCGGCCATGACGGCAATGAGACCCGGACCGCCACTGATGCGCCGGGCGGCACGCAATTCGGAGAGTGCTTCTTTCCATTCGCCGGCTTTATAGGCGGCAATCCCACAGGTTTCCCGCACGACTGATACTCGCCCTGCCCGCTCTTTGGCCGCCCGCGCATGGCTGAGTGCTAGTTTGGGGTCTTCCTCCATTAAGAGCGCAGCCATGAGGATATGCTTTGCGACGGCGTTAGCGTTGTCCTTCGATAGGACCCGGAGATCTTGTAATACCAGCGGGTCGAGGTCCCGAATATCGAGATCATCGGGCAAATCGGGTTCGTTCAGCCGTGACGTCATGCGGTCTTCTCGATAGTTGGGGCGCTGAGTGCGGAACCCGTTTTGTTTTTTATTGGCCCCAGCCCGGTTAGCGTGTCGACGTCCCCGGGAACGATCTGGACGGCGATTATTATTGCGTTGCGGCTTCCGACGGGAAGAACCGGGGGATTTATGATCGTCAGTCATGCTGTCCTTTGGGGATATAGAAAAAGCGTGGTGCATTATTGGAAAATAACAATAATACACCACGCTTTCCTTATACTATTTTTTCTTTATTAAGTTTTGGTGTGTTGGCGGTGTCTTACTCTCCCACAACCCCACGATTGCAGTACCATCAGCGCAGTCAAACTTAGCTACCGGGATCGGAACGGGACCGGGCGTACCCTTGACGCTAAAACCACCAACACAAACCTGAAACAACCACCCCCACACCCTTGTTAAAGGGCGCAGACGATGTGTTGTGTCAAACACTGTACAACAAACACAAACACGATACTATTCTCTTTGCGGCAAACACTTGTTCCCGGCAACACATTTCTTTGTCGCCCACACACGTGAAAAACACACTGGGTGTTTTTTGTGTCGGTGTATTAGTACCAGTCACCTCCAACACGTCACCATGCTCACAGCCCTGGCCTATCAACCCCATCATCTACAGGGAACCTCAATAGAAACCTCATCTTAAAACAGGCTTCCCGCTTAGATGCTTTCAGCGGTTATCCCTCCCGCACGTAGCTAACCAGCCATGCCACTGGCGTGACAACTGGCATACCAGAGGTACGTCCATCCCGGTCCTCTCGTACTAGGGACAGCCTTCTTCAAGTTTCAACGCGCGCGGCGGATAGAGACCGAACTGTCTCACGACGTTCTAAACCCAGCTCGCGTGCCGCTTTAATGGGCGAACAGCCCAACCCTTGGGACCTACTCCAGCCCCAGGATGCGACGAGCCGACATCGAGGTGCCAAACCATCCCGTCGATATGAACTCTTGGGGAAGATCAGCCTGTTATCCCCGGGGTACCTTTTATCCGTTGAGCGACACCACAACCACACGTAGATGCCGGATCACTAGTCCCTGCTTTCGCACCTGCTCCACCCGTCAGTGTCACAGTCAAGCTCCCTTATACACTTACACTCACCATCTGATTGCCAACCAGACTGAGGAAACCTTTGGGCGCCTCCGTTACCATTTAGGAGGCAACCGCCCCAGTTAAACTACCCACCAGGCACTGTCCCCAACCCGG
>ERZ773072.194-NODE-194-length-37746-cov-6.741397_pt1 | contig 37746 bp, 32 predicted proteins | sample MGYA00580617_ERZ773072 | MGnify/ENA primary metagenome ERZ773072 (study PRJEB29015, sample SAMEA2737970) | human oral metagenome | biome: human oral; feature: human-associated habitat; material: dental | place: China | collected 2122 ...
CCCCATGGACTACTCCAACCCGGATGGCAAGAAAATCAGCGTTGGCTTTATCAAGGCCGCAGCCACCAAACCAGAAAAACGCCGAGGTGTGCTGTTTATTAACCCCGGCGGTCCGGGCGGCTCGGTGTACCACCAGTTCACCACTGTGGAGGGTTATCCTGATACTACGCCTCGCTGGCCTAAAGAGGTGCGGGAAGAATGGGACATTGTGGGAGTGCAGCCGCGCGGTCTGGAGGGGTCCACCAAGCTGGAATGCGAAGAGGTCAACGCTGGTCCCATCGATCAGATCCAGCGCTCTGGTGGATTGATCAAGGATGCGTGTGACGCGAAAATGCCGGGCTATGCCGCGACGCTGACCACGGAGAACACTGCCCGTGACTGGGATCAAGTGCGTCAGGCCATGAGAGAGGAGAAGATCTCCATCTACGGCAATTCCTACGGAACAGTCCTGGGATCGATGTACGCAACCACATTCCCAGAGCACACCGACAAGGTGGTACTGGATTCCGGCTACAACCCTGATAACGACCATTCTGAGCAAGTTGATGGATTCCGCAAAGCCGCTCATGATTTTTTCGGTTGGGTCTCTCAGCACGATGACGTCTACCACATGGGAACGACACCACGAGCTGTGTACAAGTCCTGGGCAGAGCGGGTGAGGCAGGAAACCGGTGTGACCCCAACATTTCCGCCGCCAGCTGCCGAGGAAGAGGACCTGCCGGACGCGCTAGGCTCCACTGGAAGCATCGGTACCGAGGCTATGACCAGGGTGGATCCGACGGCAGTTAAGGCCGAAGGGTTGCTGACGCAGTTGACGCACCCCGGTTCGAAACAAAACCAGTCCGCGTCCATGCAGCTTCTCAGTATGGGACTGAGTCAGCCTGCTCTGTGGCCGTGGGTTGCTGGAAAACTGTCCAGCGCCGAGCCAGTGACACTTCCCGACAAAGTCTTGGAAGCCCTGAGTGAAGTAGGGAACATGCCCCTCATGGTGGAGTGCAACGACCGCGCCCACCCCGTTCACCTCGACAGGATGATTTCGGGACTATGGGGCCAGACCGTCATTGGAGACCCTTTCTCCGATATAGACCTGACCTCCAGCGGCATGACGTGTTCCGGCATCACCCCAGAGCACCCGGCCCCGGATATTACGGGCGAGAAGTTGGCTGTACGGCCTTTGCAAATCCAGGGCACTAGTGACCCGAACACCCCGTATGAGACATTCAACAAGATGGCCACCGCCATGCGCAGTCACGTACTCACCGTCGATGGCCCAGGTCACGTGCAAATTAGTACCGATAACCCCCAGTTGGGTCCCGTTATTACCGAGTACCTGCGCACCGGAACTGTGAACCAGACCCGCATTCCTGGGACCGACCCGAAGCCAGAGCGCTAGAACCATGCTTTTCAAACTTATTCTGAAAACCAACCTGGTCACCTGGCTGGCACTCATCATGTCCAACACGGTGCTGGCCGTGGTCATGTCACTGAACATTGGGTTTATCGTTGCGGGCGCGCGCTCCACGGGCGAAACTCAGGAAGCCTACATATCGCTTGGTTCCACCGCGCTACTCCTGGTGGTGGCCACCAGTTTGGTATCCCTCACGCTGGTCACTAATTTCACTCTCCGGCTGCAGCACCCCGTGGTGGCCAGGTGGCAGCTGGTGGGCATGCTGCCTGGTCAAGCGGCCCGCATTCTCAGGGCGCAAGTGCTCGTGGTGTCCACGCTCACCGGCGTGATTGGCGCGGCCTTCGCCTGGTTGCTGTGGTACCCCTATGCGCATACTGTGGCCACCAGTGGATTACCCACGAGTCCCGCGCTCGACCAGCCCATACCCGCACCGGCGCTGGTCATCGCCATAGTAAGTGTTGCGGGAATGAGCCTGCTCACCGGGCTGATGGGTGCGCGCCGGGCGATGCGTGCGGAGCTGGTGGACGGGGCGTCGATAAGCGGCGCCTTCCGCCGTACGCGTGTGGGGATTGTTCGAAAACTCTTGTGTGTCGTAGCATCCCTCGGTGTGGGGGCGCTCTATTATGCGATTGCGCAGGTTGAACCGCTGCAGAACATTGATGAAATGGGGGGAATGCTCGGCGCTTACGTGGGTGTGGGTGTGCTACTGAGCGTGGTGGTGGCGCTGTGGGGGCCGTATATTCTGCGCATACTCGTGGCGATGCTGCGGGTGCTGCCGATTACGGCGACACCGTGGTTCCTGGCTGTTCGCGAGGTGGAGGCGCGGCCCACGCTCACCGGAACCCTCATCATGCCCATTGCTATCGCGGGGAGTACGACGGGGATGGCGGGAATGTCGATAAGTAAATTCCGGCAGGTGCTTGTGAGCATGGGAGTGCCGGACTCTGAATCATTATCCGCGCCGCTCAGCATATCCCTGCTCCTTGTCGGCGGGTCCATCGTTGTGGCCTGTGCTTCCGCGGCGTCCGTGGTGCTCATTGCCCTCAGACCCCGGCAACACGATGCCCAGTTGCTGTACACCTCAGGCGCCACCGACGAGCTGCTCACACAAAAAACTCTGATGGAAACCCTGGTGTACCTCATTCTTGCCGGGATCATCGCCTACGGGACGGTGATCATCAACGACGTGTGCATGACGTTCGCGTTCGCGCGCGGGCCGCTGCCCATGACGCAGCTCAGCATGCCCGCCGGAAGTACGCTTGCCGTCCTCTGTCTAGGCATCGGCATTGCCGCCACCATGCTCTGGAGCATTACCCTCACCGAACTCCGCCGCAATACCACCGAAAGGACACTCAGCCATGCTGCTCCAAGCGCTTAACCTGCACAAACAATACGACGACCTGCCGGTGCTGCGAGGCGTGAACGTCGACATCCACGAAGGCGAATTCGTGGCCATCATCGGGCAATCCGGGTCCGGCAAAACTACGCTTCTGCACAGTCTCAGCGGGCTCACCCCCATCGATCGTGGCGACATCTTCATCGGCGAACACCGCATCACCAGCAAAGACGCCTTTTCTCGCCGGAAACGACGCCGCGATGCCCAGCGGGTTGCTATAGCGAAACTGCGCCGCGACCACATCGGATTCATCTTCCAAGACCTCAACCTCATCGAATCCCTCAACGTGGAAGACAACCTGCGGCTTCCCGCCAAACTCGCCGGGGTTTCCGTCCCTGATCAGGAGATTAACGACGCCCTCGACTACGTCGGCCTCACAGGAAGAGCACATGCCTACCCCGACCAGCTTTCCGGTGGGCAACGGCAGCGCGTAGCTATTGCGCGTGCGCTGGTACGCAAACCCCAGTTGCTGTTCGCGGACGAACCCACCGGGTCGCTCGACGTGCACACTAGTTCGCAGGTCATGGACCTGTTGCGGGCAACCGTCACGCCGCACACCGCCCTGGTGATGGTCACCCACAGCCTTGATATTGCCGCCACTGCTGACCGGGTGATCATCCTCGCCGACGGGGTCAATCACGCCGAGCTGCGCACACCCAGCGTGGAGGAGCTGTTTCATGTGATGCATGGGTGAGGGGTGTTGTGTGGGGTGTTTATGCAGGATAGGTCCACCGCTGGGTACGGAATTGGGGTGTTTCCGAGCCTGGCGGTGGACCTACTTGGCTGGGGAATGTTGTGGTCTACCAAGAAGTTTGCTTATCTTCAGGTCGGAAAATGGGGTGTTTTCGTGCTTGAACATAAGCAAACTTGACGCCCTCAGGGTTTTCCCTGATTTTTCAAAGATCAGGGAAAACCCTGGTGCGCAGGGGCATGTTGGGGGAGCAAGCTAAAACCATGAACCCAACACAAACCACTACAAACCTCGTCGCGCTATCGGCGCTTGCGCTCGCGGCGCGGACCGCTACTGACGAACAGGGGCAACAACAATGAAATACCTTGGCATCGGACTGACCAGCGCGACTTTCGCCTTCTTCCTCTCCCTGAGCACTGGGCTACTTGATGCGGGGATACGGGCGCACGGCGACGACCAGGCAGTGATCACCGCACTTGGTGGAACCACATTCGGGATCAACATCCTTGTTGGCATAATCGCCATGATTGTCGTGGCCGTATTGTCGCTCAAGAGGCGCAGTGACGAGGCGGGCCAGCCAAATCAGGGGATCGTTACGCTCAATGCCCTGCTGGCCAGCGTCGTGGGCGGCGGCATCGGCTCGTCACTGAGCTATGTCCTGTGGCCAATGCACGTGCAGATGCTGGTTGGGACCGGCGTATTCCCGCACGATCCGCTCAGCGGGTCGCTGCCGATTAATGCCGTGACCAGCAGCCTTGGGGGCGTCGCTCTCACGGGACTCATCGCCGGGGCTATTGGGGCGAAGGCAGGGGCGCGCCGTGCGGGGAAGCGTGCGAACGTTTCTGCTGCTCAAGCTACCCAGGTTGGTCAGATTGCGCAAACTAGTCAGATCGCGCGGCCTGAGCCGATTGAAACCGAGCCGCCGAGCCGTATGGGCTGGCGCATCTTCAGCGTCTTCCTTGGGTTGTCCACCATTGCTGGGGCATCCTCCATCTACCGTGTGATCGCCAACGCCCAGCCGACCGGCAGCGAAGATGCCTATACTATCTACTTTGCGATGGGTGCGATGCTCTGCCTCGCCGCAGCATTCCTCGGCGGCATCCTCGTCCACACCATCGGCGCAGTACTGGCCATGCTTATGGGCAACGGCGACTTGGTGAACAACACCATCAGTCGTGTCACCCGCGCCGGGTCGCTGGTCCTGCCGCTTGGCCTGCTTGCTGCTGCGACCGGGATCATGAGCATGTGGGTCACCAAGATGACTCAGAAATTTAGCGTCGAGCAAGCAGATACAGTCACCCCCATAGAAGCCATCAAAATCTTCAGCGGCCCCATCGGCATCCTCATCGTCGCACTGATTTCCATCGTTCTGGCCAGCGCTGGCTCCGGCAGGCGCGTAAACAGCAACGCCGTCTGGTCCACCGTGCTTATCGACGCCGTGGCCTACCTCACCATCAGCACCACCATCGCCTATTCCCTGATGATCATCAATGAGGTCGTCACCTCAGCCGTCCTGCGCAACGGTCCTCTTCCAGATTTTCCAACGACACTGCCCGATTGGCGAGCATTCGCCGTTGTTCTCGGTGGCGTTGGCATTCGGATGATTATTGTGTGGGCGCGGAGTCGGAGGGAGAGCGCTGTTGGGGCTGGTGTGGGGCTTGGGGATGTGAGTGGTGAAATATCTAAGCGGGGATTGGCTAGTATCCCTACATTTGTTGAGAGATAGCTAACTGGAGAAGTGATAAGATAATAAAATATTTTCTTCACTGAGAAAAATTGACATCAAAATCTATGTCGTCTAAGTTGATTCCAAGTTGTTCAAGCCCAGTTTCGGTACTCGATACGTGGAAACGTGTCGAGCAAAAGGATGGAATTTTTCCAGAATCTATTTTGTGAAATGATGCACTATCGTGGAAATTTGACTTGCAGAAGTCGGCATAACTGTCAAAGTGGACCTCGTTAAAATTTGTAGAGCTGTAAAAATTTACTTCATAGAATCGGGCGTCCGAATCGAAGTTTACTTTCTCAAAGATGGCAGTTTCATGAAAATGTGAATTGCTAAATTCTGTATAATCAAAAAATTTTGCTCCATCGAATATTGTTAGCCCATGAAAGTGTGAGTTTAGAAAGAGTGTGCGCTTTTTGAAAATGGCCTCAGCTTCTAATTCGTATAGAAAGCAATAGCTTAGATCTAGTTCAAGACTGGACCAGATTCCTGCTTCTTTTCTTTCTTTATCTATAAATCTTGAAAATATTATATCCTGCACCTTTTTCTTGAATGTGAGAAGTTGAGGGAGCGGGTTCTCTGGTATTGAATCTATTGGATCGCGAAGCTGTCTAGTCAAAATATTGAGACAAACCTGCTGTTCTTTTAAAGATAATTCTTGATCATCCTTGTAGAAGGCCGCCCAGTCATCAGCAAGTGCGGCAAGCGCGTATGCTCCAGATTCGCGCTTGGTGAGATCTTTGGTTGCTAGTAGTTCCACGATTGAAGTAAAGCGTTCACGAAGCGTGCGTTCCTGTTCTGCTCGTGATTTTTTCTCATGTATTTCTTTATTTTGATCTCTTGTTTTCTGTCCATTGCAAAAGGCAATTCCAGCTGCGATGATGGCAGCGATACCTGCGCCAAAAGTTGCTAGGGGCTGACCGGCTACAGACCATTGCCATGAAAAACTCCAATCACGGTACAAAAAACCTCCGTATATCCATACGATGAGACCACCTAGTAGAGTTCCTAATAGAAAGATGGCCAGCCAGGTTGCGATCTTCTTCATTTGCTGTGACCCCAGAGTCTTAACTACGCCAACATACTTAATAAAACAATACCAACCCCGTCGCCCCTCCACTATGGAAACAGTAAAAATCGACGCGGCGAGTGGGTGTCGCGGCGTCGATAAGCGGTGGGGGTTTAGTCGAAAATGACGGTTCGGTTTCCGTAGACCTGAACGCGATCTTCGAGGTGGAAACGCAGGCCGCGGGCGAGGACGATTTTCTCGGCGTCGCGGCCGAGTCGTTGCATATCGGAGGGGGTGTCCTTGTGGGAAATGCGAATGACGTCCTGTTCGATGATCGGGCCGTCGTCGAGGTCTTCGGTGGCGTAATGGCAGGTTGCGCCGATGAGTTTCACGCCGCGTCGATAAGCCTGGTGATAAGGGCGCGCGCCCATAAACGACGGCAAGAAACTGTGGTGAATATTAATTGCCTTACCCGACCACATTTCGCACAAATCCGGCGGCAGAATCTGCATGAAACGCGCAAGAACAATGGCGTCGGGACTTTCCGCATTCACAAGGTCTGCAACCTGGTCGAAAGCCTTGCGTTTACCCACCGCATCCTTCGGAAAAGGAACATAATGGAAAGGCACGCCGTGGGCCTGGGAAATTGGCCGCAAATCCTCATGATTACCGATCACCGCAGCCACATCCATCGGGTAATCATTTTGCGCAACTCGCCCCAACAAATCATGCAGACAATGACCCTCCTTGGACACCAAAATCACGGCCTTCTTCGGCTTCGCGGTATCCCACAAACGCCACCGGACATCCGGGCCCATTTCGGACGCGACCTCCGCAAAACGCTGGCTCAGCTCGTCAAAGCCCATGCTAATCGACGCCGCGCGCACAGCCTGGCGGGTAAAAAACCAGCCGCTCTCCGGGTCGGTGAAAAAACCTGCCTCTGTGATCCAGCCGCCAATATCGGCAATGAAAGACGACAATTTAGCCACAATTCCCGTTGTGTCGGGGCAGCTCAACGTAAGGACATACTGGCGTTCGTCGGTGGTGGTATGCGCAGCTGGAATGGTCATTCTGTGCATTGTACTAGGAAAGCTTGGTAGGGTGATCCGAGGGGAGGGGGATCCATGGAGCTTGTATTTTCGCGCGACTGTGATAGCGCGGGGCGTCGTGCGCTCAGCCGAGGGGTGCTTTCTGGGACGCACCTGCGTTTGGCCTTGGGAGTCTATGTGGAACGGGACGGCTTTAATGAGCTGCCGCCGTGGGAACAACACCGGCTACGAGCACTTGCCCTTGGGGCTAGCGGGACGCGAGTCATTGCTGGTGTCTCGGCCGCGTTGCTGTGGGGGATGTGGGTGAGGGTTGGGCGAGATGATCCGGTGGAATACGCTATGAACAGGGGAAGCAAAGACGTTGGGGGTGGTCGGCGGCTTAGGGCGTTGCTCGGGGAAAGTAGTTATGTGGATGGAAAAATAGCCAAAGTAGCTACCATCCCGCGTGTGCTCTTGGATCTGGCCAGATACCACAGCTTTGAAGACTGCTTTATGGCGACGAGCTGGGTGGTGGCGCACGACGCATGCCCGCTCGCCGAATTGCGGGAAGCGGCTCTTAGCGATGAAACCCTTACGCGGGTGCTTGATCTTGTTGACCCCTATGTTGAATCAGCCGCCGAGGCGTACTTCCTGGCGCAAGTGCGCAAAGATGGGGTGATTGATGTGCAGCCGCAGGTCACAGTGGCTGATTCACGTTTGGCTACGCGGCGGCCAGACTTTCAGATCAGGCGGACACGGATTGTGATTGAAATATCTGGCCTGGGTAAATACGGACAGACTGCCGAAGAGCAACAGTTTAACGTGGAACGTGCTACCAATCGTTATGATCGTTTGGTCACTGCGGGATACACCATCTGGGCGTACTCCGCCAAGGACGTGTTCTCTGGGTTTGCCTACAGGGATGTGCTGCGGCGGTACAAGGAAATGCGAGAGCGGGAGTCAATGTGAGCGCTGGGACTGCCGGTGGCTCGTACCTGATCCGATCGAGGAAAGCGAAAATGTCCCAGGATCCACCATTTTTAAGAATTTGGTGGATCCTGGGACAAAAACAGGGGATTGGTGTCCCAAAAACCATCAACTAGCCGGAAAATGGTGGATTGTGGGACAAGCCGCAGTTCAGCCCAACAAGGCGGGGGATGTAGAGGGGTAGCTGGCGCAAAGACCCGGCGCGACAGCAAAGCAGACAAGAACCCATCGCACCAGCCGCAAAGAAAGCCCCGGCCACACAACGTGTGACCAGGGCTTTTCAGGCGACTAGCAACTGGAAACTAGCAGCCAGCCCGGCCGGAACCGGCGAAACCGGCCCGGCCAGACTCTACCTACGCCGACGGGTAGATTCCGTCTTCGCCGAGGCGGGCGTCGGGGTCGAGAAGCAGGGCGATTTCTGCTTCGTGTGCTCCGACGGCGGGGAAGCGGCGTCCGTCGATCACGCTGAAGAGTTCAACGTGTCCGACCATGCCTTCCTCGAGGCGTCGGGCACCGGCGGCCAACCGCGCATTCGCGGATGCGCGCCACTCGTCCACGGAGTATCCGGCGGCGTCGAGTGCCGCTTCGAACACACCGGGGTGTGCGAGCACTACCACGGCGGACACGTGGCCGAAGCCCAGCGAGGTGAGTACGCCTGCCTTCACTGCACCGGCACCCAGAGAGAGGGGAGCGCGCAGCCAGACCAGGGGCTTGGCCAGGGGCTCGATGGCTGGGTCAACGCAGTCGAGGGATGCGTTTTGCGGCAGGTCACCGGTGGCCAGGATGTGGCAGAGTCCTGCGGTTTGGAAGAGCGCAGCGCCACCCTTGGCGTGTCCGGTGAGGGTCTTCTGGGAGACCACGAACAGCGGGTTTCCGGCGTCGCGTCCCAGGGCATTCCACAGCAGGCTGTGGAGTTCGGACTCGTTGGGGTCGTTGGCGTTGGTGGACGTGTCGTGCTTGCTCACTACGCGCACGTCGTCGGGGGTGAGACCAAGACCGTTCAAAGAGCGGGCCAACGCGGAGCTGGTTCCTCCTCGTCCGGCGGCAAGTGCACCGAGTCCCGGAGCCGGGATGGAGGTGTGGATGCCGTCGGCGTAGGACTGTGCGTGGGCAACCACAGCGTAGACAGGCAGTCCGAGCTTGGCGGCGACGTCACCACGTGCGAGGAGGACGGTGCCTCCGCCTTCGGCTTCGACGAAGCCTGCGCGGCGGCGGTCGTTGGCGCGTGAGTAGAAGCGCTCGTTGATGCCCTTGGCTGCGAGTGCTGCGGATTCAGCGGTGGCGTTCATGTCGCCGAAGCCGGTGAGGGATTCGACGCTGATGTCGTCAATACCGCCGGTGACCACGAAGTCGGCTTTGCCGAGCTTGATCTTGTCCACGCCTTCTTCCAGGGATACGGCTGCGGTGGCGCAGGCACCGACGGGGTGGATCATGGATCCGTAGCCGCCGACGAGGGACTGCATGACGTGTGCGGCCACCACGTTGGGCAGGGCTTCCTGCAGGATGTCGCTGGGTCGTTCTTCGCCGAGGAATCGGGTGACGAAGACCTTGTGCAGGGATTCCATACCGCCGATACCGGTGCCCTGGGTGGAGGCGACATCGGCCGGGTGGACGATGCGGAGCAGTTCGGCGGGGGTGAAGCCTGCGCTGAGGAACGCATCAACGGCGGTGACAAGGTTCCACACGGCGATGCGGTCGAGACCTTCGATCATGGTGCCGGGGATGCCCCAGTTGGCGGGGTTGAAGTCGGTGGGCAGCTGACCACCAACAACGCGGCTGAGTGTGGCTTTGCGCGGGATGCGTGCCTGGGCGCCACGCTTCTTGTGCACCAACCATTCGCCGTCTTCGGTGGGGCTGATGCTGGTGGTTGCCGGGTCGGCGTCCACGTAGTCCTGGGCTTCTTCCTCGGTGGCCACGGTGAAGGAGATATCGCGGTCGAGGTAGACGGTGGCTACGTCGATGGAGCCTTCGTCAACCAGGGTGTAGTCGTCCACGAAGCGGCGGATACCGGCGCGGGCAACCACTTCGTCGCGGAAGCGGTCGTAGATGTCTTCCTCGGCGACGGCTTCGCCGGAGGCGTCGTACCAGCCGGGTGTGGGGTCGTCGGACCAGTTGACCAGGCCGGTCATCCAGGCGAGTTCCAGCACACCGGCGGCGGTGAGGTCAACGTCGCCGTCGCGTTGGATGCCGTATTCCGCGAGGGTGCGGGTGCGGCCGGAGCCCCAGGAGGAGACTTCGCCCAGGCCGACAATAACCACCATGTCTTCCAGCGGCGTGGTGACTTTACCCAGGTCAATGCCGCCTGCCTGTTTCGGTGCGGCGGGGGAGGGCAGCGCGTTGATGGTGACTGGCTTCTCTTCGGCCTCTGCACTGTCTGAACTCAGGTCCAGCGATGCGGCCAGTTCCGGCAGGGACACGTTGGCGTCAGCGAGCCCACCAGTGAAGTCCGCGTCCAGGGGTGCTTTGGTTGCCTCGGCGCGTGCCGACGGCGTGCACAGTCCCAGGAGTTCCTCGGAGATTTCGTCGGGTGTGTACACGTGGATGCCGTGCTTCTGCACCAGCGGCACCAGCGGGTCGTTGCCACCCATCAGGTTGGTGCCAGCCACCCAGCCGATGCGGGCCTGGGCGAGGGACACGTAGTCTGGCCAGACGCTTTCAGCGGTCCATTTCGCCAGGATGGCATCGAAGGCTGCCTTGACTTCGCCGTAGGCGCCGTCGCCACCGAAGGTGCCGCGGTTCGGGGAACCGGGCAGCACCACGTGCACGCGGGAACCAACACCTCGGGAGGCAAGATCTGCGACACCGGCGATGGTGCGTTCCACGCTCCACAGCAGCAGGCGTGCCTGGTTTTCTGCAGCGGGGCCGGCATCGGCCAGGCTGCCGGACACGCGGGGTGCGGCGAAGGGGAATACCAGGGTGGGGGTCAACGCAGGCTTGGTGACCTTCACGTCTTTACCCACGGTGACTTTCTGCTCGGTGCCAATCCACTCCACCAGGGAATCCACGTCACGGAAGGAGGACATGTTGGCGGGCACCAGCCACAGCTTCGCGTGGGCGGAAGCGTTGTTGGCGTAGAGGGTGCGGGCGTATTCCTTGCGGGCATCGTTGACGTTGGAGGCCGTCATGATGACAGTTGCGCCGCCTGCCAGCAGTTTCTCCACCAACGCACCGGCGATGGAGCCGGGGGCTGCGCCGGTGACCAGGGCAACATCCTCGACCCACGGCTCGGTGGGTTCTTGGGTGGCAATCTCGGACACTGAGGTAAGGGTCTGAGCCAGTTTCTTGTCGGAGGTCTGTCCAGCCCACCATGCGGCCTGTTGTGCTACAACCTCACCGGTTCCGGCGAAACGCTGCACAGCAATGTCGGCGCCGTTTGCTAGGCGGGCGAGGTCTTCGCGGGCGCTGGCCCAGCGGTCGTCGAAAAGCACGGCGCGCTGTTCGTCGAAGGTGGGGGTGACCATCTTGAACCACTGCGGATCCAGCTCGGCCTCCACCGCGTCGATGAGGGCGGTGTCGGAGGTTTCGGGTTCCGCGGGTTCGGGGGTGAGGTGCCCCAGCTGGTCCAGGATGGTGCGTGCCGTAGCAGCGAGCACACCTTCCGGGCCGGTGACGGTATCGGCGTAGGCATCCAGAGCAGCAGAATCAACCACGCCGCCGCCACCGGCAGCATCACCGCTCCCCAGGGAGACGGACACGCCGTGCGCGGCAGCGACGTTGGTCACTGCGGCGTCGATAAGCGCATCCAGGGCGGCCTTGGAGGAAGGATTGTCGGAGGGCAGGGTACCGGCATCGCCACCGCGCACGGACTCGCCGTCGCGGGTGCCCAGCACCAGCTCGGCCTCCACGTGCACCGCCCACGACTCGGGCAGACCCCAAGCGCCGGTCACGCGGTCACGAATGTAGGCGGGCTTTTGCGACGCCTGGCCCGTCAGGGTACGCAGGCGACCGCGCACAACCTCCGACAGCACCGGGCCGAACGCACGGTAGCCGGGGGCGGCGGTGGCCACGCGGGCCTTCAGCGTATCGACGTCCGCCTCTGCCGCACCGTCAATGGTGGGCACACCCAGCTCGGTGGACATGTCCATGAGCAGCTGGTTACGGCGGGAGGATACGCCATTGGTGAGGGTCTCCGTGGTGTCGCTACCCGCGATCTGGTCCAGGCGCACCTTGTTCTGCACCGCAAACAGGAACATGATCGCATCCGCAGCGGTAAACGGCAGCTCACCAGCGGGAGAGCCACCCGTCGGTGCGGCGGGAGCGGGTGCCGGAGCAGCCTCAGCGGCGGGGGCAGACTCAACGGGTGCCTCGGCGGGAGCCGCCTCAGCAGGTGTTTCCTCGGCCTCGGGGGCGGCTTCCTCCACCACCGGAGCGGACTTCGGATCGGCCAGGTTCACGGCATCCGCGTCGCGCTCGACGTTGAACACGCGCACCGATGCGCCAGCGTTCTCCGCAAGATCCAGGGTGCGGGCGGCCAGGTTGGCCAGCGTGGGTGCAGAGGCCAAACCAACCTCCACAATGTGCTCCACCTTCGCCTCGTTGATCAGCAGATCCTGCGTCTCAATCCAGCGGACCGGGGAGGCGAACTGCCAGCTCAACAGCTCAATCATGAGCACGCGGGCAAGCTTGGCGGGGGAGTCGGTGGCCTGGCGCTCAAACTCGCCGCTATCCAGCAGTTTCTTCAGCGGTTCGGAGGGAACAACGTCCAGGATTGCCTCGGCGAAGTCACAGGTCAGCTCGAAGGGGCGAGCCACCAGGTTCGGCACGTAGCGGTCGACCAGGGCGTCCACATCCAGTTCTTCTGGCAGCAGCGAATCCAGCTTGTCGGCAAACGCCGGGACTCCGGGGCGCAGAACGCGGGAGTGGAAGGGCACGTCAATGCCGGGGATTTCCACGTAGGCGCGCTTTCCACCGCGCTCCTGGGCGTCCGCAGCCAGGGCTTTCAGGCCGGCGACCGTGCCGGCCACGGCGTACTGCTGGCCAGCCACGTTGAAGTTCACAATCTCCAGGAACTCCCCGGTGCGTTCGGCGATATCGGCAACGTAGTCCACGACTTCCGCGTCGCTCAGCCCGAACATATTGGGGCGCAGCGCACCCAGGCGGTAGTTGGAGCGTCCGGCGGCGTCGCGCTCAACCAGGGAGTGCATGGCGGAGCCGCGGGAGAACACAATGTCGATCACGGCTTCCAGGTCGAAGATGTTGGCCAGGGAGGCCAGTGCCGTGTACTCGCCCAGCGAGTGTCCCGCGTAGAGGGAGCCGGGCACAATGGTGCCTGCTTCGCGGAGGCGTTCGGTCTGACCGTAGGCCACCACGGCCAGAGCCACCTGCGTGAACTGCGTCAGGTACAGCACGCCCTTGGGGTGGCGGAACACGGTTTCGCCCACGCGCAGGACGGTCGGGTTCTCGTCCACGATCTGCACGATGGAGAATCCGAGTTCGTTGCGGGTGTGGGAATCGGCACGCTCCCACACGGCGCGGGCAGCAGCGGAGGCAGAACGGTCGCCCGAAGCCATGCCGGGGCTTTGGATGCCCTGGCCCGGGTACACGTAGGCGGTGGTGGGCGGTGCAAGCAGCGCCTGGCCGCGGGACACCACGTTGCCGTCCACGCGGCAGGTAACCTCCACGGCAGAGATGGCGCCGCGGGCGGAGCGGCCGATGCGTTCAACGGTGATGTCCACGGCGTCGTTAAGCTGCACCATGCCGAACATGGAGTAGGTCCAGCCGATGAGACGGGCGGGGCGCTTACCAGCGGTAGCCAGGTGCTGCGCGGTGGCCGACAGCCACATGCCGTGCACCAGGGGAGCCTCCAGGCCCACGAGACGGGCGGCGTTGGTGGAGGTATGGATCGGGTTGTAGTCGCCGGACACCATGGCGAAGGGGGTCATGTCGGCGGGGGCGGTGACCACGGCGCGGCGCAGGAAGTGGCGCGGGGTGTCCACAATTTCCACGTCAACTCCACCCCAGTTGGGTGCCAGCGACGGTGCCTGAGTGCTGGTCACGCGGCCGCGGATGGCAAAACGCTCCACAAGCCGGGCGACAACCTCACCCTCGGAGGTGAGCGTCAGGTTGACGGTGACAATGCGTCCCGATGCGGATTCCTCCAACGGGGAGGTTTGGGCCTCCACCTGGATGGTGCGGGAATTGGCCAGCTCCTCCAGCGGAACCAGCAGCTCCACGCAGTGATCCAGGTGCACGGCATTGAGCAGGCCCTCAATCACCGGATAGCCGTCGGGCAGGTACGCAGAACCCAGGGCGGCGTAGATGGCGGGCCAGCAGGGCCCCACCAGCGCATCGGCGGTGCCTGCGTTCAGTGCCTCCCCATCCAGGTCGCCCAACGGAATGCCCGCGCCCGACACGGCGGTGTGCTGAGTGAGCAGGGTTGCGGGCAGGGTGAAGGAATCCCGCACCACGCCAAACGTGGTGCCTTCCTTCGGCTCCACCGTGGGCAGGGAATCAATGCTGTCGCCCGCAGCGGAGGTGGAACCCACGCCCGCGACGGCGGCCAGCAGGCCATACACGGCGTCCGGCAGGGCATCGTGATCCACCACTGGGGATGCGCCCGTGGCCGTGGCCTCGGACAATGCCACCGGAATGTCCACCTGGGTGACCACATAGGGCTTCTTCGCGCCGGGGTCCAGGTCGTCCCACACGGAATCGGCCAGCACGCGAATGGTCCACACGTCGCTGGTGGGATCGGTGGGGGCGATGATGTCCACGGCCTCCGGTGCCAGTGCATGAGCTGGGTTATCAATCAAATGGCCATGCCACACGATATGTGGCGCGGTGCGCAGCAGTTCCTCGCCGTCGGCGACCTCGCCCAAGCGGGCAAACACCTTCGCGGGTGTGCTGTTGGCACTGAGGGTGTCTGTGCATGCCTGTTCAAAACGACCCAGCAGGTCAGCCACCGGCTCGTCGATACGATCAATACCGGCCACCGACACCGGGCCCGGGATCACGCGCACAGCATCAGCGGAGTAGCGCTCGTCCTGAGACTGCCACAGGGTATCCAAGCCCCACCAGCGTGCCAGGTCCGCATCAATGGCGGGCACCCACGGCATCGGCTTGTGGTGCTTGCGGCACAGGCCAATAAACCACGCAGCGTCGCGGGCACCCACCTTCAGCTCGCGGGCCTGCGGGTACTCCGACAGCAGCTTCTCGACGGCCGCCGGACCATCCTCCGCGTCCTCCAGGGTGGGGAACAACGTGACCACCGGGCCGTGATCCACATCCGACAGGCGGGCCTCCACACGGTGCAGCAAATCAAAGAAGCGATCCGGCCAGGTCGGGTCCGTCCAGGGGTACGCCAAATCCACAAAACGCTGCAGCCACTCGGCGTAGGTCATCTCCTCCAGATCACCGAAATACGGCTTCGCCGTCTTATTCAGCGCGGCAATAATCTCATCGCGCCGGGCAGCCACAGCCTCGTCGCTGGGCTCAATGGAGGAAATCAGGCGGGAACACGCGGCGGAGGCGTTATCCACCTCGTACATGTCCGCGTGCAGGTGCGATAGGCCGGAGGTCACGCCGCCACGGGACTCGCCACGGCCGACCCAGCCGCCGCGATCGTTGGGATCCACACCAGGGGTGTCCTTGAGCAGCTTCTTGACCTGCGGAGACGTCTTTGCCTCCTTGGCGGTCATGGCTGCGGTGCCCACCAAAATGCCGTCCACGGGCATGGCGGGGGCGTGGTACTGGGTAGCCCAGGAACCCGTCAGGTATTCCGCGGCCTTCTCTGGGGTGCCAATGCCACCGCCCACACACAGCACCACGTTCGGCTGGCGGCGGATTTCGCCGTAGGTGGCCAGCAACAGGTCATCCAGGTTCACCCAGGAATGGTGGCCGCCGGCGTGGCCGTCCTCCACCTGCATGATGATCATGGCATCCGGATTGTCCTTGGCGATCTCCAAGACAGAACGAATCTGCTCCACGGTGCCCGGCTTGAAGCTGATGTAGGGGAAGCCATCCTCGTGCAGGCTCTGGATCAGCTCCTTAGCTTCCTCCAACTCGGGGATACCGGCGGACACGGTCACGCCGTTGATGGAGGTGCCTGCGGCGCGGGCGCGCGAAACAATACGCTGCGCGCCAAACTGCAGGTTCCACATGTAGCGGTCGAAGAACATGGAGTTGAACTGCGCTGCGCGGCCCGGTTGCAGCTGGGCCACCAAGCCGTCACGATTCTTGGTGAACACTTCTTCCGAATACTGGCCACCACCGGCCAACTCGGCCCAGAAACCAGCGTTAGCGGCTGCTGCGACGATATCCGGGTCCACGGTGGTGGGGGTCATGCCCGCCAGCAGGATTGGGGAGTAGCCGGTCAGGCGGCTAAACGCGGTGACAACCTTCACGCTGCCGTCCGGCAACTCCACCAGCTTCGGGGCGAACCGCTCCCAGGTGTCCTCCTGCGGGATGGTGGTACCGGGAGTGACCAGCTTGTCGCGATCCGCAGCGGTACCAGCGGCAACGAGGGTGATGCCGCGGCCGTCGAGAAGCTTGGCGGTGATGCGGGCCAGGCCGTGACCCGGCTCGGTGTTTAGCACGTGGGTGATCTCGGTGCTGGTGGTCAGCGCCGACAACTCTGCGGGCCAATCGTGGTGCTTGACCAGAATATCCTCGGCAAGGGCCTGGGCGGATACCGTCAAACCAAGCGCGGAGGCCCACTCGGCGGCGCGGTCCGCACCCGGCTGCATTGCCGTGAAGTGGAACGGTGCGGAAACCTTGAGTTCGTTGAACAGCGGCTCCACCCGAGTACCGCCCGAACGCTTATCATCCAGCTCCGCGTTATGCTTCTCCGCAGCCTGCTCAATCAAGCTCTCCACCTGGCGCAATGCCGCAGGCGCACCGGCAATCACAAAATGCGTGTGGCCATTACGCAGCGCCAATTCCGTGTCCTTGACCTGCGCAATGGCGCCCTCAACAGCCTCGCGCGGCACATTACGGACGCTCAACATCCAGGAATCCCCCGCGTGCGTGCCCAATTCCTGCGCGCGCAGGGTGGCAGCAGTGCCCATCAGCAGGGCAAACGCCACCACATCCACCAGCGCAGTGTTCTCCTCCACGGCCTTACCGCTGGTGTCCGCCGCGATGGCCTGCGCTGCGGCCACGCCCAGGCTGCCCTGGGAATGCCCGATGAGTGCGGTCTTTGATACATCCAAACCAGCATCCTGAAGATGCAACACAGCCGCAACCTGCGACAACACAATCCCAGGCACACTCACCGCAGGAAGCGTATCCACATCGACTGACAGGGAGGCATCCGGATTGGTGATCAAATCCTTCAACCGGGCATCCGCGCCGGGCACGGCGCTGGCGCGCTCCCGCGCGTAGGCGGCGACGCGACGCTCAGCGGCATTCAGTAGCGACAACAGTCGAGGATCCTCAGCACCCCGGAGAGCCTCCTGCCAGGGAGACGCTTGCCCCGCGAACAACAACGCGGGGCTTTCAAAGGCATGCAAAGGAAGCAAAGACGGCAAGTTCACGCAAACTCCTCATGTGTGACAAACGTGTTTTCCCGAATGCTAACAAGGCTTACTTTCAGCGTCGAATACATAAATGTATCGTCCCTGCTTGGTTAATAAAAACTCATGTGTGCAGGTGGTGCTTGGTGCGGGGTTGGTGGTCGTTATTTTCCATCGTCCCTGCATGTGCGCTTAACGACGCCCCCACGTCCCCGAAGTTGCAGCCCCCGCAGCATTACACCATTGGCTTGGAACATGCAAATAATAAAGTAAGGATCATGTCCACAATATCGTCGGCTTCAAGCATTGTGCCGCGCGGTTCAAAAGTGTCATTATCATTAATAAGTTCTGTTTTCCAGGCGGAAACTCCCGTAACCCGCAATGCAATGCCAATAACCGCCTGCGCCACCGCCTCTGGGCGGCGATCTAAGGTGCGGCCGACCTCGTTCACAATAAGCTCCAAAACCTGAGCGACACGCAACACAAAATCACGGTTGATTTCCCGGAACTGCAGTGCCCACTCCGGTTCCCGCGCCGCCCGCGACAGCAGCTCATTGTGCAGGATGAAAAACTCCCTGTTCAGACCTAGTTCCACCTGTGCGCTGCCCAGGAACTCCGCGACCTTCACTTCCGGCTGGCCGCCGGGCTGTGTTGAGGGCTGTGCTGCCCAGCGTTCCACGATCTCGTCGAGGCGTTCAATAATCCGAGCGTAAGCGTCCCGCGCCACGTGGGTGAAAAGTTCCTCTTTGGTGGCGTAGTTGGAATAGAAGGCACCCCTGGTCAGCCCGGCTTCTTTGCAGATGCGCTGTTGTGTACAGCCCTCAATGCCGGAGTTAATCATCACAATGCGGGCGGCTTCCACTAGGCGTTGTTGTGTTTCTGAACGCTCCCTCATTGGCCCACCGCTTCCCATATTGTGCTGCACCCTGGATACTGTACGAGTGCCATTGTGCCAGAAAAAGACGGCTATTCTTGAGCCTTATGGATCTGGACCGAACCACACAACCCAGCCGCGAGCAACTCGCCCGCATCATGGACTACACCCTGCTCTCGCCCGAAGCCACCGCCGCCGATGTGGGGCACCTGATTGATAGCGCCATCTCTCTCGGGGTGGGTGCCGTCTGCGTGTCCCCGTCTCTGCTGCATGCCACAGAGAAAGCCGCCCAGGCCGGCCTGACGGTGGCCACTGTCTGTGGGTTCCCGTCCGGCAAGCATCATGTGCTGGTGAAGGCGGCGGAGGCCCGGCTGGCGGTGCAGTTCGGGGCGTCGGAAATTGATATGGTGGTGGATATTGCCGCAGCTCAGGCGGGGGACAGCAACGCCCTCATCTCTGAGATCGCCACCGTGCGCGAGGCTGTGCCGCACCCTGTGGTGCTGAAGGTCATTCTGGAATCGGCGGTGCTCAGTAACGACGCCCTGGCTACCGCCTGCCGCGCTGCACTTGCCGCCGGTGCCGACTACGTGAAAACCTCCACTGGGTTCCACCCTGCGGGCGGGGCTTCAGTGGAGGCAGTGCGCGTGATGAATGATGCCGTGGGCGGGCAGATGGGCATCAAGGCTTCTGGTGGAATACGTACCTGGGATGATGCGCAAGCGTTGGTAGCTGCCGGTGCGACCCGTCTTGGAGTGTCAGCAGCAGCAAAGGTTCTTGATGGCGCTCCTGATTAAACCAGTGCAGCATCAGGGATGTACCCGAGGAATACAGCATTCCAAAGCCGCAGCCGCTTAAGAAGAAACCCGGGTGTGCGGTGATGGGTTGGGTGCTGTCGGCCATCATGACCCACTGGCTCACCACAAACAGCACCATGCCGCAATACATGAGAATCAGGTTGGCTTTCCTGCTGCGTGGCCCGAAAAACAGCGTGGATACAAGCGCGATGGGCACGACGAGCACCGTAATGCCGCTGCCCCAGGTTGACAGCAGCGGGTACAGAACATGGGACTGCCCGTCGGGCCTTGTTCCCGCGATGCCCACCCAGTACATGCCGATACCCGCAGCTAGTAATACTATTTCTGGGATCAGGTAGCGGAATGAAAAAGGTCTCACACAGCTCAGCCCCTTTGGCGCATGTAAGAAAAAGATAACGATTTATTAATGTGTATCTTATCTGCGTATTAGGGCAGGGGCAAACTGGGCAGGTTGAAGGCTGGGGCTACTTCTGCTGTGAGTTATCGCTAATCTCGCTGAAATTGACGTTCGTGCCGGTCAGGCGCAGGGCAACTGCCTTATCTTCCACCGACACGCTCTCCACGTTCAGCCCCCCGGCCATCTTGCTGGCGCTCTCCCGCAGACTATTGGTAATGGCTTCCGACATCTCCTTGGGCAGCTCCACCCCAAACAAGGCGGCCCGTTCCGCCTGGAACTGCAGCTGTCCGTCCGCAGCACTGGGGCGCAGCGTCAGCGTGGCGGCACCATCGGTGAATTCGACGCTCACAGTGCCGTCATTCGGGTGCGAGGTGATGCCGGTGACGCGCACAAGGCTCTGGATGAGCGCGCCCGCGTAACCATTGTTGGTGTTTCCTGCTGCCTGTTCCGCAATGGCGGATTGCACCTGGGCGAGCATGAACTCGTCGGTCAGCCGGGTGTCCAACAGCATGGAACCAGCGATGGGGTTGTTGCGGTCCTTCAGGGAAAGATTGCGGATCTTCACCGTGGATGCGGGGCTGCCTGTTACCTGGGGGGCACTGTTGGTGCCGTCGGGGTAGTCGATCTTCAAGGTGGACGGCAGGTCCATGTCCACATGCTTCACATTCCCTGTGACCAGCGTGGCCACAACCGGGTAGGCCCCGAAGCTGACGCTGGCCCCCTCACCCGAATCGGCTTTCAATTGCTGGGACACGTACCACCGGGTACCACCCTCGGCGATACCGGCTATAAGGAGGAAAGCAACAACAAGACCAACAAGTAACTTTTTCACCCAATCTAGTTTTCCTGAATCTTCAGCAACGCGCTACTCGCACTACACCTGATCGCCACTCACAAAAGACCACGGTACGGTGAGGAGGTTGTCGCGGACTCGGCGGCGAATCGGGGTGAGGGGTACCGAGGCGTCGATAAGCAGGCGGCGCGCCTCCCGCCAGCGGATGCGCGGACCGTAGGTGGCCCAGGCGGCGGCGCGGTCCCAGGCGTCGTCGGCCATGCGCAACAGGTCGTAGATGGGTTCGCCGGGGACGTTTCGGTGAATGAGGGCCTTAGGGAGTCGTTCGGCCAGGTCAGAGGGGTGGGCGGTATGATTCGGATCCCAAGCCAGGGTGAGGGACTGCGGGCCGTCCGCGTCCAATAATACCCAGGAGCAGCGGCGGCCCAGCTCGTCGCAGGTGCCCTCCACAAACAGCCCACCGGGGGCGAGTCGGGAACACACCAGCTGCCAGGCGTCGTGAACCTGGGAGACGTCGTACTGACGCAGCACATTAAACGCCCGCACCAGATTCGGGCGGTGGCCCGCCAGCTCAAACCCGCCCACGGCAAAGTGCACGCCGTCGCGGGGTGGCAGCACACGGGCGGGATCAATCTCCAGGCCGAGCACGGAGACGTCGGCACGCAGGCGGCGCAGCCAGATGGCCCACTCGCAGGTGGTGGTGTGTGAGGCACCGTACCCCACATCAATGGCCAGGGGAGTGTCTTGGATGGAGGCATGCGAAAGGCACCGCTGCACCGTGGGATGATGAACCATCCAGCGGTCGCAGCGGCGCAATCGATTCACATTCGTTGTGCCGCGTGTGATCACACCCACCGGGCGGGTGCTTCGAGTAGCCTGCCGACGAGTGCGTTGGTGATCTCCGAACGTGGCACGCAGATTATGGGCGTGATCAGCCACAAACGTGTGTTAGAGGTTTTCCGAAATCCACTTCTCGGTCAGAGCGGCCTCGTTGGCCACCAGCTCGCTGAGGGCTTCGGCAACCTTCGGCTCAATCGCGGGGCCCATGAACGGAATGGTCACGTTCACTTCGTTGGCGTAGGAGAGGGTGGTGGACGCATCGTCGCCGGACAGCTCAATATCGCCCTTGAAATCCACCGGGGCACCCTTCACATCTGCGGTGTAGGACGCCTTTGCAGCGCCGTCGGCTAGCGCGCCAATGGTGTACACGCGCTTAATCTTCAACGACTGGCTGATCATCGCACGCACAGCCTCGGGAAGCAGCTCCATCGGCATGATCTCGTACAGCACAACCTCAGCGCCGCCGTCAGTGCTGGTGATCTCATGAACCTCGCCGGGTTCCGTGCTCAGATTCGCCACATTGTAGGCCCAGTAGTCAGCATTAGTCAGGGCCTCATGCACCTTTGCAGGCGGAAAATTGATAGTTACAGAAGTTTCGGTACGCGTTGCCATGTGTACAGACTACCGTTAAAGGTGTGTCCGACCTATTAGTAACCCAAAAACTATCCAGCATCCCCGGTGCCACCATCGACACCACTACCCAGTTCGCCGACCTCACCACCCTGCACCTTGGGGGGCAGCCACGCGCCGTCGTGCGGTGTGCATCCACGCAGGCAGTCATAGACGTCGTATCGCTTCTCGACGCCCACCAGGTGCCGTTGCTCATTATCGGCGGCGGGTCCAACCTCGTTATTGCTGATGGTCCCGTTGACGTGGTTGCCGTCGTCCTAGAATGCGACAACATTCACATCGACCCCGACAGCGGGATTTTGCGCACAGAAGCCGGTGCCGTCTGGGATTCCGTGGTTGCTGCTGCTGTGGACGCTGGGCTCGGCGGCATCGAATGCCTCTCCGGCATTCCCGGCTCCGCGGGCGCCACGCCCGTGCAAAACGTTGGTGCCTACGGGGCGGAAATCTCCGACGTGCTCACTCGTGTTCGACTGTGGGATCGTTCGGCAGGGGAGGATGTGTGGGTGCCCGCTTCTGAGCTGGATTTGAGCTACCGACACTCCAACCTCAAACACACCTCCAGGGCGGTTGTGTTGGAGATCGAACTCGCTTTAAGTGTGGACGGGCTATCTGCGCCTCTGCGATTCGGGGAGCTGGCGCGGACATTAGGGGTTTCGGGTTCTGAGGGTTCTGGGGCTTCTGGGGCGCGGCGACCGGTGGAGGAGGTGCGCGAGGCGATACTAGAACTACGCCGAGGAAAAGGCATGGTCTACGACCCGTCCGACCACGACACCTGGTCAGCTGGGTCCTTCTTTACCAACCCGATTGTTTCTGCGGCGTTGGCTGAAAAAGTCCGCGCCGTGGCCGCCGAGCTGCGCGGGAGCGATGATGCCGAACGCATGCCCTGCTTCGATGTAGGCGACGACCAGCGCAAACTCTCCGCAGCCTGGCTCATTGACCGCGCCGGGTTTGCCAAAGGGCACCCTGGTGAGAGTGCTGCTGCTCGGCTGTCCACCAAACATACTTTGGCGTTAACCAACCGCGGCAACGCCACCACCACCGACCTTGTAGCGTTGGCGCGCGAAGTCCGCGATGGGGTCCTTGATGTTTTTGGTGTCGAGCTCGTGCCGGAACCCGTGTGGGTGGGGGTGGAGTTGTAGGTTTTGGGTTGGTGTGTCAGGTAGGTCCATCGCTGGGCTCGGAAAAGGGGTGTTTTCGGGCCTAGCGGTAGACCTACCTTTATGCAAATGTTTGCACTAACGTTGTTCAGGGGTTTTGGGTTGTGGCGCTCCACCAAACTGCCGTTTTTGCAGGAATTTTTGGCGGTTTGGTAGATCATGAGTAGCTATCTGGTTGTGGCGCTCTATCAAATGTTCACGTCCCGGTGCTTTTTTGCGGGCTGTGACCGGTCAAAAATGGTTGAACAGCGCTAATGGAAAAGTATGTATATCCCCAGGTTCAAAAAAGTCGGTTTTTCCGCCTGGAGATATACATACCTGAGAGGTTGGTTTTGTGAGATGTCGTATCGGCGGCAATGCGCCGCAATGGTGTGAACATATGGGTAATGAGCTGGAAGGTTTGTTGTTTTATGGCAGCTTTCAGCACCCCTATCAGCTAGAAACACAGGTGTCGGTATTCTTCAACGGCGATCCCGACGAACTGCTGCAACGCAGAATCTACCCAGATTGTGCCGTACGAGTGTTCACCCATGAACCGTCTGCAGAAGGCTCTGATACGCGCTTCACCTGCGACTATCTGAACCTCACTTCCATTGAATCAGGCGATGAAGAGGGGTTGATCATTGTGGGCCAACCCGAGATGATCCAGGAGGAAGAGTATTACACAGACGCTCTTGATCGCGACGGCTGGGAATTTCTCATGCAAATCGATGAGGCAGGCTACCCAGACGATCTTGCAACAACATACCCGTTTTTCTATGGAGCATTGTATTTGTACTGGAAGCCAGAGAGCGGCGAGGTCACTGCTGGCTATTGGCAGTGTTCCTAACTTCTCCAATCCCAACCGCCGGATACCCAATCTCTTCCAGATCGGCGGCGAGTTGGTCCCAGTCGTCGAAGTCCGGGGAAAGGGCGAGCACCATGTCGCGGGTGAGGGGTGTGAAGTCGTAGATCAGTGAGACGACCGCCGAGGCTGCGCGTGTGTAGTTGAGGCTGTCGTCAAAGTAGTCTTCGGCGTCGTCAAGATAGCTATCCCGTCCGTCAGCGATGAGTCGGAGCCAGTCGGGTGCGTCGGTGGTGGGGCTCCCACACCAATCACCACCGTTTCCTACGCGCCACCAGTATGAGGTGGTCCCGAGGGTCGCTACGGGTTCTCCAAGGAAGAATTTCTCAAAAGCACCTGGAATGACTTCAACGAGCTGGCCCTCCATGCTGAACAGGTTGATGGACATGCTCTCATCTCGGAAGAGGATAAGTAGGGAGTCACCCTGTCCATCGCGTCCTTCCAATACTTGTTCGCCGTCATCCCAGCTGGGGTTCCATGAGTATCGACGCCCCTCCCACTCAGGCGATGCGATAGCGTCCAGCACCGCGATGGCCTGGCATCGGTGTCGCAGTTCTGGGGTGCTGAGTGTGAAGAATCCGCCCACGGGAGTGTCCTTTCAAGGTGTTGCTGCTGCCTGAAGTGTAGCGCGAGTGCTGTTGGGGTGGGCGTCGACAAGCGGTGAATGGATTCATCAGCCTGGGGTATGACCTGGGGTTTCAGTCTCCAGGGTGATGAGCGGCAGGGGTGTTACCAGCGATGATGAAGGACATGAGCACGCATGAGATGAATGTAATCCGAACGCTGGGGCTGACTAAGCGGTTCGGTAAGGAGACGGTGGTGGATTCGCTGGAGCTGCAGGTTCCGAGCGGGGTCGTGTACGGCTTTTTAGGACCGAATGGGTCCGGCAAGTCCACCACTATGAAAATGCTGCTGGGGTTGATGGAACCGTCGGCGGGTGAGGTGTACCTGTTCGGGCAGCGTCTGAACCATTCGAACCGCGCGCGGTTGTTACGCACCATCGGGTCGATGATTGAGGCACCTCCCGGATATGGGCATCTGACTGGTTGGGAAAACATGTGCGTTGTGGAGTCGATGCTGGGCCTGGAGCGGCGCAACATCGAGCAGGCGCTGGAGACGGTGCACCTGACGGCGCACAAAGACAAGCTGGTTAAAAACTATTCCTTAGGCATGAAGCAACGGTTGGGAATCGCCATGGCGTTGGCCCGGAATCCGAAGCTGCTGATCCTGGATGAGCCAGCGAACGGCCTTGACCCGGCGGGCATCGAGGAGGTGCGCGAACTGCTGATTGAGTTAGCAGCCCAAGGTATCACCGTAATGGTGTCCAGCCACCTGCTGGACGAGGTGGATAAAACCGCGACGATGCTGGGCATTATTGACCGTGGTCGGCTGATTTTCCAGGGAAGCCGTGAAGAACTGCTGGGGCAGAGCATTCCCGACCTCATCCTAGAGACTGAGGTGGAGAGGATTCCAGAGCTGCTGACCCTGCCGAACGCCCGGCAACTCACCGACACTACCGTGGCCGTTCCTAATCTGAGCAGGGAGAATGTTGCCTGGCTGTTGGGGCAAATGGCTGCGCTCAATGTGCCGATCTTTGAGGCGCGGCGCGCCCAACAATCCCTGGAAGAAGTCTTTATGGACCTCACAGTGCAGGGGAGTTTGTAATGATACTGCTGGAAGTGAAAAAGCTGCGCAGAATGCGCATGGGTTTGCTGATCTTCGCGATTATGGCGGCGGTGATCCTGATGAGTGTGGCGCAAATTCTGGGAAAAGCATCGGGCATAGGTTTCGTTGAACTCTTGACCATGGTGGGCATGGTGCAGGCGCTGCTATCCCCGATTTTTGTGAGCCTTGTTGCCACGAGACTGGTGGAAATAGAGCATGAGGGAAACGGATGGCAGGTTGCAGGAACAGCGGGAATTCCGCGCGGAAAACTCTGCACCACCAAAGCCATACTGACTGGCATTATCACAACAGTGATTGTTGCGATAGAATTCGCGGCCATTATTGGTATTGGATTCCTTCGGCTCGGGTCTGTGGATTTTGAAGCGACATATTGGCTGGGCTATGCCGTGTGCCTGATGGTGGTCAATGTTTCTTTGGGACTCCTCCATGTCATTCTTGCCGCGTATGTGGATAATCAGCTGGTCAATCTGGGTGTCGGCGTGCTGGGGGCGTTTGTGGCGGTGTTTTCGTTACTGCTGCCCGGTGTTGTTGTCAGGTTTATTCCCTGGGGCTATTATGCCGTGAGCATGCATGCAACCTTTACCCCGGCCGGGGCGGAATACATTATGCCGAATTACTTCTGGATCATCGGATTCTGTGTTGTATCTATGGCGGTGTATGGAATAGGTGTTTATAAACTGAATCGCATGGAAAGGTAACTAAGGCAATGCTGCGTGCAGAAATTATTAAACTCAAGCGCTCAAGCCTGTGGGTTATAGCTGTGATCCTGCCGCTACTGGCGGTAACTACCGGCAGTCTGAACTATTGGGGCAACAGGGAAGTGCTTGACCAAGCGTGGGCATCCCTCTTTGGTCAAGTATTCCTCTTCTATGGAATGTTTTATTTATCCATGGGGGTGGGGTTGCTTGCGGCAGCCGCCTGGAGAATGGAACACCAGGGCACAAACTGGAATCTCCTACGTACTAACACGAGTAATGCATTATCGCTCATCTTGTGCAAAATCGTGGTGATCATTATTCCCGTGGCGTTTATGCAGATTATTCTGCTGGCCGGAACGTGGATAGTGGGGCTGTTCATCGTGGATAACGGCACGGCCGATGCGGGGCAACCGCCAGTAATGTACCTGGTTGCGGGCCTTTTGGCTGTGTTGGTGGCCGTTCCGCTGGTTGCTCTGCAATCCCTGCTCTCTGGGCTACTCAGATCCTTTGCCGTGCCGGTGGTGATCTGCTTCCTCGGGTGCGTTGTTGGGGCCATCGGGGCAATGGCTCCGATGCCCATTGGCATCATCGGGTATGTGATGCCTCAAGGTATTGTTACCCGCACGCTCAGCATCGGATCCGTCTCCATCGGCGATGGCAGCGGCCTGGAAACCGCAGGTCCCTTACTGTTGTGTGCTGCGGTTATCACCGCCATTGTGGTGGCTGTTTCCCCGAAATTCATCAAGATGCACAGCACGTAGGTGCTTATCGACGCCCCTCCTCCCGCACCATTGTCTGTTATGGAGTGGTGAGGGGTGGGGCGTCGTGGAGCGGAGGTTGGCAGGGGTGGAAGCGCACTGTGATTGAGGTAGCTAAAGATGAGATCTTGCCCTCACAGGTGACATGTGTCATGTATGCTGCTTGTGGATAAAAATTTGCTGGGCAAACTACTATTGGCGCTTCTGAGGGGTGTGGTGATGACAACTCAATACACGACCAACCGGTTGGTGGCGGTATGCGCGCTGGTCACGGCGGGGTTATTCGCACTCAGCTCCTGTGCAGATGGCACCAACACCCTCGAAAGCGGAGACTCGGTGCGCGGCGCCGCTGCGGCCGCATCGCAGAACGCCTCCCCTGAAAGCGCCCCCACCTCAGCACCCAGCCCCAGCGCGGCCCCCGCTTCGGCGGGCGCTCCTGTCAACCCCGCACTGAACCATGGGGCCGTGGCCTGGGAATTCCCCTGGCAAGCACTCGGCTGGCAAACAACTGACATCAACGAGCCGGGCGTGCTCCAACTAGCCAACGCACACGGCTGCCGATTCACCGCTACCCAGCACCTCTTCAAAGCAACCATGCAGGCCACCGACCAGCAGGAAACCCAGGTGCAGGCCAACCTGTGGATCAAAACGTTTAAGAAAAATACCGTCAACCCTATCTCCAACACAGAACCCGCCACGGATATTCGGCGCTTCAGCGGTCTTCCGGGTGAACCCAACCCGCCTGTTGGTGCGCAGGGTGTTCCCGGCGATCCGGTGGATATGCTGCGGGTGAACACTGACTACGCCACTCCCGACGGTGCTACCCATCGCTCAAGCGCGTGGCTGAGGGTATTTGCCAATGAGCGCACGCCGGTGGTGGTGACCCTCAACTATGCATGCCCATCGGCATCATATTCGCCGGTTGACCTGCAAGAACTCATTGAGGCCACCACTCTGGCTAACGTTGAGCATCCACAGATGCTAGAAAACCCTGCACGCCCTTAGCAATGCGGCGAGATTCTTCGGGCGTGGGTACATGACCGGCCTCGGGGAGTTCCACGATGTGGCTGTTCGGGAGTAGGCGTGCCAGCTCACGCGTCGATTCCGGCAGCACAATCCGGTCCTGGCCAGCAACAATCACCAGCACTGGGACTGTGATGTGGGGGAGGAGCTGAGTGACATCTGCCGTGGCCACGGCCTCCATCTGCGGCACATGCCCCTGAGCTGCGGGATTGAGTTGCGCAGTGAGCTGTTCTACCTGCGTGTTCGGTTCAGTGGTTTCGCCCAGCACCGCCGGGGACTGCGCCAACATCAGCAGGTGTGCCAGATCCTTGTAGCGGCCTTCCTGCGCCAACGATGCGTAGAGGCTGCTAAATAGCGTGGCCTGGGCATCCGCACGGGGAAAACCAGCGAGAAGGATGAGGGCGGTGACAGCATCGGGGCGTCGATAAGCGGCAGTGACGGCGACGGTTGTGCCCAGGGAATATCCAAAAACGGGAAACCTGAAATAACCGAGTTCGAGTGCGGAGTTGATGAGCTTATCGGCCTGTTCTTCGATGCTCAGGGGTGCATTATCGGCGGGTGTGTCGCCGCTTCCTGGGTAGTTATGCCCGAAGAGATGAAACTCGTCCCGCAGGGCATGCGCAATGTCTGCGAAATTATCGTCTATGGCGCCGCCCGCGCCGTGCGCCAATGCAATGGGGCGCGTGTTGTGTCGATTGAAGTGGATCATGGTGTGGATGCTAAACCCTGACACTGATGTTAGGGTCAAGTTATGGATAACCAGGAACTTCTGATCGGCCAGCTGGCCAGCGCCACCGGGGTATCCGTGCGATCACTGCGGCACTACGAAAAACGTGGGCTTATTACCTCCACCCGAATGAGCAACGGATATCGGCGTTTCAGCCCCGCCACTATTAACACTGTCACCCGCATTACTATGCTTCTCGACGCCGGGTTTTCCCTCCGCGCCGCAGCCATTATTCTGCCTTGCTTTGAACTTGACGACGAAGGTAGCGTTCGGGTGGGAATGTGCCCCGATGTTGCGCGGGAAGTACGGGCATCATTGCGGGACATTAGCCGCCAAGCGAAAAAGCTCAAAGCGCGGCGTGAGGCCATTATTAAACTGGCTGAATCAGGCGTGGGGGAATCCTTGGACTAGCTGAGTACTACTTTCCATAGCGCAGGACATATGCGATATACACGAGTGTGGCAATAATAGCTAAAAGGCGGGTTATATTGCTGGGAACGGCCCAACACGATACCGCCACAATAGCCATGAAGATGAGTGCGCGAACGAAGTTGTTCGGATGGGTGGTGCGCTGGGAATGGCGGAATGCAAACCACACGCACAGCGCGGTTTCCGCAGCATAGCCGCATAAAAGAAACATATCAGTACCGGACAGGGGCCGACTTGTGATGTTAAGCCCATCCGTGGTGATGATGGTGAAACCGGTGAACAGGATTTCCGCAACGGGAAGTTTCTGTTGTACGTCCTGATGCGTGTGTGTCATGGGCAGAATCCTACATGTTCAATTGCGAACTTTCGATGTTCATCAATTTTGTCTGCTCCAGCATACCCTTTAACTCTTCCTCGGAAAACGACGACGTTGGGGTTGCATACGTTAACGATACAAAGCCAGGTTTTGTGCCTTGGGTAAACGCACGAATCCACACAACCGCACGATAATTCTGGCCATCTGCGCCAACATACTCGGCATCGGTGCGCATCATCTGCACCGGTTGACCCGACGCGGTAATCTCCGTCGAATCGGCGGTTTTGTGCTGCAAGCCTGTTGTTTTCGACTGAATATCCTGAATCCACTTATCCGTCTGCTCTTGGGTTGCGGCGCGATCCCCAGGGGCTGGCGGGGAAGGATATGCACTTTGCGTTGCTGTGTACTGCCCACCCTTGTCATTGGTCAACTGCATGGCGCCAGGTTGATCTAACTGACCAAATTTCCATCCAGAAAAGAAGACCGGGAACTGCCACACCGCAGCGCCCCCACCCATGCTCTGATCCACCGACAAATCTGCTTCTTTTTTCTTTGATGTTGTCTCTGATGAGGACGCTGCAGCGGATGTTGATGACTGTGCTTGTGAACTGTTATCAACATCGTTGCCGTTCTGGTTACCGCACGCAGCCAGTGAAATTGCCCCCATTGCTAGGAGGGCGCACACCGACAATGGGCGCGCTGTGGAACGTCGGGTATTCATAAGCCTGCTCCTCATGATGAAACTAGATTTACAGATAAAAATATCGTACAGTAACTGACTTCTTGGTGGAAGAGCTTAATTGTATTTGTGTCGAAGATGCAACTTTGTAGCGATATGAATTTGTGATGCATTTGTGATGTTAAGTTACATATGTGCAGGCCAGAGCATGTTTTTTGACGGTGAAGAATGTGTGGGTGTTGTGATCTTATTATCAGAATTGTCGTTGTGTGTAACTTTTTGGGATGGCTGAGCATTTTGTTACTGTTTTGTTATGGGCAATATTATTTCTACAGAAATATCTAGGAGGATTTTAGTTATCTAGGCGGTAAGATTAGATGCCAACAGCTTTCGGTAATCATTTTTTCGGAAACCTCCAGGTAGCGGCGTCGAAAAGCAGATCTGTGGCATAGTGGTCAGGAAGTATGTGTGATAGCCGGAGGAGTTGTACGGTGGGAAAGATTCTTGATCAGGCACGTAGGGTGATGGCGTTACTGAATGAGGGTGATCGGAGTCGAGTGATCCGTATCACTCCTATGATTGCGTCGGGTCCGCTGTCAGTGACTTCTTCGAAGTTTGGGGGAGTGCCCTACCTTCCAGAAGGTGTGGATGCGCCCACCAATGCTCATGGTGATCCGTTGGGTATGATTGCGCAGATTAACTGCGCGGAACTGCCGGACAATGATATTTATCCGAAAACTGGGATCCTGCAGTTCTGGCTGGACCCGACGGATGATCTGTATGGTGCGAATTATGATAATCCCATCGCGCAGGACAATAATCGCGTGATGTATTACCCGGAAATTGGTGCGCCCAATTCTGGTGTGGGACTTGCCCAGGTTGATCAGCAGGAGGGTGAATTTCCTGTTTATTGGCCTATTTCGCCATTGGATATGGAGTTGGCTCTCGGTTTTGAGGCTATTGAGCAAGGCGAGGCGGTTCTATCCGAGGGCTTTTTTGATGCGTTTGTGAATCAGTGGAATAGCCTGTACCCCGATCAAACCATTAAGAGCTTGTGGGATCTTGATGATCTAAGCGATGAGTCCGTCACGGATTTCTTCGACGATTTTGCAGAGTTCCATAAAATTGGCGGGAAGCCAATTTTTGTTCAAGGCGATCCGCGTGATGTCAGGGACAACCTTAAAAACTACACCGCCAACTTGCTGACTATGGTTTCTGAAGTCTTTCGTGATCCGCAGGCGGGGCCGCGTTCCTACCCGCACCTCACCGAGATTCTGTGGGGAGACCTGGGCACAGCCAACTGGCTGATTACGCCCGAGCAGCTGGCCGCCTGCGATTTCAGTCAGGTGCTTTTCGAATGGTCATGCGGCTAGGGTGATCCAGCCTCCAGTAACCGGTCTTGGAAATTTCCAGTTCGCGGCGTCGAGTAGCAGCCTATGGCATAGTAGATAGAAAGCATGTGTGATAACTCAAGGGAGTTGATGGTGGGAAAGATCCTTGACCAGGTGCGCGCGGTGATGTCGCTGCTGAATGAGCGTGATCAGAGTCAGATGGTTCGCATTACGGCCACGGTGTCGCCGGAGCCGATTCCGGTGACGGTCTCAAAGTTCGGGGGAGTGCCGTACCTACCAGAAGGTGTGGATGCGCCCACCAATGCCGATGGTGACCCGCTGGGTATGATAGCGCAGATTAACTGCGCTGAACTGCCGGATAATGACGTATATCCAAAAACTGGAATCGTGCAGTTCTGGCTAAACCTCAAGGATGACCAGTGGGGCATGAATTTTGATAACCCCATCGCGCAGGACAACACCCGCGTGACCTATTACCCGGAAGTGGGCGCGCCTGACACCAAAGCGGCTCTTCCGCAGATTGATTGGGAGGATGTGGGCTGGCCTATCTACCCAGAAAATGTGGAATTGGCCCTCAGTTTTGAGGTTATTCAGCAGGGCGACGTGATCTTGTCCGAGGACTTCTTCGATGCCTTTGTGGAGCAGTGGAATAGCCTGTACCCCGATCAAACCATTGAGGAATTGGATGAACTTGATGACCTGAGCGACGAACTCGTCACAGATTTCCTTGACGATTTTACGGAGTTCCATAAGATCGGCGGGAAGCCAATTTTTGTGCAGAATGACCCGCGTGATTTCAGGGACAATCTTAAAAACTACACCGTTGATCTGCTGACCATCGTCTCTGGGGATGTTCATGATCCGCGGGGAGTAGAAGACTCACGCAACATCGAGATTATGTGGGGTGACATGGGCACAGCCAACTGGCTGATCACGCCCGAGCAGCTTGCCGCTCGCGATTTCAGCCAAGTGCTTTTCGAATGGTCGTGCGGCTAGCGGCACGACCACTATCGCCTATTCTCAGTCGGCCCCTGGTGGACTAACTCGCAGTGCTGCGTCTCGACTTCCATGCCCCGCGTTCGCGGCTACTCTCAGTATCACTTGCTGCGCCGCGCACCTTGCGGGATCGCAGTTGATCGGTTTCGCCGCCGAGCACACCAGCCTGACCTTCACTGTTACTGCCGTCGTCATCATTGTTGCGGTAGCGCTGCTCGTTATGGTGCTGGTTAGCGTGTGGAACGCATGCGAAACTGAGGCTACTTAACGATGCTCCGCAACCAACTCGGCAGGAATGTTGGGGTGTCTGATGGGGTCTCTGACTGCCAGATGCCAACATAAGTCATTGACGATGTTGCCATTGTTGATTGTATGCAATATCGACGGAGACTCTTAGGGAGGCTATTGATAGATCCGTTCTTGCTGTGGATGTGAGCGAATATTCCGATACAGAAAAAATTTCCGGGAATATTTTTAATCTTGGATTCCCGTGTGTCAGGGTATAGGATGTAAAGTGAAAAAATCAACGCGGCCTATATTATCATCTCTGTGGCTGTCTTTAACTGAGTTTATTGGCGCTGTATTTCTGCTTATGATTGTCATCGGTACCGGAATGCAGGCGCAAGAATTAACAGCCGATAATGAGATGCGACTGCCAGCAAACTCTATCGCCACTAGATCCCTACTGGGTTGGGATAGGCGATGCTAATATTGAAGGTTGGTGCAATCTTTGGAGCTCACTTTAATCCAGTTGTGATGCTGCTTTCCTTGGCGCAAGGGACAGTTAAGGCCGAAAATAGCATAATAGATATTATTGCGAAAATTATTGGAGCAATTATAAACGTCACGACAGCTAATATTATATCCGATAGGGATATCGATAACAATATTTGACCTTCAAAAATACAAAAGGACAAGCTAGTTGCATCCGAGGTGGGGGGTCATATATTACGGCAGCGTGTTAGGTGACATCGTTTACTGGCTTCGCAAATCCGGCAGTCGCTATAGCCAGAGTATTTTCAGACACGTTTACGGGAGTATCTTCATCATCTGTGCTGTCTTTTTCCGCCGCTCAAGGCATAGTTGTATCCACGACAATTTTTTGTAAAACTCGTGCGTCGTAACGTTTATGCTACATAAAATCACCCCCTAATTAGGGTGGAGCATAGCACGCGCAGCGTTGCCGATTTACTATATTGATAGTTGTCGATACAAGCAGTTCAGAGGCCAAAAAGGAGTAAAGAATGCTTGATCTTGATCAAATTCGTCAAGACTTTCCCACTATTGGGAAAAATGATATCTACCTCGACTCGGTTGCCTCATCACTTACCCCTACGCCGGTAATAGAGGCTATGGCCGAATATTACACAAAATATCGAGCTAATATTCATCGAGGAACCTATGACCTGTCAATGAGGGCATCACAACGTTATGATGACGCTGTAGCTTCTGTGGCAAGATTTATTGGTGCGTGCCCAAGTGAAATAGCGTTCACACAGAATACGACTCATGCAATTAATTTACTTGCTCGTACTTTACAATTTGAACCCGGTGACGAAATTGTGCTGACGAGCCTTGAGCATACGTCAAATATGGCCCCATGGGTACGGCTAGCCGACGAAAAGGGGCTGGAACTGCGATGGTATAATGCGGGACGTTTGGGGATTGTTAATGCCAGCGAGCTGATCGACCTCATTGGACCTAAAACTAAACTCGTCACGATGACGGCGGTCTCAAATGTTCTTGGTACCATAACTCCCTTCGAGGAAATTGGTGCAGAATGTAGAGATCGAGGTGTGCTATTTCTTCTTGACGCCGCTCAGGCTGTGCCGCATATCAGCATCGACGTTAAAAAGATACAGTGCGATTTTTTGGCTTTTTCGGGCCATAAGATGCTTGGTCCTACGGGTATTGGTGTGCTCTATCTGCGTGAAGAACTTGCTAGAAGCCTGGGACCAGGGATGCTTGGTGGCGGTACATTAGATACCTCCGCGTGTGACTGCCCATCGCTTGAAGAATGTAGCCTAGAGTATTGCTCTTACAGTGAACTACCTGATAAATGGCAGGCTGGAACTCCGCCAATTGCGGAAGCATTTGGTCTCCATGCAGCAATTGACTATCTAACCTCTCTGGGTATTCATAACATATCTGAGCATGATCGAGATCTTACAACGCGTTTTGTTTCCGGTTTGAAGGAAATACCGTCTGTGGATGTATACGGACCTATGGATGCCGACAAACGAATGGCGATTGTGTCATTCAATATTGGCAATCTTCATCCAGACGACGTCGGCCGCATTCTTAATGAACGCTACAAAATTGGAGTTCGTACGGGTCAACACTGCGCTGTTAATTACTTTAATGAAGTTAACGGCCACAGTGGTTCTCCTGGAAATATTCGAGCCAGTTTTTATGTTTACAATACGGTTGAGGAGGTCGACAAGACTCTTAATGCTATTTCGGATATATCAAAACTACTCGTTTGATTGGAGCGTGTGATGCATATACAAATATACGATCGCGTGTGTTGTCGCCCTAGCGATGCGAAAAAGTTGGCAGATTTTTTGGCAAGTAAAGCTAGCGAATCGGACAATGTTGAATTTTATGATCTCAATGACTCCGCCATTTCCGAAGTTATTGTACCGGGATATGTCGTAAGCCATATTGCTAATAGTAAACAACTTCCGATATTGTGCGTGAACGGAAAGATTGTTGCAATTGGTGTAATGCCAAACCTGCTGGACGCCCTAGAAATTCTACGCGGAGATACGGTGAAGGCCAAAATGAATATCGCGTTCGGTGATGTGCAAAATGCAAATACGGACTGCTGTTAAGTGAAGAGATGTAACGTGGATCTTTGTCTATGCTCGTCGAAAGAAGGATGTTCATTTGCTTTGTGTTTTAGGATATCCTGCGCTTGGTAAAGAATGTATTTATCATGTTAATCTGAATCAAAGCAGTGATCTGTCATTGGCTGTGGTTCAGGCTATAGCTTTTCGCGGTAGTAACAGAATTTATGTCAGCCTAGATGATGCTAGTATCGAAGTTTCTTTGCTGTTTTCTAGGATTTTTTGGTGTACGTTCGATTAAGCTAAAATATGACTATGTCAAGTTTGAATTTGCATACACACTTGCAGACCTAAGTGTGAGCCTTGTCCGTAATCAAAATGAGAGTGCTCAATATCTGATGATTTGTTTTATTACATATTTTATGCAGATTAGGAAGTGTGCAGGTGCTCTTTGTGGCTTGTGTGTGCTCCTTCTCTCGTGCATACTGTAGGTATGGGAGAAGGAGCACATACAAGTTCTACCGTAAATTTTCAAGCAAATTCGGGGAGCGTAGATAGGCTAGCTGCGCAGGCAAAAGCGTTGGGTGATGCTACACGGTTAAAGATTTTTGAGTACATAAGCGCATCATCTACTCCGGAAGTGTGTGTATGTGACATTGTAGATTATGTGCAAAAATCTCAGGCCACAGTCAGTCATCATCTTAGGATTTTGCGCGACGCAAATCTTATTATAGGGGAAAGGCGTGGAACGTGGGTATGGTATCAAGTTGATTCGGGCGTTTTTTCTGAGTTTATAGCAGGGTTATCTTTGTTGGGTAAGAAGACTCACCAACCTAATAAACGATGTCGCTGTGAGGATGATTGCAATCACTAATGTAGCTTAATTTTATTGTTGCTGGCAAAAATTTGGAGTGTTGTTTTATTGGGGAGTTTGTTGGCGCTTCACGCTAGTAGTTGAACTCAGTCTCTTCCGCCATTTTCGCAATCCTCTCTATTTTCTTGTGGTTTTGTATTTTTGAGCTTGTCACACCCTTAGTGTTATTGCTTTCGCTGCTAGGTGTGCGGGACTGATCTCCGCTGCGTTCTCAGCTGTCTTTGTCGTTATGGTTGTCCTGATTATGATGGCGCTGATCGGCGACTGGAAAGCATCCGAAGCCGAGGTCGCTTAACAACTTCCGTGCGATCCATGCCTCGGTAATACGATAACGTTATTGTCTAGCTTTAGTTTAGTGTGATGTATGTCGTCGTAGGTTGGTGCAGGTGTTTATTGTAAAAATCGCTATCAATGACTTCAATTCCAACCTCACCTGCTGGGTCCACGGCTCGATATGAGCCAAGTCGTTGTGCGATGTCGGAAAATTGGGCGCACATTTCATCTTTTGATGGGGTTAAGGTAGCCGTTGAATGGATTTTCGCTATGGACATGTGAGAAGTCTCCTTACCACCAGTAGATTGGGTACGTTGTTGTTGATATTTTTGCGCCTATTACACCAACAAGAACCAGGATTACGGCAGCCATACCTGCACATAAGATAAAAGTCAGCTGCCCAGAAGGTATAGCAGCCCCCAAGATGGCGGTTGCTGCGGCTGGGGAGTGCGCCGCACGTGCCGCCAGCATTATCCCAAGCGCGAGACCGCCTGCGATGGCTGTCGCCCATACTGAATGGCTGACAACACCCACTGCACAGCCAACAATGGCGGAAAGTAATTGCCCGCCGATAACGTTTCTCGGCTGAGAAAGTGGGAGGTTGGGTCCACCCGCGACGAGTGCCATGCTGGCCGCCATGGGTGGAATAAGCAGGATGAATCCCGTGATCTTTCCAACAAGGACCAGTATGACTAGCGCTGTGATTGAAAGAATTGTCGCGGCCATGATTTGCGTCAATGGAGGCCTTAGGGGAGCACCGCTTTCCCTAATGACGAATTGCCGTTTTGTCATACTGTCAACTCCTGTAAAACGTAAACATTGAGAACGATCGTTCTCTCCGATATGCATGCTATCGTAGAGAACGATCGCTCTCATTGCAAGAGAAAGGTTAGGTAAGGTCTGATGAACTCTGCTGAGATGGAGAAGCTTCTGGACGCTGCTGAGTACCTCTTCTATGAGCGTGGTTACCAGGCCGTGGGTATGGATGAAATTCGTGCTGCCTCTGGACTATCGCTGAAACGCATTTATTCCCTGGTCGGAAGTAAAGAGCAGCTAGCTGTGCGTATGCTGCGGCGGCGCGATGACAAATGGCATGCGG
>ERZ773072.195-NODE-195-length-37717-cov-3.668074_pt1 | contig 37717 bp, 23 predicted proteins | sample MGYA00580617_ERZ773072 | MGnify/ENA primary metagenome ERZ773072 (study PRJEB29015, sample SAMEA2737970) | human oral metagenome | biome: human oral; feature: human-associated habitat; material: dental | place: China | collected 2122 ...
CAAAAGGGCGGCGTCGGTAAGACGACCTCGACGGTCAACATTGCCGCCGGCCTCGCGTTGGGCGGCCTGTCCGTGCTTGTCATCGACGCCGATGCGCAGGGGAACGCGTCCAGCGCGCTCGGTGTCGCGCACGACACGGGCGTCCTGTCCACTTACGATGTCATTATCGGTGGCGCCTCCATCGAGGAGGTCCTCAGGCCGTGCCCGGATATCGAGGGGGTCAGCGTCTGCCCGGCCACGATCGACCTGTCGGGGGCCGAGATCGAGCTGGTCGATGTCGAGGGGAGGGAGTTCCTCCTGCGCAATGCGCTCCGTGAGTTCCTCGACTCGCGCGACGACATCGATGTCATCCTGATCGACTGCCCCCCGTCGTTGGGGCTGGTGACTCTCAATGTCATGGTCGCCGCGGATGAGGTGCTGATCCCGATCCAGGCCGAGTACTACGCGCTCGAGGGGCTGAGCCAGCTCTGGGCGACTGTTGAGCGCATAGGGGCGGATCTCAATCCCGGCCTGCGCGTGTCGACGATGCTGTTGACGATGGCTGATAGGCGCACGCGCCTTTCCGAAGAGGTCGAGGCCGAGGTGCGCGCGCACTTCCCGGAACAGACGCTGCGGACAGTCATCCCGCGCAACGTCCGCGTCTCCGAGGCGCCCTCGTACGGGCAGACCGTGGTCACCTACGACGCGCGTTCGGTGGGCGCCGTCGCGTACCGCATGGCCGCCCTGGAGGTCAGTCTCCGTTTCCCGCAGTCCGAGTGAGGCCATGCACCGCGTGCCGCTGGCGCCGCGGCCGCGGGCGCGCCGGAGCTGCATGTTTCACGCGGAGCCCGCGCGTCAACACGCCACGTTTCCGCAGGTCATGAACGTTTTGCCGACCGCTTTGAACGAGCGCTCCCGAAAGTGACCAATGACGCGCCCTGACGGTGCCCGCGGGGTTGTTTCACGTGAAACAATGAGCTGACGCAATTGAAGGAGTATCGCAATGGCGGATGTTCAGAAGGCTGATGGCGTGAAGCGCGGGCGCAAGCACACGGGTCTCGGTAGGGGGCTCGGGGCGCTCATCCCCCCGGTGCAGGACGCTCCGTCGCAGGCTCCGGCGCCCAGGGCCGGCGGCAGTCCCCTTGATGTCTTCTTCCCCGAGGGGAACACTCGCCAGCGCGGTGGTTCAGCGAAAGAACTGCTCCAGCCGAAGCAGCGCTCTTCCGCGCAGGGGAAGAAACGGGGCCCTGCTAAGCGAGCGGAAATGCTGCGACAGGCCACTCCAGTGAAAGACGTGGCGGAAGACGGAGCCGCGCCTTCCAGGGGAACGGATCGTGCGCCCTCTGCCGGGGCTGACAGCGTCCTCCCCGTGGAACGGCTGGTGCCGGATGCCCCTTCCGATGTTTCACGTGAAACATCGGAAGAGGTTGAACTGCTTCCTGTTCCGGGCGCCTCCTTCGCGGAGGTTCCTGTTGATCAGATCGTTCCCAATGCGAAGCAACCCCGTGAGATCTTCGACGAGGAGGATCTCGCCGAACTGGCCGCCTCCATCAAAGAGGTCGGCGTCCTGCAGCCGGTCGTCGTGCGCCCGATTCCTGACGGTGAACCTGAAGGCCGACTCAAGGAGTACCTCGCCGAGAAGCCCGATGCGAAGTACGAGCTCATTATGGGCGAGCGCCGGCTCCGCGCCTCCCAGCTGGCGGGCGAGACGACGATTCCCGCGATCATCCGGCAAACCGATGACAGTGATCTGCTGCGGGACGCCCTTCTGGAGAACCTGCACCGCGCTCAGCTCAATCCACTGGAAGAGGCTTCTGCATATCAGCAGCTCATGGCCGATTTCGGTGCGACGCAGGAAGAACTGGCCAAGCGCATCGCGCGTTCTCGTCCGCAAATCGCCAATACCCTCCGTCTGTTGAAGTTGCCCCCCGCCGTTCAGAAGAAGGTCGCCGCCCAGGTGATCTCCGCAGGCCATGCCCGCGCCCTCCTGGCGCTTCCCTCAGCCGATGAGATGGAGCGCTTGGCTGATCGGATCATCAGTGAGGGCCTTTCCGTGCGGACCACGGAGGAGCTGGTGCGACTCGGCAAGGTCAAAGCGGGCCCCAAGCCGCGCGCCCGCAAGAAGCCACAGGTTTCGGCGCTCGGGGAGAGTGTTGTCACTGCACTCCAGGATGTCTACGAAACGCGCGTGACGATCACAGAAGGGCGCAAGAAGGGGAAGATCGTCATCGAGTTCGCGGGTTCCGACGACCTGCAGCGCATTGCCGATCTCATTCTCCGACACTGAGGGCATCCAGATCCGTAGAACGCTGCTGCTCAGAGTCGGTATGTTCGAAAGCTGACATTCTTAGCGCGTGCGCGTCCGGATACCGGTAAATACACTAAGGGTTTTCAGTGCCGGGAACCCCGATCTGATGAAGGAGCGAAAGGCATGATTGCTTCAAGCAGTACGCGCAGCGTGCTTTTCGATGTCGGCGGCGTGCTGGTGGACTCCCATCCCGATCCGCTGGCTGTTGCCGCGTTGCTCGGCGAGGAGACGGCGGCTTTCGCCCGCCTCGTCGACCAGGCGATCTGGGCGCATCGCGGCGAATACGATGCAGGTTGCTCGGATAGGCAGTTCTGGGACCGTGTCGCCGGCGACTGTGGGCTCCCCGAACCCAGCCCCGCGACCCTCAAGGAACTCGTCGGCCTGGATACGGCGCGCATGCTCGACGCCAATCCCGATGTCATCGAACTGGCCCGCGATCTGAGGCGCGGAGGAGCGAGGCTCGGCATTGTCTCCAACGCCCCCTACTCGGTCTCCCGGTCGATCAAAGAGTCCGAATGGGGGAGCTGTTTCGACTTTTTCGTGTTCTCCTGCGACTACGGGGTGTGCAAACCGCAACGCGGGATCTACAGGGACGCTCTCGTCCAGTCGGGATCGAACGTCCACGACGTTGTCTTCGTCGATGACCGCAAGGTCAACGTGCGGGCGGCCGAACTCATGGGCATGAGCGGGATCCTGTGGACGAATCCGTTGGACGCGCGTCAGCGCCTCAGAGAGTTCGGTTACCTGCTCTGAGCGGGGGACGAGCCCCGGATCCTGGAGGATCCGGGGCTCTGGTCGCCTTTGGCACCGGGGCCGGGGCTATTCGCTTGTGGAGTTCCCGCCGGTTGAGGCGACGAAGTCGACGACCTCCTTGCAGAACGCGGCGAAGGAATAGTTGTCGGCCGCCTCCGCCGCCTGGGGGAGCAACGACGTGTCCGTCATTCCGGGTGCGACATTGGCATCGATGAACCAGCACGTCCCGTCCTCGTCGATGACGAAGTCGATGCGGGACAAGTGGCGGAGTCCCAACGCGGTGTGGGCTTCGATGGCTGCCGCGCGCAGATCGGCGAGCGCATTCGATTCGAGGCGGGCGGGCACGAAGTACTCGGTCTCGTCAGTCGTGTACCTGGCGTCGTAGTCGTAGCGGCCCCCGTCGGTGGAGATCTCCACAGGCGGCAGGGCGATGGGGCCGTCGCCCAGGTCGACGACGGAGACCGCGACATCGCGGCCGTCGATGCGCTGCTCGACCATGAGTTTCTGCCCGTAGGCGAAGGCGTCGACCATGGCGGTGCGTAGTTCTTCCGCGTTGTGGGCCGTGGACAGCCCCAGGGCGCTGCCGCCGTCGGTGGGTTTGATGACGACGGGGAAGCTCACGCCGTGCTCGATGGCGCTGAGGACGTTGGTGGCGCCGACCTGGCGGAAGAGGGCCTGGGGGAGTGAGAACCATCCAGGTGTCGGCATTCCCGCCGAGGCCAGGAGCGCCTTCGCCGTCGGCTTGTTCGAGGCGAGCATGGATTGGACGCTCGCGGATCCGACGAAGGGGATGCCGAGGGATTCCAGTAGCGTCTGCAGGGAGCCGTCCTCGCCGATGGAGCCGTGGACCAGAGGCCATACGACATTGGGTTGGAATGAGGCAATAGTGGACACGAGCGTGTCATTGACATCAGTGATGCGGACCATGAATCCTGCGCGGGTGAGGATATTCGCCACCCGGCGCCCCGAGCGGACGGAGACGTCGCGCTCGTGGGTGAGCCCGCCGGCGATGATGAGGACTTTGGTGGGGGTTGCCATGGGGTGCTCCTAGATGTGGGTCGGCGGTCAGTGGGACGACGGGTTGTCACCTGTTCCGAACATGTCGACGATGTCCTTCTCGGCGTTGACGACGGTGGACAGGCGCCGGACTCCCTCGCGAATCCGCTCGGGTGTGGGGTAGCAGAAGGACAGGCGCATGTGGTCGTTCCCCTGGCCGTCGTAGTAGAAGGCCGTTCCGGCGACATAGGCGACCCGCGCGCGCACAGCACGGGGGAGCATGGCCTTCGCGTCGAGGCCGTCGGGCAGGGTCACCCACGTGTAGAAGCCGCCCTCGGGAACGGTCCACCGGCAGTCGGGCATGTACTCGGCTAGGGAGTCCAGCATCGCCTTGCACCTCTCGGCGTACATCGCGCGGAAGGACTTCACCTGCCCGTACCAGTCGTAGTCGCCGAGGTAGTCCGCGATGGCCATTTGGCCGACCATGGAGGGGCACAGGATGGCGGATTCCGAGGCGAGCACCAGCTTTGCCCGGATCGCGTGGGGGGCGTACGCCCATCCGATGCGGAACCCGGGTGCGAACATCTTGGAGAAGGAGCCCAGGTAGACGACGCCTTCAGGGGAGAAGGACTTGAGAGCGGGCAGGGGGTCGGAGTGGAAGCCCAGCAGGCCGTAGGGATTGTCCTCCACGATGAGGATGCGCTCGCGCATGCAGATCTCGGCGATGACCGGGCGCCGTTCCAGGGAGAGGGTGACCCCAGCGGGGTTGTGGTAGTTCGGGATGATGTAGATGAACTTGATGGTCTTCCCCGCGGCGCGCGCATTGCGGATCGTTTCGACGAGGGCCTCGGGAATCAGGCCGTGCTCGTCCATGGGGACGTGGATGACGTCGGCTTGGCGCGCGCGGAAGACGCCGAGGGCGCCTACGTAAGAGGGGGCCTCGGCGAGGACGACGTCGCCTGGGTCGACGAAGAGCTCGGTGACCAGGTCGAGCGCCTGCTGGCTCCCCGTGGTGACGACGACGTTGTCGGGATCGGCGCCGACGATGCCGTCGTAGGTCATGACCTCGGTGATCCGTTCGCGCAGGACCTCCCAACCCTGCCCGCTCCCGTACTGCATGGCCTGCGCTCCGTGCCTGGTGATGAGGCGCTCGGCGGAGGCGGCGAGCCGGTCGAGCGGCAGATCCTTGAGATTGGGCATTCCGCCGGCCAGGGAAACGACTTCGGGCCGGGACACGACGGAGAACAGAGCGCGGATCTCGGATGCGCGCAGGTTGTGAGCTCGCTCGGCGTAGGCGTCGAACCAAGGGTCGAGGCGGGTGCCGTGGTGGGGTTTCTTTCCCTGCGGGGAGGGGGTGGGCGTGCTCACGCGTGTCTTCCTTTGTTCTGACGCGCCCTTCGTTCGGGGCGCGGATAGGTCAAGTGTGCCACTTTTTCGGCTCCGGTGCGGGCGGGTACCGCAGGCCGGAAAGGGGTGTCCCAGTGGATGCGATTCGATTGTTTCACGTGAAACAATCGAATGCTTCCGGAGTAGGGCTGTGGGTCTTGCCGCGCTATGGGGCGGGTGTCCCGCGCCGCGCGGTGATCATGGCACTGTGATCGCGATCGGTTCACGAGGCGGGATCCGTTCCCGGCATCCCATCCGGGGGTGAAGGGATGGGCTCCGACTCCCAGCCCTGGAGGCGTTCGCTAACGGGGTGGGTCCCGACTCCCGGCCCCGGAGGCGTTCGCTAACGGGGTGGGTCCCGACTCCCAGCCCCGGAGGCGTTCGCTAACGGGGTGGGTCCCGACTCCCAGCCCTGGAGCTACCAGCTGATGGTGTGGGGCGGGCGCTCCGCGAATCAGGCTCTGTTCCCGGGGGGAGTGGGTTCGTCGGCGCTCTGCGCGGGGAGACTATGCTTGCGCCCGCACTCATGCCGTCAGCCTTCTGAGCATCCGCTGGCGCGTCGCTTCCGTCGCCCTTGGCGGGTATCGCGTGCCGGGCCTGCGCTGGTGCAGGAGGGCGTGGCGTTGTTGGCGGGGCGGGGAGGGGTCTTGCTTCCGTTCCCCTCGTCGGGTCGTTACTCGGGCCGCCCTTGGAGTTCCCAGAGGATCTGCCAATCGAGGATCGCCGTCTGCTCGGGGGAGTTGACTGTCAGATCCACCAGCGCTTGATTGGCTCCAAGAACGATGTTCGATCCATTGGCCAGGCGCCACCGCGCCTGCGGTCCTGTTCCATCGTCCTCGGCCTCGCGCTTGGCGCCGGTACGGGCGTCGATGATCTGGGCGTAGGTGAGGTACACGGATTGGGTGAGCGGAGCGGAGCGTCCGTACTGGTCAGGAGTGGCGATAGTCGATAGGGCGACGTGCGCGCTCTGGACGTGTTTCCCATTCGAGATGAAGAAGGAGTCCGCCACGGGGCACAGCTCCGAGCGGAAGGCGTGGGTGCCGTGCCTGTCGGGCATGAAGCCGGTCTGGGCGAACAGGCGGGCGGCGTGGCGTTCCTTGAGGGGCCATCGCACCGCAGCCCACGCGGTGATGATCTGGTCGACGCGCTCGGGGCGCAGAGCGATGAACTCGGTCATGAGTGGATCCTCTCTCTCAGGACCGCCAAGGTTTCGGGCGTGAAGACGAAGGGCTGCGACCGGTACTGGATGGAGTCAAGGCCCGTGTCATCGACCCAGCACATATCGTTGTGCAGGCGGATCCGCCCGGAGGCGATGCCGTCGAAGAGGTCGGGGTTCTCGCGCAGCAGTTGGATGAAATCAGGATCCACAGTCGCGATGTGGTTGAGGTACTCGGGTGTGCCTTGGGCGAGGTTCCTCCCATCCGAGGTGGAAACCTGCGCGAATGCCCAGTCCTTCGCCCGCACCGCGACGAAGTGCAGGTTCTCGACGCTTTCGTCGACTGAGAGGAGGTTGAAGTTCCATGGGCGGAACTTGGTGCCCCCGACGGAGGGGATGCAGCTGCGGCCCGCTTGGTTCTGGGAGTACTCGGCCGCGAGGAATGCGAGTTCCACTTTGGAGGACGCCTGTTGCATGTGGGCGTCCATGTACTGCAACGCGTTGTCCATGAACTCCTCGGATTCATGGACCGGTTGGCCCTTGGCCTTGAACTGGCGCAGCGTCTTCTCGCGCTGCCGAATGAGTATCTCGTCCACTCCGCCTCCTCAGTCAGCTACTTCATGGTATCCCCGCTGCGCGCGTCCGCGATCCGTTTTGCCCGGATCGGATGGTTCCGGTGGCCGGAAGGCGCACCAGGCGCATGGGGGAAAGGCCCACCGTCCCGAGGCGCGCAAGGCGGGGGAGTGGCGGCTCTGCCTGGCGTTGTCGGACTGTTGGTCGTCGAGGTGCGCCAGGCACATTGGGGTGGGCGCGCAGGGCGCTGGGGTGGCGGTGTCGTGGCTATGAAGTTCCCTGGGGCCGAAGGATGCAGGTGGGGTGACGGGTACGTGGCTGCGCGAGGGGCGCGCGGGGTGTCCAGGATGCGGGGAACGGCCGGGCCGAGCCGCGGGCAGCGTGCCCGGAGCCCGGGGTTTCAGAACGTTGTCGTATCGATTGCGCGTTCCGGGAACCCGGAGCATATAATGATAACGATTCTCATTCAATGTAAATTGCAGTCAAAGGTTGGATTCCATGGCCGTCACTAATCGCCGCTCCTGTCCGTTGGCCCCGGTCAGCGGGACCCAGCGGCTCCGACGAACGATCGTCGCCTCGCTGGCGGGTGCGGCGCTCCTCATTCCCCTCGTGCAAGGAGGGGCGCGGGCGTCCGAAACGTCCGATGAGGATGGCGGAGCGGCTCCCTCCCCAGTGGCGGCGGTCGACTCTGCGGTCGACTCTCCCGGTGCGCAATCCTCTTCTGGGCCTGTAGTGCCCTCCGATGGGGGCGCTCCCATGAGCGGCGGCTCCCAGGCTCCTGCAACCGCCGGTCGGGACTTCCGTGTCGTAACGACTGTTTCACGTGAAACATTGAGCCTCGGCCTCGCGCTGGACGGGCTGGCGGTGGATGCGCAACACGCGGTGCTAGGAGTGGATGACTCCGCTCTACTGAAAGGCGCGAATGCGCCCATGTCCACAGAGGGCTACGAGATGGGCCAGGCGCCCGGCGATGGAACGGACGCGCTCGGCTGGTCCCTGGGCGCACTCAGGGAGGCCGGATACGACCGTGCGCAGATCAATGTCACGGCCTCGGGTCCCGAGGGTTCCCAAGTCCTCGTGTACAGGAGGGATCCGAACGGGAAGGCGACCGCAGTCCTCCACGGCGGGTCCTTCAATATCGCCGACGCGGACACGGAGGCCTACTCGATCCTCCCATTGGGGGAGCAGACCGAGGGAACGCTGTCGTGGATGTTCACAGCTCCGGGTGAGTACTCACTGAATATGACGATCACCGCGTGGAGCAGTACGACCGACGCAGTCGTCCAGTCACCGGCCACACTCGCGCTGCGCGTCGCCGTGGGATCCGAGGCGATCGCGAATGCCCTCGCCCCCGCTGGCGTTCCCGCATCGAATGCGCCATCTCAGGCCACCACCGCGCAACCGCAGACCGCCCCGGCCAGTAATGCGACCGCCTCGCCGAGCGCACAGAGCGGAGGGCGGACAGACGGACAGCCGGACGCGCGCAATGCGGCCCGTGCCTCGTCGAGTGGTGAGAAGTGCGTGGCCACCACGATCACCCGCGAGGCGACCGCCGAGGAACAGGCGTCGCTCACCTCAAACCATGCCTCGCCGAACACGGCGCGCACGACCCTCACCTTCAGCGTCGGTCCAGGGGCCTCGGGGAATGCGACGGAAGGGCACTTCGACCTGGGGCCCGCGATAGAGAACGGGCAACTGGTCGCGCGCGTGAAGGACGACCGCAGTGCGCCCGCGCAATGGGTGGACCCCGCCTCCCTCACCTTCGCCCTCGGTGACGCCGCCCGCATCACGGCGCCCGACGAGACTTCCTTCGTCGCCACCCCCGGGTCGCAGGTGTGGCTGATCTCCTCCACCCAGGTGCCGGGCGTCCCCTGGTTGGGCATGAACTCCCAGAGGGACGAGATCGTCAACGGCACCACAGGCGGGGTGAACTTCACCCTTGACTCCGTCGACGGTCCCGGGCGCGTCGCGGTCTTCAACTCCGGAAGCCTCGGGGGAGGGGTCGGCGAGCACGTGTTCGACGGAGCCGGCAGCACCTACACCCTGCCGCCCAACACCCACGCGCACCAGAACTGGCTCTTCACCGAGCCCGGGACCTACACCCTCACCCTCTCCATGCGGGTCACGCCGACGGGCGCCGACCTGGCGGGCACCGGCGGCGGCACCACGACGCGCCTGACGCCCACCGGCGCGACCGGGGCGAATGGGCGCCCCGTCGTCTCAGAAGTCGTGGGACGAACCGCCTCGGGCGACGAATGCGATCTCACGCTGGCGACGACCGGTGCCGACGCGCAACGGATCCTCCTCCTCGCCACAGCACTGGTGTTCAGCGGCTGCGTGGCCGTGGGAGCGTCCCGGCGCAGGGGCGCGCAGGACAGAGTGGGGAACCGCAGTGCCCACTAGGCGTCGCGCGGCCGGCCTGCTGCTCGCAGCCGCCCTGTCCGCCTCCGCGTGCTCCAGCACCGCCGCAGGGGCGGACGCCCAGCAGAACCACCGCATCCGCGTCGTCGCCACAACGGGGATCCTGGCGGACCTGGCGCGCAACGTCGCCGGCGACCGCGCGAGCGTCACGCAGATGGTGCCCGATGGCGCCGACCCCCACTCGTGGGAGCCCTCTCTGCGCACCATCCGCGATGTCGCCTACGCGGATGTGGCCCTGTCGAACTACCTGCTGCTGGAGGAGCACGCGATCATCCGCGCCATGGACGCCAACCTGCCTCCGAACGCGAAGTCCGTGTCCGTCGCCGAGGAGGCCGCCAAACAGGGGGCGACGGTGCTGCCCCTCGTGGAGGACCGGAGCCTGGACACCGTCTGGCTCGGCATGCGCGTGATCGGTAGCGGCCGCTCCCTGGGGGCGGACCGCTCATCCGAGGTCGACCTGGTCGCCACAGGGGTCGAGGGACCGGGCGCGGCGTCGGCCTACCTGACGACCTCCTTCGGAGACCCCCAGGTCGGATTCGCCTCCTCCGACGGCTTCGACGAGGCGTCGGGCTACCAGGCGGACACCTCAGTGCTGCCCGCCGACGCCCACCAGCACATGAGCTGGGCGTTCACACAGCCCGGCGTGTACCGCATCCACTTCGAGGCCCGCCTGTGCACGAGCCCCGGCGCCGCGCCCACCCCGCTCGGCTCCGGGACCGCTGTGTTCGCGGTGGGCGTCGGGGCGGACGAGGTCGCCGCACAGCAGGGCCGCGCCGTGCTGGCCGCCGGGCACGCCGACATCACGGCGGACCTCGACCGTGGGATGCTGACCCTCGCCGCCGACAAGGGCGCAGTGGGGGAGGGCGCCACACCGCTCCCCGCGGCGGCCCCGCCGGCCACTGGGGAAGGCGGGGGAGCAGGCCCGACCGGGGGAACAGGCCTGTCCGCCATGGAGTCCTACAGCCTCGACGACGTCGTCATTGACGTGCCCACGCGGACCCTCACCCAAGTGCCGGGCACCGGGTACCGCTTCGTCGGCGAACCCGGCTCCGACGTGTACATGCTGCCGCAAGCCGTCCTCGGCAAGCACGTTCACGGCGAGATCGACCCGCACCTGTGGCACGACGCCCACAACGCCGCCGCCTACGTGCGCGTCATCCGCGACGCCCTGACGGAAGCGGACCCGGCCTCCGCCGACGAGTACCAGCGCAACGCGGCGGCCTACCTCGCGCGGCTCGACGGCCTCGACGCCGAGGTGCAGGCCGAGATCGCGCGGATACCATCCGAGCGCCGGCGCCTCGTCACCACCAACGACGCCTTCGGGTACCTCGCACGGGCCTACGGCTTCGAGGTCTCCGGCTTCGTCGCCCCCAACCCGGGGGTGGAGCCCTCCGTGGCCGACAGGGTGAGGCTCCAGGCGACGCTCACCGACCTGCGCATCCCCGCCGTGTTCCTGGAGCCCAACCTGGCGCGGACCCGGTCGACCCTGCGCACGGCCGCCGAGGACGCGGGGGTGCGCGTGTGCCCGCTCTACGGGGACACCCTGGACGCGAACGCCCCGACCTACATCGACATGATGCGCTTCAACGCGCACTCCCTGGCGACGTGCCTGGGGGACACAGAACAGGAGACACCATGAGACTCCGCACACGGGGCGCGGTCGCCTCCCTGGCGGTGGGGATCATCGCACTGGCATTGGGGATCGTCCCCGCCCGGGCCGCGGACGACCCGGCCCTGGATCAGACGGTCGCCGCCGACGAGGAGGCGTCGACCGAGTCCGCAGTTATCGGCACCGGGCACGTGGACATCGGCCCCCGCATGGTGGACGGGCAGTGGAGCGTCGCCCTGCGCGACGACTCCGGTGCCCACCCCGTGTGGCGGGACCCCGACCGGACGGTGCTGCGCGTCAGCGACGCCGCCCTCATGGCGGCCCCCACAGGCTCCGACTACGCCTTCATGGGAGCCCAAGCGGGCGAGCAGTACTACGTCGTGCCGCAGACGCAGAACCCGGACGTCGTGTGGCTCGGCTGGAACACGCAGGACCCCGGGGTCGTCTCCGCCATCGACCGCGGGGCCACCATGCGCATTGGATCCGTCAGCGGCCCCGGGCGGACGTGGATGTTCCTCCAGGACGGCACCTTCGGCAAGCCCCGGCTCCTGGTCGACGGGCAGAGCGGACAGGCCCAGGACGTGTGGGTCGACGCCTCCACCCACGTCCACGCCAACTGGGTGTTCAGCGCGCCCGGCGTCTACACGGCTGCCCTCACCTTCTCCGCCCGGACCACCGACGGGCAGCAGCTCAGCGCCTCGACGACCCTGCGTTTCGCAGTCGGGTCGCAGACCTCCGCCGACGAGGCCTTCGCCGCTGCTCCGGCTGCGGCCGCCGAGGCGGGCGCCGCGGGTTCTGCGGATTCTGCGGGTGGAGGGGGTTCGGCGGTCGGCGCCGGCCGCGCAGGGGACAGCGCCCTGGCCGACGACGGCGCCTCGGCGAACGAGGCGCGGGTGCCCACCGGATCATCCGCGGATGGGACCGGGCTCTCCGACCAGGTGATGCTCATCATCGCCCTTGTCGTCGCCGCATCCATCACCGTGGCCCTCGGAGCCGTCCTCATCATGCGGTCGAGGAGCATCGCCGCCGAGCGCCGCAAAGCCATCGCGGAGGCCGACGGGGCCGAGGGGATGGAAGGAGCCGAAGAATCGGACACAACCGGGGGGAATGACCGGGCAGCCGGAGCGGCCGGTGCCGGAGGAGTGGGCCAGGCGGCTGGAGCGGCCGACGGCGATAGAACGGGCGGACCCGACGGAGCTGGGGGAGCGGACCAGGCAGGCGGACCTGGGGCAGCGGACCCGGCCCCCGCCTTGTCAACGGGCGGGCGGACGTCGGCCCCCGCCTCGTCGAAGGAGGGAACGCGGTGAAACAGTCGCACAGGGGAGGCGCCCGCCCGACAGGGGGCGGGGGCCCGACGGGGGAGGCGGACAGCCCGCTGGTCGTGCGCGGCCTCAGCGTGAACCTGGGCGGGCGGCCCGTGCTGCGCGGCGTCGACCTCACCGTGTCAGCGGGGGAGCTGGTCGGGCTCATCGGTCCCAACGGCGCTGGCAAGACGACCCTCATCCGCGCTGTCCTCGGGCTGGTCCCCGCCGCTGCGGGCAGCATCGAATGCGCCGCCGCCGTCGGGTACGTGCCGCAGCGGCACGAGTTCGCGTGGGACTTCCCCATCAGTGTCCGCGACGCGGTCCTGGGCGCCGTGAGCGTCAGGCTCGGGCTCCTCGCGCGCCCCCGCCTCGCACACCACAGGGCAGTTGAGCGCGCGCTCGCGAAAGTCGGAATGAGGGAACTGGCCGACCGGCCGGTCGCGGAGCTCTCCGGCGGACAGCGGCAAAGGGTGCTCGTCGCCCGCGCCCTCGCGTTGGAGCCCTCCGTCCTGCTGCTCGACGAGCCCTTCACCGGATTGGACATGCCCACGCAGGAACTGCTCATGGACCTCTTCGCCTCCTTGGCGGCATCGGGCTGCGCGGTCCTCATGACCACGCACGACCTGGTGGGGGCGCGCGCCCAGTGCGACCGCCTTTGCCTGATCAACGGAACCGTCATCGGATCGGGCGCGCCCGATCAACTGCGCGACGCCGACGTGTGGGTGCGGACCTTCGAGGTGCGCGAGGACAACCCCCTGCTGAGCGCCCTGGGGGTGGTTGCGTGAACGGGGCGGTGATCGCGCGCGCCGCCGAGTTCCTCAGCCCCGTCGATTTCCTGCGGGACCTGACGAATCCGGTTCTGGCGTTCCTGCCGCGCGCGCTCCTCATGGCGGTCCTGGCCGCTGTGGTGTGCGGAGCTGTCGGCGTGCACGTGGTGCTGCGCGGAATGGCGTTCATCGGCGACGCGGTGGCGCACTCCGTGTTCCCAGGTCTGGCAATCGCCTTCCTCACGTCAGGATCCCTGGTGCTCGGCGGCGCGATAGCGGGCGTGGCCACGGCCGTCCTGGTCGCCCTGCTCTCACACAGCCGGCGCCTCAAGGAGGACTCGATCATCGGCGTGCTCTTCGTCGGCGCCTTCGCCCTGGGGGTCGTCATCATCGCGCGCGCCCCCGGCTACGCGGGCAGCCTGCAGGACTTCCTCTTCGGGTCGATCACCGGCGTCCCCGCATCGGACGTGCCGGTCGCCATAGGCGGGGGGGCGGTGGTGCTCACCCTGCTGTGCGTCTTCCACAGGTGGATCGTGGCCGTCACCCTGGACCGCGAGACCGCGCGCGTGGCGGGGGTGAGGATCCTTGTCACGGACCTGGTGCTGTACACGGCCGTCGCCCTAGCGGTGGTGATCTCCGTGCAGACCATTGGGAACGTGCTCGTGCTCGCCCTGCTGGTCGCGCCCGCCTCGATCGCGCGCCTGCTTACCGACCGCCTCTTCACCATGATGTGGCTGTCGCCCGCCCTGGGGGCGCTGGCCGGGGTCGTCGGCCTTTACCTCTCATGGTCCATCGACGTCCCCACGGGTGCGACGATCGTCCTGGTGCTCATCGCCTTCTTCGCCCTCGCCTGGGTCTTCGCCCCCCGCCACGGCGCGCTCGCCCGGGCACGGGCCGCGAGGCGGGGAGTGCCCCGGGGGGTGTCCGCTGCCCGCAGTTGACGGGGGCGGTGGCGGAGTGGGTTTGCTGGTGGGTGTCCTTGCTGGTGAGTGTCTTCGGCGGAGGGCTGTCCCTCGTTGGTGGGGGCGCTCTCCGTAGCCATAGGTGGACGGTTCCCTGGGCCCGGGGCGTGAGGCGGGACTGGCTGGCCGGTTGTTGAGTGTGCTGTTGGTGGGTAGTGCCTCGCTGACGAGTGCCCTCGTTGGTGGCGCCCCTTGAGGATGAACACCGTCTCGTACGCAGGTCGCGAGGTGGGGCTTGCTGGTTGCTGAGTGCGCTGTTGGCGTTGTGGTGGTGTTGTTGCTGCTGACGAGCGATTGTGCGAACTCATCGCCCAACGGAATCTCGTGGCGTCGACGCGGCGAGCCGTGAAAACACCCGTTGTTTCACGTGAAACAACGGGTGTTCTACGGAGACGGCATGTTTCACGTGAAACAATCGGCGTTGATGTCAAGCCCGATCCCTTGTGCGTCGTTGCGCACGGCGCCACTCTCTCTTTGAGTACCCTTTTTCACGCGCGATGCTGTAGATGTGCTTTCGCCTGCCTTTGCTCCTGATCTCAATGTCCGTGGGCTTTGTTATCTTCTTCCCGAAGAACGCACTAGCCGTGGCTCCCACTATTAGTGGCAATGTGTACTCGAAGATAACTGTGAGTAGGCTCTCTTGCGCAAGCTCAACGAGTTTGCTGAGTCCCGGACATCCGTCATTCCAGTAGAAGTACGCAAGGCATCCGAATCCAAGAAGGGCGAAAACGAACGCAACCAATGCTGATCTCATGCGGCTGTAGCGCTCAGTTGCCGTCACCCTTCGGGCGAGGGCGTCCTCCTCAGCAAGACCGTCAAGATTGAGTGAGTACAGTGTTTGATCGCCAATGTGCTGGTGTTGACTAATGGTGTTTCCGTCGCCAATACCGCTGATATTCTGCTGGTTCATGGGGCGCCTCCACTGGTTGGCCCACCGCCCTACACGATGTGCCTAACTCGATGATAACAGCGCTCACACGCGCCTAGGAGTCCTACTCCGTTCGTTGCGCGTTGAAGGTGAAGCCCTTGGTCCTGCGCAGCTCCATGAGGTCGTAACGCGGATCGAACCTCGACAGCGCTTGGAACCGCTCGTACACGTCCAGGCCGCGACCCAGGTCGATGACCCAGCCTGTGTCCGTTTTGATGACGCGGTCGTGGATGTCGGCAACGAACTCGTAGTCGATCTCGACGCCGAAATGGCCCCACGTCTGGCAGAGGTCGTTGAGCAGTTGCATCTGCTCAGTGGCTCTGTCGGGCTCTGCCCGACCGGTGGTGAGATGGACGCGAGGGGGTGCCGCCAGGCCGACGGCCTGGACCAGGTGGATCAGGATGTCGTGGATGTTCGCGATCTGGTGGCGCTTCCGCAAGTACGGGTCGACGATGGTGATCTCGTGGGCGTCCACCAGGTAGGGGAGCAGCATCTTGGGCAGGGACACCCCTATCCGCGCCTCGACCTCCTCGCGTTTGGGGACTGCGCGAGAACGCAGGGCGCCGAGGCGGTCGGCTGGTCTGGGAGCAGCCTCCTGCGCCGCACCGCCCACCGGGGGTTGGGGATGAGTCCCTCTCGCGGCGGGCGGCTCGCCTGCGGGGCGGTCGTCGTCCGCAGTGAAGTACTCGGGGTAGTCGATCTCCTCCTGCGTGCGGATAGCGCGCTCGCCGCCGGATGCCGACACCGTGTAGAGGAAGTGGGAGCCGGACTCCCGCATGGTCTCATCGAGGCGGATGATCTGGTCCTTCACGCGTTTGCGCCCCTCCATGGCCAGGCGCAGCAGCGACTCCAACTCGGCGGGCGTGCCGTCCCGGTCGGGGTGGATGAGTTTGACGAGGCCGGAGAAGGTCTTGCGGACGGCGTCGCGGTCGCGGGTCGACATGTGGGAGTCCAGCTCGAAGTGGCCCGAGAGGTCCCCGGAGAAGTCGAGGGTGCGCAGGTGCCGGAGCGCCTCGGCCAGGTAGTCGACGATGAAGCCGTAGCCGGAGGTGAACAGCTCGGGCCGGATCACGTCGACCTCCCATCCGGGCAGGTAGTAGTGGATGCGGTCCATGTACGCCGTGTCGTGGTAGGCGTCGGGCAGCGCCTCGAACAAGTCGGAGGTGGCCAGCATGGCGGGCACGGTGCGCATGGTGTTGCCGACGAAGACCATGGACGCCTGCGCTGTCGTGGGGCTGTCGCCCCTCGAGAAGGACTTGTTCGCCAGGTAGTTCTTCATTGTGTCGACCAGGTTCTGCTCAACGCGCTTGCGTCCGGCGAACTCGTCGAAGGCGACGACGTCCCAGAATCCGACGAGGCCAATGCGGTGGGTCGCGTTGTTGACGAAGAGTTTCGCCAGGGTGACCTCGCCGCCGGACACCAGGATCCCGTGGGGTGAGAACTCGGAGTAGATGTGCGACTTCCCGGTGCCCTTGGGGCCGAGCTCCACCAGGTTGTAGTTGCGCTCCACGTAGGGGACCAGGCGCAGGACTTGGAGCATTTTGGCGCGCTCGGAGAGCTTCGAGGGGTCCAGGCCCACGGATGCGACCAGCAGGTCGATCCACTCCTGCGTCGTGAAGTGGCCCCGGGCGTCGGCGTACTCCTCGAAGGAGAACCGGGGCAGCTGGATCGCCTGCAGGCGCGAGACGTTCCACGGGGCGGTCTTGGCGCCCTCCAGGGCGGGGAAGTACGACATGTCGGCCATGCACCACACACCACCGGTGAGCAGGCGGTCGTTGTCGCGGACAGTCTGGTCGGAGACCAGGGCGTTGGCCACCCCGAGGTTCTCGAAGGACGCCACGTAGCGGTCGTTCGCCTCGTCCAGGGAAACGGAAACCTTGTCGATGATCCGGTAGCCGCCCTGCTCGCGTATCCGGGATTTGATGAGTTCTGATTCGCCGCGGTTCACGTAGTGGGCGGCCAGGATCTTACGCACGGATTCGACGCCGGAGCGGATCTCCTCCTCGTTCGTCGTCGCGCAGTACTGCGCGAGCAGGAACTCCAGGACGTAGGAGGGGACGACGGCGTTTCCCTTGACCTGGTGCACCAGGTCCTTGCGGACGATGTACCCGGCGAAGGCGTTGGAGGCCTTCGCCTCGACGGGCGTGAGTTCGCGTGTCATAGGGTGAATCCTCCTAGTCCGCCGAAACCGGTGTCCCGGACTTCCAACTCCAGTGACGCGACGGGGGCGTCCGATGCGCGCATTCCGTTGACGACCTTGTGTGCGGCCAGCAGTACCGTCTTTCCCGCGTACTCCTGCAGGATCCCGTCCAGCAGGATGAGTTCGACGGTTCTGGCGCGGTCAAGGCGCGTGGCCTCAACTGAGTCCAGGGTGAGGCGCTCCACGTTCGACAGGGCATCGCCGGTGGTGGCGTCGATGATGCCGACCGTGATCTCAATGGGGCGGATGCGCTCGGCGATGGGGTCCTTCTGGATGACTTTCGGGGTGATGCGGGTCATGCTGATCCGCGATGTGGAGTAGGAGAGCTCGACCTCGACATCGTGGGCTTTGAGCCCGGCGGTTGTGTTGACCTCGATGACGGGAACACTGATCTCCTGCAGGCTGGCGCCACCGTGGACGAACTGGTCGCCCCGGCCCTGAATGCGGCTCCTGCGCATCCCGAAGGGCAGTGCGACATCCGGCCCTGAGGCGAGCCCGACATCGGCGGCGGGGAACACGGCGAAGTCGTCGCTGCTCTCCATGGCGTCGCCCAACTGGTAGCGGCGTTTCTTGAGGAGGATTTTCTCGGCGCGGGGCGCGGTCCCCTGCTTGGCGGTCGTGTCGTCGGGCAGGGGCCGGGCCTGGTAGAGGAAGCCATGGTCGGCGGTGATGAGGATCCGGTGGAAGTCCGCGGAGCGCAGGCGCGTGACCAGCGCAGCGAGATCCGTGAGTGCCCTCTCAACCGCCTCGGGCGTTCCGCTCTCGGAGGCCGCGTGGTCGCCGACGGCGTCGATGTGGTCGTGGTAGACGTAGATCGCTGCCATGCCCTTGCCCAGGGCGCGCAAGTCGTCCCTGAGCATTCCCGCGATCGTCTGGTACGAGTGCGCGGTGATCCGGTCGCCGCTGGCGGCCCGCAGCACCGCGTCGCGCGCGGCCAGGCCACCCGTGGGCTCGCCGTCGGCCCGCACCTCCAACGCGTCGGCCCGCACACTGGTGCTGAGACTGCGGTTGGGCAGCAGTGCGGCCATGCCCAGCGCGGTCACGGACGGCAGCAGCGTATACCACGGGGTGATCTCGACGGTGGCGCGCCCGCGGGCGATGAGTCTTTCGGCCAGTTCGGCCCCCGCCTCGTACCTGAGCGCGTCGGAGACGATGACCGCGGTTTTCTTCGCGTTGCGGACCATGAGGTCGTAGAAGTCGGATTGTCGGCCCGGGTTCGACGAGGCGTGGGCGGGAATGCGCCATGTGGGGAGTGCGCGGACCGCCGCGTCCCACCGGGCGGACAGGGGGCGCAGGAAGTCGTGGAGGTAGATGGTCTCGACGGCCGCGTCGAGCTCTCCGAACACGTCGGGGTCCCCGGCGGCGCGCGAGGCGCGGACGTAGTGGCGGTACGCCTGGTCCACCTGCCACAGGCCGTTCGCAGCGTCGGTGTAGAGGGCGAATCCCTCACCCGCGGTGCGGAACGCGGCGTCCCGGTGGGTGTGGACCAGGTGGAGGAACCGGCCGCCGGCCTCGGCGGCCTCCCAGGCGCTGGCGGATTCCTCCTTCCAGAGCGAGGAGGCGCGTCTGCTCCTCTGCGTGCGCACGTCGGCCGCATTGGCGCGTCCGTCGATCAGGGAGGCGACCGCGCGGCGGATCAACTGGTCGTCGACGCCCGGGGTGACCAGGTCCCGCTCCAGGTCTGCGGTGTCGAGGCTGGGGAGTTCTTCGGCCAGGCCAAGGTCCTCGCTGATGCGCGTCGCCCAGACTTTGACGGCGTCCTGGTTCTTGACGCCGCCCATCCAGGTGGCGAAGTCGCGTTGCGCCGAGGCGAGGGCGGGGTCCCAGCCCCGGCGCTGCTCGATGAAAAGCCATGTCATGAGGTTGCTGAGCTCTGGGTCCCCCTGGTACTTCCAGATGGAGCGCGCCCCTTCCCAGAAGAAGTCGGCGAGTCCCCATTTGAGTTTGCCGATCTTAGCCTGTTCGCACGCGTCGGAGTTGGCCAGTTCGACGAAGATCGAGGAGAAGGAGTGGTCACGGATGTCCAGCAGGACGGCGCTCATGACGGCCAGCAGCGTGTTCTCGTCGGTGATCCGGACTTTGCGGTCTTTGATGCGGCGGATGCGCTCACGGGTGAAGAAACCGTCGTACTCACGCAGGACGGGCGTCAGGTCGTCGTCCAGGGCCAGTTCGCGGGCCAGCATCGACGAGGCGTCGGCGGAGAACGCGGGGTACCCGCAGCGGATGTCGGCCAACAGGTCCGTGTCCAGGGGCGGAAGGTCGCCGGGACGGTAGAGGATGAAGGCGTCTTTCTGCTGGTCGCGGAGGACGCGGAGTTTGGTGGCGAACTCGTTGTGGTCGACGGTGATGAGCTGTGCGTCCGGCACCAGGGCGGCGACCTCGTCGACCTGGTCGGTGTACTCGCGGCCCTGGTCGAGCCAGGTGACCAAGCGCGCGCGCGTCAGCAGCTCGCGCAGGCCGTCGGCCAATGCGGAGGCGTTGATTCCACTCATGGCCTTATTGTCGCACCTCCGGCACGGCATCGGTGCAGAGGCGGGCGCGCAGGTCCTTGAGCTGTGCGATGGCCCGCCGGAGGCTGTCGTTGTTCTGAGCGGCGCGCTCGGCGTCCCAGTAGTCGGTCATGAGGTCGGCAAGGTGACGTGTGTAATCGTCAGAGAACTGCAAGTCGTTCCCGCTGCCCTGGGTCATCTCCCGGCCTTTTGGAGACTTTGACTTTCTGAGAACTTTGAGAAGCTCGTTCTTGTGGTTGTGTATCGGTGCGAGCTTCTGCGATGCGGGGATCGCTGCACTGTTCACGCCGCAAAAGCTGGCCAATCCTTCGCAGTCCGCGAGTACCCAGGATTCGATGCACGTGCAGACGATACGGAGGACGAAATCGGCAGGGATATGCGTGAGTTCCTTTTCCAGGTCTTTCCGCATATCGACTGGGCATTTGTTATCGCTGTCGAGGAACAGGATACGAGGGATCTGCCTGGCCGCTTCTGCGTGCTTGGTGATTGAGCGGATTATGTTTCCGCTCCCCTTCGCGCAGAAGATCGTGTACTCATCGGAGGCCCATCCCGTTGCCGTCATCAGGGCGCTCACAATGGGTTCGTCAGTGTTGCCCTCGACGATGACCTGAGTATGCTTGCTGACAGTCATCGGTGGTCCCATATTCCGAGCGGGATTTGTCGCCTGTTCACGGAGTCCACGGCGTCGGATAGGGGGAAACCCGTTTCGACGAAGCTGCACACACGGCGGTCTTGCGACTCTGAGAGAAGCGTCCCTTTGGTCCCCGTGTCCGTGGGCTCAAGCATGAGAACCTGGTCGGGACGGATGAGTTCGTTGTCGATAAGGTCGGGGGAGTGGGTGGTGATGATCATCTGCACGTTCCTGTCCGCTGCGACCGCAGCGAAGAAGTCTGGAAGCGAACGGACGACGGAGGGCTGCATGAACAGCTCGGGCTCCTCGATGAGGACCAGCGACGTGTCTTTTGGAAGCGTTGCCAGTTCGAAGAGGATTCCGAGGATACGCAGAGTTCCTTCGGAGAATCGCATGTGGGTGAAGGCGCCCGGTTTCTGGGGGTCGTCGCTGTAGAAGATGATGTCGTCGTTCGCGCCGATGCGCACATAGCTCAAACGGGGTATTTCGGGAACTATCGAAGCCAGGATCGGCCGGATGCGCGCGATTGCAGGTTTCAAGACTGCGTCGGGGCGCGAGGCGACGCGCTGGGTGAAACCGGTGGCGTGCTCGTCGTAGCGCCCGCGCTCGAGCATCTTCTTCGGATTCGGGTGGATGTAGTGGATGCCGACGAAGTAGTCGCGGATGCTTTTGAAGCTGGTGCTCCGAGTCGCGCTTTGCAGGGTGGTTTCATATGGGTCCGCCACGTCTTGACCCCATAGGTGGGACACTTGAGGAGGAAGACGGACTGCTCCGTCAGCAGTAATGATATGCTCTGCTTCGACGGCGGACACGTCGGCTAGTTCTTTCCCCACTTCCTCGCCCTCGTAAATTATTGGTGCGTAGACTTTGTTCAACGAAAGCTCGTAACCTTGCATGACACTGTTGTCGAACCTGAATGCGAGGCTGCATCCTTTTGCGTCACCGTGGACGATCGATTGGAAGCTATCTCGCTTCTTTGTTGATGCCTCGTTCAGTCCGGCGTTGGCCACGTCGGAGATGAAGCGCAGGGCGTCGAGCAGGTTGGACTTGCCGGAGGCGTTGGGGCCGACGACGAAGAGGCGTGTGTTCAGGTCGAACTCGATGTGGGCGAAGTTGCGCCAGTTCCGCAGCTCCACGTGCGTGAGTTTCATGGGCATCGTCCTTTCCCTCGTCTTCGTCCAAGCGTGTGCGGCCCGGTACCCGCAAGCGTGTTTCCTCTAGTCTCCCATGATCAGGCTAACTCTGCGTGGACCACCAGACGTTGCCCTTGTGCTCCTCCTTGCGCATCCACGTCAGGTCGGCGGGACGCACATCGAGCGCCGGGGAGGCCAGGTCGTCCAGGTCCTCGCGCATCCCGTAGGCCAGCTTGAGGCGGTTCACACGCACCCCGTCGTCCAGGTCGAGGACGATGCGGCGCTGCGAGAGCGGGTAAAGGGTGGAGTCGATGTACCCCTGGACGTCGTGCAGCTGGGCGCTCAGCTTCTCCCGTTTCCTCAGTGTGCGGGTCCGGTCGCTGCCGCCCGTGTCCGGCAGGCGCCGGTCGATGGCTTGGATCTGGTCGGCAAGCTTCGCGACGACTTCGGAGGCGTACTCGGTGAGCACGTGCCCCACGGTGTCGGGAGTGTAGCGGTGCAGGTACATGAGGGCCTTGAAACCGCCTTTAGGCGACGAGAACATCCAGTAGACCGGGCGGTTGGAGTAGGCCTGCTCGTGGTCCTTGAGGAAACCGCTCTTCATGTACTTGAGCAGTGCTGCCCGCGAGTCCACCACCGGCCTGGGGGGCTGGAAGTCCGCGCCACTCGACGTTGGTTTCACGGCCAGGCAGCGCGCCAGGAAGTCGAGGTTCTGCCCGAGGCTGTCCGCACCCAGTAGCGCGCTCAGCGCATCGGTGAGGCGCAAGTCCGCATTGTCGTGGAAGAGTGAGTCGGTGATCGGGACGATCCCATCGGCGTCGGGCATGAACGAGGCGGTGGCCACCCGCGCCTGGAAATCGTCGAGCGTCGACCCCTGGTCCGCCAGGATCAAGCCGGGCGCATCGAGGCTGTAGCGGCCCATGATGACGCCGATCAACCAGGAGACCAGTTCCGTCGCGCTGCGCTGGTAGTGCAGCCACCGGTACTCCTCCTCGCCGCGCTCAGCGTTTTTCGAGGGGGCGGACGGGAATCGTGGATTGTAGGTCAGTGACACGCGGGACAGGGGCACGTCGATCTCGGCCTCGTCCTCCAAGCCGTACACACCGGCCCAGAAGCGGTTGTTCTCGCTCTCCAGGCGCTGGGCCTCCCGGGCGGTGCTTACGCTGCGCTCGTACCAGGCGGCGAAAAGCTCCTCCAACAGGGATGAATCGCCCACCAGATAGGGCGGGCGCTGGAAGTCCCACGAGGTCTCGCGGGCGTCCCAGTCGTCCCGGAAGATCTCAATCAAGCGTTCAATGGGTGTCGGGTCGAAACTCTCGGGTTTGATCCACGGAAGAGTCTTGATCTGTCCGACTTCGAAGTGGGTGCCGGGAGCAATAGCTTCAAGAATTTTGGTCACAACGGTGGAGTTCGCAAAGGACATTATGGCCGGGTGGTGTTCTGTATCAGAAAATAATGCCTGTCCCACATGACTGAATATAAAACTCTCGTTGTAGAGACGGAAGGATGGGGCGCCACTTGAAACGTTAGACCACGAGACGCATGGTTTGAAGTAGTAGTCAGGGTTGCGCACAACCGACCGGGGTCTGAAATCCCAGATCTCCTTGCCGTCATCCTGCCAATTGACAAGGTAGTCTTGGTTGCCCCACCACTTACGGAAGGATCCTCCCTTGTTGTGGGGGAACCACCGCGCGCCGGAGGCGTCGGCGTCCTCCCTGCTGGTGGCTGTCAGGTACGAGCGGGACGAGCTGACCTCGAACCATAGGCGGAGGAACCGCTCGTTATCGGCGGTCGCGAGTCCCTGCCTGGGCTGCGCAACCTCAGCCAGCGGGGTTCCTTTTTCGAAGGCCGCGAGCATGCCCTCGCTGGCCCAGTAAACGATAGGGCGCCCCGGAATCCTCCCGAAACTCTTCTGAGGTGTTTCGTACTTTCCGTAATCAGGATCAAGGTACAGTCTTTCAATCTCGACCACGGAACGGACTTCCACGTGACGAGTGAACAGACGTCTGAATACTGAAACGTGATTGTCGTCCGGCTTTTGATTTATGAATGTGAACGCGACAGAACCAAAGTCGGATCCGAAGAGCCCTCTGCCAAGGTGGATCATAGTGTCCAGTGTTTGCGAGTCGAGTATGCCGGTTCGGAATTTCTCGAACGACGAAATCGACATCCAGTTCGGAAGCGTGATCATCCCCCATGCGCCGCCCGTGATGATCAAAGTACGTGCGCGTTGCATAAAGCCCGCAAGAAGATCATCTTTCGCGGTTTTGTAAAATTGATTCATAAAGGTCTTGAGCGGTGCCGCGAAGCGCGACGCGCCCAGGTACGGCGGGTTCGCCACCATCGTCGTGTAGCGGGAGTCCTCAAGGACCCGGCAGATCCCCGCTGCCTCGCGCCACTGCTGCGCGTCGGCGGAACCGAGCTGCACGTCGCGCCGACCCTCCTCGATACTGCGGGCGATGGCCTCGAAGACCTCGGAGGTCCCAGCGGGCACACGGATGAGGGAGCCGAAGGTGTCGGCATTGCGCAGGTCCTCGATGACGCGGTTGACTTCCAGCCCCACCGACGCGCGCTCGCTATCCTCGCTCCCGAAGGCACCGCGCACTGCCTGTGCGATCTCGGTGGGGGAGAGGTCCTCCAAGACGACCGAGTGGACGTGGGTGATGCGCGGCCGCCCAGCACCCTGCTGCCCAGCACCCGGTCCTGGGGCCGTGGCCTTGCGGTCCTGCTCACGCAGTTTGCGCTCCAGGAAACCCGGGTCGTGCTCCACGGCCTTCATCATGAGGGCGAAGGACGCCAACTGGACAGCCCGGGCGTCGATCTCCGCGCCGAACAGGTTGTTGTCCAGAATAGCCGCAGCGATCCGCCGCTTCGGGTACCCCGCCTCAACGTACATCTGCCACAGGACGTCGAAAGCGTAGGTGAGCATGTGCCCCGACCCGCACGCCGGATCGATGACGCGGAAGTCCTTCGGGTCCCCGATCCCCATTCCCTGGTCTTCCTGGCCCGGCACGGGGGCCACCAGGTAGTCGAAGCGGTCGCGCAGGGGCGAGTCCGGGTGGGCGCGCAGCCACTGCGCCCCCACCGTGTTCTCCACCAAGTACCGCACGATCCAGTGCGGCGTGAATAACTGGGTGACCGGGGCCAGATCCTTGCTGGTGATCTTCCCCTTCGCGTCGTTGATCTGCTGCTTGCGCTCCGCGATGTAGAACTGGTAGAGCCAACCGATCACCTCCACGCTGGGGCCGCCCGACTCGCCCGCAGCGATGCCCTCCACGATGTCCGCCCGCACGCTCGATGCCGACAGCAGGTCGCTGGGCGGCACCAGGTTCGTCCAATGGTCCCCGGCGGGGAACATATCCGGTATCAGCGGGTGCCACAGGTCGAAGTAGGCGCTCAGCAGCACCACGTACGCCTCCACGTCCCGGTTCTCGAAGAGTAGGCGCCCGACCCGCTGCGCCACGCCCGGACGTCCGTCCGCGCCGGGACTGGCGGGAGCGCGGTCGACGCGGGGATCGAAAGCGCCGACACGCGCCTGCGACAGGCACTCGGGCTCGGAGGAGGCGCCGGTGGGCGTCACCACCATGTGCGTCCCCGACACGCCGATGGCGTCCATGTACCGAAGCGCCGTCAAACGGTTGAACCACGAGTACGCCGCCTCCCGCGCCGCGTCCTCGACGCCGCCGTGGTGGGCCACCGCCTGTTCGATCCGCCTGCGGTCCTCCGCCTCGGTCAAAGGATCGTCCAGCAGCCGCTGGATCGCCCCCGTCGCCTGGCCGATGAGGCGCGCGCGCGACTTCGTCGCCAACGACTCCAGCGCGTTGATATTGATGTCCATCTCGTTCCTCAGCGTCGGATGATATTGCCGTTCGAAACAGCCCTGTGCAAAGCGGCGCGCAGCTCCTCGACGTAGGCGTCCACGTCGCCGGGAGTGCGTATCGTCGTGCGGCACAGGTCGCGGGTGAGCGCGGAGAGCTGGACGACCTGGGGCGGTGCCGCGCGCCCGCCGGGCGCCTCATCGGAGTGGCCGGGCCCCTCGTCGACCCGCGCGTGCGACGCGATCAGCCGGGCGAACAACTCCGCGGACAGCGCATCCGCTTTCTGCGCGGCGATCACGATCGCCCCCGGGTCGGTCATTCCCTTGATCGAGGCGCACTCGGCGTCGATCCGGCTCAGCGCCGCCTCGCGGGCAGCCGGGTCCGCCTGCCCGAACTCGTCGGACGCGGTGACCTCGGCGCGCACCCCCTCGAACGCGTCCAGTGCCTCCGAGCGCCGCTCCTCGACGAAAACACGGCGCGCCCGGTCCACCCGCTCCCGCAGAGGAGCCACCTCGTTCGTGCGGTTGTACAGGTGCTCGTCGCTGACCAGGGCCCGCAGTCCCTCAATGGCGCGCCGCCCGTCCTCGCCCACGCCATCCCCGTAGGCGGCCAACGAGTCGGCCGCGCGCATCGCGTCCTCGACGGCGGGCATGTGGCGCGTGAGGAACTCCTGGAGCGGCTGCAGGAACTCGGAACGGATCTCCACCACGTCGTCGAAAACCGCCTGAACACCGGGTGCCAAGTACGCCTCCGCGCCCAGCGGCCCGGCGCCGACCGCCTCCAACGCGGCCTCCGCCTCGTCGATCTCCCCGCCGAAGTCGAACGGCGTACGACGCGCCCGGTCCAGGACCGCGCGCCACCCCTGCACAGCGTTGTCAACGGCGACGGCCCGCGCGTTGTCGTCGTCCAAGCGCCCGTCGGACAGGACGAACTCCTTCGCGAAAGCGCGGAAACGCGCCAACGCCCGCTGGTCCACCTGCCTCTTCGGCTCCAGGAGGATGCGGGAGCGCTCCTGGGAGACGCGCAACCCCGACGACAACTCCGTGCGCGTCAATGGGCGTTCGTTGAGTTTGGCGTCCACAAGGCCGCGGCGGATCGCTGTCGCCACGATCGCGAGCACCGCGTTCTGCCCCCACCCGAAGGGGGCGGCGCGGAAGTGGTCCACGGCGTCCCGCACGAAAACGCTGCGCCCCTCGAGCTCGCGCGACTGCTTCACCCACTGCGCGAACTGGTCCGCCAGAGGGTTCGCCGCCTGCAGGCCCCCCTCGGGCAGCAGCCCCTCGTCCTCGTCGCGCAAGAACCGGTCGACGTCGCCCTCCTTTAACTTCGCCAAAGGCAGGGCGTCCCCCATCCGGTGGTAGACCCGCCCCACCACCACGCCCATTCCCTTGTTCACCGCTTCGGCGGGCGGCATCGAGGCCGGGACCTCCACCTCGGAGCCGTCGGTGAAGAACCGCGCGCCCTTGAAAGACATCCTCACCGCGGCCTTGATCCGCTCGTCGCGCTCGTTGTTCTGCTCGCCGTAGGTCTGGATCAACCGCTTGCGCCCGCTCGGCGCCGAGGAGCCAGTGGCCCCGCGCACGTACCTCTCGGTCCGCAGGTACATGTAGACCTCTTCAACGGTCTCATCACTCAACGCCAGCACCACCGTCAGCGTGTCCTGCCCGCCCGTCGAGCGGATGCGCGCCGCCTCCGCGTCGACTTGCGACAGCGGGGTCACGCAATTGAGGACGAGGGACTCCGTGGAAGCGGGCCTCATGCAGTCCATTATCGTTGTGATCCGCAGGTCCAGGTCCGTGTCCGGGTGCCGGTACGAGGCGGCCGCATTGCCCAGGACCGCGCGCACCGACCGCATCAGGTGGCCCGTCACCTCGCCCTCCGACACGGACATCCGGCCGATCTGCTGTTTGACCTCCTTCTCCTCGTCAGTCATGTACGTGTACGTGCCCTCAGGGAGCTTCTGCACGAAGTACTGGCCGACCAGGGCGTCCAACGACCGCTTGACGCGGGCCTCCAGGGCGGTCGCGTCCTGCCCCAGGTCGCGGCGCAGCAGCACCACCAGGTTCGACGGCGCGCACGGGAAGTCCTTCACGTAGCGAGCCAGCAGCAGGGCCTTCAGAACGGAAATGGTGAAGGGGTCGGAGGTCAGCGAGTTCGCCTGCGCGCGGTGCAGGTTCTCCTTCACATCCGACTTCAGCATCGCGGCGATGCCGTCGTAGAACTGGTCGAAGGACGCGATGGTCCCGATCGGGCGCTCCTGCAGGTCCTGCGCGATCTGCTGGCACACCCCCAGCAGTGAGCGCGCCCCCACCGACGAGTGCCGGCCCGTGAACAGCCCCGACTCGGACATGCCGATCATCGTCTGTGAGAACATGTCGAACTGGTAGTCCACGAACGGGTACTTCGCGATGAACGCCTCCTCGTCCGCGTAGTTCGAATACGCCTTCTGCCACGCCGGGAACGTGAACATCGAGGCGAAGCCCGCGCCGGAGCGCGACCACTGACCTTCCAGCGCGGCGCGCCCCGCATCGCTCTTGGCCAGAAGGCGCCGCGCGATCACCTGCTCGACCTCCTGGGTCGACAAGTTGATCTGCGTGGTGAAACGCCCCTGGATCTTCGAGAAGTCGTTCCCCTGCTGCTCCCCGAGGCCGCCGATGACGTCATCGAGTTTCTCCTGCGAGGTGACGAACACCCACGCCCGTCCCGAGCACTTCGTGAACAACTGCTCGGTGATGGTCTGCAGGTTCAGCATCAGGTGGGTGTTGCGGCCGATGAACTGGCCGACCTCGTCGATGAAGAAACCGATCCGCGCGCCCGGCTCCCGGGAATCCAGCCAGTGGGCGACCTCGTCGGCGAAGGCCTCCGCCGAACGGTTCAACGACGCCCGGTAGGACGCGATGGGCTTGTCCACCTCGATGCCGACCCCGGCCAGCGCCCTCGCCGTCGGCGCCTCGGCGAACACGGTTCCCGCGCGGCGGTCCTCCCACTCCCCGCCCGCGACCGCGCGGAAGCACTCCTTGAACTGGTCGAACAGGCCCCGGTCCACCAAGTCCCGCTCGAGGGCCCCCACGCCCAGATCCGCCGTGTAAAGGCCCCGTGCCTCGAAGAATGCGCGGTAGAAGACCTCAATCATCGCCTCTGCGCGCGACGTCGCCTTGTCGTCCTTCGCGTCGATGTTGAACAGCATCGACAGCGCCGGGATCTGCTGGCTGCGCCCGATCCCGGCGATCAGCATCTCGTGGCCGCGGGCCTTCTGCGTGAAAACCTCCGCGACCTGCTGGCGCGTCATCTCCCCCGAGCCGCGGACATCGCCCAGCAGGTACGACATCATTTTCAGCATGTGGGACTTGCCCGAGCCGAAGAACCCGGAGATCCACACGCCGTTCGACTGGGGCCGGGGGGCGTTCCACTCGTCCAGGATCCAGTCCAGGCCCGCGCGGATCTCCGAGGTCATCACGTACTCGTCGACCTCGGAGCGGATGTGGGCGGACTCGTCCGCCTTGATCACCCCGTCGATCGTGCGGTTGATGTCCTTGGCGTAAATGCCCGTCATGTCCATTGGCTACTCCCCGGTCCTCTCGGTCGCGCCGCCAGCGCCATCAAGAGCATAACGCTGATCCAGAAGGTCGAAAGCGCGGTAATAGTTGTCCTCGCCCACCCGGTCGAAGAGCACCAGCGACGACGCCCGCTCCGGCGACTGGTTGTAACTGCCGGGGAAAGCCAGCACCAACGGCCTGCGCGAGGCCAAGGGCTGCAGGCAGTTGAGCAGCCTGTGCGCCCTCACGAGCGGGAACAGGTGGTGGACCCCCGTCACCAGAACGGCGCGCGCATCCGGGTCGCGCGCGATCTCGCGGTCGATGGCCGGTGCCAGGCGGGCTTCCGGGTCGATCAAACCCGTCAGGCCGTCGCGGAAATCCTGTTCGGGCATGCTCCCCTCGGTCTCGATGATCGTCTCCAAGTAGCCCGACTCCCTCCATAGGCGGTGGGCCAGGCCGAACACGTCCACCACAGTCAGCGGGTAGTGCTGGCGCACCCGGGACGTGAGGCGGCGGACCGCCTTGTCCACGCCCGGCTCCCACTCGGGCCGGTAGCGCAGCACGAAGTACGGGACCTCGTTGCCCAGGCCCTCCATCTCGATGAAGCGCTCGGAGGTCATCACCTGATAGGCGATGTCGAAGGTGTCGTCCAATGACCGCGCGTAGGTCCGCCTCATCCTGATCGCCTCATCCTGTAATGCTCCAATGCCTCGCCCTCCAACACGTCGAATTGCGCCTGTGGAACCGGGAAGGCCTCCCGCAGCGGCCACCCCCAGGGCTCCGGCGCCCCGTTCACCAGCCTCGCCACCGACGGGGGGACAAGCAGGGGCAGGGGAGCGCCCGCCCCGTCGATGAAACCCGCCTCCCGCAAGCAACGCAGGAACACGCTGCGCTGTCTTTTACGGTTCGCCGCCGACAGGGCCGCCAGGCTCGGCTCTGTGAGGGCTTTGAGCCGCCAGAACTCGTCGAAGTCCGCTACGCGGAACGGCTGCTCCGCCAGCACCAGCGTTTCCCACACCGCGTCGCGCGCGCAGTCGGCGAACAGGCGCGCCTCGCTGACGATGGCCAGCCACAGCAGCAACTCGAAACCGGGCCGCGCCTGGGCGACGTGCGCGAGCGCGTCCGGGCCGAGGTGCGAGAGGTGGCGCGTCGTCGTGGTGGCCAGGCGCCTGCGGTTCTGGGAGGACTGAGTGCGCGTGAGGTTGTCGGCCACCAGGCGGTCGTTGACCGCGCGCACAGACATCCCGCCCGCCAGGAGCCCCGCCGCCTCAACGGTCCCCGGATTGACCAGGCCGCCCACGGTTTGCGCGGAGGAGTAGGCGGGCAGCATCGTCGGCGTCATCTCCTCGGCTGTAGATAGGTACCTATCTATAGTACGGGGCTCGTGGTGCCGCCGGGGGCCAACTGGGGCGTGTCTTTACTCGGGAACCTGCGCCTCCCGCCACGCCTGCTGGGAGGGGCACGGGCGGGAGGCCGCCCATCCACTCGGAGTTGCCGTTGTGCCCGGTGGGGGTGGGGCGACGATGACGACGCGCGTGGGCGCCGGGCGGTGGTTCGCCCTGCGAAGGGTGTGCTCCGCGGGGGACGCGCTGGGCGCGCTTTGTGGAGCGATGAGGGTGGCGCATACGGGGGTCGCGCGCGTGGGCATGGTGGCAGTGGGCAGAGTGGTCCAAAATGCGTCTGGGTTTCGCCGCGTCTGGGCGGCTCCGCATCGGGATGATCCAAAATCCGTCTGAGTTAGACGGTTTTGACCGGATCTGAGCGGATTCGGGCAGACTCAGACGCTTTTTGGACCACACGCCCGACAGGCCCCGATTTCCGCCCGCGACTCAGACGCATTTTGGACCACTGAACGGACCGCCGAGCCGCGGACAGCGATCACCACGGGGTCAGGCGGTGGCGCGCTCCGTGCGGCGCGCCCCTGCGCCCTTGAACGCGGAGGGCACGTCGAGCGCCATCAACATCGGCGTAAAATGTTAAATGAGATGGGCGTAAAATGTTAGGTCGGTGTGTGGCAGGAGGCCACCGGGGCCAGCGCGCGCGGTGGAGGCGTCGGAAGCGGACCGGACGAAGGCCCCGCGGGTCAGTGGGCGCCGCGCACCCGTTCCTCCATGTCGGGGGCAGGGAACCACACAATGCGGCGGCCCCGCTTGGTGCGGGCCAGGAACCCCGCCTCCTCGAGGCCGCGCAGGTCGTTGTGGGCGGTCTGGGCTGACACGCGGTGGGTGCTCTGGTGGTCGACTGCGGAAACAGAACCACTGGGGTCGCGCAGGAACGACTCGACGACGGCGATCTGCCGGTTGTTCAGCTGCGTCCCGCGCAACAGGGCCGCCGCGCGCCCCAACTCCGACGACTTCCTGGCGAGGTACTCGTGCAGGTCGGTGATGGCGCGCGAGATCACCCGCGCCTGCGCCAGCAGGAAGTGGGTGAGGTCCCCCTCGTCCTGCTCGACGCGCAGGAAACTGCGGGCGTAACGGGCGGGGGCCTGGCGCAGCAGGCGCGAGATCGACAAGAACTCGGCCAGGAAGAAGCCCTGGTGGAGCATCGACCACTGGAAGACGGCGCGCGCGGTCCGGCCGTTGCCGTCCACGAAGTAGTGGTCGTACCCCATCATGAAGTGCACGATGATCGACCGGACCAGCGGGGGGACGTACTGGTCGGCGAAGTCGCCCGCCCCATTGGCGAAATCGCAGAGGCGCCGCAGACGTTCCGGCAGTTGTTCGGCGGGTGGGGGGACGTGGAGCACTTGGTCGTCCGTCTCGTCGCCGTAGATCCGGATGCGCTCCTCGCCCGGCTGCTGGATCCTGCCCGCGTCGGCGGGGTCGTCCAGGGTCCCCTCGGTGACGACGGCGTGGATGTCGAGGACCATTTGGGGAGTCAGCGCCTGGTCCTTGAGCTCGCGCACCCGTTCAAGGGCCATGTAGTTCTTAAGGATCATCTGCTCGGAGCGGTCCCGTGGGCGCCGTTTCTCCCGGAGCATGCGCTTGGCGTCCCGCCGGGTGGTCGAGGCCCCTTCCAACTGGGAGGAAGTGATCGCCTCCTCGTACAGGGAGTTCACCAGGTACCGGTCCCGCGTCACTGGGTTCGCGACCGGATCGGGCAGCTCCAGGCGGCCCCTCGCCTGGGAGGAGATGTCGTCGATGAGGCGCAGCAGGGGGTCGGGCAGGTTGAAGGAGAAACGCGTGCCGTCGATCATCGTGAAGGGGGTGGGGCGGGCGGTGCGGGCCCGGTCCTGGCGAACGGCGTACCACCACTGTTCCCGCGTGAGGGGCTCGGGCGGCTCATGGTGGGTGAACCACTCCCATGGGTGGTACTCGCGGTCTTCGGCGCCCCCCAGGACGATGCTCAACGTCCGTGCGTCCGGTGGCGCGCCGCCGGACAGCAGGGCCTCGAGAACCGCATCGTGCAGTTCAGCGAGGCGCATCGGCGGTGGTGCGGGTGTCTTCATCGGGGCCTCCTGAACATCTTGCAACTTCTAATTTAGACAAAATTAGAAGTTAATGGAAGTTGGGACGCGTCCGCTGGATGCTGTGGCCCGGAAAGGCGGGGGTGGGTGGATGGAGTGACGGACGCGCGGGACGGGGCCGACACGGTCAGGGCAAGGAGAGTCCTGCGGCCCCGAGGGCTGCCCGTCCTTCTGGGACGAGGCGCACACACCGGTTGGAGTGGGTTCGCTCAATCCACGACAGCGCGAGTAGTCGAGCGCAGATCGTGGACCCCAGCCCGCCCGCCAGGTGGAACACGCGGTGGGTCGTGTCCAGGCAGGGTTTGCCCTCAAGGCGTTCTGGATGTGGGATCCCCCATGAGCGGAGCAGCTCGTCGCCGTCCTCAGTCACCTGGAGGTGCGCTGAGATGTAACCGTGCGCGCTGAGTTCCTGGAGGAGCCGGACACCGAGCTCGCCGGCAAGATGGTTGTAGCACGTTCTGCCCGCTGCGAACTCCGTGTTCGCCCGATGGGCGTTGTAGTTCTTCGGACTTGGGAAGTTGGCGCCGGCGATAGCGGCAAGGCTCTCGATGACAGACGCCACCTCCGGTCCTGCGAGGCGGAAGTAACGGTGGCGCCCTTGCCTGACTTCCCCGACGACGCCCACGGCCTTGAGCACCGCCAGATGCTCACTCATCGTCGACTTGGACACCGAGCAGAACCCCGCCAGCTCGGTGGGGGTCCAGGCGGCTCCGTCCATTAGGGCGCCGCACACCGCTGCTCTGGTGCGATCCGAGAAAGCGCTGCTGATCTTTGAAATATCAGGCATTGCCACTGGAAGGGTTCTGAACGTCACGCTCCCGCTCCTCTCCTGAACGGTTCTAATCGTTCCACAGTTCGGCGCCCGTCGAACCGTCGCGGTCCTACCCTTCCACCATCCGCAAGCTCTTCACGGACAAGGAGTGAACACCGTGGCTGGAACGCTGCCCATCGGCTGTGCGAGCCGACTCCACTGGATGAACGCGAACCGCGGTTCTGCCCCGCTCGGCGAGGTCGCACCATGACGGATCCGCGAACGGGCCCCGATGAGCGCCGAGCGCGCAGGTCCCTGGTAGGGGCTTCAGCGGGATTCTTCGTGGTCATGCTGGACACCACGATCGTCAATGTCGCCCTGCCCTCTATCGGTGCTGGGCTCCACGCGTCCTTCCAAGGACTGCAATGGGTCGTTAACGCGTACGCCATCGCCCTGGCCGCCCTACTGCTCGGTGCAGGCGGCATGGCCGACAGGTTCGGGACACGGCGAGTGTACGAGGCCAGCCTCCTGATGTTCGCCATCGCGTCCTTGGGATGCGCGCTCAGTCCAGAGCTATGGGTTCTTCTGGCGTCTCGATTCGCGCAGGGGGTGGCCGGAGCGTCCCTGATCCCGACCAGCATGGTCCTGGCGGCCGACGGTTGCCGGACTCCTGAGGAGCGTTCCGTTGCGCTGGGTTGGTGGGGTTCTGCCGGTGGCCTCGCTGCGGCAATGGGGCCCGTCCTCGGCGGTTGCCTGGTTTCAACGCTGGGATGGCGGTGCGTCTTCTGGGTCAATGTCCCCATCTGCGTCCTGATCCGCTTGGTCCTCACCGGCAGCGGTTCGCGCCGCGCTGGCCGCAGCCGGAGGAGAGCAGCACCATCCGATGGGGCGGGTCAACTGCTGTCCATTCTCGCTATTGGTTTGACTTCGTTCTCCGTGATCGAACTCGGCAGCAGCTCCACACGGATCCTGGGGAGCGCGGGGTGCGCGGCGGCCGCCGCTAGCTGGTGGGCTTTCCTTCGGCACGAGAGCCGGAGCGCGAAGGCGTTCCTGGAGACGGCTCTGTTCCGTGTTCCAGCTTTCGCAACGAATTGCGCGATCGGATGGATCCTGAACTTCGCATTGTTCGGAGAGCTGTTCGTGCTGTCGATGTACCTGCAGCAGGGCCTCGGGTACTCCAGCGCCCATGCCGGACTGGTGATATTCCCACAGACCTGCTCGGCGCTGATAGCCGCGCCACTCGGCGGCAGGGCGGCCGCCGCCTGGGGCGGGCGGCGGGCGACCGCCGTCGGTTTGACCGCGGGCGGGATCGGGTTCCTCGGGATCGCCCTGTTCCCCCTCACCGGATCGCAGGCCGTCCTCGCCCCGCTGAGCTTCCTGGCGAGTTTCGGAATGGCGTTCGCCATGCCCCCGGTCTCGGCGGAGGCCATCGGCAGCGTCGCAGAACGCCGAAAAGGGATGGCCAGTGGAGTCATCAACACAGCCCGGCAACTGGGAACAGTGTGCGGCACTGCGGCCATGGGAGCGGTCTACGCCATTGCCGGGGCCACGATGGGCGTTGTAGTCTCGGTCGCCATCGCGGCGTTGCTCTTCTTCATAGGGGCGTTGGCCTCGTGGTCCGTGGGGTCTGCGGGCGCGAGCGCGAGGGGTGCGTGACGCGGTTCCTGCGGGGCGGGGGCCGCCGGATATCCAGGAACTTCGAATTCTGCCCGAACTAGAAGTTCCTGGATGTTGTCCATGGCGGTGCCGTTTCGTTGAACACGGCTGAAAATGATGCGCCGAATCCTTGCGGCACAAGAATCTACACGCGTAGAATTATCGCTGTCCGTCATCGGAGCACTGCGAGGAGGCAGCACATGACAACGCAGAACGAGGACCTGCAGGCCTCGGACCTGAGCTTTCGCACACCGGAGGGGCGGCGGAGCTTCTGGATCAACATCGTCTCGGTCTGGCTCGGCACCACGATGGAGTACGTCGATTTCGCGCTCTACGGGCTGGCGGCCGGCCTGGTTTTCGGAGACGTGTTCTTCCCCGAGCAAACCCCGATCATCTCCCTGCTGTCGTCCTTCGCGACCTACGCAGTGGGCTTCCTGGCCCGACCGCTCGGCGCCATCGTCCTCGGCCATGTCGGCGACCGGCACGGACGCAAGACCATCATGGTGATCACGGTAGGACTCATGGGCGTTTCGACCACCGCCCTCGGTTTGCTTCCCACGTACCACCAAGTCGGCTGGGTGGCGCCCGCGTTGCTAGTGTTCCTCCGCCTCTGCCAAGGATTCGGAGCGGGCGCGGAACTGTCGGGCGGAGCCGTCATGCTCGCGGAGTTCTCGCCGGTCAAACACCGCGGAGTGGTGTCCTCTCTCATCGGCGTCGGTTCGAACACTGGAACGCTGCTGGCATCGAGTGTGTGGCTCCTGGTGCTGATGATCCCCAAGGACGACCTCGTGGTGTGGGGCTGGCGGATCCCCTTCCTGGTCTCGGTGCTCATCGCGCTCTTCGCCATCTTCCTGCGGCGCTCTATGCAGGAGAGCCCCGTGTTCCGCGCGTTCCAGCAGAAGAAGGCCGAAGAGCAGGAGGCGGTCGGCCGGAGTGGTCTCGACGCGAAGAAGGGCGGCTGGAAGGCGTTCTTCGTCATGCTCGGCCTGAGGATCGGGGAGAACGGCCCCTCGTACATCGCGCAGTCCTTCCTTGTCGGGTACGTCGTCAAAGCCCTTCAGATGTCGAAGTCGGTGCCCACCACTGCGGTGATGGTCGCGTCGGTGCTGGGGTTCGCGATCATCCCCTTGTCGGGCTGGCTCTCCGACAGGTTCGGGCGCCGTATCACCTACCGGGTGTTCTGCGCCCTTCTGGTCGCGTACGCGTTCCCCGCGTTCGCCTTGCTCCAGACTCGTGATCCTTGGGTGGTGGGAACGGTCATCGTCGTCGGCATGGGATTGGGATCCCTCGGCATTTTCGGCGTCCAAGCCGCGTACGGAGTGGAACTGTTCGGAGTGCAGCACCGCTACTCGCGCATGGCCGTCGCGAAAGAACTCGGATCGATTCTCTCCGGTGGAACAGCGCCCATGGTCGCATCCGCTCTGCTCGCGGCCTTCGACTCGTGGATCCCCCTGGCGGCGTACTTCGCCGCCACGGCTCTCATCGGCTTCGCCACGACCTTCGTCGCCCCGGAGACGAGGGGGCGCGACCTCGCCCTGATGGAGGACGCGATTTGACCGCCGAGCGCCTGCGCCCTTGGACGCGACGGACCTAGACTGGGACCACGATGAGCAGAAAACCCACCCGCGACGACGTCGCCCGGCTGGCTGGGACTTCCACGGCCGTGGTCAGCTACGTTGTCAACGGCGGCCCCAGGCGCGTGCGCGAGGAGACGCGGCAGCGCGTTCTCCGGGCGATCGGGGAACTCGGGTACCGGCCCAACGCCCTCGCCAAATCCCTTTCCCATGGGCGCACGGACCTTTACGCGCTTCTAGTCCCCGACTTGGCGAACCCTTACCTCGCGGCACTCGCCCAGGCCCTCGAGCACGAGTTCTTCGCGCGCGGGAAAGTGCTCCTGGTCGGCGACTCCCATGACGACCCCGACAGGGAGACTCTGATCCTCGAGGCGTTCCTGCGCCAGCAGATCGCGGGCCTGGTTTGGTACGGGGTGAACCAGCCGCTCCCCCTCGACCTGCTGGAGGAGTCGCACGTTCCTGCGGTCCTGCTCAATCAGCCGACCGGTCCACCGCAGAACGGTTCCCGCGCCGTCGGCCTCTCCGGTCGACCGGGGATATGGTCGGTGAGCGCCGACGAGCGCCTCGAGGGGCGCCTCGCCACCGAGCACCTCGTCGACCACGGGCGCAGGACGATCGCCATCGTCGCGGGTCCGAACGGTCGCCGTAATGCGCGCGAACGGGTCCGTGGGTGGGAGAAGGCGCTCCGCCGCGCCGACTTGCCCTCCTCCGCGCCCATCCACGTCCCCTTCACCCGTGAAGGCGGCCGGGCCAGCGTCGATCACGTGCTGGAACTGGGGGCGGACGCGGTCGTCGCCTCCAACGAGATGCAGGCGATCGGGTTGCTCAACGGCCTTCACCTGCGCGGCGTGAGAGTCCCGGAAGACGTCGCCGTCATCGGTATCAACGGCACGCCCCTCGCTGAGTACGCCTCCCCGTCGCTGTCGATGGTGGAAATGCCCGCCCCCGCCGTTGCCGACCGCATCGCACGCGCTTTGAACGGTGAGGGGGACGCCGGGGGCGCCGCCATCGCCCCGTACGTGGTCGCCCGGGCCAGTTGCGGATGCGGAGACGTATCGGAACGGATTGAAGATGGCGCCCCGTAGAATCATCCTCGACTGCGATCCCGGTAACGGCGTCCCCGGGGCGAACGTCGATGACGCCCTCGCACTGGCCTACGCCCTCCGATCGCCTCTGGTTGACGTGGGGGCCGTGTGGACGGTATTCGGTAACACGCCGCCCGATCTGGGTTACCGCTGCGCGTCCGAGGTGATCCGTGTCGTCGGGGCTGGGGGCAGTGGGGCGGGCGGGGGCCCATCCT